>VOFH01000403.1_pt1 | contig 62585 bp, 82 predicted proteins | sample 5384091 | NCBI WGS metagenome assembly VOFH01 (sample SAMN12384727, study PRJNA508395) | human gut metagenome | isolation source: healthy gut G | host: Homo sapiens | reverse complement strand
ATTCACCGTTTGTATCGGCATTAAGTTTATAACTGTACTTTGTACCTTTCGTAAGAGTGTCTGTTGCGGCACTTCCTGTTGACAGGCTGATATTTACAATACCTTTGCCATTGTAATCAAATTAAGGTACTCAGCATCCGCACCGTTTTGCCAAGCTACAGGAATTGGGAAGAAAACCTCGCCTGCATACCATGTCGCAGCTTTGTAGGTTATGCGAAGTCCTGTTGAATTTTCCTTTCCACCATCGGCTACCCATTCCGGTTTGACAAAATCACTATAATCGCCAGCTGTGTTTTTAGTTCCGCTATATGTTGTGCTATTACCAAATTTCGCATCTGCAGACTCAAAATCAGCCATATATGACACGTTTGTCGCAAAAGATAGCACAGTTTATTGAAAAAATATTGACATTGCGATAATTAATGAAACTAATTTCTTCATAACTAAATCTCCTAAATATCCTCATATAAGTATAGCGGTCAAAGACCGCTATACTTATACCTAATTATTTGTTCTTGTTATTGCTTGTTCTTGTTCGCAAGAAATTCATCATACTGTTTCTGTGCTTCTTCAATAATTTTGTCAATGCCGGCAGCCTTAAGTTTAGCGGCATATTCTCTTTCATAATCGGCTCAGGGTCCATTGAACCCATAATTACCTGTTTACGATACTCGCTCTTAACTGTCTGACATGCCGCTATTTCCGCTTCTACCGCAGTATTATCGAATTTAAAGCCGTAATCGATAGGTTTCTTAGCCTCTGCGTTAAATGCTTTCAGAGCCTCAACCTTATCAGGGCTTTCTCCTTCTGTAAGATAATTTAGGAATACATTTCCCTGCATCCACTGATAACCTTGTAATGTATACGATGTATCATCCGGAATTGTTATAGTATTATCATCAATCTTGGTGTAATGTTTTCCTTCAATACCATAGTTGATAAGGTTGCTGAGAGTCGCATCAGTGTTAAGTAGTTCAAGGAAACGAAGAACTCTTTCCGGATTCTTTGATGTTCTTGAAACAGCAAGCATCGAACCTGTTCCGGCTCCATTATCCTGCCATATATCCGATACTGTTGATTGGTCAAGTTCAAAATCAAACTTAGCGGAAGTTTCCCTTGGCCTTACCTGGTTTTAAGAAGTCCACATAACAGAAAGTTTTCCGTCCTTTAATCTCTGCTCAAAATCTGTAGCAGTCATAATGTCTTTCTTTACAAGACCTTCGTTATAAAGCTTATTAGCCCATTTGCATGCTTCAAGATATTCCGGAGTTTCTACAAGATTTACAACCTTGCCGTCATATTTATCTGTATCGTAGAAAATAACGGCTGTTCCTGCCGATTTCCTCGTACTTCATAAGAGCTTCAGGTGTTCTGTCACTGCCCCAGTCAATCGGATATTGCATATTTGGTTCATTTTCCTTAATCATTTTAAGCACCGGTAACAGTTCGTCAAATGTCTTAATATTATCCATATTGATATTGTATTTTTCGGCAATATCTTTGCGATATGTCCAGCCTCTTGAATCTGCCATTTCCTTATATGTCGGTATCGCATAAAGCTTGCCGTCCACTCTTGCATTGTCTGCTATTTCTCCAAGCTGCTCAATTGTCTTTGGAATATATGTGTCAATGTAATCATCAAGTGCAAGCCATGCACCGTTTCTCGCATTTGCCGTATAAGTAAGAACTCCGGGCGTTGTCCATGCAATATCAAAATATTCACCCGCCGCTATCATTGTGTTTAGCTGCTTGCTGTACTGATTTGATTCCAGTCTGTGCATTTTCAGTGTAGCGTTAATTTTATCCTTAAGATAATCATTAACAGCAGCCTCTACGGAAGCAACATCCTCCTGTGGCATACCCTGCATATACCAGTTGATTTCATATGTATCCTCCGGTACAACATTAGGATCTTCACCGCCTGTTGCAACCTTTGTTTCCTCCGCCACAGCCTGTAAGCACACCTCCAAGCATTAGCATGGCCAATAATGCCGCAATTTTCTTTCTCATAATTTTATCTCCTTTCTTTTTTTTGATAACGGTTCAGACGTTTCGTCCTTTCCCATTATCAGAACATTTTATATTGGTCTTTCTTTATGTTTAACATTATACACCATAGTATTTCAAATATAAATAGCGATAAACTTTAAAATGTGCATATTTTTTAATAAAATTTATATCATTTCCTACTTGAAATAATATAAAAATATGTTAAAATGTTATATAGTTTAATATAAAGATAAGATAGGATGGAGAATTATGAATGTAAAAGTTGTTAATTTGTGACGATGAGAAGATAATACGTGAAGGACTTGCTTCACTGGATTGGAATACCAGAGGTATTGAGGTAGTAGGAACAGCAAAAATGGTGAGGTAGCATTTGAGCTTTTTCAGAAAATGCTTCCCGATATTGTTATATCAGATATAAAATGCCAACAAAGACGGCATATGGCTTTCAGAACAAATTCATAAAATTTCGCCTAATACAAAAATTATATTTCTTACAGGATACAATGATTTTGAATATGCACAAAGTGCTATTAATAACGGCGTATGTCAATATCTTTTAAAACCGATAGATGAATTTGAACTTTATAAAATAGTTGACAAATTAACAAAAGAAATACACCTTGAGCAACAAAAAGCAGAAAAAGAAATTGAATTACGCAAAACGCTTAGAAATAGCCGTTATTTTCTATTGAATTATTTATTTAATCGTGCACAATACGGTATTCTTGATTGTGAACTATTTGAGATATCTAAAAAACTGCGGCAATGACGACATTTGTAATACGTCTTGATACAGACAGTACCAACTACGGAATGAATTTTATGATTTTTGAGGCACTAATCGAACATCTTCCTAAAACAATAAACTTTATTCCCTTTTTTAGTAATTCGGACCTCGTATTTATTTGCTGCTTTAACGAACCGGAAGGAGAATCCGAGCAAAAACTTTTCTCTTGTTGTGAGAATTTGGGAGACTTTATTGATACTGAATTTAACGTTAATTATAATATAGGAATAGGTATCTTTACTTCGAAATATCCGAACTTGAGGCAAGCTATACCTCTGCATTGCAAGCACTCGATTACAGTGACAGACTTGGACAAGGAAACATTATTTATATTAATGATATTGAACCAAAATCACAGCTTTCGGCATATCAGTCAAAACTGATAGAAACCTACATAAAAGCACTTAAAAACAACGACGAAAAGCAAAGCAAAAAAAGCGTCAAGGAGCTTTTCGACGTTATGGAACGTTCTGATATGAATCTTTATAATCAGCAGCGACGCTGTATGTCACTTATTCTTTCAATTTCAGATGCACTCTATGATATTGACTGCGATCCAACAATCCTCTTTAAAAATACGGATGCGTGGTCATTAATCAGAAAAACTCAATCTCCTGCAGAACTTAAAACCTTTGTTGAAAATATTACAGATGTTATAATATCATATATTGAAAGTGTTCAAAAACAAAAGGCTGCAAATATAATAACTCAAGTAAAGGCTCTGGTCGAAAAAATTATGCAAGGGATGCCTCGCTTGAAACGGTTGCTTCGCAAGTGTTTATTTCACCTTGCTATTTAAGCGTTATATTTAAAAAGGAAACTAATATAACTTTCAAAAATTATCTCATACAGACAAGAATTGAAAAGGCCAAAGAACTTCTTGAAAAAACTGATTTAAAAATATATGATATTGCCGAAAAAGTAGGATACAACAACACCCGCTATTTCAGTGAGTTATTTCAGCGTATCTGTGGTAAAACTCCATCGCAGTATAGAGCGAGTCACAATCCATCTATGCCTCAAGACATATAGGGAAAAACACCAACTACGTTCAATGTCATTAATTTAAGGCAAACAAAAAGAATTAAGTTTAGAAATATACTTGAATGTAAAATAATTAAAAAAGTGCTTTACTGAGGTGAACTCGAATCAGTGGTGTGGTCAAACTATTTTATTATGATAATCCAAGACTGTAACCACAATCACTATTTAAGTATCCGTACAACTTTTAACTTAAATTCATAACTATATTTTGCCACAAAAACCGACTTCAAAAAGTTAGATTTGTGGTCTAACTTTTGGAAATCGGTTCAATACCTACATGTTTCCAAACCATTTTCTCATTTTGTGCCAAGCAATATCATATTAACTAATGACATTGCGGCTATGGTGGTTTTCCTGTTAAATATCACATTAGTTTATTCTTATTGCATCAAATCCTCAAATATTTTTCCTGTATTCATTGACGTTTCTTCATTATTAAAGAATTTAATAAGTGCTTCCTCCAGCTTTTTAGATTCTTCCCATTAATACTTACTGTTGCAAAAGAGCTTGAATTTTGTACACTTTGCTTTATTCCCTTCACATGTGGATTTGCATCTAATATCATTTCATCGTCATAAAGTTCTCTTATTATCGGGATAAGCGATGTATCTCTTGATAGTCTTCTCTGCTGCTCTTTTCCATTCATAAAATCAAGAAACCTTATTGCTGCCTCTTGATTTTTTGAATTTGAGTTTATTGCAAGGGCATAACTTCTTACAAATTGATTTTTATTAGGCAGACTTGCTACCATTATATTTCCCTTAACTGCCGAAGTATCACCATTAAGCTTTTTCCATAAAGAGCTGTTTCCCATCAACATCGCTGCACTGCCAATTTTAAAGGCGGCTATTGTATCAGTGTAATTTTCAATATCTTTGTATTCTTCAATAAATTCCTTATATAGATTAAGCGTTTCTGCATAGCTTATGCCCATCGCCTCTTTTATTTCTATAATATTATACATCATATCTTGAATATCTGAGGTAGTAAGTCCCAGTTTAATAGGTAGTCCGAAATCGGAATTACGGCAAAGATTTATAATTCCGTCCCATGTTTCAGGAACGTTATGAATCTTATCGCTCCTATAAAATATAACATCAGTATCCATTCCCACAGGCATAGCATAAAAAGAATCATTAACAGAAAATCTTTCCTGTGCGTCAATTATATATCTGCTATTATCTAATAAAATCTCTCCATCAAGAGCCTTTATGTATTTCTGCTCAGCAAACTCCTTAGTCCACTCATCATTAATCCAGTATATATCGATTGAACTGTCTTTACCACTTAACGCCGAAACTATATAGCTGATGCCTCTTTTCTGTTGAAGTGGGGGCATCAATATATTTTACTTGAATATCTGGGTTTGCTTCATTAAATTCAGCTATATTTTGCGTGAAATCTGAGATATAGTTTGGTTTTATTACTTTTAAAACAGTAACAGCCTGTGCGGATTCCACTGTTTTCTCCACTGTGCATCCTGAACACATTGATAACATCACAGAAGCAAGCAAAAACAAAATAAGTAATTTTTTCATTAAAAACACTTCCTTTATAAGTCTTGCTAATAATATTATACCCTAAATACTTTATTTAGTAAATAGCGGAAAACTTTAAATAGTGCATATTTTTTGTATTACTCTGCCAAATATTTTTATGACTTGAAATTTAATATGGTTATGGTATAATTATATCATAGAAGTGTTTTTATATATACCAATTTAACTTTATAATGATAAAACGGATTAGCTATATCCATAAAAATTCATAAACTTTATATTTTCAGTATTTTGCAATGGCTATTATATTATAAAAAGGAGGTGTTTGTCATGTCTGAAAAGTTCAATAATATGTCATTTCGTACAAAATTGTTGCTTTCATATATTGCGGTTATTATATTATGTATCATTATTTTTGGTTTAACCGTATTTTCGAGCATTTCAAGAAGATTTGAAAATGAAATAACTGACAATAACGCACAGATAACAGGCCTCGCTGTCAATAATATGACAAATACCATGAATAATATTGAGCAAATTCTGTATAGTGTTCAAGCCAATTCGACAATTGAAAAAATGCTGACTGCGTCCAATCCTCCGTCTCCTTATGAAGAAATTGCCGCCATAGAACAAGAACTTTCAAAAATAGACCCCTTAAAAGCAACAGTATCACGTCTTAGTCTATATATTGAAAACCGTACATCATACCCATCTCCGTTTGATTCGAATGTGACCGCTTCCGTTTATTCCAAAAATGAGGTATGGTATAAAAACACAAAGGAACTGAACGGAAGCACATACTGGTGCGTTATGGATTCCTCTGATGCCAATGGCTTGTTGTGCGTTGCTCGTGCGTTTATAGATACGAGAACCCATAAAATACTCGGAATAATCCGTGCAGATGTTAATCTTTCGCAATTTACAAATGATATTGCACATATAAGTATGAACAATACAGGTAAGCTTTTTTTGGTATATGAAAATCACATAATAAACACGTGGAATGATAGCTACATAAACAACTTTGTAAACGAAAATGAATTTTTTAAAGCAATAAGTGCTGATTCCGATAAGCCTCAGCTTGTTCAGATAAACAAAGAAAACATATTATAAACCATAGCCGGCTCAAGGACAGCTCTCTTATCCTTGTACGTGCTTCAAAACTTGATGATTTTAACAGTGATATACATATAATCGAAAAATCAATGATAACTACAGGAATTATAGCATTACTTGTCGCTCTAATATTCATTTTTATTTTTACACGTTGGCTTACAGCTCCTATAACAAAGCTTATAAAGCATATGGAACGCTTTGAAAATAACTATGAGCGTATACCGATAGAAATAACCTCTCATGACGAGATGGGCAAACTGGGTGAGTCCTACAACTCTATGCTCAACACCATAGATTCTCTCATAACCGATGTTGAAGATTTATATAAAAAACAAAAGATATTTGAACTTAAGGCTTTGCAAGCTCAAATTAACCCTCACTTTTATACAATACCCTTGACTCAATTCATTGGATGGCACGTGCTCATCATGCACCGGATATAAGTAAAATGGTGTCCGCATTGGGAACTTTTTTCCGCCATTCTCTTAATAAAGGCAACGAATATACTACAATAGAAAACGAATTAAATCAAATATCAAGCTATGTATCTATACAAAAGATACGCTTTGAGGATAAATTTGACGTTGTATATGACATTGACGAAAATCTTCTGCACTGTACAATCGTAAAATTAACAATTCAGCCTCTTGTTGAAAATTCTATCATCCATGGTTTTGATGAAATTGAAGAAGGCGGTATGATAACAATACGCGTCTATTCTGAAGATGATTATATATTTATTGAGGTAGCAGACAATGGCTGCGGCACTGATACAGATGAGTTAAATAAAGCCGTTACTCGTGAATTGGACTACAGCGAACCAATCGAAAAATACGGGCTTACAAATGTAAATCTGAGAATTCAGCTATATTTTGATAAAACCTGTGGCTTATCGTTTAAAACCAATGAAACAGGTGGTGTAACAGCCACAATTAAAATAAAACGAAAAGAACACGAATATAAAACTATTGATTTATAATTTTGTATATGAGGAGCAACTGCAATGCACATACCGAAAATAATAACAGAGCATATAGCTCAATATTGCGATAAGCTGAACACTTATCCAAGAATTCGCAGCATGTATGAAGCATGTTATTTGAGCACATTAAAACGGCTCTTGAACTGTGCGAGGACAACACATTTTTTGTTCTTACGGGCGATATTCCTGCCATGTGGCTTCGTGATAGCGCTGCGCAGATTACGCATTATGTACCACTTTCGCATGACGGAGAGGTGTCAAAGATAATAGAGGGCGTCATACGGCGTCAGCTTATGTACATACAGATTGATCCTTATGCAAACGCTTTTAATCGTATTCCTGACAGAAATGGTCACACTGAAGATATTCCCACAAATAATCCGTGGGTATTCGAGCGAAAATACGAGGTTGACTCATTGTGTTATCCTATACGCATCTTATATCTCTATTGGAAGCATTCCGGCAATACTGAAATTATCAAGCAGGAGCTTGAGGCGACTGTAAAAACTATATTAACTGTTTGGAAAAACGAACAGCACCATTATGAAAAGTCGCTTTATAGTTTTTCACGTCCTAACGGAACCGTACAAGACAGGCTTTCCGATAAGCCTCTTGCCTATACAGGCATGACATGGTCAGGTTTTCGTCCGAGTGACGACTGCTGTTCTTTTGGGTATCTTACTGCGTCAAATATGTTTGCTGCTGTAGTTCTCGGATATATGGCTGAGATGTTAAATGACGTGTGCAAAAATAAAAGTCTTTCTGATGAATGTATTGTACTTAAATCGGAGATTGACAGAGGTATAAAGGAGTTCGCGGTCTGTAATCACAAAAACACGGAGAAATATATGCTTGTGAAACGGACGGACTGGGTAATTATTCCCTTTTGACGACGCAAACATTCCAAGTCTGCTTTCTATTCCCTATATAGGCTACGAAAGCCGAGACTGTGAGATATACAAAAATACACGTAAATTCATATTGAGCTGTGATAATCCGTACTATTATGAGGGCAGCGCAGCTGAAGGCATAGGCTCACCTCATACGCCCACCGGATACATAGGGCATCTTTCGCTTATTATGCAAGCGTTGACATCAGATAATGCTTCTGAGATACGCTCCATACTTAACACTCTATCATCTACAAATGATAACACAAATCATATGCACGAGAGTTTTGCGCCGACAATCCATCTCTATATACGCGACCATGGTTTACATGGCCTGATTCTCTCTTTGCTGAACTGGTGGAAAACTGTATTGATAATGAAATTATTTAATATGAAAAATACAATGGGCGGTCATACACAACTGACCGCCCATTGTATTTATATAAAAGCACCCTGTTTTTAAGTTCTTTTCTTAACTCAATCACATCTACATCCTGCACATTTATATCCTTTACAGCGCATATTCCGGCAGCGACACCACCGCCATGACCTACCGCTCCTGCAATCGGCGATACACGTATTGCCGCCTGCGCCTCAAAGCTTGCACTTATACAACGTCCGACTGTAATCAGGTTTTTTACATTATCAGAAATGAGCGAACGGTACGGAATATGATATATATCCCCATATTCCAGCGAAAGCTTTGTTTTTTCATACATTGCGGCGTCATTCCCCTCTGGAGCGTGAATATCTATCGGATAGCCACCGCAGGCAATAGTATCGTCAAAATCTCTGCAAGATACAATGTCATCAGCCGTAAGAGTATAACTACCTTTTAGCTGGCGCGAACCTCGTATCCCTATAAACGGACCGGTAAATTCAAGTTCTGCATTTTCAAATCCCTGCACCTCTGTTTTTAAGCAGTTCAAACACTTCCCAAGCCTGTTTTCTTCCGAGAATTTCAGCTCGGGTTAAATCCTCCGAACGGTAGGATCCGCGTTGATAACACGCGTAGTATTCACAATAAACTCGCCCATTCTGTCTGTTTCAAAAAACAAAATGTCTTCCCGCTGAAATGAAATCTTGCCTGTTTCCTGCGCTTTTCCTAATGTGTTTACATAACCGCCTATAGATAGTCTCGGCGCATGAGTAACTTTACTTAAATCGCCTTCAAGACGAGGAAATTCATCGTTATTATTCATTATATATTTTTTGACGCGTTCAGTATCAACATTAATAACCTTAAAATTCATCGTCATAGGTTGACATTTGCCGTCACCTTCACGTCCCTTGTTCGGTTCAAGCCCTGCAAGAAACGCTATGTCGCAATCTCCGCTTGCATCAACAAATATTTTAGCCTCTATACGTCTTTTACCGCTTTTCCCGCACACCTCAACGCTATTTATTCTGCCGTTTATGTATTCAATATCGCAAACCATGCTATGATAGAGAAGCGTAACACTGGTTTCTGTCATCATAGTCTCCAGCTCTCGTTTCATTCCCTCAGCCGAGAACGGAGTAACTGTATAAGTATAGCCTGTAGTGTCAAAAAATATGTCCCGGCGATAGTCCTTTAGCCTTCAGTCTTTCTATAAGTTCATCCGTTATGCCCTGTACCGCCTGAACATCACCGGCATGAAAAAGTCATCATAGGTCCCGTACCACACGCCGTAAGGGTACCTCCCAAAAACCGTACCTCTCAATCAATATAACATTTGCTCCATATCTTGCTGCCGCGATTGCCGCTATACAGCCGGATATTCCACCGCCGACTACCGCAACATCATACATTTTTAACACCTCCGAATTTTATATGCTGTTCCTCACCTTTCGCTACATTCATATTAATCTCCATGCATATATATGGAACAAGCTGTATTACATTTATACGTTCACTCTTGGTCATCACACTTTGGGCGCTGTAGTCAAGCTCTATGTAAAGTCTATCATGATTATGAGTTATATCAGCCACCGAAAGCTCAAGTTCCTCGCCGTTCTGTGCTGTCATTACAACACAGCGCTTATCACAGCTCACTCCACCCGCGCTGTGAGTCTTATCCTTTAAAAACACAATGCCTGTTATACCATTCTTTTTCACGCACTGTATTGAGTCGGAATTTTCTATTACTCTTATTCCGCTTTTTCTGTAGTAATCTTTTATTTCCTCTTCATTGCATTTAGGAATAACTATATACTCGTAAGAGCCGTCTTTTGCCTTTTTCCCATGCTTAATCCACATTGTAAGGTACATACCCTTATAGCTCTTACCGTCTGTTTTTATGCTCATATTATTCCAGTCTCCGGTACGTATCTCTCGCAGAATATTTACCTCCTGTTCCTCCGGAAAATAATATCCAACATCATGGCTGCCGTCAAGGTATGCTCCTTTTATGAGATAACCCTCACTTTCTTCGCTTCCGTGTACCGTAAATCTCGAATTATCCGTTACAAGTCGGTTTTCGATTATTGTCTCAGTTTCGTTTTCGTCTGTGCTGTTTATACCGTTTCCAAGGCAAACCACTTCCTTATCAAAGAAAAACCACGCTTTATTTGCTGTCAGACTGTTTTCGTCTGAAATAAGCTCCATCGCACATACGCCATTTTCTCTATCCCGCATCCGCCCGTAAAATCACCCGAGGCATTGATGTTCGGTTTTACTGCTGACCCGCGTAAAACAGTCGTGCCAGGCAAACGCTGTAAATCTATTGTCTGCCAGAAAAAATCCGATTGCGGCTCATTCTTTTTTATATGTATATAGCATACCGTCCGAGGTATGATAAGCATTATGATTTTCATCGTTTATTGACTCAAATGCTGCCGTGCGTTCTGAGTGCATAGCAAGACCGATTGTATAACCGTTTCCGTGCTTTACGGCTCTGTCCATACTATTAAATGCCATAAAATACGGTTTGATTTCTTTAGGTTCTATATTGTCATCTTCTTGCAAGCCTTCCGCAAGCTCCACCGCAAATAACGAAGCATATTCAAAAAGCTGTCCGTAAGGTGAGTTTTAATCACACTTCTAAGTATATCAAATTCGGATAACTCCGTTAATATAAGCATTGCCGAGAGTATGCGTGAACAGGCAAAATCACTTTGCTCATAATAACGCGAGATTTCTCTGCCACGAACCATGTCCATAGTTCTGCCGTTATATATAAAAGGAAGATAGGATTTTTCAACCCAAGTATTAATTATATCTGTATTTTTGATTTCAAATTCCGTATCTTTGAAAGTATAGAGCATCGGCGCAAGCTCCTGTATAAGCGAGCGTCCATATCCACAATTATACGGTATATTATCATGCTGAATAAATGAACCGTCTTTATAAAAACCGTCACCGCTGTCTGTTATAACCACTACGTCCTGTATGCCAGATATGGCGTACTTTATACTGTCGCTGTCTGAAAGTAATATTCCGCGAACGGCAAAATAACCGACTCCCAAAGCCTGTTAGCACCGGTAAGCTTTATCCTATCATTAAAATGTCTTTCCGCTGCCATATATCGTTTGAGCTGCGACTTGTCCGCATAATCATACATCAAGGTGAAAATACTGTTAAGGCTAAGAGGTATACCGATTTCCCAGTACCACCAGTTACCTTGCGGCGCAATAGTGTCATTATATACTTTCTCCAAGGCATTTAGCGCATTAAATATTTTATTTTTATATTTTCATCATGATAGAATCGCGAGTTATTCTGAGAAAATGATGTGGAAATGTCAAGTATTCCCTTCAGCGTTGCATTTACAATTCCCCGCTCGTTTGATGTGATTGCCTTTTCTATGCGCGTATCAAGCTGTGCAAGCCTTTGTTCTGTACGTTCATCTGATCGTAGTATACAATCAGCCGTTCTTTTGCCGCTGTGTCCTCTACCGCATAAAACCTCCGAATATCGTTTTCTTAGTATGTTAAAATCCGTCATAATCCTTCCTCCTGTTTTTTATATGTATCAATAATACCACATCTGTTTGTGTATATTAAACGGGATAATCTTTAATTAATGCGTTAAATTTTTTATATTTCAATTTAAAAGGACGCTTTAAAATAGAGCGTCCCTTTAAATTTTATAACAGTTCCCATTCTTTTATTCATTCTCTTTTTATAGGCTCATCTCTTGCCTAATCAATATACACGTTTTAAAACAACTGATTTAGCCAATCAACTGACAGACTCAACCACGGATACTCTCTTTCAAACTTTCGTTTGGACCATATTAACTCATCACTCACCCTTGACAAACCATGCTCGCCTTTCTCAAATATATGTAATTCAAACGGTACTCCAACCCTCCTCAAGCCAGCTGCATACATCAGTGTATTTTCAACAGGAACACATATATCCTCATATGTATGCCATAAAAACGTTGGTGGAATTATATCCGTAATACGCCTCTCAAGCGACAGACTGCTCCATAGATGATTTGACTCGTCATCTGTACCTGTAAGATTTTTAAATGAATCTTTATGAGCAAATTCACCCGATGTTATTACCGGATAACTTAAAATTTGAGCATTTGGCTTATGCATTGCTAACTCAATCTCGTGCTCGCTGAATATTTCAGAATCATTCCACAAGGCACTTAGTGATGCTGCAAGATGTCCACCGGCAGAAAATCCGCATACAATTACCTTATCCGTATCTATATTCCATTTTTCTGCATTTTCTCTAAGCATGGCAACTGCATTAGCTGCATTTTGTATAGGAAGCGGATGTGTGTGCGGTTCAACACAATAATACACTACTGCCGCATGGAATCCTGCTGCGTTATATGCCATAGCAATACGCTCTGCCTCACGCTCAGATACCATTCCATATCCACCTCCGGGGAAATATCACAACTATTGGACGTTTCTTACCGTCCAGAATATACGTTTCCATATACGGCATAAATCCATATTCTGTCGCTTCTTTCAACAAGTTAAATTTCTTATTAAACATAACATTCACTCCGTCTTAATTTTTGTCAGTTAAACGAGCATATCCTATCACAGAATATGCCCGATATGCTCATCTTAATTCAATGTAAATACTTTATTAAATAATGGTTTCATATCATTTTTCCATATAAAGACCTTCACCTTACTCTTATTTACGCAAGTAAATGGAATAATTACACTGTCTGAAATTTCATCTGATTTTATCGAAAGCAATGTACCATTCTCATTATATTCTGCAACATAAACCATGCCTTCTTCTGTTATATTGGTAAATATAGCATTAACATTTCCATTTTTATCATCATACGTTATATTCACTGTCGGTTCTGTAGGCTCATCCTTTGCTGCCGCATTAATTGTCACACTCATAACTTCACTGGCAAAGGATTCATCTGCAACTGCCGCCACACGAACAACGTAAGACCCCGGTGCAAGATTTGTGATTTCCGTGCCTGCACACTGCGTCCATGTGAATGTAGGTTCTGACAATGATTTATATTCCATTGTAGTGTCAACACCTGTGATTTTGCCGTCATTGCCTTGATAAGTCTGTTCTTCAACCGCTGCTACATTTGGTGCGGATGAACGTTTAGAATAGAAAGTTCAAACGCTTCACTGTTGCTTGTTTTTATGCCATCACCTTTTTTACGATTTTTAGGGTATGACCGAAATATGTGTTGTCAATGTCGATATCCTCTGTTACATTATCTTTATCCGTCGCTACGCCATCATCTATTTTTATTATATAGTCACAGCCTTCCGTAAAGCCTGTTAGCTTTTCGTTTACATAGTTAATCGAGATTGTAGGCTGCGTTTCCGGCATTGCATCATACGCAATAATTGTAACCGAATATTCTGCACTCTTAAACTGCCTTTCGGCTTCCTCGTCTGCACTTACAGCTTTATAACGGATTTTATATGTGGTTCCGGGCTCAATATCACCTATATCATCTCCATCGCCCGTAGTCCAATTAATACCATTATTCGTACTATATTCCATAGTGTCTGCGATACCTGCAATAGTACCTTTGCCGCCAATCACACTCGGTTGTGTTACTATGATTTCCGATTTTGTCGGTGCTGCAGGACGTGCCTTAACTATTAGAGTCTGTGCTTCACTCGCAACCGTTGTCACATTATTACCCTTCTTTACTATCGAAAGCGTTATCTGTTCATTTGTTATATAATTAGCTAATGATAACTTGTTATCTGTTAATGTAACATCTAAACCATTAATTGTATATGTTCCATCCTCAACAAAGTTTATAAGTTCCTCTGTTGTATAATCAATTGCGATTTCAGGCGTCATTTCCTTTTCAGCTATAAACGTTTCAACTGTAATTGTTGTCTCCTCACTTGCAAAGTCTGTATCTGTTGCAGCTTTGCGGACATTGTATTCGCCTGCATCAACCTCAACTGTATCAACCAACTGCGTACTACTCCATTCATCTGTTCTCTTGAGTTTGTACTGCATGCCATTCATACCTGTGAGTTTGCCTTTGCCGCCTATTTCCGTAGCATTTACACCTTGAACGGTTGTAGGTGCCTTAGGACGTGCTTTAACTGTCAACTGTTGCACGTCACTGTCGGTATATGTTTCGGTATTGCGTGCTTTTTTTTACAATTTCAATAGACAATAATTCGCCGGCATAACCAATTTTTTCATCATCAAGTGATATTGTTGTTACATTGTCATCAAGTGTTATATCTTGAGTTATACCTTCACCGACCTTTATAGTATACGGCTCCTGCACCGTAAAACCTGTCAGTGTTTCGTTTATGTAGTCAATGCTGATTTGCGGGGTATTTTCCTTTGTTTTTTTGAAGGTTGCGGAGCAACATACTCTCCAACCTCCACTTCGGTACATATGCTTGCAAATCTCTTAAATTCACCATCTACAATCGCCTTTATACGTACAATATATGTCTTTCCCCGCCGTCACTTCTGTTTCAGTTACGGTACAATCATGCCATGTGTCCTCGTTATTATCTTTCTCCTTGTACTGCATATCTGCAGTAGTACCGGTGATTTTGCCATTACCATTTTCCGCAGTCGGTTTTATACCTGTCAAACCGGTAGGTTGTGCAGCACGCGAACCTAATGTGATAGTTTGTACTGTACTGTCAACATGATTTGCGTCACTCGCTTTTTCTTACAATGCTGATTGTCTTATTGATATATTTTTCCGCAATGGCAAGTTTGCCATCTGTCGGAGCTATTTTTTCTGCCACATCTGTGTCGACCGTAATTGTGTATGACGCACCATCTATAAAGCCCTCAAGCAATTCATCATTATAATTAACCGTAATTTTAGGTGTATCTTCCTTTATAGCTGAAAACGGTGGTACTGTTATTATTGTCGTTTCTGTACCAACAAATGAGGTTGCTGTAGCCTTTATGCGTACAATATAGCTTCCCGAATCAACCGGTGTTTCGACATCTGAACAATCCGCCCACGTTCCACCGTCCGCTGTCTTGTACTCCATAGCTGTTGTTGTGCCTGTCAGTTTGCCTTGACCGCCGTTTGTTGTCGGTGCAACACCTGTTATATTAGGAATTGACGGACGAGCGGGAATTGTAACACTTACAACCTCGCTTGCATAATTGTCTTCATCTGACGGAATATGGAATTTAACAACTTTTTTCAGTTGAACCATCCCAACTATCAAATGCTGTTACTGACATATTTGTGTCGGTGCAATTTGTCCACTCTGTTTCGTCGTATGTGCTATACTGCATAGATGTAGTAGTATTAATTGTTTCCGTATTGAAATCAATCTTAACCTCTCCTATTTCTTTACGTGCCGGAGCTGTAAATGTCTTGACTACGCTCTTAAACATTTTATTTTCACCTGTTGTTACTGCGGATTTATATAGATAAATCTTTTCTGATGGTGCTACTGTTACTGTTTCTCCTTTTCCATCCGTTGTAATAGTTGTATAATCTGCACTTGTTGTACCATATTTATAACCGGTTGGAATTGTAATCTTTTCCGTTGCGTTATCGATTTTTATGTCATCAGACATAATCGAACGTGCGGGAACGGTAAGCAACTGAGCTTCACTGTCTATATAATTATCTGCATTACGTGCTTTCTTTATAATCGTAAACGACTGCATATCCCCCGCATATCCGATTTTTTCATCATCAAGCGATATTGTCGTCACGCCCTCGCCAAGCGTTATATCTTTAGCATTACCTTCACCCACCTTTATCGTATACGGTTCCTGTGACTCAAAGCCGGTAAGTGTTTCATTTATATAATCAATGCTTATCTGTGGAGTTGCTTCCTGTATTTTTGCCGGTGGTATAATTTCCTCCTCCGAATATGATACTTCTGTTACTTTAACGTTATCTATATACGTCGCATTTTCAATATTATTTGAAGCTGTATGATAGAATCGCAAGTCTGTTATTCCTTCCTTTAAAGTGTCAAAGGCTCCTTTACATGTATCAAATGAACTTCCTTCTTTTACAAAACTCACATTATCTTGAAGCATTGTTCCATCTAGCCATACTGAAAATATTCCTGTGTTTGGATGAAGTTCAAGTTTTATATGGTGCCATTGGTTATTCTTTATAGACATTGCTTGTTCATAGCACCAGTTTCCTCCCGTATTAGTAATAGCTGTTCTGAGTGACGACGCGGTGAAATATGTAAGCCATAGTTCATTTCCTTCCTTTGTTTTAGCATACATACCTCTTGATGCACCAATCGCATCATCAGCACTTTCAAACATCGTGTCGTATTCTATTGTTAATGTTTTCTGCGGATTATCTGCCTTACTTATAGGAATAGTTGCATTAGCTGTTGCCTTATTGCCGGTGGCAGACAACTTCAACGACTTTGTTGTTTCTCCTGTAGGTATTGCCGACGTTACCGTCGTTGTTGTCCCATTAACGTCATTCGTTGCCTTTGCCAGCATATCATCGCCGTTGTTATACTCAACAGATGATGGACTTTCTGTATATCCCTTCACATAATCATATCTTGTCGGTCTTATAATATTATAAGTTGGATAGTCAACACAGGTAAGACTGTTAATGTTATCATTGTCTGTTGCAATTGCATAAACACTGTGCACACCTGATGTAACATCAGGTGTAAATACCCATTTACCGTCGTCACGTTGTTTAGCATCACCCGCCTTGATTTCTCCCTCGTCAATATATACCTCAACTTTACTGACAACACCATCTGTGTCATAAGCACTTATTACAATGTCGTCGCCTGACTGCTCTACTTTTTGATATATACGGTGCATAATTATAGAACTCTGTCGTTGACAACTCTTTATTTACAGCTTTAGAAGCATATTTCTCTGTCAAATCAGTCATAAACGGTGCTATAGGTCTGCCTGCAGCATTAAATGTATTAATCACGGCTGGGGTGTCAGTTTGTGCTTCAACTAAATCCTTTGCAATACCCGAGTATCTGACCATGCATACTTAACCTGTGGATTTGTTATATCTGTTACATCTATTTCTATAGTATCGCCGTTAATTGTCGGTGTAACATCTTTGTATATTCCGTCATCATCTTTAAGTTCAAAGCCCAACGGCACACCTCCATCATCGGTTGAAAGAGAGCCGTATGTATTCTTGAAATGAAGAATAAGTTTATCGCCACTGCGTTCCATATAATCAAAAGATGGGCTTTCAACATTTGATTGTGTATTGTTAATAAAATCTTCTATATAAGCAACTGCTCTGTCAGCAATAGGTCCTTTATCATTTGGGTGAACATTATTTGTAGTTCCTGTATCATTGCTCACAACTGTTTTTACGTTATCCATTCTTTGTGATACATTCCATTGTCCCGCTCTTACTCCGGTGCCAATGCGTATTGTCGAATAAATTTTTGCAAAATTCGCAGTAGGAAGTTGAACGACTACAAATGGTAAGTCCTCATCATTAAATGTTTTTCTCCAGTTGTTAATAAGCGAAGTCAATGCTTGCTCATACACTGTGCCGCTTTCAAAGGTAGTATTTGCCTCTCCTTGATACCATACAACAGCAGATGCTTTCAAATTCTTTAGCGGCAGAAGTCTTTGTGTATATAGTCCGCCTTTTGAGCTTGCTCCCGCCATCATTCTCTTTGCTTGTGAATCCCAATTTACTGAATATGTCGGAATCCACTGCATTATTGACGACCCACCCAAACTTGAACTTATAAGACCTATAGGAACATCAGAATCTTTTTTATCATCCTCTTACCTATCAAGAATCCAAGTGCAGAAAATTGCTTTGAATTTTCCATAGTAGCAACCTTCCACTCTGAAATCTCGTCAAATGAATTCATATATCTCACGTCTTCGTAAGCTTCACTTAATTCTTCGTTCATCAACGTTGAAAAGTCTCAAGGCGATTAAACATATTTGATTGTCCCGTACAGAATATAACATCACCGACAGCCACATTATCGAGAGTAATCATGTTATCACCGCTTGATACTGTCATAGTTGCTGATTTTACAGCTTCCATAGCAGGAAGGGTTATCTCCCATAAACCATGTTCTATTGTTGTTTGCTCATCAGCCCCATTAAAATTTACTGAAACCGTATTCCCCGATTTTCCTGTACCTGTAATAGTAATAGGTTCTTTTCTCTGGAGTACCATGTTTGAGGAGTACACCTCATCCAAAGTTAACTCCGGTTCAAGAGTAGGCGTTGGGGTTGGGCTTGCCGTTGGGGTTGGCGTTGGTGTCACATCCGGATTGATTGTTGTGGTTGGCGTTGGTGTTGTATCCGGCTCTGTTTCGCCACCTCCATCACTGTCTATATTCACATCAAATGAGTCAATAGACCACTGTATTTTCTTAGTGACTTGAGTTTTATCCTCACTTAAATCTCCACAGCCTATATATAAATATACGTATCCATCCTTTGATGCCGTAATTCCGTTAGGCAGGGAATACTTCATATTTGATTTGTTTGTTGACCAGTTTTTTATATTACTTTCATCTGTATGCTTTTCAAGTTCCTCTTTTTACCAAATCCTGCGAGTGTGATGTAAGTGTTATTTCGCTATCAGAAACAAAAAGACAATATTCCAATTCCATTGTTGCAGTATCAAGATATGTAAAATTAATATCGACATTAATCTTGTCGCCGGTATTTACTTGTGCCAACTTAAACATTGTCGCTCTTGGTGTATTGTTTGCTTGTATATAATAAGTGACACTTTCTTTACTGCTTACAGTATTTTTTAATATTTTACTATTACTTTTGTCTGAACTTGGCAGTGTATACGCTGATACTCCGTCCGCTTCCGCTTCTACTGTAGTTGTAGTAGCCGCAAATGCCGTCAAACCGATAGATGCACATATCATCGTCACAGCTAACATCAATGAAATAATTTTTTCATTTTTTCCCCTCTTTCCGTTTTTATATACTTTTTACTCATAATAACTATATCTTGTTATTAATCTTACCACGGGAATTTTTTATTAAAATGCGGTAAACTTTAAGCTGTGCGGTTAAATTTATTAAAACCAACCATGTTTTTCGGTACAAAAGTCATATAAATCGTAAAATATGCTGTTAAAAGCTTGACTTGCCATAACATTATCCATAACCCTATTGACGCAAAAAAACAGTGCCATTAGAGTTGGTTTTCAAACCAACCTAACGACACTGTTTTATTATAAAGTATAAATAATTTCTTCTAAAATTTAATCGCTATATCATTCCAAAATGCTTGAGTGCGTATTCTATGCCATTATCGAGCAAATCTTTTGTCACAAAAGATGCCGACTTTTTAAGTTCGTCACTGCCATTACCCATAACGATACTGTTAGGCACCGCATTAAGCATAGGCAAATCATTCATACTGTCGCCTATTGCATATGCACTGTTAATCGGAATATTATGATATTCAAGGACTTTTTCAATTCCGTTCCCTTTGAAAATCCTTTTTACGGTCATTTCACAAAAGCCGTCACCACGCACAATAAAATCAAAATCTTTTTCAATTTCTCTTTTAAATCGTTCTATATCGCTTTTTTCATCATACCAAGCCAAGAATTTATCAAAAGCAAAATCATTGTCACTTACATCGGGTGACAAATCTTTACCCTGCATTTCAAAACGTCTTTTCAGCTTTACAAAACCGTCTAAATTTCTGCTACGTTTATCACAATAAAACGACTTAGAATGTTCATACATCGGCGTCATATTACATTCATACACAAGATTTGCGACATTTCTGCAAAGCTTCGTCGGCAATGTATGCTGATATATCACTTTACCGCCACATTCTATATACATTCCGCAACCGCAGACATATCCATCAAAGCCTATATCTCTTATTCTTTGCTCAACATTCATAACGGTTCTGCCTGTATCGACATACATCAAATGTCCGTTTTCCTGTGCCTTATGTATTGCATTCACCGCACTGTCTGGTATTATATATGCCTCGTCATCGGATATAAGTGTGCCGTCCAAATCAAAAAATACTATCATAAAAATCACTCCAATAAGTATATTATATATGCTGCAAAAAGATTTTTCAAGTCGGACATACTTAATTTATATCGCAAGCATTGCCGAACCTATAATTCCCGCATCGTTGAAAAGCTGAGCCATAACAACCTTTTTCTCCTCTGCCGCAATATTTGTTCCGCCAAGGTCTATTCCTATATAATACATTATTTTGCAATTCCTACGGTCATTATCTCATACGTTTTTGCCTCAATATTGAAATAGCCGTTATCACTGTCAATTTCCTTAATCTTCTTTTCTATAATATTACTGATGTAAAGATTATCGATAACATCACTCTTTTGAATTGTCAACGTTGTAGGTTTATCGCTTACATTTACCCAACGAAGTATTATATCTTCGCCGTTGCCTTTTTTGCTTGATACCGTAAGCGTCAAGCCGTCACCTTGCCAATTAATCATAGAATAATCAAGCGGCATTGCTCCGTTATGACAATCTGTAGCGGCGGTTATAATATCTGTTTTGAACTGATAGCACTCCTCATAAGCTCCGCTTGAAATCAAATCACCCTTAAACGGTACAATTTCAATTTCCGTTTCGCTTATACCAAGCATTGAGCCTTAGGGAGTCGGTAACACGCCCCAATCGCCCATTTCACCGACTGCACGAAGAATTGTAACTGCGATTGTATTATCTAAATCCGGTAACATTTCATATTCGTACAAGCCTATATTTGCGACTGCTATACCCTTTTCACCGTCATCAATGCTCACAAATCCCTGCTCGTGTTCACACCCACTCGGATTATTCCAACCTGCATTATGACGATTATTTCTTGTAACAACCTCAAACACAGAATCAGCCTTATGTACATCTGAATTTATACCTGTCGGCACCATAATTCGAACTCTATGGTCTTTTACTTCATTATCAAATCTCGTTTTGATTTTTACACCCTTACCGTTTTTGTCAAGTGAAACAAATGTTTCTATCTTCATTTCAACGGTATCATTACTTCTTCCGCCAACTCTTTCTTTAAAGAATACCATATGACGTTTTTCGTCCTCGAAATTATCATCGCCCGACTTCGGAACTGTAATTGTGTTTGTGATTTTATACATTGCTCTGTACGGCTCATCTTCCGCAAGTTCAATCTTCGCAACCGTATCTTGCGTTGTTATCGCCTTACTTCCCTCAGGCATTTTATACATATATTCATTGCCCAAGTCACCTGTTTCTTCGTAATAAGCGACACCTTTATATGTTCTGCCGCTTGCTTTGTCTGTTACATTAAGCGAACCGTTCTTGTTTATTTCTACACGAATTGCATCGTTTTCCATACAATTTTCACCGCTGACAAGTGTATCTGTTACTTTTTCTGCGTCCCCCTCAACAAGAGCATATGTTTTATATCCGACAGCGGATATATTTTCAGCTTCAAATGTTACACGAACACGTCTTGCCATGTACGGTTGTCTGAACTTATCCTTAGGCAAATCGTAGCCGAATCTAACTCCCAAATCTTCGATTTTAAACGGTATTGAATTTCCGGCTGAATCTATAAGCTTATAGTTTGGCACATTTATTTCGTCTAAATCATACGCACATTTTTTAAGCCAGCCCGATTTACGAGTTACGTCAATTTCCACCGACACAACTGATGTGCGTTTTTCTGCCTGTCGTGTTAAACACAACAAACGGAAGTGCATTTTTATACTTTTCGTATTCCTTTGTATTAATCTTATCTGCAATATATCTTGTTCCCTCTGATACAAGATAGTCCGCAACTTGCTTACTCTTATTAAAACGTGTTGCCATTTCGTCTTGTACCTCATCTACACTGCAACAACAGATACTGTCGTGAGGGTGATTTTGCATAAGTTTCTTCCATGAATATTCAAGTTCGTCCGACGGATAATTTTGTCCCAAAACAGATGATAAAACTCTGACAGGCTCTGCACCGTTTTCAAGTGCCGATTCACATTTTCTGTTCATCTGCTTTAAGTAAATGTGTGATGACGCACAATTAATAAGCGTTGACCAACCGTCTGTGTCCTGACTTGTAAGTTCGCCTTTGACAACCGCCAAATCATTTGGCACTTTCTCTTTAATTGCCTTAATATAATCAGGGAAATTTGAATGTTTAAAATTAATGTCGGGATAAAGTTCCGACGCAACTTCTATTGCCTTCCCCAAATCCGCTTGTACTGGCTGATGGTCACAACCGTTCATCAACAAATATTCATCAGTTGACGCAAAAGTCGCAACTTTTTCAATCTGTCGTCCCAATATTCTTTTTGCACTTTTCTTGTCTGTCGGAACTTCGTTGCCGTTATTATACCAATTTGCAAACAGAATACCGAAAATCTTCGTACCGTCAGGAGATTCCCACATCATTTCCGAATACGGAGATTCATAGTTTCCGTTTTCTTGAATTTCGTTATCAAATCCGACAGGGCGTACACCACGTCCGAATGTCACTGTATCCATTCCCGCTTGTTTTAAAATTTGAGGCATTTGTCCCGCATTACCGAATGCGTCCGGGAAATATCCCATTTTGCACATAGCGCCGTACTTTTCAGCTTCTTTCATACCTACAAGCAAATTTCTGATATTCGCCTCACCGCTCGTATAAAATTCGTCTTGCAAGATATACCAAGGACCGATTATAAATTTACCCTCCTTGATATACTTAATAAGTTTTTCTTTATTTTCCAGTCTTATTTCAAGATAATCGTCAAGCACAATAGTCTGACCGTCAAGGAAAAAAGCTTTTTGAATGAATCGTCCTTTTCAAAAACCTCCATACATTTATCTATCAATTCAACAAGTCGCATTCTGTGTTGTTCAAACGGAAGATACCACTCTCTGTCCCAATGAGAGTGTGATATTATATGTACATTTTTGCTCATTTGAAATTCCTTCTTATACCATATAATAAATTTGGGTTTGATATATTTGTTATATATTATATCGCTATTATATATCAAAATCAATACCCAAGTAAAATTTTCGTTGCACCTGTTGCACTATTATTACCGTCATAAAGTTCAACCTTTGATGTTGCAATAGATTGATTATCACGAATATGTTTTTATTTGAATACCGTTAGTGCTTCCTCCAATATAAACACCATTGCGTTTTTTACAATGATTTGTACCACGAGTATAGAACTACTCTGCACTGTCTCATTTGTATACGAATAGCCTTCTTTTATGATATATTTTAACTTCAAATTATCTCCGTCCATTCCATTTATATATCAATTTTTTATTTGTTATGTATAATTATATTACACAATATATCAAAGTTCAGTATTTTCTGTTTTTACATAATCTAAAATTTAATTTTAACAAAAAAAAAAAACCGTTAGATTGTTTCAAACGGTCTATTTTAAAATTCAATTGCGAACAGCAATTTAACAGGCACAATGTATTTAATTCGGGCATTTCGCCGTTTATTTCTCTAAGAACGGTTTCACCTGCTTTTCACACCCAGTTCAAAGAAGTTTTGCTCCACGGTTATTATCTTGTTTCCGCCATCCATTTCGTCAAGCTCGCTTATATTATCAAAACCCATTATGCACATTTCATTTGGAACCGATATATCAAGTGCCTTACAACAATTATATACTTGAATTGCCACCCAATCGTTTTGGCACAAAACACAAGAAATTCCTTGTTCATGCATACGATTTACAATCGTTTTCAAATAATTTTCAACGTCGCCGTATTGTTGTCTTTCTTCTTCAGTCAGCATTTCGTACTTGTCGTCAATGTTCGCATATACATAATCAAGATTAACTCCTAAACCTTTTTCTTCAAGTGCCGCCGCATATCCCATATATCTATCCCTTTATTGATATAGTTTCATTCACACGACCTCTGCAAAAAAATCCAATCTTTTTATGTCCATGCTCTAATGCATATTCGCAAAGTGCTTTTCCGCCGCCGCTGTTATCCGACACAATATAACTCATAGGCATATTTTCTATATAATTATCAATAAGCACAAGAGGAATTTTTTTAACTAAAAACTGATTATACACTTCAAAATTTCTGCCACCACGTACAGGATAACATATAACGCCGTCTATCCCTGTTCCAAAAGTGAACGAAGTATTTTCTCCTCGTTTTCCACACTTCTGTTTGCATTATATATACTGACAAAGCAATTTTCCTTATTGAGCACACTATTAATTCCGTCAAAGCATTTGAACATATTACCAAGCTTTATATCAAACGGCATAACCAATGCCACAAGAGATATATCTCTGTTTTTTTTGTGTATCGTAACTGCGGCATTGTCTTCCTTGTTCTTGCCAAGAATACTCATCGCATTTTTTGAAACAAAACTACCGCTGCCTCGTTTTCTGTTAATCAATCCGTCATGTTCAAGCTCCTCAAGTGCTCTGATTGCGGTTATACGACTCACACCGTATTCCTTAGTAATTCTGTCCTCTGTGACAAACGGTGCGTCGTATTCAAAATCTCCCGACTTTATACGCTCTTTTAATTTATCCATAATTTGTTTGTACAATGGTTTTTATCTGACATTAACGTTATTCCTCCAAGAACAATATATCTTAATTCATTTTCTTTCTTATATTTAATATATCACTTTTCGAGTGACTTGTCAAACAATATATCAATTAAAACAAACAATTTGTTTCTCTCTCTATTTACGATTTAATAAATATTTTCTTTATACTAACAAGATTTTTATGCAGTATTTATTCATACTTTAACACACCGCAAGCCGTATACAAATTCATATACCGGCTTACATTTAAAGAATTTATAGTAACTATGATTCAAAAAGATTGATTACAGTATTTCGACAAATGCAACTAACGGTACTATATCACCGAGCTAAACATTTATAGCAATTGTACTATTATTTTTTTAGCAAGTATAATTTAATATATTAAATTAACAAACCAAAAAACGCTTGTTTTATCAAGGAAACAAGCATTTTTCTTTATTTTTATAAATAACTGTTGACATTTAGAATAATTAGCTGTATAATAGATATATTAAATAAATCAATCGTACATTTAATCGTTATAATTTAATATATCAAATAATTAATAGAAATACAAAATGAGTACAGTTTATAATAAAAAATATTTTACAGATTTGCTTGAAAAGCTTGTGCTTCCTTTAAAAGAGCATTATTCCGAAGAATGTGCCAATCTTTATCTTGGACATACCGGAGCCGCTTTCGAAGATCGTACAATTCCTATGCAGGGCTTTTCAAGAGTTTTATGGGGACTTGTTCCTTTATGGGCAGGCGGCGAAAATATTGAAGATTTTTCGGAAATATACACCAAAGGTTTAAGTGCCGGAACAAACCCAAACTCAAAAGAATACTGGGGCGGATTTAGAAATTACGACCAAAAGTTCGTTGAAATTGCCGCTATAGCTTACGGCTTGCTTTTAGCTCCCGACAAGCTATGGGAACCGCTTGACGATAGTGCAAAAAGAATCTTGCGGACTTCTTGCTTTTTAAGCAATTCATACGAAGTATCGGATAACAACTGGCGTCTGTTCCCCGTACTTGTAAACCTTGCTCTAAAGAGTTTATCACAGCCTTACGACCAACATTTAATCGATTTTGGTTTGGAAAGACTTGATTCATATTATCTCGGCAACGGTTGGTATAAAGACGGCGTTACGGAACAACGTGATTATTATATTCCATTCGCTTTGCATTTCTACAGCTTAATATACGCCAAAGTATGCGAAAAAGCGACCCCGAAAGAAGTGCATTATACAAAGAACGTGCCGCAGAATTTGCAAAACAATATATCTATTGGTTTGACGACAAAGGTCGTGCATTGGTATACGGACGTTCACTTACATACAGATTTGCACAAGCGGCATTCTGGAGTGCGTGTATATATGCCGATGTACCCGTGTTCAGTCACGGAATTATCAAGGGCATAATCGTAAGACACTTTGAAGAATGGTTTTCTCATCCGATAACCGATAACGGCGGTGTTCTTACAATAGGTTACAGATACACTAATTTACATATGTCAGAAAGCTACAATTCTCGGGTTCACCATACTGGAGTTTGAAAGCATTTATATTGCTTGCACTTCCGGAAATCATCCGTTTTGGCAAGCAGAACCGTTACCGTTCCCGCTATTCGACCAATACCAAACAGTATTGCAGTCGGAGGCTTAGCTGATAATTCAGCATAGCGGTAATGCAGTAACCGCTCTCACACCGGGTAGGTTACATTACATCAATCATGTTCATGTGTCAGAGAAATACTGCAAATTTGCATACAGTTCGAATTTGGTTTCAGTGTTCCACGCTCAAACAAATTCTTCAATCAATCAGGTGCAGACAGTACTCTCTCATTTGAAATAGACGGCTACATTTTCACTCGCAGACTCTCCCTAAAAATATCTGTGAAAGAAAATTCTCTTTTCTCTCTCTGGTCTCCTTTCAAAGGTATCAAAGTCGAAACTACTCTCATCCCTATTGAAGGGGGACATATTCGCCGTCATAAAGTCACAAGTGATTATGATTGCATAGCTCGTGACGCAGGTTTTTCAGTATCATGCGTTGACGGTGCAGAATGTACATCATTTGAAAGCAACAGGGGTTGTTACAGTTAAAAACAACTTCTCTTTCTGCTCTGTTGAAAGCACAACGGGTGGTACTCCCGAAGTGGTATCGTTCCACCCGAATACAAGCCTTGTATATCAAAAACGGCTACACCGTTTGTCTCATACAAGATAAAAAAAGGCATAACAGAGTTGGAAACAATCGTAAAATATTAATTAGTTTACCTATCCATAAATTTTACATCACAAAACCACCTCATCCATTGTTTGAGGTGGTTTTTGTGTATTTGCAAAAATATCGTCCTCAAGAATACTCTGGCAATAATCATATCATAATCTTTTGATTACTCATTTTGCAAAACACAAGTTTCGATGAATTTGTATTACCGCAATGGAATACCATAACTGAATTAATAATTATATAAAATAAAAAAACAATGCCGTTAGTTTGGTTTTACCCACCCTAACGGCACTGTTTTAGTATCAAAGTGTAAATCATTTCTTCCAATTCCTCAAGTGTGTATCCGTCGTTGTACAATTTCTGTATCACTTCCGGATCCTCGCCGTACATTGCGGCAACTGTCTTTATGTCTTCGAGATATTCTTCCGCATAATAATCTTCATACCCGGTATCAATATAACAATCGCAACCGTAATCGTACCAATGTCTACCGTATGACTCGGTATAATTAAAATGACCCCTTTCACGTTTGCCGTTACTTTTGATTTTCAGAATATCGCCCTCATTGAGAACTATATGTTCATACTTGCCATTCTCCAAATCTTGAAACAATTCAGAATCAACCAACGCTTTCCAAAGTATTTGTTTTGTTGATGCGAACACATACACACCCTCATCTTTAAAGTGAATTAATGAAATCGGGCTATCACCTTTTACGAGGTAAAGGTTATTATGATTATCTAGTATATTAAAGCTAAAACTTCCTCTATACTTTCAGCCATGAATTTGATTGTCTTAAAATTAAGTGCATTTTTATATTTCAGCAGCTGTACTGCAACAAATGAATCTGTTTCGATTTTACTCTTAAAGTTATACTTTTTCTGAAGTTCCTTATCATTGAACAGTACGCCATTATGAGCAAGTGCAAACTGACAGTTCTTCACCCTCTCGCTCCAAGGGTGATTGTTATAGTTCTTGCTCTTGTCCCCTTGCGTACTGTGTCTTGTGTGACCTATTACGGCATTAACGAATTTCGGAATATTCGGATTAAACTTATATGCACTTACCGCACTTTTGTTTATCTTCATATTACCTAAAATTGAATATGCAACACCGGTTGCGTCTGTGCCACGTTCTGCACTTTCCATGCTGAGCAAATCCACAAGCTCGTTCATATCCTTTAGCTTATCTTTGTAACTAAGCACTCCATATATTCCGCACATTATATTTCCACCTCATTTCTTATCGGTTCATTTACATACAATCTTTTTTTCTTTCAAATAATTAATCAGTTCTTGTTTGTCGTCTGCTATTCCCTTTACGAAATCAAGCCATGTAAGACTCTGCATAAATTCGTCGGACAAAGAAATAGCAACCTTACAGATTTCATCTACCATCTGTAAGGTTGCTATAAATGTACTGTACTTTAAAGTACCTCTGAATATTCGCATTTCTATCGTCGCTTCATTTTCAAGATTGACCGCCGCATATCGTCCCATATGTGAGTTCTTTGCATGCTTTAACGTTTCTTTCGGATTGATTATTCCGCCACCGTAACGTCTTGCCCAATGCTCTACTTGTGATCCTGTTCTTCGACTGAATGTTAAGATTTCATTCCAAAACTTCTCATAAAAGTAGAGAATCTTCGCTATTGTTGCCTCTTGTTCTTCGTAATTTGCTCCGAGTGCATTTCGGCTTATATGTACATGAAGTCCGCAAGTTCCGGCTTGGTGACTTAAATATCCTTTGCTACCGCTTTGTTAAGAATCGCTCTCCAAGGCATTTGATTAATGTGATAGTCAAGTGTCATTGGGTGAGTTACGCACTCAAAACCATTATCAAGTGAACCGTCATGTTTAATGTACATATGTTCTTTTTGAGCATTTGCAATGTCAAGTAATTTACTTGCACAAAATTCATTTTCACCGCCGTCATCAAGTTCAAGTTCCACGCCTAAATATCTCGGACCGTCTCCATAAAATATCGGCTCTGGTTTGTAGTAATAGTCGTGAATTATCTCATCCATATCAAAACAATTTCGACAATATGGGTGGTCGTGATATTCTTCATCTTCATGATAACAAGCGTCATCATAATGAATTACCGCATCACATCTTTCACATCTAACATAATCTTCATCATAGCAAGTTTGGCACAAGTCACCATCTGCCGAATCATCATTCCAATGTCTGTCGCCGCAATCACGGCAAATAAATGTTTCACGTCTTAAACAATCTTCACACAAATACGATTCATCAAAATATGTTAGTTCTGATACGTCATGTTCTTCGTGACATATGTCACAAGTGTATTTTTCCTCTTTCATCTTTCGTCCTCCTCTTAATACTCCTCTGCTTTCAGCATTGTCGAATGTTTTTATCGTCAATCACATAAACTTTGCCCACAAAAATAGGAGCACCTTGTAATTTAATAAGATACTCCATTTTATACTCCGGCATTTCTTGTGAATGCACGATTTTCTGCATACCGTCATACTCTGACAGTTCAAATACTTGAAAGTAATCCTTTGATTCAACTTCCATTGTATCAACCATATTCCACATCATACATTGTAATACAATAGGGACTTCCTCAATTACTCCGCAAGTACAAAATCGTTCGTTTTGGAACATATAAATTTCACCTCCGTGTATTTTATTACACAGAGATATTATATATTTTTAATGTATGACTTTACGTTTTTCACTTCAACATATCAGCATAGGTTACAAGAGATACATTTCCGAGTTCATTCGCCTTATCAATACAGCCTTTTGTGAACCCGGACCTAGAGAACAAAAACAAATGCACATTAATATATGAAAACAGCTTACTGCGTTTTATCAATGTTTCAAGCACACCAAGATCAACTTTTTCATTAGTCCATTTACATTCACCGAATAAAGCCGTCTGTTTGTCCTGTTCGCCCATTATATCAATTTCTGTCTGTTTCTTTTCAATAGGATCGTTTCCCACCAACGCCCAAGTTCCGAAAACTCAACCGGTGAATTACCGTCAAGAAGCAGTTTCCAAAGATACTGTTTACAAATTTCCTCAAACACAGCACCCATATATTCCGAAAGTTGCGGTTCGATACGTCTATACACAATATCAGCCGCACCGCGCATTATAACAGAATTATTATTAGGAACAAATCTATACCAAAATCTGAACATATTATCTTCTATTGAATATATAGATTTTCGAGATGTTTTCTCACCATACGGAGTTTCCTTTTTACAATCCCCAAATTTATCAAACTCTTAAGATAATTCGCACAAATATTACTGTCCTCACCGACTTTATTTGAAATGTCCGACATTCTCGACGCACCGACCGCAATAGCGGTTATAATCGCAGTATATATAGCCGGCTCTCTCACTTCTTGCTTTAATAAATTTGTCGGCTCTTCATATAGGAAGGAAATCGGATTCAGATAAGTATTTTTTATATTATCTTCAATGCTTAATCTATCATCTATTTGTAACAAATACTGAGGTGTTCCGCCCACAATACCATACGCAAGTGCTTTGTCTTCGTCCGAAAAATTCTTAAAACATCTGCATGTTTCTTCAAAACTAAAAGGTTGTATTTTCATTTGTGCGGTTCTTCTGCCATAAAGCGGTGATTTATATGCCAACACTTCATCCTCCATATACGACATTGACGAACCGCATAAAATAAGCATTAGCTGTGAAGTGTCCTTATATTTATCTATAAGCAGTTGTAAAGTTGATGCCAAACTTTTGATGAACGTGCTACATACGGATATTCATCTATTGCAAGTATCAGTCGTTTCTTTTCAGCAAGCTTAAACACATACTCAAGTGCAGCTTGAAATGACAGAAATGACGTTTCCGCCTCAATGCCGCTACTGTATTCAATGATGCTTTTACTGAAATTTTCAAGATTTTGTTTTTCGTTACTTTCAACACCCATAAAGTAAATCGCTTCTTTATTATCTATAAAGTGATTTATAAGTGCTGTCTTTCCGACACGTCTGCGCCCATATATAACGGCAAATTCAAATTTATTTGATTCGTATAATCTGTCCAATGCCGCTACTTCACGTTCTCTTCCAATAAACATGCTCTCACTTCCGTTCTTTTTGTTTAAATCAGTATATCACAATTCATAACTTTAGTCAATTACGTTTTACTCATTTTATACTTGAGTAATTTTATCTTAGTAAAATTCAATTATTCACTTATACATTATCTACACGAATAATCGAAGGAGGTTTCCGGTATGATACGAACGATACTAAAAAGGAATTAAAAAGTATTGCTTATGCTTTGGTAAGGAGGTGTTTTTAATGGGTAAATGGATACTGATTTCTCTGTTGCCGATTACTGCTCTGATGTATCTATTCGGCAGAAAAGAATAACGTTATAGGGCTTGATTCTGTCAAGCCCTATCTGTATTCATAAATTCCAACAAGTCTTCTTTTTTTATTCTCCAACGATTCCCCACTTTGAATCCCTTTATAGTTCCGTTATGCAATAACTTTAATAATGTATTGCGACCGATATATAAATACTCCACAGCTTCCGCAAATGTTAATATTGCCGGAAGTTCATTTTCATTATAGTACATTAAAAATCATCCTCTCATTAAGATTCTTAAATCACTGTTGGCTCAAAATAAATTGTTACAAACTATCTTAACTACAATTCAAATCTCTGTTTATCACAGTGTAAACCACTCCAAATCTGTCTATATAGTCATATAAAATAGAATAAATGTAGAATTTTATTTTCCTTTAAAACATTAAGTTAAGCGAAGAATATTAGTGCACATAAAGGAATTTAAAGATTTCCATTCGTATACGATTTTTCGCAAATAATTTTTTAGGAGGAGATACTTATTATGACATCTCATACATTTGAATGTACATATCAATTGACTGGTAGTGAATTTGCTACCTTACATGAAGAACTGAAGAAATTCGGTAGTTACTATTTTGAAAATAGGCCTAAAATGGCATATGAAAACAAAAAGACAGATAAAATAACAAAATATGTCTGTACTATATTATCACAGCATGGTATTATAATTTATATTACACTAAGAGAAACGACACCATCAACATTTGTACCCATGCTAATTTATAGAATAAATCCTACACGAATGATTGAGGGAAACAAAGACAATTATGTGGACGTATTTCATTGCAACAATGCGTTAGATATTCCACAAATAGCAAATCGACTTTTAAATACAATATCGCCGAATTTGCCTAATATTGAGATATGCTCTCTATCTCGCTTTGACTATTGCGTCAACATAAAACTTGAAAGTCAACAACAGGTGACGGATTCAATAAAACTAATAAATCAAGCATTTGATCCAACTTCGGGTTATACGCAGAAAATAATGTTCCATACAAAATCGTATAAACCAAAATACCCAAAAACAGAAGCGACCTTTTTAAAATCCAAAAGAGTTGAAATCAGTTTCTACAATAAAAGACTGCAACTGCAACAAGAGAATTTGAACGACGAATGGCATGAAGATATACTTAGAGCCGAATTCAGATGTTTCAAGTCTTATCTTAACGACTTATATAAGAAATTTGATATAGACAACATCACTGATTTTTTGATAAGTCTATCGAAATTGGGAACTACGTCATAGCATATCAGCTAAAGAAATTAAAACTTGATGTTATGTTTCGTTCGTCAAAATCCATTGAAAGTATTATAAAAAATGGAACTTTTAAAGCTAAAACCAAGTTGGACATGCTACTGCTCGTCGAATGGGTTTCAAGTCATAAATCATTAAACGAGTAATCGATACATGCAGCAAAAGCATTGTAAATAAAAAAAATTACTAAAGAAATTTCACAAGCTTAGTATATCGGTAAAAGCCTCTGCCTTGCAGAAGTTCATTACCTGAGCCGTTCAATTTACCAGAGTTAATTTACAAATTTGCCGATGCAAAAAAAGTGTGAGAGTAAAAAGTATAGTCTTGGATTGAGTATTCTTCAAGTTTTGTGTAAATACAAAATAGTGTAGAAAAATTTATTTAAGTGGACGGAATTTAATTCCGTCCGCTTTTACGTTATCAAAAAAAATCAGCAATTGTCAATAGCTGATTCTATCAGCGAAGAAGATCTCCAACTGAGAATGAATCTCACCCCAATCACGGCGACGACCTGTCCATTTTTTTGTGATGTCCATCATTGCAAGGTACAGCATTTTAAACAAGCTATCATCTGTAGGAAAAACTCCCTTGTTTTTAGTTACTTTTCGGAGCTGGCGATTGAACCCTTCTATCGTATTAGTTGTGTAGATAAGTGTACGCACTGCTTGAGGATACTTGAAATACGTGGATAAATGAACCCATTTATCTCGCCAGTTATCGGCGATTTTAGGGTATTTTCCTCCCATATTTCATCGAATCGCTCTAATTCTTGTAATGCGGTATCCTCATCAATAGCTGCATAGACACGCTTTAAATCTGCCATAAGTGCTTTAATATCCTTGTATGACACATATTTTGTTGTATTACGGATTTGATGGATTATGCATTGCTGTATTTCTGTTTGAGGAAAAACAGCTTCAATCGCATTGGTAAATCCGCTTAGTCCGTCAATACAAGCAATTAAAATATCATTTACTCCTCGATTTTTAATCCGTTTAAGACAGAAAGCCAGAATTTTGCACTCTCGTTTTCACCAACCCACATGCCAAGAACATCTTTTCTGCCATCTAAATTTATACCTATTGCTATGTACACAGCCTTTTTGACTATACGTCCTTCGTATCGCACATGATAATGTATCGCATCCATAAATACTACAGCATAGACTTCTTCCAACGGACGCGATTGTCATTCCTTAGCTATCGGCAAAATTTTATCTGTAACACGACTTATGGTACTGTCAGACACATCAAGTCCATATATTTCTTCAATATGTGCCGCTATATTATTTTCAGTCATTCCTTTAGCATACATTGATATGATTTTTTCTTCAATATCTCCCGATAATGTTGTTTGATGTTTTTGAATAAGCTTTAGGCTCAAAATCACCATTGCGGTCTCGTGGAATATCTATATCCATGTCTCCAAAACTGGTTTTCATGGTCTTTTTTGCTGTAACCATTGCGACTGTTATTGGTTTCTTTGTTGCGATAATCATACTTGGAATAGCCTAATTCTTCGTCAAGCTCTGCTTCAAGACCGCCTTCTAAGGCAGCCGCAACAAAAGATTTGAACAAATCTTGAATATCGTCCATATCCTTGATGTTCAATTCTTTCATAAGTGCTTTTGTGCGTTCTTTTCGTGCAATTTCTTCCGGTGTTCTTTTTTCTTCGTGGCATAATTAAAAACCTCCATTTAGTGTATTTCTATTCTACACCATAATGAAGGTTTACACAATACTTGAAATTGACTCCTTGATTACCTTAAAAACCAGTCCAAGACTATACTTTTGTTTTGCATAACATATTCTTTTTAGAATATTCTCGTCATTTACCCCAATTAATTACATTGACAATTCGTTCATTAAGCTCATTGAACTGCCTTCCGGAAAGATATGCTTTAACCTCGTCTAAATCTATTGATTTAAGTTTTTTGAGCAATGTCCTTATGATTGACCATAAAATGTTCGCAAAGGTCATCTAACGGGATAGATGCAGAATTACCCATTGTTGTTCTTGACAACCCTAAAAATCCTTCTTGAAATGCAACATTGTGATCGTAACACGGTGATACAGACTTAAATTCAAATTTTTCACTATCGTACAGAAGTCCATAATTATCATCATGCAAATCAGAGTTTGCAATAATATAATTAAATATATCCATACTCTGCACCTACTTTAAATCTTCTGTTTTTAAAAGTTGTGTAACCCTCATAATAATAACTCGTGTCAATGCCTTTCATATATACTTCACGGTCATTGATTTTGTTTGTCAAAGCATTTTTGAGAACATATTAAATCTCAATATCACGAATAGGACTACGCTCCATCGCAAGCAGGTAATCTTCCTTGTCAACCTTGCTCCAGTCAACAACTTTTCCGATTTCTTTTTCAAAATCAAATCCAACCAAATACGAGTTGCTCTGCCGTTGCCCTTACGGAACGGATGAGCGATGTTCATTTCAACATATTTTTCGATAATTTCATCAAATGAGGATTGAGGCATTTTATCAATATTCTCAAGTGCCGAACACAAATACATCAACGGAGCAAAACGAAAATTCCCCTTTGCAATATTTACTTCTCTGATTTTTCCCGCAAAGTCGTAAATATCTTCAAATAAATATTTATGAATAGCACAAAGCGTTTCAGACGTACCGGGTGTCAATGTATCAAGAATACCTGTTTCAAACAGTTTCAGTGCCTTTTGCTTGCTTATTTTTTTCTTCTGTCCGTGCAAGTTCAGCAGAATCTGTTATACCTAATCTATTTTCAAGTGCCATTTTCACCCTCCGTATTCTGAACAATTCAACTGATGATTCAATTATATATTTTATTATATCACATATCTTGCTACATTCCAATAATATTTGTATAAAAACTATTTCACTAAATCTTATATCAATTCTTCTTCCTCTTGTCTTCTTTCATTTTTCAACGAAGAGAAATATTTTTCAAAATATTCATTACGCACTTTGGTTATTGCAATTTTATTTTCTATGGCATAATTATAGACGCTATTCCAAATACCATACAGATGTTCGGAAAGCTTATTTATATCATCTTCTTTTTTACATTCCTCAACAACATTTCTGCTCCAAGCAATAATATCTTCTTTTTCGCAAATCTGTTCCAAATATTCAGACATTTCTTTCATTATATTTTCGAAAAATTCACCCAAGCAAATACACTCGTTTATCCATTCAGTATTTACATCCTTGAACTTCTCTAACCACTTATCACTATTGTATTTTATAAATGCATCCTTCACTCTTACGGATAATCTCATATTTTTATCTATGTCTTTATATCTAAACGTTTCTGATAACATAGCTTCTATATAATTATTCTCTATATTCATCATGCCGTAACTATTTTGATGAAATATATCTTTTATTTCATCAGCAAGTACATCTAATTCCAGTGCTTGTTCTTCTTCTGTTTCTTCATCTTTATAAGAAAATTCCTGTGTCTGTTCATCTTTATAGGAAGATCCCGCTATTTGTTCTTCTTTCATTTCTCCATATTTTAGAAGAAGTTCTACTTTTTCTTTATATTTTTTTCATATTTACAAGAATATTCCAGTGTATGTCCAACTTCATAAGAAAATTCCGAAGTCTGTTCATCTTCTTCATCTTCATAGGAATCATAAATGTCACAAAAACACTCTCGATAATTCTTTATATAATAAAATACCCATTTATCAACGTTTATCTCAGTTTCAAGATACATACGTTTCAAATACGTCCCCAAAAAATACAGGATATGTACTGTAATTTGTTACATTAACTATATACTTATATTTGTCCTTCACATTATCGTAGTGGCGTATATTTTAATCCTATTTTTCAAATTCTTATCTTCATCCATTTTAATACTTATCATCGAATCCAATATAAAGTTGATAGGTTGAAATAATCTTTCAAATTCATATCCGCCAATACTATTGATCATGTTGTTATAGCCCTCATTGTTACTGAACTGAGAACATTTATCGGTCAACATATTATCAACAAACAATCGTAATTTGCTTATTTGCTCCCCTTTGCCACCGTCAACTTTATTCATTGCTGTACGCTCCGTTTTCGGCACTTTGCATTTTATACCGTAATTATTTGCTTCTTTCGTTAATATACTGAATATAGATAATATATCAAGCATGATCTTTTCAGACTCTTCTTCATCCTCATATTCCCAAAAAGAATTCTGGATCTATAAGGTTTTTCCTCATTTTTATAGTTATAATTTTCCCCATAGTAAACGTTTCGAACGATTTTACTAAAAGCATTTTTCATATCATCAATAATAATCTTCGCACAATTTATGTATTTCGTTTCGCAATGATTTTTCTCATATACCCAAACAGCAATATCCTTGATTAGTTCATCAACAAAATCAGAAAATTTATTATTTATTATTAAGAATTTCATATACGGAAGTCTGTTGAATGAAATATTGCATTTTTTTATTTGGTTGAAAAAAATTTTAATAATATATTTACGCATCTGTTGTTCTATATCTTTTTGTGGATTTTCAACATGTATATTTTTTTTATTATTCATATTTTCTTCACCTGTACCCCATGCTCCCTGCATGTCTTTATTTATTACGAACATAATGTCTTTTAAATCTTCAATTCGAACACTGTCTTCTTTTTTTGTAAATCTTCCAAATAACCATCCTTGTTCACCAATGTAAAAACAAAATATAATGTTTAGAAAATATAGAAGTATTATTGAAAATATTGTATATCCGTCTTTGAATTTATATTTCTTTATATATCCGCCCTTTATATGTTCCTTACGATAATACTTACCTAAATAATTATCATCTATGCCTTCTATTATCCCTTCAAAGTATTGTTTCATATCATTTATGGGATTATATTCTGTGTCGTTCAATGTTTCAGTGAAATTATCTTCATCGTTTTCATTTAGCATCTTATTCCACACGCCATCAATCGCTTCAAATTTAGTTATAAATACTATAATCGAATTATTTTCTTTAATCGACTCTTCAGATATATCTGTTCTAGGTTCTTTATCCAACTTAAATTCAACAACATTTTCCACCAAATAATTAAACAAAGTTTCCCCTTAGTTCTCCACTTTGATATTGGCTTTTCTTTTTCTATCGCATATAAATAATCTCCAATATACTTATATGGTATATTCGAAGTTGCACACATATAGCCAAATAAATATTTTCCTAATCGGGTTAAACTTATTGCGTGTTGTTTGTCAAACAACTCTTTTTAAACAATCCTTCTTCATTCGTTATATTCCATCTCAGTAGATAACGAAATCTACGTTCATATTTCATACGCAGTTTGTTTTCTTCATTCGTATCCTGCTCACAAAATTTCTTCCACATAGCAATCCACCTTTTTTGCCAATTAATGTTTCAAATTACAATACTCCGCTTCATTCCAAACTCATTTTATAAAATTATATCATTTCGGCACAAGTTATGCAATATTTTTTTCTAAAATATTTTTATATTACGTGTTTTATTATTTATTTGCAGATTATTTAAGCGTATTATTATATACATCAGCTGATAGCTTGAAAGATTAATCTAAAAATCACTAATCTGCGAAGTGTTTGCGAAACTTTTTAGGCGTAATTTCGCAGGCACAAACGGCATGACAAAGCGCTTTTGAAATGAGATAAACAATCTAGAAATATAGGAGGAAACAAATGAATTTATTAAATCATTCACAAACTAACAATATCCGTGATATTATTGATAATATTGAGGAGCAGACCAATTTGACCGTTCCTTCAGCTGTAATTATACCATTGAAACAACACAGAACCGTCAACCTTAGCGCAAATGATACATTTGAAATTGACGTAGAACTGGTGACAAGAAAGAAAATATTTAAAAAATTTCAATTCAGCCGGCTGAAATTGAAAATCCTAATCTTGTTTACAAGTTTGGTACAAAAGGTGTAAGTCGCCTATCAGAAGATGAATGGGACATTTGCAAGAAAATTTACCATAAGCTATCGGAGAATATTGACGAGGAATGTGTTTACGGTTTTGTTGGTGCATTTGATAACAAATACATTTTTGGTGATAACATCATCTCGCCAACTTCAACAAACACTATTAAAAATGTATTTTTTAGAAGTCCTTGTACAATCGAACATGCGAGTGCAAACTTCTTTTTTGAAAAGTATCTTCCATGCTTCAAAAGTCAGACAGAGGGTCTCATCTTTTTGTTTACCCTGCTTTTAAGCACTTGTATATCACGATTGGGTAACTTAGGCACTGATCGACCGTCATTTATTTTGGCTGTTATAGGTCGCACAGGTAGCTATAAAACTTCTACGGTTCAAGCTACACTCAATCCATATAATAATGAAAATTTTAGTGTTTGTTCTTTTGAAGACACAGTTGCCAGTATTGTAGCAACCTTAAAACAGTCGCGTGATATGATTACAATCGTTGATGATTTTATACAAATACTGACAGAGAAATAACTGCCAAGCTCGAAAAAATCATACGCCTTAACGGTGACAAATCATCAGTTGCTAAGAAAATGAGCGGTAAAAAAATCGTATCCGAATCGTCTGATACAATCACGGTTGTCACCGGTGAACAGATTCCAAAAGTGCGATTTTCGTCGATCCCGCGTATGTTCATTATCGACTTCCAAGAGGCAGTCAATTTGCAGGCATTAACGGAGTTACAGGCCTCACAAGCTGAGTTCAGAGGTGCATTGGCTGATTTTATTCAATACACATTAGATGACTTTTGTATTAAATTGAGGCAAAATTCTTGGATCATCGAGATAGCATTATGCATCACGAAGCTCCGAAATGGCACGCACGTTATACATCAATGTGTTGTTGGTTTTGGCAATTTACGATATGTTTTGCGAATATTGCACTACAAAAAATATATCTTTCACCAACATCAGTGATTTTCCATCAAACATTCGTCACTACATCGCCGAGCAAAGCAAGCGTTATCTTGAAAATGACAGCATCTTCATATTTTTCAAGACACTTAAATCATTATGTGGCGAAAAACAAGCTACATACAATAAATACATCAAAAATCACCAATGACACACCAAAAACAGATATTTTATACAGCGACGACTATGTTTGGATTGAAAGTGTTAATGTTTTTGCTAAAATCAAACTTGCATGCCAAAATGAAGGCATTTTGTTTGATTTATCTCGGCAAGAACTTTACCAAAAATTAGAAAGTGAAAAATTACTTATAACAAAGGATAACCGTCGTTCATACGAATATCGAAAAGGACAATTTAGGCAATCCGTTATATGTTTACCAAGAAATAATCTCAACCGTCATTTAGCTTATGATAAGGAGGACATCAAACTATGAGTACTGAAAGCGAAAATCTATACACAAAAAAATGATCAACTAATAGCACAAATTTATGATAACCTTTCGGGAGAGAATAAATCAGAAGAAGCAATTTCGCTTCTTCTAAATCCCAACCATATCTCACCAACAGAACAGGTAAAAATTCTTGGACTATTAGGTGAAAAGGATGAAAGATTTCATTCTTTGCTCATCAAAACAGTATTAAATAATATTAATATTTTAGACAATAGCGAGTCGTTTAAAATAATTAATAATAATTTTATACAACTGGTAAATCAAGCTTATTTACTTGATGATAACGCAATAATGAAGATTTGTCAAGATTTATTTTATCTTATAAGTCAAGGTGTCGCTGCATTTTATCCATACATTTGGATACTGCTAAAAAACCATGGTCATATCACAACATACACCGACAAGAAATTAAGAACCATCAACCATTATGCAGTCGTTTTCAGTTTCGATGGGTACAATGCTAAATCCATCCGAGAAATACTCAAAAGCAACTGTATATTATGCTCAGAACAAGCACTCAGTGCATTTAAAACAGTAAAAACAAAGAAAGAACAAGCATATTCACAATGTGCAAAAGCATTGCTATATATCATGATTCAAGCTTTTAAGAAACAACAGCCGGACTATGATAAATTTGACGAATACTTATCGGATGTTCCAAATAAGTATCGCGAAGAACTTCGTTGCGATTCATTATCAAGAAATTCCGAAAGGCTGTATGCTAATTTGTATAGTTTTTTTGAGAATGGCGGTCACAAACAAGTTTATGGCTTGTAATTGCTGAAGCCGATATGTAACTGCCCTTGTTTCATTTATGTATTATTTTCATAGAGGAGGAAAACACAATGCAAAAAAAATATTTTATATTTAGACAAAAAACAAGGGCAGGCATATCATGCCATATTTAAAATAATCATGGGAGGCGGTTATACATACAACTACAAATTAATAATAATGAAATTTTCATTTCAGATTGTTTTTACACCGACAGACCTGCAAGGAACGGACATCATGCCGTTCCCTGCAAATTTCATACTTCACACTGTACTTGTGACAGTTTAATTGATGTGTTCAAAAATGAGCTTGACAAAACATTTTTTCGGAATTGAATTTTCCGATACCGAAAAACAAGTTGTCAACAGAAGAATACATCAAATTAAAAAACACAAGTCAAAACAAAATATAAATTTTTAATTCTTGTAAACGATAATAATACATATAAAACAAGACTAAAAATCGTATTCACAGGTCGATTTTGCTTGAAATCGTTCGCAGTGGAAACAAAGGAACAATTACCGATTGTCACTACAGCGACAGAACATACAAGCAAAACAACGCATACATAACACCGTCAGGACTGACAAGTATTACTTTTTTGATTTTAGTCTTTACAACATATTAAAAATAGTCAATTCTGAGCTTAATTGTGATTTTACCGATGTTATCATCACGCAGGACAGTTTTGGCTTTAACGATTCTCCCCTACCGATTTGCGGGAGTATTTAGACAAACTATACACCGCATAAAATAAACTAAAAACGGAGGTAATCATAATGTCGGAATACACGGATATAAGAAACAATACATATCAAATACATCAGCGTTCGCTTGTGAATACTTCTCAAGCGGAGCAACAAAAGCAAGAAATTATAGAAGAATTGTATCGTATCTTTGATAAGAAATAATTTTATTAAAATCTGAAAGGAGGAAGCAAAGATGGCGATTGCGTTATACGCAAGAAAATCAATAGAACGTGAAAACAGTATTTCATGCGAAACACAGATAGAATACTGCAAATCAGTAATCAAGCCTGATGAACGCAGTGAGAAAACCATTGAATTTATCGACAACGGATATTCGGGCGGCAATGTTGACCGTGACGGTTTTCAAAAATGATGCGTCAAATTGAACGCGGTAAAATCAGCAAGGTTATTGTGTACCGTCTTGACCGTATCAGCCGAAGTCTTTCGGATTTTGTAGGCATTTTGGAAACGCTCAAAAAGCACAATGTTCAGTTTGTTTCCTCTCAAGAATCGTTCGACACGTCAAGTCCGTACGGTGAAATGATTGTGAAAAATACTTATGGTATTCGCCGAATTTGAACGCAAAAGCATTATTGAACGCGTCAAGCACGCATACGCTTACAGAAGTGAAATGGGACTGTATATGGGCGGTCGCCGTCCGTACGGTTTTAATTTAAAAGATACTGTTATAAACAACGTCAAAACAAAAATGTTTGAGCCTGTTACAAACGAAATTGAGCAGATAAAATATATTTTTGAAAATTATTCAGTACCGAATGTAACACTGCGGCGGCTTATGGATAATTTGATTGACAACAACATTTCAGCCACCACAGGCAGTTGGTCCACAGCAAAACTGTCAAATATCATAAAAATCCAATCTACGTAAAGGCTGATAACGCCATATACGAATACTACTCAAAACGCAATGCCAACATCATGAGCGACATCAATCAATTTGACGGCTTGCACGGAATACAAACCTACGGCAAATCAAAGCATACTGCGGATGATATGTCGGATATTAAAATAGTAGTTATGCCGCATGATGGTATTATAAATTCTGACCTATGGCTAAAATGTCAGAAGAAAATTGAGAAAAATAAAAAGCTCGGCAATTCCGTCAACAACTCTACAAGTTGGCTCGGCGGTAAAATTGCTTGTAAGCAATGCGGCAGAACAATGACCGTAACAAAAGGCGGTAAGAAAAAGACGGCACACAAACACGTTATTTCAGTTGTACAGGCAAGTCGCATAATCGCATATGTAACGGTCCTAAAGTGACGCTGTATGCCGACAGTTTGGAAGATATGGTATATAACCTTATCGCCGAAAAACTCCAGTCACTGAAAGGCTCTCGCAAAAAGATTTCAACCGATAATTCAAACAAGATTAATCTGCTGAAAAAATCAGCTTAGCGAAATTAAACAGTCACAAGAAAAGATTGTTAATATGCTTCTGGACGACAGTTTTAAATCGGATATGAAATCACTTCTGAACGAAAAAGCAAAAAAAGTTATCCGAAGAAAGTAAGGGGATTACAGAAAAAATCGAAGACCTGGAAAGTGAAGAAAACGAGATAATCAGTGTTATAAACCTGTCGCAAAAGTGGAAAAGTGCAAACACAGACGAACGCAAAGCCGTTTGCAATGTGCTTATACATAAAATATTCATATGTGAGGACGGCACTTGTGAAGTTGTGTGGAATATATAATAAAAAAGCACCTATTTTCGATTATGAAAATAGGTGCTTAATTTTATAAATATCTGCCTGTAATACTTTTTTGTTCAATTTTATTTCATGCGGTGTTCCGCTTGCAATGATTTTACCGCCGTTTTCACCGCCTCCGGGTCCCATATCTATAACATAATCGGCATTGCGAATTACGTCAAGGTCGTGTTCAATGACAATTACGGTTGCACCGTTATCCAAAAGTGCCTGAAAAACTTTGAGCAATACCTGTACATCTAACGGATGCAAACCGATTGACGGCTCATCAAATATGAAAACAGAATCACTCTGTGTCTTTCCAATCTCACTTGCCAGCTTCAGACGTTGTGCTTCGCCACCTGACAGGCTCGGTGTTTCCTCGCCCAATGTCAGATAACCAAGTCCCAACTGTTTTAGCGTATTCAGCTTTTGGCTGACGGTTTTTATATCCTTGCAAAATTCAACAGCTGTGTTTACATCCATATCCATAAGTTCGGGTAGAGAAGCACTTTCACCCACTTTATTTGTAAGCTTCACGTCATAAGCAATACTTGAGTAACGAGAGCCGTGACAATCAGGGCATTGGATATTTACATCCGGAAGAAATTGTACGTCAAGACTGACAACACCTGTACCGTCTCAACCCGAACAACGTAAAGAGCCCGTATTATATGAAAAATCTCTTGCCTTATAGCCTTTATTTTTTTTGCGTCCTCGGACTTTGCGTAAAGTTTTCGCAATTCATCGTGAACACCTGCATAGGTAGCCACCGTAGAACGAACATTAATTCCGATAGGTGTTGCGTCAATCAGCTTGATACGTCGTATACCCTCGGCGGTAACATTTCTTATATGCTCCGGTAACGCATGACCGTTTATGTTTGCATCAAGTGCGGGAATAAGGCTTTCCAGCACCAAAGTCGTCTTGCCCGAACCCGACACTCCTGTTACAACGGTAAGTCTGCCTTTGGGAATGTCAACTTCCAACGGCTTGACCGTATGTATTTGAGATGTGGACAAATGAATATTTCCGTTTACGAACATTTCTTCCTTTGCGGCACATGACCTTAGTTTTGTTTCGGCTTTACCGGATATAAAAGGTCCTATTTGAGAAGCGGGGTTTGCTTCCACATCTGCGATTGTACCTTGTGCAATCACATGACCGCCATTTGCCCCCGCTTCCGGTCCCATTTCCACAATCCAGTCTGCCTCTTTCAAAATCTGCGTGTCATGGTCTACCAAAATAACCGAATTGCCGTCCGATACAAGATCGTGCATAACACCTATAAGTCCGACAATATTAGAAGGGTGCAGACCGATGGAGGGCTCATCCAGTACATAGAGGACGCCGGTGGTGCGGTTACGCACGGCGCGAGCAAGCTGCATCCGCTGACGTTCGCCTGTCGAAAGTGTGGCTGCCGAACGGTCAAGAGTCAGATAGCCAAGACCTAAATCAATTAACCTCTTCGCCATACTTTCAAAAGTTTCACAGATACTTTCAGCCATAGGTTTCATCTCATCAGGCAGGCTTGTCGGAACACCACGCACCCAATCCACAAGTTCGGAAAGTGTCATATTGCAAACTTCATCAAGCGATATTCCTCTTAATTTCGGTGCACGGGCGGCGGCGGAAAGACGTGTTCCGTGACATTCGGGACAAATATCTTCTTTCAAAAACTTCTCTACCCGTTTCATGCCTTTTTCATCCTTGACTTTTTGCAAGAGCATTCTCCACCGTGTAAACAGCATTAAAATATGTAAAATCCAATTCACCTGCATTTTCCGTATTTTTGGATTTGTAAAAAGGTGTTTTTAACCGCCGGACCGTGATAGACGATATCTTTTCCTGTTCCGTCAAGTCACGGAACGGTACATCTGTACGCACGCCCATCTCCCGGCAGACGTCAGTCATTAACGACCACATCAGGCTGTTCCACGGTGCAACCGCACCCTCATCAATCGTAAGAGAGTCATCAGGCACAAGTGATGCCATATCAACGGTGTGAACAATTCCTGTACCGCCGCATTTTTGACAAGCACCTTGCGAATTGAATGCCAGCTCCTCTGCCGACGGTGCATAAAAGTGAACGCCACATTCCGAGCAGACTAATTCCTTCCCTGCGGCAACAGCCAGTGACGGTTTTAAGTAATGTCCGTTTGGACAACGGTGGTTTGATAAACGTGAATACATAAGTCGCAAACTGTTTAGCAACTCCGTTCCCGTTCCGAATGTACTGCGTATTCCCGGTATACCGGGACGCTGATGTAATGCAAGTGCGGCGGGTACATAAAGCACCTCATCTACACTTGCTTTCGATGCCTGTGTCATTCGGCGGCGAGTGTAAGTAGACAGCGCTTCCAAATAGCGCCGAGAACCCTCTGCATATAATACACCCATTGCAAGAGAGGACTTACCGAGCCTGACACTCCTGCAATACCTACAATTTTCCCCAACGGAATATCTACATCTATATTTTTAAGATTGTGGACTTTTGCTCCACGAATAAGTATTTTTTCTATCATTGGTTTTACTCTAAATATCTTTTCCAAAAACACACTGAAAAAAGCATATCACAAGCATATCTATTTTGTCAATATTCTGCCAAAAATCGGAAAGAAGAAAACAAAGTAAGCGAATGGGATATATAGGTATTTTTATATATTGCGTTTGTGTTGTCGATATGCTATAATATTTTCAAAAGAGGTGAGATTCATGGACTTTTTAATAATGAATAGAGATACCGTTGTGGCAGAATGGATAGATAACAAATTAAATCTGATTAAGCCGTCACTTGCTCCAATGTATTTGGAACTTACAAGCAATGTTCCGAAGTGGCTTGAAACAAGAGCTATCGACTCACACAGAGCAAATTCAAGACTTCTTAAAAGGCTTTGCGTCTTACCGAACGTGACGATATAGGCTCTGTTTTATCGGTAAATGCAGTCACCATTACGGATAATTATTGGATAAAACCGATTAACAGCGACCTTTGCTATGCCGATGTTCGTTTTGACAACGACTATTTTGCCACACTTGCTTTAACCGGCAGTTACGACAGTTTTAATCGAGCGGCGCATAGCAAAAGTACAAAAACTCCCGAACTTACCAATATAGGTAGCTTTGAAAAGTGTTGGAAACTGATTAACGGCGATTGGTGGATGTATAAAAAGGCTAATCACGATGAAATGTTTTCAGAATTTTTCATATATCAACTCGGAATGGAATTAGGCTTTAATATGGCTAAATACAAACGTGGCAATGGTGTTATTAAAACAAAGGATTTTACCGATAATGCCATGGTTAATTTTGAGCCTGCATTTAATTTTATGAATGACTGCGAGGACTATATACAAACTCTTGAAACATTAAAAGACCTTTGCCCTAATTGCATATGCGATTATGTGAAAATGTTGTTTCTTGATACAATCTGTGCAAATCCTGATAGACATACATTTAATTTTGGTATTCTGCGTGATATTGATACAGGTGATGTTTTGGGTTTAGCACCGAATTTTGATAATAATATGGCACTTATATCAAGAGGTTATCCTAAAAATATTAAGAGAAAAAAATGATATATTGGTAAGTTTATTTAATGAACTGCTTGAATTTGATAACAGATTGAAAAAATATATTCCGCCTCTGACAGAAAAAAAATTATTTTAAAAGTTATAAAATCAGTCGGGATGCGTGTCAGAAGTAAGGAAATAACTGAATTTATTATGAACGGATATAATCAGATAGAGCAATAAATAGAAGTACGGACATATTTGATTATCAGCATAAAATAGTACAAGGCTATGTCTGTACTCTACCAGCTCATATATCCGAGAGATTTTTTATTCGTTTTGTGTTAATAGCTGTTAAGCTCATTTATGAAATCTTCCATCGTGACGCCTATCCATGAGCGTCCATAAAACATTTCATTTTTTAATCTGCCTTGAATTGTCAAGTCAAATGCAACGATATATTAAAATAAACTTCAAAAGGCGATTTCCAGTTCAAGCATTTGCGTGGACGCTGATTTAAAATAAGAGCTTTATCTCTAATTAATGATGGTTTAATTTCTGTCAAATCCTGTTTTTTTAGGAAAATATTCGCGTAGAAGTCCATTAGTACCTCTTTGCCATGGTTGATGTGGTTCAGGAAAATAGAATTGCACATCATTTAGAGCTTTGCTTATTTCTTCATGTCGTGAAAATTCTTTGCCCCTATCAGGTGTAATTGTTTTGGTTGACTATCTTTTAACATATGAATTATCGCTTGTTTTACACTGATAGAATCTTTTTTTGCTACTTTTTCGCACAACAAATAACGACTCTTTCGGTCAACAAGCGTTACTAAACACGCTTTTCCTGTTACGCCTGCAACAGTATCAGCTTCCCAATCGCCTATTCGCTCTCGTTGATTCGCTTGTTCTGGTCGTTCTGAAATGTGATGACTAATTTTACCTCTCGTTTCAATACAACCATTTTTATGTCTGGTTTTCCCTCTATGTCTTAACCTTCTTGCAACCCCTCGCTGCTCTGGTAATAATTTTCCTTCTTCTAAAAAATCCTCGATATATTCCACGATAAATTGTAGCATAACTAATTTGTATAAGGTTTTTCTCATGTTTTAAACGAAATGAAATTTGCTCCGAAGACCATTGATATTGAAGAAACAATAATTGAACAGTTTTATGAATATCGGCATTTAATAACAATGGTTTTATTAATTGCAAATATGCCGTTATCGGCACAAATGTATTGAAAATAATTTTAAATTTATTGATTTTTGTTCCTGTAATGTGGTATAATATAAATAGATGTTAGAGAGTGAGTTTATGAACTATTTATCTGTATCGCAAATGGCGAAAAAAAATGGAATATGTCCGAGCGTGGTGTTAGAAAATACTGTGCCGAGGATAAAATACCCGGTGCATTCCTAACGGGTAAGACTTGGAATATTCCCGAAAACGCAGAAAAACCCAAAAGAAAAAAAAAAAAGCAATGAGCATCAAACATTGCTTGAACGATTGAAATCAGAGAAAGCATCTTATATTTCCGGCGGAATATATCATAAAATACAGATTGAACTTACCTATAATTCAAATCACATTGAGGGAAGCAAGCTTACCCACGACCAAACGAGATATATTTTTGAAACCAATACAATCGGAGTGGAAAATGATGCACTTAATGTTGATGACATTATTGAAACGGCAAATCATTTCAAATGTATCGATATGATAATTGATAATGCAAAATATAAGCTCACAGAAAAGTTTATAAAACAGTTACATTATACTTTAAAATCCAGTACATCTGATTCAAGAAAAGATTGGTTTAATGTGGGCGAATATAAAAAGCTTCCCAATGAAGTCGGCGGAAAAGAAACCACAAAACCAGAAGATGTTGCAACTAAGATTAAAGCAATTTTAAAAGACTATAATCAAAAAGAAGGACACATGCTTGAAGAAATCATAGACTTTCATTATAGTTTTGAAACAATACATCCGTTTCAAGACGGCAACGGCAGAGTAGGAAGACTTATTATGTTTAAAGAATGCCTGAAAAATAATATTGTTCCGTTTATAATTGATGAAGATTTAAAGATGTTCTATTACAGAGGTCTGTCCGAATGGAGCAATGAAAAAGGTTATTTGACCGATACCTGCTTTACGGCACAGGATAAGTTCAAAAAGTATTTGGATTATTTTAAGATACCGTATATCGAGTAATACAAAATAGCGATTTATAAATTTAGGAGTTTACTTATGAATAAAAAATTGGTCGTAATGATCCGTGTCCGTATGGAAGTGGAAAAAATATAAAAATGTTGTGTTGACAAAGATTTAGATACAGACGTGGGTGCGGACATAGCCTTGGATTATCAGCATAAAATAGTGAGAGTGTGAGAAAAAGTCTGTAAAAATAATCCTTCTATGATAGAATATAAATAAATCATAGGAGGAATTTTTTTTGGCAAGACGTAGACGAGAAAGAATGAGTGAAGGAAAAGAAGAATATCATTGCCGGATTGATTCAGGAATACAACATCAAGACAGCAGAAGATATTCAAGAGGCACTAAAGGATCTGTTAGGCGGTACTATTCAGGAAATGATGGAAGCTGAACTGGATGAACATTTAGGCTATGACGAATATGAACGCAGTGACAATCCGGATTATCGAAATGGAGTAAAACACAAAAACTTCGTAGTTCTTATGGCGAGATACCTATTGATGTTCCACAAGACCGTGACGGTGATTTTGAACCGCAGATAGTCCCTAAGCGAAAGAAGGACATATCAGCAATAGAACAAAAAATCATTGCTATGTCTGCAAAGGGCATGACAACAAGACAAATTTCTGATATTGTGGAAGATATATATGGTTTTGAGGTAAGCGAAAGTATGGTAACCGCAGTTACAAATAAAATATTACCTCAAATAGAAGAATGGCAACAACGCCCTTTATCAGCTGTGTATCCGATAGTTTTCATTGATGCAATCCACTTTTCAGTTCGTGATGAGCATATAGTGAAAAAAGATAGCTACATACATAATTCTTGGCATAAATGACGAAGGTAAGAAGGAAGTTTTAAGCATAACCATTGGCGAAAATGAGAGTGCAAAATATTGGCTAGGAGTTTTAAATGAACTCAAAAAATCGTGGTGTTAGAGATATATTAATATTATGTGCAGACGGTTTATCAGGAATAAAAGAATCAATAGCAGCGGCATATCCAAATACGGAGTATCAGCGTTGCATTGTCCATCAAGTGCGCAATACATTGAAATATGTAGCGGAAAAAGACAAAAAGCATTTGCAAATGATTTAAAGAGTATATACCATGCACCGAACGAAGAAAGCGGATACGAACGTATGCAGAGTGTCACAAAAAAATGGCAAGAAAAGTATCCTAATGCGATGAGAAGATGGGAAGAAAATTGGGATGTTTTATCACCGATGTTCAAATTTTCAGCAGAAGTCAGAAAAGTTATGTATACAACAAATGCAATAGAAAGCCTTAATAGCGTACTTCGTCGATTGAATAGCCAAAGGAGCGTATTTCCGAGCGATACAGCCCTTTTAAAGGCACTGTATTTGGCAACCTTTGAAGCAACAAAGAAGTGGACAATGCCACTTAGAAATTGGGGCAGAGTTTACGGAGAACTGTCAATTATGTATGATGGACGACTTGTTTAGCATATATTTTTACATTTGTATAGTGTGAAAAATACGGTCTTTTGCAAGACCGCTCTTGACGCGGAAGAAAATCCGTGCTATATTACAAAAAGGCAGATAAGCTGAATTTTGGCTTATCTGCCCAAATAAAACTAAGTATTTTATCATAGAGAAATTAATTTTACAGAAATAATCTCACACACTCAAAATAGTCCAAGAATATGTCCGCACCCCCCCGACTCAAATCTTGAATTTTCACAATGGACACAGCTTTTTGAAAACGAAATGCTGCTTGCTGCACTCATAGACAGAGTCACCCTCAGATCCTTCGTTCTGAACATGAACTGTAGCTCGTCTTACCGTATCGACTCGACTTTGAATCACGATTAGTGGCTCAAAATTTTTTATCACAACTGGCTCACTTTTTTATTAGCGAAGTGGCTCAGTTTTTTATTGACAAAGGCAAAAAAGCTGTTGATTGCTGATAATGCAGCATTAATTGTAGCTGTTTTATACATATTCATCAGTGCACTTTTGTACTCAAGTACCGTATTTTTATTTATCTTGCTTTTACCTATAAATTCTATAAATCTTTTAACATTTCTTCTATATCCTTCGATTGTAGAATTTGATTTTTCCTCATCTATCAAATACTGCGTAAAAGCTCCTATTTTACCTTTTAATTCTTCTACATCTATAATTTTGCTGTTATTCATTTAACTCACATCTCCAATCATACATTTTATTTTACAACTTTTCTTATCAAAATATCAGTATATGTTTTATTATTTTACATTTCTTTAAAAAATACACTTAACTCAGTGGCATTTTCTTGGTTTGAAGATGTGTCGCAAACAAAAACAAGTCTTGCAAAAGACTTGTTTTTACTATCAAATGCTCTTTAATAATTCAATTTAATCAACTACTAACGCTTTAGCCAACGCCTCAAGCTGTGCTCTGCTCTGCTCATCAATCGCCGATTTAACATGTACCTCTTCCTGAATAAATGTGAGATTTTTTCGATGATGAGAGCTATGCCATACCGTTCTATACAGCATACTGACCTTCAAACAATTCAATATCATAGTCATTTACTCCCACATATTTTATATCTTTTGTTATTTCCATCTTAATATACTCAATCCTTTTTTTTATTAATTTATAATCGCATTTATTGTAGGCGCATTTTTTTCATCCCAAAGCATTATCTTTGATGATTCACCGTCTTTAAGTGTCAAAGGTGCAAATATGAATACGCTGTTTCCACCTACCATGTTAGGTTTCATTTCCTCCAATGTTCCAAGTAGTTTATTGCCCTTGTATATTGCACGATAAAGTTTTAATTCAGGCATTGTAACATTTTCTTTTGCCATGACTGTAACTGTTGTATTGCCTTGTTCATCAATAAGTTTTGTGACATCTACCTTATTTTTGAACGCGTCCAAAACCTCAAGGTTTTCTACAATACTTTCTTTACGCCACTTAGCATAGAAAACTTTATCTCCTATTGCTCCATCCGAAATTTCAGTGAGAGCTGTACCTGTAAATTCAGCATTATCATACCAACCTTCAAACTTATAGCCATTCTTTGTTGGCACCGGTAATGTTGCGGTTGTTCCATATATGTAACTTGAAATAGGTGTTTCTACAAATGCTCCACCATCTGTATTAAATGTAATGGTATATTGCTCTGCTACCCATTTTGCATAGTATGTTTTATCTCCTGTTGCCGCCGCAGAAATTTCAGTAACCGCAACACCTGTAAATTCAGCGTTATCATACCAACCTTCAAATTTATATCCGTTCTTCGTCGGCACTGGTAATGTTACAGCAGTTCCATATGTGTAGTCTGTTACATTTTCTCCGATAGTACCGTCATTCACATTCAGTGTTACTCGATATACTCTTGAAGTCGAAGTATATGTCGCTTTATATGTTGCCGGACCTGTTACACTTGTCAATTCCGGAAACCATTTATCAAACACATATGTGTACCTGTCGTCTTGTTCCTTTGTCGGAGTTGCTCCTGCATACACTGGCATTGTATCCTTTTCCACGTCTCCGCTTTGCAATACTGTTCCGTCTGCATTTTCAAATGTAACCATATACTTATCCGGCTCATTTTCAGTCCATTTCGCATAGAATATCATGCTATTGCCTGTTTCAGGAACTTCTTTTATAGTAATTTCTGTTATTGGCGTTCCTGTAAATTCAGCATTATCATACCAACCATTAAAATAATAATCTGCCTTTGTTATATCTTTTACTAGTTGGGAGCTTGACAGTAGTTCCATATTCATAACTTGTTATATTTTTTATCATCTGCAATGGTTCCACCTTGTGTATTCAATGTCACTTTGTATGTATCCGCTATCCACTTTGCATAATATGTCTTAGCACCGATTTCATTAGTTAGTATTGTTTTCACTGATTCACCGCTAAAATCAGATTTTTCATACCAACCGCCAAATTTGTAGTGAGCTTTTGTTGGTGTTGGTAGTGTAGCACCAACTCCATATGTGTAGCTAGTCACATTTTCTCCATCTGCAATAATTCCATCATTAAGCTCATAACTGATTGCATATGTTTCAGCTATCCATTTCGCATAATATACCTTATCACCTTCTGAATCAGCCGTAATCATTGTAACTTTATTGCCGGTAAAATCTTTATTTTCATACCAGCCTTCAAATTTATAACCCACTTGAGTTGGTGTTGGAAGTGTTACGACTGTTCCCTGTGTATAATTAGTTATATTATCACTCTCGTTTGCCAAATCGCCTCCATTTGTATTTAATGTCACATTATATACAGCATCTAATATTGTGATTTCACCACTTGCATCCATATATCCGTTATGTTTTACTGTTACCTTTATTTTGTCCCCTGATACCTTATTAGCAAAATTTTCGTGTTTTACTGTAAGTATCAGTTCATTTTCAACCTTCTCGATTTTATATTTATCTGTTGCCAATGCCGTCGAACTGTCATCAATATAAACACTAAATCCAGTATAATCTTCTCCTGTAAAACTTGTAGGTGTAACAACAAATGTAGCATCCGCTATTTCATTAGCTTTTATGATATTATTCTTTCCAGTCAATGTCATTGTCTTGTCTTCTTCTTTAACCATATAATTGAATGTTGCCGCTTTTTCTGCGCCTGTCGCACCTGATTTTGCAATAAAAGATCCTTGTCCTACTGACTTTCTCGGTCTGAACTTGAATGTTGCAGTATTATCTTCACCTATTGCTTTTTGTGCGACATATTGCACCGTCGCATTACTAATATCTTTATTATTTGAATTAGATAAAAACGAAGCATATACCGATTCCATTTCGTCGCCCTTTACCGAAACTGTTACTTGTAGCATTTGTTCAGGAGTAAGCTGTATATTTCCGTCTGTCGGCTCAAAAGTTGCAACAACCTTATCATTTTCCAATACAGATATTCCCTTAATCTCTACGTTATTCGCCGCCAAAACATTGAATGAACTGCTCAACATTGAACAAATTATCATTCCTGTCAATAATTTTTTAACACTCTTTTTCATAAAATTACACATCTTCCTTATGGTACATATATTGATATTTCATTTTCCAATGCATTAGTTGATACGTTTGGATAAAGTTCTTGAACTAAAGATAGTGGTATATATATTCTGCCATTTATTTCAATGGCATGCTCCTTTCCATTCCACAATGCTGAATTTATATATATTTTATCACCTTTAATAGAAACTTTAAGATTTTTGTTTTCACCATAAGCACAAGCAGTGGCTTTTCTGCATTCCACTCTACCTCCATGTTTGTCGCCTCTGCAAAGTATCTCATCGGTAACATCCACATTCCATCAACAACAAATGGTACAGCATCAGTTGATATAACTTCACCATTCACCTGAATATCTGACTTCCTGAGCGAAAAATACCATACTCTTATTGACTGATACCTGTTCCAACACAGGAGGTTTATTATATGCTCCAACTTTACCATCTATCCCCTCAATATTATAACACGGTTCTGTTATTTCGTTGTATGTATTTACAGAAATAGAATCTTCAACAAATCGTATTGGATAATAGTCAAATGAATTCCATAACGCATTAACATTGTTTGCAATTAGTATAAATCGGCATAAAGTACCATCATATTTAATTAAATCTTTATCATCGTTGTAACTTATATGTATTACACCATTTTCAACTGTTGCATGAATTTTAGAACTGTCCTTGATTAATGTATTTTCATCAGTAATTATAACAACCTCTCCGTTATTGTTAGTAAGCACATTAAATACATTATCATCATATTCAAAATCAAAATTCAATCCACATATACTGCCTTTATCTTGTGGAATTGCTAAATCAACATTTTTTAAGTTTATGCCTGTTAATACATCTCCTGTTATGTCGTCCATAATAGCCGGTTGAAAAACAGTTGTAATTTGTGTTCTGATGTTTTTGCAAGGGCAACTGTTGAAAGCAACAACAAACTCACTACAATGCTTAATATGATTCTTTTTTTTTTCATTATATCTCCTTATCATAGATTTATTTTTCAAAAGTTATATTTTGCTACTCAATTCCATTTCTGCACTGTACCGGTCATTGCATCAAGCTCTACATCATATTCAAAGCCATCAACATAGATTTCAACACCAATAACTGTTTTGCCTCTTTCATAATCGTAACTTTTTTTTTTCGCTAAAATCTTGTTTGTATCTATATTTTTTCAGCAACAACAATTTCTATTGCCTTGTCTAAAGAAATTACCCGTTTAAATTAATATATGAATTTACTCTTTCATTCTTCGAATTCCATTCAAGCACATTTCCACTCACTGCATCTATTTTTGCATCACATTCTGTGCTTTTTGTATCTATTTCCACTTCAACGATATATTGTCCATGATCATAATCATAATTTGCATTTTTTTGAATACAAGTCGTTTTCCGAAACTCCAGCTTTGTTTACCACAATTTCTATTGCTTTATCAAGTGTTATTTTCGTGCTATTTGTAATGCCATATCCTCCTTTGTGACGGTTGTGATGTCTGTCTTGGTACCGGTGTTTGTTTACTAATATCACCATTTACGATTTTATCAGCATCTGTTACTGTAGAATTTGCTTTATCCACAATATCTATAGTTTTTGTGTCTTCATACCATACAACTTCTTTGTTGTTCAATTCAGCAATAGCTCTAACCGGAAGATACGTTGTGCCTTCATAAAGCATAGGATATACAGTTTCACCATCTACACTTTTTAATGTTTGAATCTGTCCATTTGTCTTTATTACAAAATCACCTCTAATTTCCGATTGTACTTTTTTGTACAATCCCATTTGCCGATACTCCTATAGCAATACCTAGTGTAATTGCCCCTAATGTAGTTAATAAAGTTACCTTCTTAATCATAATAATACATCTCCATTTCTATTAATCTCTATCAATTTTCCACTTATAGAATACTCCTGTCTGAGCATCTATCTCTGCCTCATATTCTACATTGTCTTGCATAAACTCAATTTCATATTTCCATCTTCCATCTTCAAAATCCAACTTTGCTTCTTTAAAATATACTTGCTCAGATACACCTGCCTTCTGTAACGCTATATCTTTTGCCTGTTCAAGTGTTATATTCAATTCTTTATTTTCATCAGTTTGTTTTTGTTGAATATGGTCTGAACTATTCTGCGTCGAATCTTGTTTTCCAGGTTCTCCTATCGTATTTGTAACTGTCGGAATATTTATGCGATGAAATATCATATTGCCACCTTTCTTTTTTCTACCATTCTATCTCTGAACACTCAGGAGATATATTCTCAAAATTATCCCATAGAAAAGCTTTATAGCGTATATTTTCTATCCTTATCCATCCTGATGGCAATGTCACTATTTTTCTTTATTCTCATCAAAATTTATAGATTCAACATAAAAATCTTTTAATTCTTCATTTTCGGACATGGTGATAATTAACTGCTTTATACCACCATTTCCTCTTACCTTAACTTGTCCTTCATCCATAAACTCAATAGAATTCTGATTTTTTCATCGTTTTTGGTAAATACCTTTATTCTCACTGCCTGTGATGGTGTCCAACCTCCGCGGTATACATAAGATTCCCCTCATTTTCACTTAGCGTTATGTACGCGTTATTGACTTTAACAACAACTGCAAATGTACTGCCTTTTTTTACTTCTACAGGTTTATCAAGTTCAATGCAATTAAATCCACCATATTCAAGATAAACTGTCTTTGTTGTTTCAAGCTTTGCATTTTGAGGATTAAAACTTCCGTCTTGTACATCGCTATAAACTTCAACCGTACAATCAGTATTTTCTCCAACAATACCTACACCTACTGCCTTAATCCATTCATTTTCAGTATCTCCTTTGACTTTAAATACATTGGCTGCCTGTTTAATTTTCAAAAGACTTCCTATGCCACTATCAGTTGCTGACGCATCATAAAAATAGTTATTATCATACTTATCATTCATTACATAATCAAAAGCATATATCTGTTCACAGGTTACTTCATAAGACAGATAAAAGTAAGGCAACGAAGAATAGCTGTTCTTGACCAACCATCCTCCGTCAGTTGTTGTTTTGCTCGGATAAAATTTTCTGCCGGAATGGTATCATCCCATCCGATTATAGTACAAGCATGCGGTGAACTTCCGCTTTCTTCGCTTGGATTATAATAATATGCTTCTCTCACATTATTATACGAAAATGTAACTGCACCATATTTGACTATAGCTCGTTTCATTTTTTCTCTTGCCGCCGCATCCTTATTAAGATTCTTACCATCAACAGATATTGCACTTTCCAACTTATAGGCGGCATTACTCAACCATTCACATTATACGCCTTATCGGATTTAACAGGCCCACACCATGTAGAAAGCAAAGCCGCTGCATATTTAGTTCCTCCCCCGCATAGCTCAATTTCCTGAACTGCTTGTTATTTCACCAGTTGTATTATTAAGAGGGTCACTTCCTCGATTATGTCTTGCATATCCAATCTGTTGCGGGAAAGTGATAGAGAACTCTTATCTACACTTTTATCAATACCACTTCTAAGTATTGATGTCTCTGATGCACTTGCTGTAGAATACGCCCAGCAAAGCGAAGTATCCCCTTGATCTCTAACCGGAGTAACAATGCCATAATCCCTCGAGTCAAATTTTGATTGTTTCACTAGTTTTGATATGTCACTATTTCGCAAATCCTCCGCTGTTTGTGTTGCATCAGCAGCTGTTGATGACATTAAAAACAAGGAAATGCTTATGGCACAGGTTAAAATATTTTTTATCTTTAATATCACTATTTCCTTCTTTCTATTTCATAATGTTAAATCTCTTCTGGCTTGCATAATAGCTTTACATTTTCTAAATTTTCAAATATAAATGCTTTTATCCTAACTCCATTTGATACTTTATTTTCAGAAACTGAAATACTCTCTGTTTCTTTTTACTGTGTAATTTTCATTTGTTATTACATTTGCGCTGTATATTCTTATCTTCTTCAACTCATCACCATTGTATTTTTGCAATCATAACAGTTGATTTATTTGTTTTGGTTGGAATCACTGCTTTAGCCGAAAAACTGCCGGCATTTATCGTTATTACAGAATTTCCGGTACTATCCGTTATAGCAATTAACGAACCGTTTCCTTCTTCAGAATTTTCATTAGAATTAGGAGCTGTTATATATGTATGCCCTGCTTGTGCAATTCCAGACTCGCCTCCAATCCTCCTGCTGTTTCAAATGCAGTTGTTCCTGTCACACTTCCTGTAATAGTAAACATATCAGAATTTGAAATTACGATTGTTCCGCCACCATTAAAATCAGATACGACAGGTCTATATATATTTTTTCAAATTTAGCTTGGCACCATTATGAACATTTAGCTTGAATCCGTTTTTCGCAGCTGTAAGTGATTGTAATTCTATTGTTCCACTTTCAACTGTCAGTTCAGAAATATTACTTAGTTATTCAACTTCCCGAAACTGCTATTTTCCGACTGCACATAATGGGCAAACCCAATCTTCCGGCAAATCTCCCCACGCTGTACCTGGTGCAATGCCACCATCAGGATCACCCAGTTCCGGATCATATACGTATGCACATACTTCACGTTCATACTTTTTATCAATCTACACCCCTTTCTTTATTTATTATGTTATATATTGAAAAATCATATATCGCATTAAGTATTTAACAACTATATCTACTGCAATTCCAACATATTATCGAAAGATATGAGTCATTTCTTCCACATCTTTCGAATATAAATGAAAAACAAATTAGCAAAATTATCGTTGGGTACGATATAGCATTGCTACAATTTGAGCACGATTGCAGTCCATATCCGGCTCGAATTTTCCATTGCCTGTACCGACTGTGATACCGTTCTTCGTCGCCCATGATACAGCCTTAAAGTAATAATCATTACTATTTACATCATTAAAAACGTCTTCTCGGTTTCAAACGGTGATCCTGCCTCACGATATAGGAACGCAACCGTCTGTCCTCGAGTTACATTTTCATTTGGTGAGAATGTTGTATCGCTTGTACCGACTGTGACACCTTTTTCAACAGCCCAAAGAACTGCTTTATAATAATATGCACTGTTATCCACATCTCTGAAATCACACTTTGTAATCTTTGGTTCCGGACTACCTGCTACTCGCCATAGGAAAGTCACCATCTGTGTGCGTGTGCAAATCACATCAGGACTGAAAGTATCTTTTCCACTACCTTCTGTTATGTTATTCTTAACTGCCCACTGAACGGCATCAAAGTACCAGTCACCCTTCTTTACATCTTTAAAACTCGATTGATTTTTCAATTTCTGTTACAACATCTTTCGCTAGCTCAGTGTCAAACTTAGCCGAAACCGTTACATTGCTAGATGGCATAATGAAAGTATAAGTGCCATCAGACTGATTTGTAACTGCAATTTCCTTATCATTACTATCTTTGACTATTACAGAATTCAATACATAACCATTGTTAGGCTTTACAATGACTGACACTTTCTTACCATTTGAAGCACGGCTTGGATTGACTGAAAGAGAACCATTTGTAATCTCTGGTGACACTTTGATATTATATGTAGAACTACCAGAGCTCCCCGAACCGCCTGAACTTGGCTTTCTGGTTACTACAGGTATGGCATTCTCTGTAAATGTCCATACACCGGTAAACTTTACTGTTGTTCCTTCTACTGTTGCAGTCCAACCGCTAAATGTCCACGTACCGTCTTTGTCATTCTTCTTAACTGTAGAAGTTGAGTTCTCATCATATTTCTGATTTTTACCGCCTCTTTGGCTTTTTCTATGTTTTCGTACTTTGTATCATCTTTAGGCACTGTTACATCTGTTGGATAATCGCTTCCCCAATCATAAACTACGGTGTATTTGACAGATTCCTTAACATTGTTAATTGCCATAGAGCTTGTGACACTGGCAGTTTTTACCTGTTGCATCTGCCTTGGTGTTAGTAGCAATTACATAATAGTAATAGGTTCCCTCTTTGCTCGTATCCGGCACAAATGTCTCGCCGTTCTGACCGTCTATAGCTGTTCCGTTGAAGTTGTCTGCCTTATCAGATTTATACCACTGATAAGATAGTACACCATTATCACTGACAGTAGCCTTGCCGTCCAATGCTGTAGCTTTATCACCAATCTTATATTCGTCACTCACCAATTTAATGTTGGTCGGAGTATCCGCATCTACCACCGGTGCATCCGGAGTAAACGTCCACATACCATTAAACTTAACTGTTGTTCCTATCAATGTTGCAATCCAACCTGAGAACTTCCAAGTTCCACTCTTGCCGTCTTTCTCAGCTGTCGAGGTTGATAAACTTGTATACTTTGCCATCCATTGCAGCTTTAGCATCTTCCTCGCTCTTATATGTCTTACTGTCAACCGGCAACATTTCACCAGTCGGGGAAATCAGTACCCCAGTCATATGTAACAGTATAAGTAATAATTGGGGTTGCTGTAAATGTCCATGCACCAGTAAACTTTTACTGTTGTTCCTTCTACTGTTGCAGTCCAACCGCTAAATGTCCACGTACCGTCTTTGTCATTCTTCTTAACTGTAGACGTTGAGTTCTCATCATACTTCTGATTCTTTACCGATTCTTTTTGCATTTTCGATACTGTCGTATTTTGTATTATCTGTAGGCAATGTCGTGTCTGTCGGATAATCTGTTCCCCAGTCATACTCCACTTTATATTCAACAGGTAGTTTGCCAGATGGATCCTCATAATAGCAAATAATGTTCAGACCATCATCACCAACAATCTTTCCCAAACCTTCTGCCTTAACAAATTTGTATCCATACAGCTCCCCAGGCGGTTCAATATCCATCTTTGTACCAATCGGAACAGGGATTACAGCAGTCTGTGTATTTGGAACTGCGTTGCTATCCTCAAGCTGATAGCTAATTGTAACATTTGCATAATTCTATGTCTCTGTGTTATCATCATCAAAGTTTTACCCATTTTGTCTATTACTGAAAACTTAATAGTGTCCCCATCCTTCAAGTCTGCATTTTCCGGAATCTTATATATAAAGAGAGAGCAATTCATAAGACCTGAATCAAATTCCGTACCACTATAGTTTTCTCATCCCCTTGATGTAGAAGTTTTCCTTTTCATCCCAGACAGGAACGGTAAAAGTTTGCTCCTTTAAAATTTCCTCACCATTTTCTGTGACGGCCCTTGTCCCATCCTCATGTTCCACCCACAGTTGTAGTGTAATCTCTTGTTCTTCAATACCCGAGAGATTCACGAGCGATTGTCCTTAGTTCAACCTCCTGACCTTTTCATATCTTTGGTAAACTTATTTTTTGCTTGTTCCACTCAAAAGACGTTGTGCCCGATCGCTCGCATAGGCCAAATATCCATAATATTCAGCTTCAGTATAAGCTGAATAATCCTCAAAAAGGATTTTTTGTAATTGCCGGTATACAACTTAACCCTCGGGATTGCTATATAGATGTCATCCGTATCTTTAATCAACTGGCTCATGACTTTAAATCCCTGCAACTGGCACACATCACACAGTTCCTGATTTTGCGTCCTCATCATACACTGCCAGCTAGAATTAACCATGTTACTTGAGTTCGAAGTATTACTATCGCGGCAGGTATATGTTTTTCGAAAGCCTAGCATATCTTTCCATTTTATTGTTATAGGACTTTCCCTTAGCCCTGCTATATTTAACGACTGTTTATCTTGCTGTTCTGGCATTGTATATGCTCCACCATATGCATTATACTCATCGCCAAGATGTAGCAGACCATGGCCCAATTCGTGAGCCAAAGTATATTCAGATTGTATATTATCTACCGTTGCAGTAACATAATGTAGACCAACATCAAGATTATTCATTGATGCTCCTCCATATTGTCCACTGTTTACCAGTACAACGAACTGACTGATGTATTCATTGACATAATAATAAGGAGCATATTCGTCGCCTATTGTTATTTCATTAGGATTTGTTTTTTCTTTGATATGTGCATCGTGAATTTTTTTTAAATAAATGCAGGTCCAATACAACGTGTGAGAATCTGGTTTTTCAGCACACTCTTATAAAGTGATATCATTGGGCTTCTACTAGTTGTTGACATTGTTATATCAAAGAATG
>VOFH01000458.1_pt1 | contig 62708 bp, 74 predicted proteins | sample 5384091 | NCBI WGS metagenome assembly VOFH01 (sample SAMN12384727, study PRJNA508395) | human gut metagenome | isolation source: healthy gut G | host: Homo sapiens | reverse complement strand
CATTTATAATATTAGATCCGGCAGTTCAACCGGCAACATCATCAGATGCTTTTATCTTCTTGTCAAAACGTCCCGGACGGCACACGTGTCAAAACGTGCCGGATCTAACGACTCCGGACGGTTCGTTGCAGCAATTTTTACCAATGGCATCAATTTCATCAATAAACACGATACATGGTGCCTTTTCCTTTGCCTGTCCGAAAAGATCTCGAACTTTGGAAGCTCCCATACCGACAAACATCTCAACAAATTCTGATCCGGACATTGAGAAAAATGGTACATTTGATTCACCCGCCACTGCTTTCGCAAGCATTGTTTTGCCGGTTCCCGGAGGTCCTACAAGAAGGACACCTTTTGGCATAGACGCACCTACATCGGTATACTTCTTCGGATTGTGAAGATAATCAACGATCTCTGAAAGGTTTTCTTTCGCCTCATCTTCTCCTGCAACGTCTGAAAAACGGATTCCCTCACTGGATTGCACATAAATCTTCGCATTGCTTTTTCCCATTCCAAAAGCCATCGAATTTTGTTTTATAAATATTTTTTGATCTTTATCTGTAAAGATGATCTGATTGTCATTAACTTCTACTTCACCGATATTCTTCTTCTCGATCATGCTCATAAAAGTTCCATAATCCGTTTCCTTTACCTGATGCTCCATAAGGATTGGTGTGACAACCAGATTAAATACGATCAGCACTATTAACACAATCCCATAATAATATGCCAGTGGTTTTTTCGGTGTTTTAACTTCTTTCATGGTCTTTCCTCCTGTTGTTCTGCGTTATGCTTTCTCCGTGCATTTTCGTATTATTTATTCTGCCATCTGACTTCGCCCTTGGACAGAAGCGGATAACAGATCAGCTGATCTGAATCCAGATTTTCGGCATGCATGTCAACCGCTGTGATCTGATGATTATCATAAGTCGTATAATAATAAATACCTTTTGCTGTATTACAACAGGACGTGTATATCGTGATCTCATATTTGCCTTCTGTCACCTCACAGCATCCACGCTGCTGATCTACGGATCCTAAGATATGGAAGAACTGACTTACACTCTCATCCTCTTCTTCACCGGAGATCGAATTTAATTTTGTAAAGGCAACTTTCACAAATCTTGACTGGCTGGAAAGATCTCCAGGTATTCCCATTCCACCCATTCCTCTGCTATATGCATCAAGCTGTAATACTCCTGCAAAAGTACTCTCCGGCTGTTTTCTGGATACTCCGGCATAATTATTCAGTGCAAACATCTGACTCGGGAATGGTGGATTATTGGTAAGCACTCCTACCGGATTATCATATACATGCAGCCCATCTTTCATAGACTCAACAACGATACAGGAGTCTTTGTCTGCAATGATCCAGTGAAGCTGTGCTGTCGGCAGCTGTTCACTGAATGCTGTACCTGTCAGTCTCATTGCTGCCAGCTTCTCTCTCGCCTCTGCTACAGTAGCACACTGTGTAAGGATCCATGGGATGAACTCGAACTGTGCCACCTGGCTGACTTCTGTTTCATCTTCCGGCAAAGCTTCTTCATATGCCGCATTGCCGACAAAATTAAGACCTGCCATTCCAAGGCCTTTTTCATTAACAGCATCATAATAAAGCGGATAACCTCCTGCAACAAATGCCATTCCGATCAAAGCATAATGGCTTTTTATCTTCCCGGCAAACCGGAAATCAAATTCGTAATTTCTTGGCGTTATCGTGATCTGTTCCCCATAGGAAAATTCATAATCAAGCGTTCTGCCCATATAAAAATCTTTTGTTTTGTAAGTTGCTGCTGTACACATATCGAACTCATAAACAACTGTACGATCCGTAAATATGCACTCCGTCCTGTGCGGTATTTTTCGGTCACTTCCCTGCATTCATTTATTGTTGCTCCAAGATCATCTCTTATATCCAAAACTGTCTGACTACCATTATACTGCATTATAAGGCAGATAAGTAATCTGTCTTTTTGTCATAAAAAACCTTATCTAAATGACATTGAATGATTTATTTTCTATCTAAAATTTTATTAAACCGACTAAAGACTCCATAGTTTGTGTGTTTGACTTACTGTTTATATCTATCTTCTCCTAAATATTTTTCTAGTCATTGCAATATAAAATTGCTTATACAGTCTCTCCCTTAAGAGTCCTGGTATTCTGGATAATATACAGAGCGACCGATATGACCATCATTATAGCGCACAAACCAATCAACAGATCTGATACCATCGGTGTAATGTGGAACCATATAATATGCACCGCTGCAGTTCCATATAATAAAAAGGTTACTATCTTTCCATGCCAGTCTGCACCATGTACTTTTCCTGTCTTTCGTATCACAAGACATCCACTGACTACCATATACAGCTCCTTACCTGCCATTATTACGATTAAAAGAAGCATATGCGGAAAACGAGTAAACAGACAGATTAACATCGCTGCCTGTGTCAGCTTATCAGCCACCGGATCAAGTATTTTTCCTAAATTACTAATCCTATGGAATCTTCTTGCGATATATCCATCAGCAAGATCCGTAAGACCAGACAGCAATAAGATTTCACCAGCTAACAGAGGATTTTTCTTTACACAATAACTCCATATAATTACCGGAATCAGACAAAGCCGAAAAAAAGAAAGAAGATTAGGAACCGTAATAATTCTATTCAAATTTTCTTCCTGATTCACTTCACTCTGCATGTACGATCACATCACTTTCCTTTTTTTTAGACATAAACCAATAAAATATAACACAAAATGCTAAAGCAAACACAACACCAAAAACATTTTGAATCACTCTAAGACTAACCGCTCCTTGTAGTCCATAAGTCTCTGCAGCAATGGCTAAAGCACCAAATGTGTTAAATACTGCCTGCCAGCCATATTGTGCTGAAAATCCTACACCGATTCCACCAAGAATTCCTATATATGCATAGATTGACGAAGGAAGCAGAAAATATAATACTGTAAAACATATAACACCTGCAATATTTCCGACAATCCTTTTACGGACTCTGTAGTGCATATCTTCCATAAACGGCAAAATCGCGGACATGGCCGCAATACCAGCCCACATTGCACGTGGCATATTACAAAGTTCTGCAATGCCAAGGACGATCGGTACGCATAAAATCTGACATATCTGCCATTTTGTTCTGGAAGAAGTGATATCAAATTCTTGTATCAGATCTTTCAGATTTCTTTTATAAGTTCTGTTTTTATGATTTCGATAAAATACGAAGCAGGTAAGTGCTGCACCTAAAGCCATTCCGACTAATCGCATCTGATAGCTTTTTCCCGTAACATCATAACCATATAGCAGCAGATACCCAAGAACCAATGTGGATTGGTTAAACATGAATGGGTTATGACATCCGAACAGAATCAGCACTGCCAGTGCAGCAATGTTTAACAGCATTCCAAGTACCGGTGAAAGCTGGTTTGCTAAATGCGGACATACAGTCATAATTACAAAGAACAAAGCCAAAAGCATCGTAGATTGTCCGGTGTGGATCCCCAGATCCGCATTCCGAAATACCATAAGGCATAATAAAACTACTACACCCACAATACTATTCTCATTTCCAAATAAGATACTGAAAATAGTAACAAATAAAAAACAAAATGCCATTGTAACAGCTATCTTTACCAAATATACCAGTATATGATATGATTTTTCTTTCACTGTTTCACTCTTTTTCAACAGATTTTTAGAACCTGCCTGATTTAACTGCAATTCCTGATAAAATGTCATGTAATTCCTCCTCTATCTGTTTTTCTTAAACTTATATGGCCTCATCTTTCTGTATTGGAAGCTCTACAACAAATCTGCATCCACCATATTCACGGTTTTCTGCTTTGATTGTTCCTCCGGCACTATCTACAATCCGTTTTACAAGTGCAAGACCTAGACCATTTCCTTCTGCTTTATGAGAACCATCTGCCTGATAAAATTTATCAAATATTCTGGTTTTTACATCATCCTCTATTCCTGGTCCTTCATCTTCCAGAATAAACATTAACAGAATCCTTTTCCTGTTTCAGAAACATCATAATTGTCCCCTTTGAAGGACTGAACTTAATCGCATTATCCAAAAGATTTATCCAGATATGCATAAAAAGTCCTTCATTCCCAGTATATTTAACTTCCTCCAATTCTACCTGAAAACCAATTTCTTTTTCTGTCCATTTTGTTTCCAATGAAAGAAATGCCTGGCGGATCTGTTCATCCAGACGATATTCTGTTTTTTCATTGGTATATTCTGATTCTCTAACTTGGATAACAGCAAAATATTACCAACCAATCGGAAAGTCTTTGGGTGTTAAATAAGATTTTTTCTACATATTCCTCTTGATCCGAGACAGTTCTTCTCCCTGAAGAAGCATTGTATACCCTTCAATGGCATTAATCGGGGTCTTAAACTCATGAGAAACATTAGATACAAAATCCATCTGCAGCACCTCTGTTGCACGAAGTTCTTTTGTCATAACATTAAAACTTTGATAAGATTCTCCAACTTCTGCTATACGGCTGTTCGTTTCCAAATGCTGTTCAAAATCTCCCTGAGAAACTTCCTTCATTGCTTTACTAAGTCTGGTAATTGGTTCCAGTAACTTTGCATTGATAAAGGAAGTGATCAGCCCTGCAATCAATGTATTGAAAATCAAAAGCCAGCCAAGCACAGGTATGCTGCCCGGCAGATTAAAAAAATGATTCAAAAAAGCAAATAATAAAGCAGATATGACTGTTGAAAATACAAGTGCCAGCCAGATTGCACCAGTCAGACAGGATCGGATCCGCAATCCTTTTTCTTTCTTTTGTTCCATTATTTTTTCACCACCTTGTATCCAATTCCACGCATTGTTACAATTTCAAAATCAGGGTTATCTTTAAAACGCTCTCTGATTCTTCCTATATGTACCTCTATCGTATGTGGGTCTGCCTCCGTCTCGTATCCCCATACTTCATCCATCAACTGTTGTTTTGTAAATGTTCTGCCTGGCGAAGTTGCAAGCTTATATAAAAGCAGGAATTCTTTTTAGGCAAAACAAGACTTTCCTTATCAGTTATAACCGTCATTGCATCATAATCAAACTCTGTTGAACCGATCACAATTTTGTGTTCATTCAGTATCTGTGCACGGCGAAGCAGTGCTCCGACTCTTAAAACCATTTCATTCACATTTACCGGTTTTACCATATAATCGTCACTTCCCGAAAGAAATCCCTGGCGCATATCATCAAAGGAGCCTTTCGCAGTGATCATAAGCACTGGTATCTGATATCCTGCTGAACGAAGTTCTGACACCAGTTCATAGCCATCCATAACCGGCATCATAATATCAGAAATATCAGATCAATATATTCCTTATCCAATACTTCTAATGCCTGTGCTCCATCCGATGCACTTTTGACTTGATATCCATTCTTCTCAAGCACTTTTGGAATAGCTGGCTTAATTCTTTATCAATTAATATCTTTACTGCGAATTACAAGCATCAGTTCCGTATCCAGATATGCACTTCTCATGTCCATATTAAAGGAACCGATTACAGACAGATCATCGTCAATCAGAATACTTTTTCCGTGGTATGAATAACCGCCTTCATATTCCCAGATATTAATTCCAGTACTTAAGATTCTATTTCTGTTTTTCGCATAATCGGCAGACCCAAATGGATTCCCATTATTCGCAACTGAATTTGTCATAATAGAAAAATCTGAAACGTTCTCTGCAATCTCCTCCCATGTATTATACATCATATCATTACAGATAATATATGGCGTGTGGATCTTCACACGATTTTTTGCATTTTTCATCAATTCTCCCAACTGATACCACACTACTGGTTCTTTGGAACCTGTGTGAATAGGATTTGACACTAATGTAATCTTTTCTGTCTCAAAAGTTTCGTCCGTATAATCGGTCTTGCAGATTCTTTCCTTATTCTCTTCAAAATATTTCTGATAGCCGTTCTGCAGCTCTAAAACTGCGTTCTTTACAGATTTTCTGTTTGCCAGTTTTTTATTGTTATGAAAATAACCACTGTCTTCCTGATTCCATATGGTTTCAAAATACTCTAACAACTGGTTAACTGAATTTTCTTTCTCAGGTTCATCGCAAACTACTAACACGTCTCTGTCATAGTTCTTATGTCCCGGAAAATCACCCAGGAAATAATTGTATGTATTTCTTCCCCCAAGAATATATCTCTTTCCATCTGCAATCAAATATTTATCATGCATTCTACCCATCATTTTCCACGGTTTCAACGGATTGGCCTTATTATACAGTTTAATTTCAACATTCTCATGGGAAGATAATCCATAGAAATACGGATTTCCTTCCATATCAATCCAGCTCTCCATTCCATCTACTAACAGACGAATATGTACACCTCTGTCTGCCGCATCATGCAGTGCTCCTAAAATCAATTTTCCACTTTCATCGGATTGAAATGCAAAAGTAGAAAGAATAATTTCCTTTTTTGCATTCTTGATCAAACGCACTCTTTGTAAAAGCGCTTCTGGATTCTTTTCTATGATTACTGCCCGTTCTGTATTTTCACTGCATTCGTTCCATGACCCATTTTTTGTTTCTTTTTTGGTTGTATTGGACACTTCCGGCTGCTTTTTATATGCAACGCAGATTCCGAGCAATTCATAAAAAGCCACACATAAAAAAATTGCCAGTATAACAAGAAGGATTTTACATATTTTATGCTTTTTCATTGTACATCACCTGATTCCTTTTTATTTCATACTTATACAATACAAAGTCAATCTCAATTTAACCTCAACAAAATTTATTTTTCATAAAAAAATATGACAGGCTTCTTTTTAAAGAAACAGTCATATTTTTATTCTAATATATGAAGGAGCTTTTCTTACTCCGTTGTATACAATACAATGGAAAACTCAATTTAACCTCAACAAGGTTTGTTTTTTTCATCCATGCAAAATCTTCTTTGTACAACAGACTGTTAGATATAGCAAAAACGGCCTTTCAAAAACAGTTAACTTCTAAATCAACTGTTTTTTGAAAGGTCGTTTCATCAGATTCTTATAGCAATCCAGCAAATAATCTCATAAATAATTGTCCCAGTCGCAAATATGCACTTCGTCCGGTTTGATATTGGTCTGTCACATCACGACATTCTCCCATCGTTCTTATCAGATCATTTTTTATTTCCACAACTGCCTGACAATCTGCCATAAAACAGCCGTTTTCAAAATGGTGATATAAACTTCGATAATCCAGATTAATTGTTCCACAAGTTGCCATACAGTCATCTGCCACACTCATTTTTGCATGACAGAAACCAGGAGTCCACTCATAAACACGAACACCATGTTTAACTAATCCATGATAAAAAGAACGAGTTATATTATAAATGAATTTTTTATCAGGGATACCAGGTGTGATAATTCTTACGTCTACCCCTCGCTTAGCAGCCAGACATAACGCATGCGTCATTTCATCTGTTATGATTAGATATGGAGTCATAAACCAACAATATTTTTCAGCTTTATTTATCATACTGATATAAACTTCTTCTCCTACTTGCTCATTATCCATAGGGCTGTCTGCATAAGGTTGAACAAACCCAGTTTGCTGTGCCGCATAATCATAGTGGAAAAGGTATTTACTAAAATCAGAATCATTAGCATCCTTATTACTTACTGCATTCCACATTTCCAAAAATGTCACCGTAAGCGACTGAACAGCATCTCCTTCTAAACGAATACCTGTATCTTTCCACTGTCCATACGGGTGTGTGTAATTAAAATATTCGTTTGCTAGATTATATCCACCTGTAAATCCGACTTTTCCATCAATAACTGTTATTTTTCTATGATCACGATTGTTCAAAAACAGATTTAAACCTGGCATAAACGGATTGAATACACGGCAATGAATTCCTATTGCCTCCATCTTTTTCACAAAATCTGTATTAATAAAGCCTATAGAACCCATATCATCGTAGAATACTCTAACTTCCACACCTGCTTTTACTCGTTCTTCCAGAACATCTTGAATCTTATGCCATGCTTCAGCGTCTTCTATCGCATGATATTCCATAAAGATAAACTTCTGTGCTTTCTCCAAATCCTTAAGCTGTGCCTCTAATCCTTTCACTGCTTCATCAAAATACACAATATCCGTATTCTGATAGATTGGATACTGCGAATTTCTTTGTATGTAACTTGCTATATTTCCTGCTTTCGGAATTGTTTCTTTTATTTTGCTCAAACACTCCTGACTGTCCGGAAGCATTGGTAACAATTTGCTATCAATTTCTGCATATCGCTCACGCATTTTATGTGTGCCACCATTCAAACCAATCAACAAATACAGGCCTACACCCATAATTGGGAAAATTAGAATTAAGATGACCCAAGGCATTTTCATAGAGGATGTCTTATTTGATGCGTACAATCCCAAAACCAAGATTCCACTCAAAATCCTTGTAAATAAATTTATGATTTCTGCATATTCATTCAAGCGTGTTACGATAGTAATAATAAAAATCACTTCCAGAAGAATGCAGATTATGGAAAAACACAGCCGTTTTACCCCATTTTTTGTTTTTGCTTTGCCCTCTAAAGTATCTTGTTTCATATATATTCCACCTTCCTAATAAAATACTAATAATTTATTCTACTCATCTCTCCGTAGTTCCTCCTGCTTTTCACATTCTTATCAACAACAACGATAAAATGCCACACAGTTATTAACAACCATGTGACATTTATACTCTTAATACAATTTTGCACCTGCTGGAATTGCATCATCTAACATTACCAGATTCAGTTTTTCTTCTCCATTTACATTGTGAATTGCAGAAAGAAGCATACCACATGAATCTATTCCCATCATAGAACGTGGTGGAAGATTTACGATTGCCAATAATGTCTTTCCAACAAGTTCCTCTGGCTCATAAAAAGCATGTACTCCTGAAAGAATCGTTCTCTCATTCTCAGTTCCATCATCAAGTGTAAATCTAAGAAGCTTCTTGCTCTTTGGAACTGCTTCACAATTCTTCACCTTTACAACACGAAAATCTGACTTTGAAAATGTATCAAAATCAACCTGCTCTTCAAATAAAGGCTCAATTTCAATACCTGTATTATTTTCAGCAACTGCTGCCACTTCTTCATTGTTCATTTGGTTAATCTCCTTAGTTTTAAGTTGTTTGATGTGACCACAACACCTTTTCCCTGATCTGTGCAATTTCGTTTGTCAGATGTTCCAGGTCTACCACCATACCATCGCCGAGTACGCATATTACATTCTCATGCAGAATACCGGATGGCAACGGATTTAAGACAAATTTCTGCTATTTGGCAACCACTGTATGACCAGCGTTATTGCCGTCCTGATAACGGACAACGACATCTGCATGTTCTGCAAGCAGATCAATGACACGTCCTTTTCCTTCGTCTCCCCAGTTAATTCCTGTTACGGCTGTAAGCATATTTTATCCTCCTTCTATTGACACTGTCTTTGAACATAAACCCATGCATAATCTGTTATGAGCAATACCGGAAAGTCCGGTCGGTAAGTATTCTTGCAAAAATAAGTCCCAGCGGTAACGATACAATAATCATGATCGCTGCTGCAAACCACAAAACTGCCTCTGTTAGTGACATAATTCCAAAATTATAAATCGCACGATACAAATATAATCCTGGCACCATAATTACAATGGATGGCACTGTCAGTGAAATTCTCGGATATCCATGATTTCTCTTTATGATGGATGCAAGCAGACCTGCAGTCAGTGCTCCTATGAAAGCTGCTGCCGCAGATGGCATCCCTGTATAATCGACCAGTTCCAGCCGCAATGTATTTGCAACGGCACCGATACATGCCGCCGTTGCTGCTATATAGACTGAACTGTTAAACATAATCGAGAATCCAAATACTCCGCAAAAACTTGCGATCAGACGTAAAACCAGATGCATCATACTTCCTAGATGCAAAGCTACAAAATCCTGTGGCTGAAGCTTTAACAAAAGTGCCATGATCCATGCAAACATCGTTGCAACCAGAACAATAATAATGGAATAGGTAAGCCGCTCCAGACCAGATCGCAAATCCAGCTTTGCCAAGTCAATTCCACTTGTGATAAACGGAAATCCCGGAATAATGAACAACATGGAACAGATATATCCGGCCTCATGCACTGCGGAAACGTGTAACAACAGCTCTGCCATATGCAGACAGACAGCATACGTCAGACATGCAACTGAAATAGATACCGCAATGTTTAAAAACAATGTGTAATGATGTTTGATCAGCTTCATCCGGATAAGGTTACCAACACCAGCGGCAATAAATGCAAATATCATCTCCACCGGTCCACCACCCAGCAGAAATGTAAATCCACAACATGCAAGTGCCGCTGCCAATCCGAGTTTTACCGGAGAATAGAGTTCATGGATCTGCTCGATTTCATCCAGCCGCTTATGGATTTCTTCTCCGGTCAAATGCGCTTCCTGAGATGGAAAACTATTTACAAACTGTTCCATCCGATAAAGCTTGGAAGTATTTACTCCGGTATTTGCAATACTAAGAGACTGTGAAACACACTCTTTTCCATCAAAACAATTAAACTCTATGGACATCAGTCCCACATCCACTGTACAGGTTACTCCAAGTTCCTTGGAAAGCCTGTTCATAGAAGTCCGCACACGCCATGCTCCGGTTCCACAGGAAAGCATAATCAGACCAACCCGGCCGACAACCGATGCCTTTTCAATCAGTCCTGCCTGCTGAATCAGCACTTCACTGTCATTCTCTGTATAATCGTGCCACGGAATCTCCATATGATTTTTTTCCATGATTTCTATATAATCATTTTTCGCCATAAATGATCTCCTCCGCTTTTGCAACATGACGTTCGAGATTTTTCAGGAAGATAGAATTCGGAAGGAAAATTCCAATTTCATCATATCGGTTGTTATTCTCCACCAGCGAATCCTGTCCATAAAATACGTAAGCCATTGGAAGATTCTTTTCCAGCTCAATCATAAGATCCCACACGGCAGAATATGCTTCTGCCTCTGTCTCCTTCTCCTTTACGGTATCCGGCAGTTCACGAATGAGCAGCACACCCATATTTTTTCAAGAATCTTTTGTTTCACATCCATGTAATCCGACTGATATTCATGTACATCTTGTTTCCTGGGATCATTTAATATTTTCTGGCCTTTTCCTCTCGTGGAAAAATCGTCTGTTCCTTCATACCTGCTTTTTTCATCTTCTAAACATTTAAGTAAAACTATAATTGATATGTTATTTTGATATGTCAGGATTGTGTCAAGTTTTTTGTGTAAACATCTTCGATTTCCTGTCTCGTGCTAATTAGACTACATCTTGTTTATGGGCGGTTTGAAGTTTTTCTTCAAACCGTTGTAGTATTTTGGCGGAGGCTTGACAGAAGCCACGTTGCATCCGCTCAGAGTAGGAACGATTCAGATCACAATAATAGCAGCATACGAAGCACTCAAGTACATCTTCATTAGAAACTGCTCTCTGACCTTGGACTTATGCTTCAGACCTTTGTTGCTCCTCTCAATCATATTTGTAGTGTAAATGCTTTTTCGGATCGCCTCCGGAAATTTGTAAAACGGGTACAGACTTTCCTCGGCACGTTCGAAGATCCCTGCAAGTTTCGGATAGCGTTTTCCGTACTTGGAAAGGAACTCTGCTAAAGCTTTTCCTACATAGCTTAATTGCGTTCTATTTAGCGTGTTTTCTGACTACTCCCCACCTGTATTTTCAGAATTTGAAAGTTTAATCCCTCCGCCATATTTTTCAGCCACAGTTTTTGCGAAAAATACGCCCAATCCCATAATGGGCTTCGCCATTTCTACTTGTGTCATCCATAAAAAACTGCTCTGTGCCATGCAATAATGCTTCTTTTGTAAATCCTGATCCGCTATCCTCCACAATGAATGTCAGCCGGTCATCCTGCTCCTTTGCGTCAATATAAATGATTCCATTTTCTTTTGTATGCTCCACTGCATTCTGAATCACATTCATTACGGCTCCGGAGCATTGGATCATAAGCAATCGTTACCTTTTTATCACTTTGTTCCGCCTTCCAATCTATCTTCTGGTGATAGATTTCTACCAGTCCGAGTGCCTGTTCCTTTATATCTGCGAAAAAATCTTCTAACCTCACCGTTGTATAGGTAACATCACTGCAATTCCATGATTTTGTGACATCTATCAACTGTTTTACATAACTTTGTATCTGTGTTGTGCCGTTCAAAACATAAGTGATATTTTTCTTCTGTTCTGTGGTCAGTTCAGTCTCTGAAAGTAGTTCTGCATTTCCCCGTACAATCGTAAGAGGTGTTTTAATATCATGCGCCAAAGCAGACATCTGTTGTTTCTTTTCCTGCTCTGTTTTCCACTGCTTTTCTAAAGATTCTCGCAATGCATCTCGCATATCATCGATTGCCGATAAACAGTCATCAAACTCTTTGATACCGGAACAGGATGTCTCATATTCCAGATTTTGATCCTTTATTTGTCCGATTGCGTCTAATACAGGCTGCATCTGCTTTTTGATTCTTTTTCCAAAACGTATGGACGGAATGATGATAATCGCTACCGCTCCAATCACAGACATAATAATCATCACATTCTGTGGTCCTATAAAATGCTCCCTCAAAAAAGCTGAATGATATTGAGGTGTCAGGCGATATTGCAATACAACATATTCATTTTCCCTTACAATTACTTTATAAAAATATTTCCCGGATGCGTTTCTGTACTTTGCAACATTCCATGCTATCTGTTCGTATTGTTCTGACAGATCTCCACCTATTTTCTCTCCATTCTCTGAAAAGATTACATAATCACAAAGTGCGGGAATCATCTCAGCAGTCACTTTATCTGCACGTAGAATCGTATCATATGCTTCATTAATCTTTTGCTCTGCATAATTTGCCGGATAAATACAGCCCACACTAATCAAAAGGTACAGCAGCAGATAAGCAACAATCACCAAACCAACTAATGATCCAAGCATGACCAGTACATATCTCATAAAAATCCTGCTGAGTGCATTGCTTCTCTTTACTCTTCCCATTTATATCCAATCCCCCAGACTGTTTTTATCGGTGTATAATCATAATCCGCAAATTTTGCTCTTATATTTTTGATATGCGTGATTATAGTACTGTCATTACTCTCATTGTCAAAGCCAAAGACCGCTTCCAATATCTGTTCCTTCGAGAAAACCTGTCCTCTGTTTTTAGCCAGAAATTCACAGATTTCGTACTCCGCTTTCGTAAGAGGAAGTTCCTTATCATCAACCAATAGTTTCTTTTGAGATATTTGAATACAGACCCTCCCCAAAACCATCCGGACAGAATGTTCCCTGTGCTCTCTTCTAAGATGTGCATTGATCCTTGCCCGAAGTTCCATCACTCCAAATGGCTTTGAAATATAATCATCTGCTCCTAAAGAAAGTCCGTTTACCAGACTGTTTTCCTCCGTTTTTGCCGTAAGAAACAAAATCGGACAATCCACAAGTGCCCTGATTCTTTTGCATAATTCGAAGCCATCAATTCCAGGCATCATAATGTCCAGTAAAATCAGGTCATAACGATGTAATTCTTCCATATTAAGTTTCAGCGGATTACTTACTTTGGTAACCAGATGTCCATCCTTATTCAAAATGCTTTCTATCATTTCCAAAATTGCCGGTTCATCATCAACTGCCAGTATTTTTGCCATAGTTTCCCTCGATTCTATTCCGATATTCTGTTTCCTTCCCAGTGGTTTACCCACCAAAAATAGTATACCATACTAATCCCTGTAAATATTAAGCAACCTGGTATGAATGACAACCATTCACCTACACTAGTTTCTCCCAATACAGATTGCAGATAAGTATATGGTACTCTACCCGTCCAGCAGACAAATACATATTTCCACACATAATCTCCAAGTCCGGTAAGCATCAATGCACTAATTAGTCCTGATATAATCCCTGCTCCAATGGATACCCCTTTTCCAAACTGAAAAGCCAGAATCAGCTGCCACAGATAAAGTGGAACACTGCTTCCCCACAGCAGCAATGCTGCAAATATACATCCTTTCATGATTTCGATATCGCTTGATGCGATTCTTCCAAATCCAATTCCGAATATGATTGCTGTTAATAGGATAGAGCACAGACACAAAACCAGTAGCATCAACAGTTTCGATAAAAATGCTGTAAGTTTATCTGGTAAAGACAACAGGTTTTGAAAATTACCTGCATTTTGTTCTTGTTCCATCACACTTGCTGTAAAAATTCCAATAAGTACCGGAAGTCCTGCTCCTATTGCCTGATAAAATGCAATCACTTTCATATTTTCATTCCATGGTGAAAAAAAGTAATATATTAAAAATATAACGCTGGTTATAATCGGAATCAGTAAGTGTGCCAGAATCACAGATGTTCCTTTCATCTTTCGCAAGTCTGCATTAAGAGATCTTCCAATCATCTTATTTCACCTCTCTTCTCTCAAACCATTTCAAAAACAGAACCGTTCCAAAAACAAACCAGATGATTGAGAGACACATTCCCGGAACAATGACTCCCGTATCCAAAAGAGGATTCCCTGCTTCTGCGGCAAGTCCATTTGGTAAAACATGAAGCAACGGGCACATCATTCGCATAGGGATTGCAGAAACAAGTACATACCAGATTCTGGTTTGTGATATTACCACACCGCTGACGGTAATAAATAGGCAGACGAACAGGTTTACAATCATTCCAAATCGTTCACTTAAAAATAAAGCTACCGGAATCTCCCATAACTCAGAAACCGTCAGAAACAATACTGCAATCAACGCTCCTCCAACTGGAACATGTGTCGTTAGAAGAAAGCCTCCAAGCGTTGCTCCTGCAAACACAATCACATTAGAAAACAAAATCATGTACCCAATATAAATAATTTTCCCCAGCAACAATTTTCTTCTGTCTGTGGGAATAGTCATTAAATGATAGTATTTTATCTTTTTCTCCTGTGCCACAGAAAGATAACAAAATAGAGCAATCATCCCCGGCAGCAAAAAGTGTATACCACCAGTTCCAAACACTTTCTGCATAAGCATTTGTCATCCCAAGAGTAAATATAAATGCCATGACAAATGTAAGAAGAGGAAATCCCCAGATAAACTTTTTTCGCATGGTTCTTTTGGCTTTTTGATGTTCTGCTTTTATAATATTAACCATGGATTTCACCTGCTTTCTGGTTTTTTCTTACTACATTCATAAACAAATCTTCAAGATTATCTCCCTGCTTTAATGCTCCTTCGTATCCTAAGATTCCACCTGAAATAATCCCGACTTTATCTGCAAGTAACTGTACCTCTGAGAGAATATGACTGGAGAGAATTACAGTGATTCCCTGTTCCGGAAAAGACCGGATCAGCTCTCGTAATTCCTCGATGCCTATTGGATCTAATCCATTCGTAGGTTCATCCAATATCAAAAGTTCCGGTTCTCCAAGCAATGCCATTGCAATGCCTAGTCTTTGCTTCATCCCCAAAGAAAACTGTCCTGCTTTCTTCTTTCCGGTGTTTGTAAGTGATACAATCTGCAAGACCTCATCAATTCTGTTTTCATCTGTACCAAGCAATAATTGTCTTACCTTCAAATTCTCTCTGGCGGAAAGATTTTCATAAATAGGCGGATTCTCAATCAACGCTCCTATTTTTGATAAATCTTTCCTATCTAAGTTTTCCATCAAAGTAAATCTTTCCTGCAGTTGGTTTCATCATACCAGTCAACATTTTCAATGTGGTAGATTTTCCCGCACCATTCGGTCCAAGCAGTCCATAAATCTGTTTCTTTTCTATATTAAGTGAAACATTATTTACCGCTTTCTGCTTTCTAAAATATTTACATAGATTTTGTGTCTGCAACATCATTTCCATCTTTACTATCCTTCCTTCCATATTTCATTTCTTACTGAAATATAACCTAACAGAAAAAAATAAAGATTTGATGAAGATTGATTCCTACTCTATTTTTATTCTCGTATGGAATAAACCATCAATTGAATATCATTATCAGAACTCGGCTTTCCACTGAAGTCAGCAAAGCTGTTTCCTCGCGGTAGATTTAAAAACCCGTTCTTCCAGTGAAACCTGATATCCGTCCGTCACACAGATCCCACGGAAGTTTTTAAAAAAACTTCTTCGGATGCGATAGATTTCGCGATGGCTGGTAATCATATAGGATGATCGGTCTATCCTCATACATTTTTCCGGTCCGATAGACCCACATGAAGTGTTTGGAGCCTTCCGTTCTGTTTTCCTTCGTAACACGGACCGGTGTTTCATCTGCCTGCAGGACATGATACTCGTATAGTTTTTTATGCATACAGTCATAGATCAACGACAGATATCTTTCCGTACAAAGTATCGTCCAGTGTGCCATCTCACGGCGGCTGATCTCCAAACCATAACGGCAAACTCCTGCTCCTGGCGGTACAATGGAACAGCGTTCACATACTTGGCATTCAATATCCCTGCTAACAGCGAAGGGGAGACCAGACTGTTACGGAGCAGATACGCCGGATGGTCTGCCTTTTGAAATGATTGTCCTTTTTGGATCTGTAAACCCCTACGTGGTGTTCCTCGATCTCGATCTTGGCAGGCGTGAAACGGTATCGGTTGTAAATCTCATCTTTTAACTGATACCAGCCGTTGTCTCCGAACTCCAGGACAAGTTCCTCTTCCGTCATTTTATGGGAGATCTCCACGGTCGGCAGGTCCGCAAGAACGAGAGAACGTTTCCCTTTGGCTTTTTGGGATCTTTGTTTTACGGGTTCGTTTTCATCATACTCCGTGATCGCCGCAACGGCTTCCGCTTCATTGAAAAAATACAAGTTTGCCGTCTGCTTCCATAAATGCGATCTGGTTATCCGGAGCCATTTTTTCAGATGACCTGCCAAAACGTTTGCTGTTTGCCACGGCAAGCTGTTCTAACACAAGCTGGAGTTTTGAATCGATGCTTTCAAGCTGCTCCTGCGTAGCCAGAAACAACTGTACAAGTGTTGCTTTATCAAATTTATTCAGTTGTTCTTCCGTGTATTTCATTGCCATAGCAGATCATCCTTTCTAAGGACTATTATAGCAGATCCCTCACGATTTTGCGAATCCGTTTTTTCGCCTTTTTTCGTCATTTTGCCTATGGATGTATCGCTTTAAAATGCACCGGAGAGGCACCGCTTTAAGACACCCCCCAAAAAGGAAGAAACCGGGGTTTTGTATCACAGATGTGTCGAGAACCATGTCAGAAAGCGGATTATCGTGCCTGTTTTCCCAGTCATTCGCAGAAAGAGCGAGATAGAAAACACAGGGAAAATTTCTCTGTTTTGCACAAAAAAGATCAGGCAAAAACTCAGGCTGTGTTACGTTTCTTACGGCTTTTTTCGGGGTGATCGTCAGTCCTTCCATCAGCCAGCGGAACTGCTGCTGTGTTAATCCGCGGACTTCGGATTCTGTTCGCGGCCATTGAAAACTGCCTGCTTCAAGACTTTTATACAAAAGAAGATAGCCGTCATTTTCCCAGAGCAGTCCTTTGATACGGTCTGTTTTGCGTCCGCAGAAAAGATATATCGTATCCGGCTCGAAACAATGATCACCAAGATGGCTTTGAACCAGAGCCGCCAACCGGTCAATCCCGGATCTTAAGTCGGTGTACCCTGTCACAATATAAACCTGTTTAAAACAGGAAGCGTCATTTAACATCGGCAACCACCCGCAACACTTTTTTCAGCAATTCATCAGAAGTAGATTCTGTTATGTGAAGTGTAATTCCGTTTATGATCATTTCTAATGATGAATCGGATGACAGTGTTTCTTTCTTTAACTGCTCCATCTGCACAGGAACAATGCTTTGATGTACCGTCTCTTTCTGCATTTGATCCAGACAGGCTTTGCGGACTTGCGAAAGCCGGTAGTAATAATTCGCCTTAGAGATAGCATGTGTATGGCACCATTCATCGACCGACATTCCATTGGGACGCGACTGGCAGTCACGTATCTGGTCTGCCCATTCCATCAGTCGGTACCGGCGTGCCACTGTAGTTGTTTCTATTTCCATAGTCTTTTCCTCCATTGCAGTCCAAAAAGTCAAAAACTAAACTTTTTAGACAGATTGCTTTGTTGTTGAGACTATTGTTGCACAAAAATAGAGGGATGACAATGTACGGACTATGGAGCGGTTACGTTAGAAGACGGCAGACACCGCTCTACTAAGATGTGGTACTGCCGCCTCTATCACATCCTGATGCTGCAACATCTGGATGCATGGGATTTGCCCTATAAATCCTCCCTGATTTGCCAACTTTGGTGTGATATCACCAAGCCTCTTTTTGCATCAATATTTCAAAATTCGGACTTTCTTATTCAGTCCCTTTGTATAAAGCATCTTCTTGTATGCTTTATATTTACTTGTGGGAACTTTGATCACGGTCTTTTGCCGATACGGTTAAAAGCATATTTCGCTACTGATTTTGAAGTCAGTTTCTTTGATTTAATCGTAATCTTCTTCAACTTCCCGCAGCCATAAAAAGCATTTTTTTCTATCTTTGTAACATTCTTTCCTATTACAATACTTGTTATATTTGTACACTTGGCAAACGCATTCTTTCCAATTGTAACAATGTTTGAGCCAATCACTACCTTTGTAATTTTCTTATTGTTCTTAAAGGCATTGTCCGCAATGGATGTTACTCTATAAGATACTCCATCAACCTTAGCCTTTGCCGGAATGGTAACCGTTCCTTTTGCAGTACTCTTTGGAGCAGTGTACTGTACTGTCGGTGTTTTGCCCTTGCCACTCGTAACTATGTAAGTCGAACCATCGTTGCCCTTTATCTTCGTACCTTTTTTCGGTACAGACGGCTTATCATTTTCTTCAGGCTGCTCTGTTGCTCCCGGCTTGTCGGTTGTTTCCGGCTTGTCGGTTGTTTCCGGCTTGTCGGTTGTTTCCGGCTTGTCGGTTGTTCCCGATGATGTACCACAGCCAGATGTACCACCACTGGATGAGCCTCCACTTGAGGCAGCGCCACCGGATGAAGAACCACCTCCTGACGATGAACCACCTCCTGACGATGAGCCACCTCCTGTAGCTGGAATGATAATGCCTGACTTATCGGTAATCTCCGTCTTCGCCGCATTATCCGCAAAGTACTTGCCGCAGCCTGCATTCTCACATACATAGTATGCTATATTGCCTGCCACAGTCGCTGTCGCATCCTTTGCTGCTACTTCTCTTAACAGATGACCCGGATGCGTGATCACAGATCCTTGGGTCACTAATACGGCACAGTTCTTACAATAGACATCGCCACTGTATCCATCCTCGGTACAGGTAACATCTTTCTTACCTCTCACTTCCGTATCCGTATGGTCACATACGTTTCTTGTGATCGTAATACTTACACTTTCTGTCTCGTAATTACCCTTGTCAGCTCCTGTATAAACTGCTGTTGCTGTCACAGCCACACCATCTGTAAGTACTTTATCCTTATCGTTATCAGACCAGTTCCAGCCATCCGGAAGTGTAATATCGCCAACCTTTTTTTGTGCTGTGTGCCGGAGTCATCGCAGCTTCCGGCATATTTAGTGCCTTAGCTGCTTTTTCAATCGTAAAATTTATCTCAATAGAAACTATGTTATTTCCTGTGCCTAATGTAAGTTTTGCTTTGTATGTACCGGCATTTTTCGGTGCTGTTGTACTGTAAGTAGATGGTGTGCCATTTGTTACCGTTGCATAGGTAATGGCATTTTCAGGAATTGTCTCTATACCTGTGTTGCCAGAGTCTATTGCTGTTCCGGCTTTCTTTTCTGTTCCATCATAGACAATTTTTTCATCTGATGTTGCTGCCGGCCGTGTAAGTTTTACTGTGTAGGTTGCATTACACTTGTTACAAGTTGCCTTAATAGCATTTCCATTTTCTACAGGCTCATAAGCAATAGAATGTTCTTCATATATTGACGTACTCTGATTGGAATATACCTTTGTTGAACTGCCAGGTTTTCCTTCACAGCCGTCATATTTATCTACCTGATAAACTCTTTTTGTACTATCAAGAACTGGATATGTATCACCATTTTCGCCAAGTGCCTGTCCCCAGATGGAGCCATCGTAAGTCACTTCATCGATTGTGCCGCCCTGTGACAGGAGATAAGCAACTTCACCGCTTGCAAATTGTGCGATGGTTTTGCCTCCATTTTCATCTTCTGTGTCTGCGAGGTAGTAGCAATTTTGATCCCAGCCATAAGGGAGTGCACATATACCGCCTATATCAGTATTTGGGTCAGTCGCAGTAACAGTTCCTGTGTTATAGCAATTTGAAATTATTCCATCACTACCAGTTCTAGCACACACACCTCCCACATAAGATGTTGTGCCGGTAGCAGTAACAGTTCCTGTGTTATAACAGTTTGTGATTGTGCCATCAGTGTCTCCACATATACCGCCTATATTCGCACCTGACTGAATAGCGGTAAGATGCCCTGCATTATAACAGTTTGTGATTGTGCCGTAATTGCTTCCACACACACCGCCCACATATTCATTCCCTTTGAAATAGGAATCAACAACTCCAACATTTTTTATGTTGCCATCAATTTCTGAACTTCCGAATAATCCAATATAGCTTGAATTACCATTAAAGTACAAACCACTTACGGTTTTATTATTTCCGTCAAACGTTCCTGAATACACTGTTATAGGATCTCCCATACAATCTGCAATCGGTGTCCAGCTTATAAAATCACTTCCGTTGGAAACGTTGCCCTCTGTATCGTATTGTAAAGAATCAAGAAGATTTTCATTGGCTGTGATGTTGGCTGTCAGAATTGCATTGGCTAATGTGTTTTGTTTAACTCCATCAAGAGTGCCGTTTACAAGCCCTGCAAACCAGTACAGCTGACCTGCATTGCTTATTTCGTAAACATTCTCTTTCATGCTGTCATCGTCAATGTCATATTTGTCAGTTGTTTCAACAGCAGGCTGATATACGGTTGCATTGCATTTCGGGCAGTTTCCGAAACCATTGCTGTTGAAAGTTATTTCAACCCCCTCATGCTTACACTCTTCCTCTTCCGTGGATTGCTGTTCAGTCTTTCCAGCACTATCATTTGCCTGCACTGCAATTTCTGAATCATTTTCCTCTGCTCCTGCCTGAATCGGTGCCACACCGAATACCATGCAGACAGATAGCATTACCGCCAGACCTCTTTTTTATCCAGCGTATCTTTTTTCTCATAGACTGCCTCCTTTCTTATATCTGTGGATTAAACTGCTTTTGGCTCGCAGCCGTATAGCAAGTTCGTGTATCCTATCATCTGCGTCTATCTTATATGTCATTGATAGAAATTTCTCTATCATATATTTGGAAATATTTTACCATACCCCTTATTTTATTCAAGGTTCATGTGGCAATTTGTTCAATTTCGCATAAAATTTCTCATGAAAAATGCCATTTCACCACTTTTATTGATGAAATGACATTTTTCAGTCCATTTATGTAGTTCGTCACAGTATTTATTCCTGCGTTAGCAGGTAATCCTTCCATATCTGTGACAACTCATCCTGTTTCTGTGCACAGTGTATCTCATCCAAAGGGAATAACATACATCCGCATGGTATAATAAAGTTGTAACACCAACACTGGAATAAATGATATAATCAAAATGAAAGTGAAGGTGATTAAAATGGCAAACACGAACAAACGTTATGAGCCTGAATTCAAAAAAAAGATGGTCCGGCTTGTATTAGAAGAAGGACGAACCATCGCAAGTGTCAATAAAGAGTATGGCTTAGGAGAAGGAACTGTCCGGAGTTGGATCAGACAGTTTGAAGAAGAATGCGAAAAAAATCCAGAAACAAAAGACACAAAAGACATTTATGAAGAAAACCGCAGACTCCTCAAAAAATTGGAAGAAGCAGAAAAAGAAGTTCGTTTCCTAAAAAAGCAGCCGCATTCTTCGCAAAGGAAATCGATTAGAGCAATACCGATTTATTGACCAATACCACAATGAGTTCGAGTAAGATGGCTTCTTGCCCGATTCCATATTTATCCGAATTCCCACTATAATTACAAAAAGAACAGAAAGGCAGGTTATCTGGCAGACAAAGAAAAGAAAAAACAACAAATATTAAGTATTTACTATGAATATGACAGACGTCCCGGATATCAGATGATGGTTATATTTTTACTGAGCAGGACAACTGTACTCAAATATATGAGGGAATTAAAGCTCAGATCTGTATGATAAATCGGTACTGGCAACCCTGAACAGCAAAAGAATTGATGCGGAATTGGCTATCCAGACATTACAGATTGCCCTTGACCGAAATCCTGTAAAAGGAGAAATTATTCTGCATAGTGATCAGGGTTCACAGTATACCTCCAGAGCCTTCGCAGAATTTTGTGAGGGAAAAGGGATTCAACAGAGCATGAGCAAAGCAGGATGTCTTTATGATAATTCTCCGATGGAAAGTTTTTATGGAACATTTAAGTCGGAATTTATACGACAGAATCGGTTTGAAACAGATCAAGAGTTAAATGAAAGCACGTTGGATTATGTATATGGCTATTACAATCATATACGTCCACATTCATCAAATGTATACATGACACCGTTTGGCTTCCATTCAGTAACACAAATAAGCATTATTACTCTTTTATTTGTGTTACTCTTGTGTCACTACTGAATCACAAAAGCCAGTCAAACGCCTTATTTTTGGCACTTTACTTATCCAAACTCTTCAGCGTCGGGAACAACATCACATATAACGTACCAACGCCTTAGGAAACGTATCAACCATATTTCATAATATGACTGCTCTTCCTAAAAACGTCTCAATAAGTATTATCAACTACATAAATATAGCACATTTGTAGCACTGAGTCAAGTTTTGTAGCACCCAGAAAAGTTCAACCCTTTTCTAGAACAATCTTAAATCATCTGCAAATTTCGCCAACGATTCTATCTTTTTTGCTCTCTGTAACTTCAGCATAAATATTCATCGTTGTTGAAAAATCTTTGTGTCCCATAATGGACTGAATCACTTTAACATTCATGTCACTTTCACATAATCTCGAGCAAAAGGTATGCCTTGTTACATGACACGAAAATCTTGGAATTAGAATCGGCTCTCTTTTTTGCTTTTTCGCCTTAACCAGCTCTTCCGCATTATAATCTTCTCGAATCCTCTTGATTGCACGATTTATTGCTGCCGGATTGTGTAAATTGCCAAACCGATTGCAAAATATAAAGCCATCCATTCCTTTTACTTCCTGTGTACAACAGATTCCTAATTTCTGTTGCATCGCTTTTTCTTCCAAAATGCTTTCTGGACTTCATCCAGCATAGGAATTGTTCTTATCCCAGATTCTGTTTTAGGCAAGGATACGTCAAATTCACAACGATATGTATCATCTCTCCTTGGATAATATGTCACACAATGGTTAATAGATATTATATGCTTCTCCATATCAATATCTTCCCATCGAAGTCCAATCATCTCACCAATCCGACATCCCGTGCCAAACAATGCAACAAAAAGTGGCTTCCACCGCACATATTTTTCATTACTCAAGAATCCCAGAAAGGCTCTTTGTTGTTCCAATGTAAGAGCATGCCTTACCCCGGAAGTTCTTCCAAACTTCTTTTCTTCAACTCTGCCATCACACCATCGGATGGATTTTTCCGAATTATATCATCCCTAACAGCTAAGTTGAAAGTTGGATGTAACACAGTGTGTACACTTTCTATAGTAGATATTGACAAATTATACACTTCCAATAGATGAATATAGAAATTCAATACATCGGAAAATTTAATATCTGCAATTTTCTTTTTCCCAAATCCACCTCGAATATATCGATCATAGGTATACATATAATTAGAGTAAGTGCTATTACGTAACTCTGTCTTTGTATTGATATATCGATCAAACACAAAGTTTATCGTAGCCTTCCCTTTTGTATATACATCCAGCCCATCTAACTGATCTCGGCGAAGTTGTTCTTCCTTTTCTCGAAGAACCAGTAAGTCCTTTGCATACAAACTACGCCGTTTACCAAATGGATCTGAGTAAGTGTACACATACATTTTATCATATTTTCGTATGCTTTCACCTTTTCGCAAAGTTCTTCCCAGCGAATCTCTTCTTGTCTTGCTCATTTTTCTCCTCCAAACAGTTTCCTGCTAAAAAGAGAATACATTCAATAACCCCAGCTTTGATATAATAGTTTTATAGCTTCGGTCATCGCCTGTGTTATAGATAGATTATGCTCAGCAGCACGTTCCTTAAGCATTTGGTGTTCTTCACCTGTTAATCGTATCCCAACAATTTTCTTTCTGGGATTATCAACCTTGTGTCTACCTGGATTTGCCAAGTTTCGTACCTCCTTCACATCTTCTGATTCTATTATAATTCATGTTAAACATTTTTTTTCAAGTATTTTTGTTTAACATTTTCTCTTTTCAGCATTTTTCAACATTCAGGTGGCATTTTATAACTTTCCAGATACCTTTCAAACTCCTGACAATCCACAATAACTGCTCTTCCAATCTTGTAACAGGCTCCAGAAGCTTTTGCAAGCCGTTCAAAAAGGCTCTGACTAATACTGTACATTTCGGCTCCTTCTTTATACCGTACAAACTTTTTTTCTGATTTCTTTTCCACTATGTGATTCATCCTTTCTCTGAGAAACTATTTTGCTTTGTAATAATGCACCCAAAGAACTACCTCTTCAGGTGCACCCCAACAAATGGAAGATAATTAAGTTCTTCCAAAGAATTTCACTTGGCATCTCTGCCAATAACAGCATACCACTTCGGATACGCTCTCATTGACAGGGTTGCTTATTGCTCCAGTTGAAATCATCGGTCACTGTGGTTAGCAGTGCACTCGGGACTTGCACCCTCTATCATTGGACCCATACGGGGAGTATCATTATCATAAAGCAGTCGCAACCCGGAACCACCACAGTTCCTATTTTGCATGGATGTTCTCGCTCACGGTATAAACCGGTCATGGCGTATCTGCGTTTCGGCGCAATGCGTAGCTGCTTTGGACGTCCGACGAAATCATCGTATTCAGTTAATGTGTCCTTATTGTAGACACGCTCTTAGTATAAAAGGGACTTTTTGTTTGACTAGACTATTTATTCCGCAGCATTTACCACGGTTTATCGCAAGAAAACATGAAAACTTCCGAAAACACGAACAAGGCAGCCTGTAAGCCACCTTGACATTTTTCTAAATATTTTTTACTTTTTCTCTAATGTTGTCTGGCAGATCCGATATTGAATCTTCTGATTTATATGTTACTGTAGAATAACTTTTTTCGTTCGTCTGCTTTGAAAAAATGTATTTTACCTCATATAGTTCTTCAAATCTGCTAGTACTGATATCCTCTACTCGGACCGAATAGGGAACCAAACAATCATCAATCAAAGTTCCTGTCTTGTCCCGATTCGGTCCGCATAAAAGAACAAATTGAAAATTAGTTACTCCTATTTTATATATAGCCGTTATCGTAACTATTTCTGTCGCAATCATTACATTGGTGCATGTAACCTTATACAAATTCTCCAAATGATTGATTTTCCTTTCCGCCAGATCATACGGATGCATCTTATCAAACATCACTTCACTTGGTCTTAACCCTTTTTTCTTCTTTGCATGAAGGAAAAAACCTTTTGCTTTTAAATTAGTCTTCACTCCAGTTAAATGTAAGAATGAAGAACTCTTAAAGACGATTTCAACATATCTGTCCTCATATACATAAAGAAAAGTTCTTCCTGCTAAATGTTTTTGATAATTAATCGCTGCACTATGTATTTTCTTTAGCAATTTTGATTTTCCCATCTTTATTCTCTCTTTCTTTCCTTCACTACGCCACAAAAAAGGGAAGCTCTCGCTTCCCTTAGAATCACCACTGGCAGTTTGCTTAAGCTGTTACCCTCAAGCCAATCGCATATGACCTAATCCTCATATTGGATATGGCATTTTCCTCCAGGATACTGTGCCACGCAGTTTGTTATAGCCGAAATTATAACATAGCCACAAATCTTTACATCCTTTGTGTGGATGTCCAGTGCTTTCTATCTATTATATTATGAAGAAATTTCGATTTTGTCAATCAAATTTCTTCATATACAATATTTTATGTACTAAGTGAAACATACTTTTTAAATCTTCTTTTCTGCAATCGTTCTTAAACTCTGCAAAAACTCAAACAATATCTCCTGATATTCCACCGGAAGCAATCTTGATTCTTGGATCAGTTCAATCTCCTGCATTTTCTGCAGTACCAGAATCTGTTCATTCGTTTGAAACAATTCAAAAGGTTCAATGCTCATTCCATGACTTACCTTAACAATATTGCTTTCCCGAATATCATAATCTTCTTTTCTGAGTATGTCATACAACGTACTTTGCGACATTCCGCTCTTCTGCGAAAATCTGTACTTTGACATTTTTGTTGCTTCTAAATATTGAATTAGTTTTTCTCGGACTATGCTCTTATACATCTTTCAAGCATCCACATCCTTCCTGTGACCACAAGTAAAGTATACACTGCCCTTTTATTGTATGGTAGACTATTTGTTCCGTGGTAAGTACCACGGTAATCCGTGATATTCTTTTTACAACCAATCACATAATACACTTTGAAATTTCCACTTTTTTGGAATTTTCGACTAATCCTGTTATTTTTGTGCTTTTTGATATAGTTCTATAATGCATCTCGCCCGATAACACAAAAGTTCAATAATGGAAGGATCGGATGTCGTCTCAATTCTTATGTATTCTGTAAGATTTATAATCCAGTTACAGATAGCGGTTTTCGTTGAAACAATCCTCATTCGAAAAAAATTGTCTTGCGCTTTCATTTTTGCTGTGATCCGAAATTCCAGTTCCACCGCTTCCACCAGTGTTTCATCAACCAAAAGTGTAGCACTGACTGGCTCTTCATATGACATACGTGGATGTTCTTCCAAATACTTTGAGATTTCAAAAAGCCCATCAACACTTTCTACAGAATAAAAATCTCGTCCACGCTCAAAATTCATTTCCACCTGCTCCATCCGGTCAATCCGATAATGTGACAATGCATCCTTCCCATCTGTATTGCAGATCAAGTAATACCACCCTCCGCTAATGATCAAAAAATACGGGGATACTTTAAACACTTTATCTGTCAGTCTCCCATTTTTTCGATACCGGAATGATACTTTCCTTGATCTTTTAATCGCTTTCCCGATTTCAACTAAGTAATTATAGATATACGCATTTTTTGTTCTCTTTATCATTTCTCGGTACTTCACAAATTTAAACCAACTGCCAAAATATTTGCTGGCACATCGTTTCAACTTTTCAAGCAGCCTTTTAGCACAACTATTATCTATCCCCGGAGAAAATAAAATGCTATCATGTAGCATGCGGATTTCTGTATCGGTAAACAATCGGCCATTCAGATAATAGGTTTTTATGTAACCGCCCGATTGATTTGGGTTTGCAACCGTTCTTTCACATATTTGCAATTCCTTTTTGTCCATCTGGTTTCCATTGTGTTTCTTGAAAAAAACAAGTTCAGCTGGCGAATATTCGATGAAACCAGTTTTTGTAATCCCAATCTTGTCATTCTTCTTTCCGCTTCAAAATCCTCTTCCAATCGATTGCAGATAAAATCCATAGTAACCATGTGCTCCGTATCTGCGTGTTTCCATAAGATTCTAAGTATCAATAACGGAATCATCTTCTTGCTAGTTGTTTTTCCCATGTGTTTTTTCCCTTCCCGCATTTAGCAAAAATACTAAATCCATTATTGCAAAAGAAAAGAGGAATCATGTTCCTAACACGTTCCTCTTGATTCTTTACCTGTTACTCATATTCATTTACTTTGCCGGATTCGGCGGTATGTACTCTGTCAATTCTCCTAGATCCACTTGTAGATACAGACACAATTTACATAGGAATTTCAAATCCCATCTACTCTGTTTGTCTTGGCAGTATCGGTTGAAATTTGTACGAGGGATATCTAACTCCTTGCAGACTTTTGTCTTGCTAATCCCCTTCTCTTTCAAAATTTCTTCAATTCGTAAATGAAGATGACCAAATTCAGTAACATACTCATTCGTACTTTGCATGCAGAAACATCTCCTATAAAAATATACTTTATATTTTATAGGATTAGTAGCATTGCATAATTCACAAATAAGTTACTGGCAGATGTGTGAGGGGCTTATTATGGAATGGATGGGAAAACTCTTGTCATAAGATAAGTCATAACAATATGCCTGATGTCGAATTATTTTCCTTCCGTATTAAATAATCCAGCTTCCGTGTCCCTACTGTCCAGGAATTGGAAACCGCAAATCCGTTTTTAAGGAAACCGTCATTCCGGCAGTGGAAACCGTTGCCATATTTCCTTTAGAATGTATGCATACATCTTTTGATGTAAATACATTTTGAAGGAGGTCGGATGAGCAGAAACATCGTGCAACAATGCATATCAACCGCAAACCAGGCGAACAGGTAGAAGTTGATTGGGCAGGAGATCCTGCCATGATCATCGATCCCGATACCGGCGAGATCATCAAGGCATACATATTTGTCGGTGTAATGACATACAGCCAGTATGCGTATGTAGAAGCCTTTTTGGATATGAAGCAACGATCCTGGATCAATGCACATGTCCATATGTATGAATTTTTCCTGTACATCTTCACTGTTCAACAACTCGTTGTTGATAAGTTCAATGACCGGGCGTGCTTCTTCACGCTTGAGTTCGGCTTCTTTCGCAGCCATTTCCTTCTTTATTTTTTCAAGTTCTGCACGAACGTTTTTTAAATTACTCATATACTGTAACCTCTACTTTCTATCAAAAATTTGTAATAAAAACGGTGAACAGAATCAAGAAACACTAAGTTTCCATCATCTGCTCACCGCTACGTCTCTCACGTATTTTTATTTCAGAATGCGCTTCTGCCAGAAGCTGTGCGTCCGTAAACAATTCGGTTTTCTACACCGTACTGCGTAGATATTTTTTCATACCGGACATTCTCTCGTGAACTTTTTATTTAATTGTTCAATGTAAATATAACAGATTTATTTATCAGATACAACCGTATAATTTCTGCCCAGTGCACCCATAAATAATTCCTTTGCAGAGTTTCCAGTAAAGTTTTCAATCTCATCCTGCACCTGTTTTGTCATCAAATCAAGATAACGATAAACACCGCTTTTTTCATCTGCAACAGCAAGTACAGAACCAAACATATCAGGATGGTCTTTCAAATACATTACATAACCTTTCAGCTTTGCAACGCTATCTCTAACCAATCACCATGAGGGTCTACAATCGAACGAATAATTTTTCCATCGCCAGTCTTCTGAAAGAAAATAAAATCAGGATACATATTTTCCCATACATCATTTAACTTGTAAGGAATTGCAAGAGATGCATTAAGATTTCTTGACTGATTCCTATACCATGTTACATTTAATGTACGTGATAATTCTGTTTGTACCACTTTTTCTTCAAGGTCATTCAGCTTCAAATATGCCCAACCTTCATCGTCACTAATAATATGTTTTGGATATGCCTTATAATCTTTGTTCTGACGTGTAATACTTGCCTGAACATTTAAATTACGTTCAATATACGGTTTTGTATTACCCTCAATTCTATCCCATTTTGCTTTATTTTCTTCTGATACAGCATATCTCTCTGCGGGGCATAAATACTCAACAATTTATCTGTCTTTTTTCTCTGCCCACTCTTCCATTGCCTGAATAATTTCCATACAATATCCAACAGCAGCAATACGACTAATCGCATTTGCATCAGAATCAAATTCTTCATTTTACGCCTGTTAATACAATACTTAATCAAATCAGATGCACCAGAAAACACACTTACTGTATGTTTATAATATGTTACCAATCTATCTGCATCATTCTCAACCAATTCTTCCCTATCCTCAAACGCTTCTCCTGTAAGTGGGTCAACCCTTTTTACGCTCACGGTTGTACTTTTTATTTCACTCAACGAACGCTTAAATTCTGCCGGATGTTTATGAATTTCACCTTCGATATTGTTATAAAATTCTTCCTGAATTTTTGAATCCAAATCAGACTCCACATCAATATCAGACATAACTACGTCAATACAGTCCCATAAGTCTAAGAAATGGTTTGTTTTATCATGACGCACCTGTCTGGTGATAATTTCTTCAAAACTTGCTTTAATTGCATCACTGTCAACCTTCGGAATTCTTTCAAGAGCTTCCGTCAATTCTTCCTCAGTTTCAACAACATCATCAATATTAACCGCAAATTCATCGTCTGTATTAACCGCAAATTCTGTTCCTGACAATGAATCTTCTGTCGATTCTCTATATGTATAACCGCCTGATTTGCATACTCTATCTGCACTAGCAGCAGTTACATTTTCATGCTTGACATCATCAGGTTGCTTCACTTCATTTTCACTCTGCTTTTGAGCTAATTTCTTTTCAATTTTCTTCTTGGTTTCTCCAAAAAATCCTACATCTGCCGGATTTTTAATAATCTTATCTGCATCAACCGCTACATTGTCTTCTTTCAAGCGTTCAACCACACTCTCAACAGTCACAGCATCATATTCTGGAAGATAACATGCTACTGTGTTCAATTCTTCTACATTTGTAACACGTCTTGCTAATGGTGTACGAACCATACGACCAATCAACTGAGCAATGTATGTTGGGTCAGTTCGTTTTCTTCTGGAATAGATAACCTCTGCACGAGGACAATCCCAACCAGTAGATACTGCATCTTTTGCAAAAAGCACTCTAATTTCTGTGCGTTCAGCAACTTCCTCTGGTTTTACATACGGAATCTTTCCAGCCGGAGTAACAATGTCATCATGTTCACCAAATACATTCGCAAAGCAATCTGAAATATCCAGCCAAGGTAATGTTTTATGAATCTGAGAACAGAGAGAAGTTAATGTATCAACACTCACTTTATCTTCAACTTGTACCACCATCAGTGGAATTACAGTAGGGATTTTATTTTCTTCACAATAATCCTTCCATAATTTTGATGCAGAAGCCAGTTTCACACATGCCTGCGTTAAATCCTGATGCTTTGTATTAGCTGCTTTCTTAGGTGTACGAAGCTCAATCATATCTTTAATAAGACCCGAATCTTTTACGGCAGATACAGGTACATCAACAGATGCCTTCATATCCCGGTTCTTACGACCAGCCATTGCATTATTAAATCGTTCAGGTGTAGCAGAGATTCCTACTACGCAAGGCATTGGCTTATTGATTCCATCCTGTCCATCAATAATAATGCTATAAATAGTTTTATTGGCATTATCACTTGTACCTTTATCATTTCCTGTACCAAGACCTCTGTGAGCTTCATCAATAAACAGGAACAAATGAATGTCATCATCTTCAATAGTCGCATTCAGTACATCATAAAACGAACGTCCACCTTCAGCTTCATTTGTCAGCTTCTTTCCCTTGCCAAGTAACTGCCTATTCAAAAAATAAATATGCCCCGGTGACAGTTTTGCATGATTTTTTGCAAAATCTGCACTGATTGCTTCCATCGACACAGCTCCATTCAATAAATCTGTTGCTGCATCAAATCTTTTCATTGTTTGTTCATTCAAGCTAGGACTATCTGACAACCACAAAATTGCTGCTCTATCATCGCCAGCATATGTATCATTACCATAAAACAAGCCTTCTGCAACAGCAGCTGAGATAACAGTCTTACCTGCACCAGTTGGTGCAGTCAACGATACGGCAGATAAAGAACCATCTGCGTCGTAACTACGACGCATAGATTCCATCTTTTTTAAAAGCTCAGTTACTGCATCTTTCTGAAAATCAATTAAACCATACTTCATTAGTCCAGTCCTCCTTCGCCACAAATTTCAAATGTTCTGAGGAAAGTTTCGTACAATCTATGTACTTCAATTCCCGGAAGACGTTTGCACATATTAGAGTAACGTCTCTGGTCATCAGTTACTACAAACACAGTCTTAATAGTCGGTGTATTCTTTACCTTTTCACAGAATTTAGAAGCTTGTCCATAATCAAAAAGCACACCATAATAATCTGTTGTCAAATAACTCTTACCAATCTTACGAATAATCGGACCCTGACAGCCTGCCTGCATCCATAAAATCGGTGCAATAGCATTGAATGCATTATCCAAGCGAATAGGCCATGCTGACTCGTATGTCAACTCGCAGAACACGGCATTCGCTTTGAATCCATCAGCTTTAGGCAATGAATAACCTAAATCAATATCCTTTGACGGCTTACCGTAGTCACCTTCTAACGGTTTGCCATTTACATCATGACCTTCAATACTGCACACAGTTCGAGGCCATGTAACATAATTGGCAATTCCATATTTTTCCCAATCATGGTCAGAAGGACGAAGACCATCTGCAACAAATTTCTTTTCCTCTGCTTCTGAAACCTCATTATTTGTAACACAAATACAACGACGATGACCGCCATCTTCTGCATTGAGCAAATTCACTGCATGAAGAGTTGTTCCTGAACCAGCAAAGAAATCTACAATCAGAGCATTTGGTTTATCTGAAATAAAATATCTCAAAACATCAACCACAGAATATAACGACTTCGGGAAAGTAAATCTTTTTTCACCTATAATTCCTGCCAAAATTTCTGAACCATATGTTCCAGCATTGTGAGAAGGAATATTCCACGCAGACCCTGGACGAACAATATGTCCCTCTTCTTCAACCACAATTGCTGTTCCATCATTGTTATAACCTTCAATTCTTGCTTTGCCTTCTTTTATTGCATCAATTTGAACATATGAAATATAATGAATCAAATATTGTTGAGGTTTACCTTTTGTATTCTTTTTTTACCCTAACAAAATGATTTTCCATCAAAACTTTTAATGTTTCTGGAGTAACTCCCCAGTTCATTTCAGTTCCATCATTCTTTATTGGAAATACAGCCACAGCACCCTCTATTTGAGGAACAGTATTTCTGTCTTGATTAGCAGGTAATGGTTCTCCTATATGAACAATCTTTTTGTTTTCTCATCAACATAAATGGGATAAAACTGTTGCGTACCACCTTTGACTGTACCACGTCGTGATTCATGGTCTGTCCTTCTCAATCTATACCATTCAACATAATGTTTTTCACCTTTCGTGGGATAAAACACACTATTCGTTCCCATCTGTACAATAAAAATATATTCATCTGTCCTTGAAAAAGAGCCGTCTCTCGTTGTACCTCTTGGATTTATAACATCACTTATCATTTGAAGTCTCGCTTCTGGAAATACATCTTCTAACAAACACCCAAGACGTAAATATTCCTTTTCATCAATAGTAACTATCAACACGGAATCCTTCGGATTAAGAAGTTGTTTAGCTAATTTTAACCTACGCTCCATAAACGCAAGCCATTTACTGTGTTTATATTTATCCTCTTTCCCAACATAATCATTATTATATTTCCAATCTTTTTGTTCTCCATTATATGGTGGGTCAATATAGATACAGTCAACCTTTCCTGCATATGCATATGTCAGTGCTTCTAAGGCATGATAATTCTCAGAATTAATCACCATATGATATGGGTCTTCTGGATTTCCATGTTCTACACGGTCAATCTCTTTTAATCCCGGATAGATAACATCTCTATAGCTCACAAGGACACAGATATCTTCTAATGGAACATCTTTTGCTTCTCCATCATGTTCAAGATATGCAATACCATTATCAATATATGTCACACACCAAGGAACAGAATTTTCTTCCGTTTCCTTTTGTCCACGAGGTGCAAGAATATTCACTGTATCACCTACAGCAGGTTGTTTTTTATAAAGCCTAACTGCTTCCGGTAAATTATGTTCAAAAACCAAACCATACGAATGGTCTTTTACATATTTCTGAATCTGACGTGCAAGCTCTGGATTTAACTTTGCAACCTCAGAAATTGTTTCATTAATATTTGCCATAATACGCATCCTTTCTTTTTATACACATTTTCATGAAATCATTAAAAACTATTAGATTTCAAAAATTCATCTGTCATTTTATTCAAAACATCTGTCATCTTTGTATCATTGGACAGACACTACATTTTTAATCTTTTCTTCATATCATTTGTCATATAAAACTGCACAGGAACCATTTTCTGATTTCCATGATTTTTTGCAGATACAGATGTAGTTCCACCCTTTGCCTGTTCCAGACGTGATTCTTCCTCAACAGCTCGCTTTTGCTGACGAGTTTTGAATCTATTTTCAGTCATATCTTAAAATCTCCTTTCTGAACTTTGTGGAAAATATGGATAACTCTACGAGTTACCCACATATCCCACAAAATCGGCTACTACTGCTAATTCGATTTTCATGATTTCATTTTATCATGATTTCATTAAAATTTCAATTTTAAGATTTTCCATACGCCATGTGTCAGCACGCTTGTAGCCAATGCAGCTGGAAGCCTTGGATTATATGCAACCACCGACTGATTTGCAAGCCTTGACTGTACAAACGCTTCACTTTGTGGCAGACAATAGATTGGTTCGTCTTTATGTTCTTCTTTGAAAAATTCCATAAATTCTTTTGTAACCTTAAATCTATTTGTACCATTAACCACATACACAATAGGTGTATCTGGTGCATTACGCTTTACAAGGTCAATCGTTGTTCCTGCAATCGAAACTAAGATTGTATAAGTTTTTATAAAAAAGAGATAGCCCCGGAGGTGAGGACTGACTCAGCCATATTATGATTCTATACAGCAAACTCTTGTTTTTGATGTAGGAATGAATGTAATTCTATAATGTAGCGCTTATCATTGTTTTAAAATCGGTATAATCATACCTCTGTACAAGCATGATAAGGTTATTCCTTTGCAAGAATCGGAACGATACAATATTGTTGAGGTGAACGATTATGCCGATTGACAATTTAACCGCTTTGGGCCAAATAATGCGGAAGGCCCGAAAGGAAAAGGACCTGACACAGCAGGAACTTTCAGACCTAAGCCATATTTCTGTAAAGCAAATCGCCAATATCGAAAAGGGAAAAATGAATCCTTCTTATTTGATTTTAAGAGCATTGGCAAAGGTCCTGCACATCTCTTTTAGATACGCTTATAACTCCAGATATTTCTCTGGAAGATGAAGGTGTCAATCAGATGAAAATGCTTTATTCCAGCTGTCCGCCAGAAATGCGTGACACCCTGTTGCATCACACCCAGGAAACGGTGAAAGAACTGACAGAGTTGTCCGAGATATTTGAAATGAATTGAGCCAGTGAGTGAAATTTAACGATTCTCTCACTGGTTTTGGTTTGTAAACTTGTTTTTTTTCTGTTTTCCATAATAAAAGGCCTCCTATGATTTAATATTTTATCATAAAAGACCTTTATAGTATATGATTTACAGAGTTTTTTCACAGGCTCGAGATAATAGTCTCACACCTCTTTTCTATTTCTCCCCTTCCATCTCCATCCACATCGCCTTTTTCTGCAACACCTGTCCTTCCTCTATCTCTGGGCTGATGATTGACTTTATCACTTCTTCCGGCGCCTGTGCCCGCAGCACATCCCTTATCACATTTATTCGTATCTCACCGATCCACTCGGAAGCATAGATGTCAAGAAGTGTCAGCGAATCAAAGTTTTCTACAAACCACGCTTTCCGTTCCGCTTCCTCCCGTTCTTTCTCGGCATGAAGAGCTGACTGTATCATACCGGCAGTGATGGTCGGCTCTCCTGCCTTTCCCTTTTTATCGTCCGGAGTAGAATGAATCTTCTTTTCCATCTCATCCAGATCCATCATCATAAACGAAAACGCATCCAGTTCATACAAGCGGATATTTTCATTTTTGTCCTTCCGCATTTTCAGATAATTTAAGGATTCTTCGCCGAGGAATTCACATTCTTCCATCGACTTTTCCTGTTTTTCTTGCTGTTCTTTGGGATTAAAAGCACCACACTTTCTTGCTTCTAAGTATTGTTCATGCTCCCACGGAAACCACTTTTTATCACGGATCGGATTTTCCCCACGCACAAAGATAATACATTCATCATCCGGTAAAAGACGCAGCTCATACTCTAACATCAGCTCTCTGCCGAGTACATCATAATTCTGACTGTACGAACCGCTGGAACCTTTGCTTTCTCCACTGGTTCGTTTATCAATCGTCCACTTGCCAAGTAACTTTGACACATACTCGTAGGTACTTGCCTCATTTCCGCCAAGATAGATAAAAGTATCGCAGTTTCCCACGATTCCCTCCCATGCACCATCCGCAAAAGTGTTTTTAACTGTGCCAGAGACTGTAAAATCGGTACACAGTACACACCTCGGCTTCGACAGGTTGCAAGAATCTTATCAAAATTGTTCGGCATCTTGATATTTGCCATTTCATCCAGCCAGAACCCAACATCCATTGGCAGCTTTCCGCCAAAGAATCTTGCCTGACGGTACAACTCCTGAAAAAGCAGGGTATAAACCATGCCCGGCACGAAATTAAAGGTGTCATCGTCATCCGGGATAATGATGAACAGATTGCTTTTTGTTTTCTTATCTCCGTCAATTCCTACTCCAAACTCATCCAACGGAATGTCATTGGATGAAAAGATTTCTAACAATTCCTCATTATCAAAAGGCTGCATACGGGCATTTACGGTCATAATAACGGAACGGATCGTTTCATCCGGACCTCCCCGGTATCGCTGATAGGCTTTTTACCGCCGGATGATCCGGCTTCTTTTTGCCAGTTCTTCCATACGCAGATCCAGTTTCGGCGGTGTATCCGCATCCACAAACTGAGCCTCATCTAACAGATATAAAATCGTTTTCCAGTTTTTCTGCAATAGTTCCGCCCGCCCTCTTTTCTGATTATATACTCCCTTGGGACATTCCATCCAGACATAGAGGAAAAGGCTCTCCAGAAACATTCGTTCTGCCTTCTCCCAAAATGGGTCTGCACTTGAATTTTTAATGTTTGGGGAGTTTGTATTCTGTATCAGATTCGTCACGAGTTTGGTCACATCACTTTTACTGCGGATGTAGAGAAACGGATTAAAGTGCATACTTTTTTCCATTTCACACAGGTTTAATGTATATACTCTGGTATCTCTCTGCTCTGACAGCCATGCACCCAGTTCTTCTACAAGGCTTCCCTTTGGATCGGTATAAATGTTGCAGTCATGCAGAGACAGTAAGTTGGGTGTCAGGAAAAAAGCGGTCTTACCGGCACCGCTTCCACCAACGACAAACACATTGTTATTGCGAAGAGTATCGGAATCATACCGAAACCGTACATTCTGTGACAGCACTTTATTTTCCGATGACAAACCGCCTTCCTCGTCTGCTGTCTTTGCTGCATATTTTTCATTAAACTCCCGTACTTCGCCCCACTTGGCAGAACCAAATTCATTGCCCGGCATCCGGTTATGGTCACTTCTGCTATACACCGTGAAACTTAAAACCATCCATAAAAAGTCCGCCGACAAACACCATACTGAGACTTTTATCGTTATATATCTTCAGCGGATGTAACAGGCACCAGACAATCTGTTCCTTCAGCTTTGTCATTTCCACATCTATGATATACAATCCGCTTAAACAGTAAAACAAATAGAGTGTGGGCAGCAACAACGCCACACACACTCGTAATAAACTCTGCAGTCTTCGTTTTCTCATATCAACGGTAACATGGGTTACACGGCTTTTCCCTTTTTGTTTTTTCACCAGAATCACCTCTACAATTTCTTATTCTTCGGAATGCTGACAGATTTTTGCAGCAGCCTCTTTTCCAAAGACGGACTGTCTATATTCCACCTGCCCCGCTGATGTTTCAAGCATTCTGTCGCAATCTCTTCATTTTTCTTTACATACTTTCGCAGCTCCTTTCCATTCGGATCCAGTTCTGTGATCTCCGACATATCTGATCGTTTCAAATATGCCAGTAACCGCTTTCCGTCATCCGACAAGCTGGTTGTCTCCTTGTCCAAGCAGATACAACGCACAAAATCCTTTGATTCCTGCTGTTCTTTCGGCAGATTGGCAATATACAGATTTGGAGATTCTGCCACCATCTGCGTCTCCATATCAAAGGTAACCGGAATGTACTCCGGACTTTGGTATCGCTCTTTCATCTTTTCAAATGACAGCACTTTTTCCACTGTTTTCTCCGGAACTAAATCAGGGACAGAAGATTTTTTCTGAATCTCCTGTCCCTCATGAAAAGATGGAAAGATTGCTGCATACTCCGGCTTTAGTTTCCCGATCATTTTCACACGGTCATCGCCTACCGGGGCAAATGCTTTTTCCAGTTTTGTAATATCCAGTTTCACTTTTTCTTTCTCATTGATGTTTTTCCTTTGATCCAGTGCATATCCCCAGAGTTCTCCATCCCGTTTCAAACAGGTAATCACCGTCTGCCCCTCATCCAGAAGAATACAGTCTGATTTTTTGATCCGTATGGCACTGGAAAGATCTTCTCCCAGTCTGCCACGGGGAATGCGAAACAGATAGGCATCCTTTTCTTCCCGCAGAAGAAGCGATTCCACATTGATGCTGATGGGAAGATATTCTTTATCCCTGATTCTTTCCTGAATCTCTTCCAACTGCTCCTCGTGCATCCTGCCCTCATATCCTTTGGCAGCAAGTTCATTAAGATATTCCATTCCTCCCGGACTTGCCGTTCCAAAATACTCATCCAGATCCATTTCTTTCGCTTCCTGCCGAAACTTCTTTTTATAATAATCAATCACCAGCCGTACACTTTCCACATCATCCGGATTGTAGGCAATCTGTGTATAGCCGTCTCCGAGATTTAAGTCCGGCAACTCAGAAAAAGAAACTTTTAACTTCTTTAACCGGTCATAAAGGCGATCAGCTCTTTCTCATCCTCCAAGGGAATGTTTAAGATGGTGTAACGAACGCCTGTCATTTTCTCCAGATCGGATAACTTCATAGTATTGTGTGTTCCTTCACTGGCATAATGAAGTTTCATTCGATGCTGTAATGCTTTCACCCGTGCGATCTGCACTCCTTTCTCGGCTCCCTTTGCCGAGAACCGTATGGCTTTTCCCAAACCTTCCAGACCTCTTCCATATAGTTCTACGATCTGCACTAACGATTGTAATTCTTCACTCATTTGTTCGCCCTCCTGCTTTTCTTTACATTTTCCTGTTTGCCTTTTTGCTGCATCATTTCATAAAATTCGATACATCGTCGTATCTCCATCACATCCTTTCGCTTCTTTGCCATTTCTAAAATGTCCTCTGCTGGCATTCCTGCTTCTACCGCTTTCCGAAGCTGTTCGATCTGTGCTGCTGACAGGTCACTGTCCTCAATCACATACTGCATCACACTTTCATAACCGCTCTCCGGTTTCTTTCTTTGGAAATGATTTTCTAGCATAAACTGTATTCTTTCTGCGGGATTTTGAATTTCATTGGTCGCTCCTTGCGCTTCTGAATCCATCCCCAAAAGAATACAGAGCATCTTTTCATGCTTTGTCAATAGATCAGTAGTATTCATCACAAGATAACTGTCTATCTCCTGTTCTGACAATCCATAGCCGACTCCCATAAAAATCAATGTCCACTCGGCATCCGTCGCTTCAATCTCATGCTTTTGGATCAGTTTCTTTACTAATGCCATCTGTTCTGTTGTCATAACTGTTTCTTCCTCCTCTGCTGCATCGTTTTGATGAGTTCTTTCTGCACTCTTCTTGTTTCTCTTCGTTTTACATACACACCGCATTGTTTCGTCTCATTTTTCATTTTTCGAAGAATACTGACACTTCGTTCATGGATATACAGCGGTGTTCCGGTTCGCTGATACAACCGCCTTGCCTCTAACACCTGCCGTACCATTGCCTTCTGATATTCCGACATTTCTTTATAAGGGATAAACTGATAATTTCTGCTCATTGCCCAGTCAAGTTTTGTATTTCTCTTTTCTGCTGTCTCCCTTTTCAACGGAACTCTGTCGACAGTCTTTGAAGCAATGCACCTGTCAATGTCTGCCGGCATATAGCCCTCACTTAAACGATAGGTACGAATAGCTTTTCCTCTCCCCCGGCGGTGTCAGGGCAAGATAGACACCATGCTCTCTCGATACTCCTTCCCGTAGTTGGTAATCATAATCCCGTACCAGACGCTTCTTGAAATCTGCATAAGATCTGCTTTCCAAAATGCACTGGTCAATATCCTGCTCCACCCGTTCTTTTCCCGTCATTGTTCCTTGCTTCCTGTCGTAATCGGGTGAATAATCCAGCGCCGGATCTTTCTCCTTTAATGGTCCGGTATGGTATTTTTCAGCCAGCCGGTTTGTAAGCGGGCGTATCACTTTCTCCCAGTCCCCTTTTTCATACCGGTACTTTCCACCATTTCTTGCCACGGAATTGAATACCAGATGCATGTGCATATGGTCACGGTCTTTATGAACTGAGCAGGCATAATCATAACGATCTCCCAGATATTCCTCTGCCCACTCCCGGATAAAACTCAAAGCATCTTCCGGTGCGATCGTTTCATCCTTTGAAAAAAGAAAACTTAAAATGATACCCCTGTCTGGTTCCGTGCGTGGGATGCATCTGCTTCATCAAAAGAAGGTATCCAGAATCTGCTCCGGTGTAATGCCTGCATTACTAAAGCACAATCCATCCGTTTTCCTCTCATTCATAATGTAGGGAATGGACTTTCGTAAATGTTCCTCTGTCTTAATGGTATCCATCTTAATAATGAGCGACATTGCGATCACCTTTCATAATCCGTATGGTATGTTTCATCATTCCGTAAACTTCATCCAATTTGCAGAGCAGTTCTTCACTTGGTTCCACATAATTGTGTTCGTTATACTTTTTGCAATCTGATTGATATTGACACCAATCTTGTTGATCTCATAGATCATCCGCACGATAGAGGATTCAAACTCATCCCTCGTTACATCCGGCGGACACTTTGCCACGCTCCGAATATATTCGCTCATGGTTTTTATGATGCAGGCTTGCCTGCTCATTCAGTGCTGCCTTTTCCTCCGGTGTCATTCGTACTCGGAGAATCTCTGTTTTCATGTCATTCAAACAATCACCCTTCTTCTGTCTGGACATTTTGTCCAAACGCTGTCCATGTTCTTTTGATCTGATTCCGTCTGGACATTATGTCTAAACGCTAACCATGTCCTTTTCCATTTGAGCCCGTCTGGACATTATGTCCAAACATACCATTTTGCTGCTTTTTTGATGTTCATTTTGGCACTTAAAATGTGCTTTTTATCTCTTCATTCGAGCCTTGCAAGATACGCATGATGTGGACACATCCATGCACATATCTTGTAAGGGACTCGTCTCCGCTCCGCTTCGGTCCGTGCATAACAGACATCCACAGGATGTCTTGCACCCCTTATACCCCATAAGCAGGTAGTAATAGCGTTATTTTTTATACTTTCGTCCGGAACTCACTTTTGACGACTTCTTCTTGACCTTTTTTGTCTTATGTGCTTTCTTTTCGCTTTCTTCTTATGAACCGCCTTCTTCTTTTCCAGTTTTTCCCTTTCCGCCTTTTGCTGCTGTTCCAGCTTAGCCTGTTCTTCCTGCAATTCCTTTTCCTTCATCTGATTGACTGCCGCTTCATCGTATGATGTTTCTGAAAGTGACATCTGACAGCTTTTCAGATTGTAGCTGCACTGATAGACGCTGCCATCTGACAAAAGAACAAAACTGGTTACATCAAATGCCTTAGTCTGCTGATAGGTCAGTTTTTTGACAGATCTGCATTTCCTGTCCTTACAAATCTGAATCAACTGATTCTTCAAATCTTCATAAGCTGTGTCCGACATAAACCCTAAAAATGTATTAAGATTTGTGGTATCCACAGAAATCGTCTCTTTTGTTTCTTCCGGCAGCTCACGATCCAGAGCAGTCTCTGTCGCAGTCACAGATGCCCCCGATGCTGTTTCTGTAACGACCGCTGCGCCGGTTGCCGTATTGGTTTTATGAACCGTTTCAATCCCGCACCGTGTCCTCCCATCATACTTTTTATGATAGCTGCCACGATAATCGCTACAAACATGAAAAATACCAACACTCCCATAACCGTCTTTCTTCCCTGTCCCCTGTCTCTTTGCTTCCAATAAAATCTTCGTATGTTTCTTAACATGATTTCCTCGCTTTCTATCCCGTTTGGACATAATGTCCAAACGCTATTTTTTTGTCCTATCCCTTTATCCGTCTGGACATAATGTCTAAACGGTGCTTTTTGTCCCATTTCTTTAACCGTCTGAAATAAGTAAAATTCGTATAAACACCAAACATCGGTCCCTCTGTATTTCCGGTCAATGAAGAACCGCTGGAACTGGTGCAGTGGAGCCAAACTACTCTGCCATCCTTCATTTTTCCACAATAGATCCCAACATGATTTGCTCCACCGGTTCCACCTGTCTTACTTTTCAGTCCAATGTCTCCCGGCTGTAACTGGTCAGTAGATATGTCCTGAAACTTTTTGAACCGATAAAAGTTGCTGTCGTAGAACCATATGGCACACTGGTCACTCCTGCTTTATGAAATGCCCATGCGGAAAAAGCAGAGCAGTCAAAACTCCGGTTTATCCCGTCCATCCGACTGCCGTTTCTCCATGCTGTATTTCACCGTCCCGATCAAAGAAGCACCTTTTTCGATCACATTCCACGCCTCCGCCGGTGCTGTATTATTTTTCTTCAATTCTTCTAAAATCTTTTTAGCGGATTCATTGGATACACTTGTTTCTTCATTCATCACATAGTAACGAAGTACATGAGGTACATACTCGGTATCACCATAAGAACTGTACCCAAGTTCCGCACACATCTTCGCTGAAAAAATTCCGGCATTTTCTTTGGTGTAACAACCATAATTTTTTAATGCCCAGTCTATGTAACCATTTCCAAAGTTGTACCCCTGCAGGGCAAGAGAAATTCCTTTTATGTCATTCGTACTTTGACATTTCGCTTTTGTCAGGCAGTCCGATAATTCATGCGTTCCGCAGTCAATACTTTCTTCTGCACTGTCAATCGGTGGATTCACATTGTAATAGGATTGTGCCGTCTGCATGACATCCGGTTCCGTTCCACCGCTTTCCTGTTCGATCACGGCAAGACACAGATCCACATAATCATCAATTCCATATTTTTCACAGTATTCCGAGATAAGTTCACGGAAACTTTCTGTCTTTTCAGATACCTGTGCCTGATAGGTTCCATCCTGTGATTCATTAGCAGCACCGCCGGAGCCAACCACTGCTCCGATCGCTCCCACGATAGCTACCACAAGAATAATCAAAAGAAGTGCTATCCATACAGCGGGATTTGCCGCTACTGCCTGAACAACACTTTGTATCGTTTTTACTAGAAATTTGCCTACCTGTGCTCCTGCTTTTGCTCCTGATTGAACAGCCTGTGCTGATTTCTCTGTTGACTTTCTTGCAGCCTTTCGTTTTTCCCTGCTTTGCATGTTTTTTTTACGTACAAGCGTTTTCCTGCCGCCTACTGCTGTATGTGCTCCTTTTCTGGCAGTTTCTTTAGAAAGCCTGATAGGTGCGTCTTCTGTATGCTCCGTATTTCTTTCTTCATAAGAATCATCCTCCACACTACTTCCAAGCAGCATCAGATGCATGGACTGCACCATAAGCTCCCTCGTTTCATGAATAGAAAAAAGGACACGCTCACTTTTGGATGAACTGCCCTTCTTCTGCTTTTTGCCTTTATTCCGTTTTTCAATGCCTTTTTTCTTAAACCGACTCTTTTTCCGCCGTTTCATTTTTTCAGCCTTAGCCATTGCGCTGGCTTTCTTTAACATTCGCTGTTTGGAACGATAATCCAGACTTTTGAACACACGCTTCGCCGGTTCACTTAATGATTCAATAACCTCTTTGTCAAGATGATCCATTCGCTTTCACCTCACCTACAATCTCATGGAAATTGGTATTAAATAGCTGGTAAAGACTGCTGTCTTTTTCCATCGTATTATCAAACGGAACAATCTTATCGCCAAACCGGATCAGTCCCATTCCCGGCTCTGCTCCATTCACACAGGCAAGCTGCTCGGAAGAAATATCAAACAAATCTTCTACCGCTTCCTTGTCCATTGTTCCCTGATCCAGCAAAAGCATAAATTCGGAGTTGGAAACCATTGTTTTCGTAGAACGGTTTCTCTGTGCATCGATCAGGTTCTGGCTCATCCCGGTACAGATACCACCACGCTTACGAACCTCACGCCACATCTTCTCCAGTGCATGTAAACTGTATTCTTCTCCCCAAAGTTCGTGCATCTCATCCACATAAACCCAGGTAGCAACTCCATCCGACTGATTATACTTGATTTTAGCCGTGATACTTTCAATCATCACAAGCATTGCCATTGCCCGCATTCGTTTTCCCAGTTCCGAAAATCCGTACACGGTAAATCGGTTCTCATCGGATATGGACTGCTCTCTGGCAAAAATGTCAAGCGTACCATCTGCAAATACTTCTAACTGGTCTACAATCTCCTGTGCTACTTCATTCCCCTCGTAATGCTCAAGAATATAATCTCTCATCACCGGAATTGTCGGGGATTCCGGACGGTTTCGTGTCCGTCTTTTATCTTTTCGTTTCTTAAAATATTCCTCATACATATGACTGACTGCCTTATCAATCACAGCGATATGTCTGCTAGTAAGCGGCACCGGTTTCAATGCCTGCTCACAGATTGCATAAGCAAACTCAGCTTTTCCGCCACAAAGCGGTCAATGTCCGGCACAACATCCGGTACATAGAACGGATTGACATAAAAAACATTTTCCGCAGACTGTGTCAGATTGATGTACTGCCCGCCCCACGCTGCTGCAATGTCTTTGTATTCTCCCATTGGATCTACCACGATAATATCATCCTTTGAAAAACATAACACCTGCCCCATCTCAGATTTCTCATTGTAGGACTTTCCGGAACCCGGAACACCAAACACCATCCGTTTCCATTCTTTAATAATTTACGGTTTCCGATGATCAGATTTTTGGATACCTTGTTAAATCCATAGCAGTATCCTAAATCATCATGGATTTCCTGCACATTAAACGGAATGAAAATGGAAAGTTCCTCAGAGGTGATCGTCCGCATCGTATCAACAAATCTTGCTCCCGTCGGCAATGATGTATTCAACGCATCAAGCTGTCGATAGGAATGTGGAACAATATCCATGTTGTGTGTTTTTCCAATGATACGCACCTTTTCTGTCCGCTCCTCCAGTTCTTCCATCGAACCAGCTTTTACCACAATGGTGATCCCCACATAAAGAAGCCGCTCATCAAACGAAGAAATACGGTCAAGCATCTCCTCGGTATCTCTTTGCTGTTTTCTTCTCTCGTAATTGATGTTAGTTGAATAATCTCCATTTTCGTTTTTCAACTCCTGCTCACGGTTAATGCTTCGCTCATTGGACATGTACTTTTTCATCACCATCTGATATGCCACATCATTGTCAAGCGGCTCCACATCCATTGAATAAATGATCGGAAAGTCCATGTTTGTCAGTTCATTTAAGAATTGATCCGTCAAACCGTTCGGATATTTTCTGATAAACATCACACAGGCACAGCTTCCACCCTCCATTTCCAAATATTCCGGATGCTCCCGCAAAGAAGTATTGATAATGTCATTTCTCCAGTCCCGTTTCAGATGCAGATATTCGTTCCAGTTAAAAAAAAAAAGATGCCTCGTCACCCATGCGATAATAACTATGTAATGCTCGCAAGCGTTCCGTGGCATCTAATGGTATCAGGCAGCTCCCCAATCGGTGAAATAACTGCTGTATGGAAAACTCTATGGTATTAAAATAATTTCTGGCACTTTCATAATCCGGCTTTCTGCAACTGACAATGAAATACTTGGATTGTAAAAGTCCTCCCCGCCCTTCCTGCAATCGCTTTTCAATCAGCTTGTGGTATTCTTTCGCCAAAGGCTCCATTTCCTTGCTGACTGCCTTCTGCAAAATTTCTTCCCGCAGCCTTCCATTGTCGGCATAATGATTGGATACAATGACCTTGTAGCTGACATTCATTGACCGAAGCAGCGTTTCAAACCGCTTTCCTGTTTCTTCTTTTTCTTCCTCATCCTGCGTTGAAAAGTTAATATCCTCAAACAGATACATCCTGTCAAACTGATGAATCTTCTTTTTCCCTCCGTCTTTGTTTGTCGGACTCTCCAACTCAAAGATACCATTTTCCGAAATTCGATAGATTGGTATCGTATCCTGGATACACAATGGCACCTTATAAATGCGTTCTGTCTGTGGAGTCAGCGAGTCCTTTCTGAATAATTTTAGCATTTGTTTTAACCTCCTGTTCTTGTTTTAAGTATGAAAAAAAGAACTACCGAAGTAATTCCTTTTTAACTATCTTGATTTATCTTTTTCAATTTGTGTCACCACTGGTGACACAAATTACTTTTTCCGATATATTCCTTTTCAATTCTATAAGCCATATGTTGTAATTTTTATAGCTTGTAAAATCGTTTTTACTTAAGATCGACCAATTCGATTACATTCTTTATTATCCCCCCCCGCCCACATTATAATGAAAGCACATTATTATTAAATTTGTTTTACATACTCCTGTCCCCCTCTCTTCACATCTTCTATCTCCTCCCTTGCCGTAATCATAGCAAGAGCAACATCCTGATTTCCAAACTTCTCCTGATAGCAAATACACCTTGCTAATCCTTTGGTTTTCTGCATATCCTTCACCTGCGAAGCATACTCCTTAATCAAACTTCGTTCTTCCTCATTATATATCTCCTGCTTTGGGTCAAATTCACGAAGGATTAGTTCTGCTGACACATTCTCCGGCACTTTGCCGATCACCTCTACATCATGGAGATTTTCAACCAACTCACAAATCTTTTGAATAGCGGCTTCTTCCGTATTGATTTCTGGATAATACCGTATCATATCCAAATCCATCGTCTTGCCGGACACCAAATCCACTTGAGTGTCGTCCCTTTCTGATTGTCTCGGTGTATGTACCAAAATACCAATGCTTGGAACACCATTAAGAGTTCCTTCTCTATACTCATTCCAAAGTGTGATTGCCTCATTGACGTTTTCAACATCATCCCGGTATCTTCCCATCGAATGAAACTCACCGCACTCAGCAACCGTATAAGTAATCTTTGGCGGAACGTACCGGCTACGTTCTACGGCTTCTCCAAATTCATCTAAGTTGACCGGAACCAGTGGTGAATCCTTTCTAACACTTCCCTTCACGATGTTACCGTCCGGATATTCTCGCAGATCTGCTACGATTTCATCCAGTGCCTCATAGATGGATATGTCCGAATCATCATATACGCCACCGTCAATCTCTTTCATATCCCATCCATAAATGGTATAGTCATACCCTTCCGTTGCATCTTGAATATAGATATACCGGTCTGCAATAGAAAACACCATCTCACTTTCCATGTAAATTGCGGCTTGCCGTAAAAATCTGCGATATTTCCAGACTTGTCGTCTTTGATTGGATTGATATCCACCTTATGATTTCCTAGGAGAAATTCATCCTCATGGAACAGATTAAATAAATCATCTTCCCGAATGTCTCCCTTGTACTCAACCACAATATCGATGTCCGAAGTAGTTTTTTCTGTTCCACGGCATCGACTTCCACAAACCACAACCTCGCCAATCTGTATCAGCAGATCCTGTTGTCTTATCGTATCCATCAGATAATTATATACCACATCTTCAACTTCTATTGCTGTCATGCCTTCTACTGGTCGAAAATACGTTTCTGTTTTCTCTCGAAAATCTTCTATAATTGCCTTCTGTTGTTCCGTCCGTTCAAACCTTTCCACAAAGAAGTCTTTCAATTCAGAAAAGCCAAAGGAATCCACATAGAATGCTTTTTTCTCACTCTCGGATTCCAAAACGATCACATCGCTTACCGATAGCGAGTGCCCGGTAAAATCCTTCGGACGGTGGATATTAAACCGTTCATATATGGTGTCCAGGGTTTCTCCCGGCTTCAATTCTTCCTTATACATCGACTCATAATCTTCTGCCTTTACCTGCAAGCCACCCGCCTGCACATGACTCATTTTAAAAAAAGCGATAGGCTTCTCCATTGCTGCCCTCCCTGATCTGCAGAATCTCATAAGTAGTCGGAGGCATCCCATGATAAGATGCATCCTCTCTCACACTGTCTGCCACCTGAGAAAGGGAACGTGCATAACGCTTTGAATCAAATAATTCTGGTACATTTTCCCGCATACTAAACAATTCTCCTGTTCTTCCTGCCACTATGATATGGTCATAAAAATCAATATCCAGCAAAATGCCGGCGTACATCATTTTTCCGTTATATTGCGGTCTGACATGCTCATCTTAAGATCCGACGAAGGATGGTTATGCAGCATGATCATTGCTGCCGCATTTGATAAAATAGCAGATTTATATAACTCTCTTCCTGTCACAAAAGAAGTATTGACACTTCCGATACTGACTACACTGAAATTGATGGGGCGTCCTTTTCCATCTAGATTGACAACACAAACTTCCTCCCGGTCAAGTTCTGCTAACACCGGTGCCAGGACAGAAACCGCTTTCTCTGGCGTATCAATAGTTTCCCTGCTGAACACACTCTCTTTGTCGGTCAGTTTTAACCGAACGTCCACCTGCTTTAATTCATGACTCATCCGAAACCACCTCCATTGTTATCACCAGCATGGTATCTTTATCCTTTTCTTCAATCAGTTGTTTGAGTTCTTCTAATGAATCAATTTCTATCCTTTTTCTCTCACTCATGTGACACCCTCCTGACTAATGACTTCTGCCACTATGCTTGATTGGTTCGTGACTTTGTTCCGGCTGCTTTGTGGCATCGATACTCTTTTCTTCAAATGCAGGCTGCCGGTTCTGTTCCATTGTCTGCTCCTGTTTCATCTCTTTTGCCGGAGCGCAAAGACTAAGTTTATGTTCTTTCGCATCGTATTGATAAACATGATCCGATAAAATTTCATCTTGCATTACGCATCCTTCATTCACCGTATTTACCATATCCGTAAGTTCTTCCGGATCCATGCCGGCACTTTGAGGTACGATCAGCACTTCATGTACGGATGACGGAAGAACATAATAATCTCCACCTACCCTGTCTGCCACCATCTGCTGTATGCTCTCACCATGATGCCAACTGCTCCATTCATTTTATATTGATTTGTCAAACAATATACGTTCGGTCCTCCTGTCGGAATCATATCTTTTACATACTCTTTTGCTTCTTCCTGAGAAACCCCTTCATTCCTTCCAAAATCTTCTGTCATAACATCAACTATCATTTCACCAAGTGGTAAAAATACCGGTGGCAATAACCGCTCCATATTTTCCATTGCCTGGGTATGTAATTTTTCTTTTGTCACCCCATAAACTTCCATTAATTCATTTGTAATCATCAACGAGCCTATTGAATCTCTATTTCCTGACACTTTCACATGATACGTGATTGCTAGATCCTCTCTCTGCATATAAGGAACATTCTGCAAACGGGTCGTATTCTTTTCAAGATTCACAAGTCTTGGAAATATTTCTCCCTTTACCACCTCATAATTCTTTATATCCTCAATCTGAACCTGAAAAGTTCTGTTTTCAATCGGCTCCATATTTTCAATATAAGTATCTGCAATACCGGATACGAGTTCATCCAGATTTCTTCCCTTCTGATACTGCTCGTACAATGGATTCAGATAAATATTAGGTGAAATATTGCTGTCTGGATTGCGAATACTCAATCCATCTAACACAACATCGTTGTTTTTCACTACCTGCTGAATACTAATCTCCGCCTCTTCAAACCGTTCCGGCAGATAATCCGTTACATTCTCTTTGATATACTCCATAAATTCGCTATAACTCTTCATTTCGTTTTACCTCTTTTCTTTCTGTCTGGACATGATGTCCAAACGCTGCTTTAATGTACTTGTGCCAAGTTGGATGTTCTTGTCTCTGTTGGTTCTCGTGATTTTGCATGGTAAATATGTTTTTCTTCTCCTACCGCACAAAGTCCTCTCAGTATTCTCATATGGTCAAACGGCTTCATCCGGTTTGTTCCGGAATCATACTCATACGCAGCATGGGATTTCATTGCCGGTGAAGATAATACCGAATCTCCCAACTGGCTTAAAATGGAACGCAGATAAATCACACTGTCCTGCTCCACTTTCGGCGCAATCAGGTATTCCGTATCCGATACCGGTATAGCATAAAAATCACCATCCATATATTCTGACATCTGCTTTTGCATTTCCTCACTATCAAGGCTCTCTGCATTCTGCTCCGAAGAAAAACAGACCACTTCGCTTTCTTCTTCCGGCAGGGCGTCTAACAATACTTCTCTTGCCCGTTCCTCTGTCATTTCATACTCTTCCATAAATTCCGGCAGAAGATGTTCTAACAGCCATTCGCCCAAAGGAGTCACCGTCGGTTCATTTTCAAGTACCGGTGTCTCGCCTTTTTCATCCATATTTAACAAGGCATCCAGTTCCGCTAACCGTTCCATCTTCTCCTTCAGTTCTTCCTCCGCAGGAAACGGCTTTTGCACCTCCATCTTTGCCGTTTCCAACTGGTGTATGACATTGTTAAGTTTTGTCTCTGCTTCTGAAAGTTTCCCAGCCATTCCATCTAAAACATTGTGAAGTCTTGTGATATTTCCAAACGCATCCGAACCAAGTTCAAAGTTGTGGCTAAGTTCTCCTTTCAGACTCATCACAAACTTGCGGTTAAAGGAATCAAATGTGACTTTCATCTTCATGCCGGCATACTCACCGATCTCTACTGTCTGCTGCAGGGAATCCATCTCCTGGCACATGGCAAGAATAGCTGTTCCTGCTTCCTTTTTGTCCGTAAAGATGCGGTTTCCCACTTTCATGGAAAAGTTGTCCTTATCCGCCGGAAGATTCTTTCGCACGGTTTCCATATCTGTCTGAAATCCCCGAATCCGCTCCTGCAGAATTTCAATCTGCTTCGGATAATTTTTTGCGATGTTATCCTCCAGCCGGTAGATCTGACTGGTATGGTTTGCTTTCATCAGTTTCAGCCTGGATACCTGAATATCTAAGTCCATCTTTTCCTTGATATAAGGATTTCCGGTAGCAAGTGCTTTGACCTCGGCATAAGTAAGTGCTGCTTCATCCACATCCTCACAGCTTCGTACCGGCGATTTACTTGTCATGATTTGGCTGATGAATTTTTGTTTGTTTTCTATGACCTGCCACGAATAACTGTCAAAGGTGCCTTCTGTCACATAACGAAAAAATAGACACGGTATCATTTCTGTTACCCTGTCTGAGAATACGTCCCTCCTGCTGTTCAATGTCTGACGGACGCCATGGAACGTCCAAATGATGCAGAGCAATCAGACGGTCCTGCACATTGGTTCCCGCACCCATCTTCTGCGTGGATCCAATCAAAAACGAACCTGTCCGCTTCTTACCTTGCCAAACAGCTCCGACTTTCTTAATTCCGTATTCGCTTCATGAATAAAAGCAATCTCTTCTTCCGGTACACCCCGACTCACGAGTTTCCGCTTAATGTCATGATAGACATCATCAAACACTTCTGCTTCTAACATATCATTTCCATCGACTGCAGTCGTTTTTACAACGATCTTCGGTGTCGAAAGGTCACAAAAGATAAGCTGTGCGGATTTGTCTGCCTTTGTCCTGTCCCATATTTCATACGCCTTTTGCACAAGGGCGTTTACTTTGGAATGTTCTTCATCCGGCAGTAACGGATTGATCAATCTCTGATCCAGCGCCAGCTTCCTTCCATCATTTGTAATCTTTAACATGTTATCTTCATGCGGTTCCACTCTCCGGTCACGGACTGCCTCCGCCCGCTCCGCTAACGATGCAACCATCTCCTTTTGATGTTCGCTCGGCTGTAACACCACATTTTCATACTCTGCTTTCGGAATGGGTAGATTTAACATATCCGGTGTTTGAATATCCGCACATTCCTTAAACAGGGCGATTAACTCCGGCAGATTGTAAAACTTGGCAAATCTCGTCTTTGCACGGTATCCGGTTCCCTCTGGCGCAAGCTCAATCGCTGTCTGCGTCTCTCCAAAGGAAGATGCCCAGGAATCAAAATGCCCCAGTCCCATCCGCTGCAGCGTATCATACTGCAGGTAACGCATGTTGGTGTATAATTCCGTCATACTGTTAGAAATCGGGGTTCCTGTTGCAAAGGTAATGCCCTTTCCGCCGGTCAGTTCATCCAGATACTGACACTTGGCAAACATATCGGAAGATTTCTGTGCTTCCGACTGGGCAATCCCCGCTACATTACGCATTTTTGTATGTAAAAAAAAGATTTTTGTAATAATGACTTTCATCCACAAAAAGCCTGTCCACTCCTAGCTGTTCAAAGGTCACAACATCATCTTTTCTGGAAGTATCATTCAGTTTGTCCAATCGTGTCTGAAGGGTTTTCCTCATTTTCTCCATCTGCTTAATGGTATAGTGTTCTCCCTGCTCCGCTTTGATTTCTTCAATCGACTGCGTGATCTCCGCAATCTGTCGCTCAATAATGGCAGTCTGCCGTTCGGCAGATAAGGGTATCTTTTCAAACTGACTATGTCCGATGATCACCGCATCATAATCGCCGGTAGCAATCCGTGAGCAGAACTTTTTACGATTTGCCGGCTGAAAATCTTTCTTTGTAGCCGCTAAAATATTGGCTCCCGGATACAATCGTAAAAAGTCACTGGCCCACTGCTCCGTAAGGTGGTTTGGTACGACAAACAAACTTTTCTGACATAAATCCAGACGCTTGCTTTCCATTGCAGCCGCAACCATTTCAAATGTTTTCCGGCACCGACACAATGCGCAAGCAGTGTATTATTTCCATACAAAACATGAGCCACGGCATTTTTCTGATAACCCTTTAACTCAATATCCGGTGTCATTCCCGGAAACTTCAAATGAGAACCGTCATACTCTCGTGGTCTGGTGGAATTAAACAATACATTGTATTTACCTACGAGTTCATTACGCCTGTCCATGTCACGAAATACCCAGTCCCGGAAGGCTTCCCTCATGGCATCCTGCTTCTGTGCGGCAATCGTTGTCTCTTTTTATTGAGAACCCGCTTTTCTTTGCCATCCTCGATCACTGTGTCATACACACGGCTGTCCTTCAGATTCAGGGAGTCTTCCAAAATCTGATACGCATTTCTCCGGCTGGTTCCATAGGTCATGTTTACAAGTGCGTTTCCAAAGTCCGCATTTTTCCCTTTACATTCCACTGCCCGGTCACATCGGAATACTGGATCTTTATTACATCACGATTTAGCAAATGCTCCGGTGTCTCAAACACTTCCCGCATAAAATCCTCGATAAATCTCGGTTCAATCCATGTTGCTCCAATCCGGACTTCAATCTCACTGGCATCCAGTTCTCTCGGCTGTACCCGTTTCAGGGCTTCCACATTGACCGCATACATGGGTTCATTCTTCGCAAAAGTTTCGGCTGCTTCCAGTTTATTTCGCACATTTCCGCTTAAATAAGCATCCGCTGTTTCCCATTCTCACTAAGTGGATTTTTGAAGATAATGCCGGTCAACTCATTGATCAGCGTATCTTTGTCTTTTCCACTCAGTTCCGACATGTATTCAAAATCAATCGCTGCTTTTTCTGCCAATGAAACCGCTAACGCTTCACTTGCCGTATCCACACTGGTCACAACTTCTGCTTTCTTTATGGTGCGCTTCGTAAACATATCCGCTTTTCCAAGAAAGTTACCTTCCTCGTCCTGTTTCTCCAGTGAACAGAGCAGACAATAGCTGCTGTCCTGATGAAACGCCCGCTTATTAGTTTTGGAATAAATCCTCCCATAGTCTTTTGCAAAGGAATCATACAGGTCATTTAACTGTTTCTGCCTGGAATGAATCTGCTCATCCGGATAATCTTCTAACTGTAACCGGATCAACTCCTGCGTGCAGTCCCTTATGGCAACCATGCCCTGGATCCTCTCAAGCATTCCCTCAGAGGCTTCCACCGGACGCATCAAAGAGTTTTCCCGATAATACAACCGATCATCAATCAGAGCATAGCTAAAGTTCTTTACTTCCGGCACGGCAGGGATAACCTCTGCTATCAACTCCTCATTCAGTTCTTCCATTTCAATTTCTTCATAAGAACCCTCGATAAAAGACAGACTCTTTTGTAACTGCTCCTCGAAAGGAAGTGAATCATCCGGCACACAGGTACTCTCCATTCCATACGGTCCACTGACCATTTCCATCGAACCAACAACCATCTCCGGATGTTCCACAAAGTAGCTGTTCATGGCTATGCCATTCTCATCCTGTGAAAGATGCACCCAGTCCGGTTCTATGTCTACAATGCGGTCACGCTTCTGTAAGAAAAGAATATCCGATGTGACTTCTGTTCCGGCATTGGCTTTGAATGCGGTATTGGGAAGTCTGACCGCCCCCAATAATTCAGCTCTCTGTGCAATGTACTTTCGCACCTTTGGATTTTCCTTATCCATCGTTCCCTTACTGGTGATAAAAGCAATCACACCGCCCGGACGCACCTGATCTAAAGTTTTTCCAAAGAAGTAATCATGGATCAAAAAGTTGTATTTATCGTATTTCTTATCTGCCACCTTGTACTGACCAAATGGAACATTGCCAACAGCAGCATCAAAAAATCATTCGGAAATGCCGTTTTCTCATACCCATCCACGGTAATATTGGCTTACGGATATAGTAGTCTGGCTATCCTTCCTGTCAGACTATCCAGCTCAACACCATACAAATGGCTCTCCCGCATCGTCTCAGGCAGCATACCAAAAAAAGTTGCCGATTCCCATCGAAGGCTCTAAAAGATTTCCTTTTGTAAATCCCATTCTTTGCAATGTCCGGTAAATCTCTGAATAATCACAGGACTGGTGTAATGGGCATTCAGGGTACTTTCCCTTGCAGAAATATACTCTTCCTCTGACAACAGGGTTTTTAGCTCTGCATACTCCTTCGCCCAGGCACTCTTGGTTTCATCGAAAGCATCAGCAAGACCTCCCCAGCCTACATACTTTGATAAGACCTCCTGCTCCTCATTCGTTGCCGGTCTTTTCTCCGATTCAATCGTTTCCAGTGTACGAATGGCTTCCACATTTCGCTGAAACTTTTCTTTCGCTGTGCCGACACCTAATTCCATGTCGGAGATTACATAGTTTTCTGCTGAAATGTCCGACTGATTTTGTATTGGAGATTGGCTTTTTGTTTCCTGTAAAATATCGTTCTCACTGACTGGAACAGATTCTTCCAGTGGTGAAATATCTTTCTCTGACAGAGTCTCCATCTCTTCTGAAACGATTTCTGTTTCATCAGCCACAGTTCCCAGTTCTTCCTTTGCCTGCTGCAGTGCTTTTTCTTCCTGCTTCTGCTTATACTTAGCATACTTTACCTTGTCTTCTGCCGAAAGATAACGATCCTCTTTCATCAGCTTTTCAATCCGTTTTGCCACGATATTCCATGAAAGAAGAACTTCCGCATCCAGTGTCATAATGCTGCCCTTGCGTAATTTAATTCCTTTCGCATCATAATCCTTAAAGCTGCGATCTGAACCTGCCAGTGCATGACTGGTACCTCCGGTTCCATACTCATTTTCAGAAAATCAGCAGCTTCTTTTAATGTATGCTCCTGATGATAGAAGTCATAAATCCGAAAGCTGCCATGCTCAAAGCCGGAACCTCTCGTAAGGGTGTGGTCAATCTCATCCGCTGTGATAAAATCTTCAACAGCCACTTTTACTTCTTCCGGCAACGGATAAGAAACCTTTTCATTCAATAGATCAGCAAGGTCATCCCGCAGCTCTTTTGGATCTTTGATCAGACGAAAACGGTACTGTATTTCTCCGGCATCTACCTGTTGCAGTGTCTGGTCCATCTGCTCTACAATCCTTTGAACATCCTCCCCATTGGACAACATATCCGTAATGCGTTCATGCTGTACCGGATAATCATATCCATCGAACCCCAGTTTCTCTGGAAACGCTCCAACAGAGTCCCGGAAATAAAAAAGAAAAGCATATCGGCTAACTCGTTTCTTACAAACTGGTCAACCAGATATGCTTCCTTACTGTCAATGTAACTACCCGCTTCAATCTGTCCACGAATCACGGACTCCACAGCACTCCAGGAAAGGTGTATCTCGGTGTGTTCAAAAGCAGAAGTACCATGTGCCGCATACATTCCATCTTTGTTAAACCAGACTGAAATCTGTTCCCCTCCAAGTTGAAATCCTTTGCCGGTTTCTCCGTATTCTTTCTGAAGAAAATCCGCCATTTCTTCCGGTGTTTTTCCGGTTTGATACTTATGATAAATTCGTTTCCGGCTATTCTTCTTTCCACCGCCGGTGCGAAGAATCTCCTCGATCTGCCCTGCAGTTATCGCACCGAAAAGGAATCTGTCCGATGGCATTTCTGCCTGTGCCATCGCAGTATTTCCCACCTGCTCCGACATAAGAGAAAATAAATCCATCTGTCGATAGGGACTGTCTGCAGGTGGTTCATACTGCTCTAACTCTGCTACTGATAAACCAGTTCCTTCAGAACGATCTCCTCCGCCTGCTGATAGATCCGGTTCATCTCTTTCGTCCACTGCAGCGGATCGTTCTGTTTCAGTTCCTCCGTCACGGTCTGGTTCTTCGACAACTGCTGTGTCAACACCTCGAACCTCTCCTCTGCCTGTTCCTGTATCTCCAGGCAGTGTGTCAGCAGTTCTCCGCTCAGAAGAAGTCCCGTGTAAATCCCCCCCTCCTGTGGTTTTTCAGATAATTCTTCCGCAACACTCCGTATTTCGTCAGCAACGTTCCTTCCTGCTCCGAAGGTATCAGATTCGGAATCCGATAGTCTCCGTTCCTTTCGTATGTCAGATTCATGCCCTGCCACCGCCCTTTCTGTATGATTATGATTTCCTATATATCTTCTATTTTGCAATAATGCCCTGTCATACCTTGCAATCGTTCTGCCAATCCGGATCAGCACCGGTTCACATAACTCCGAAGTGGTACTGCCAAGCACCGATAATGTTCTGAGTGTATTAAACTCATGGATGTAATCAAAGGTCAAATCATCAGCAAACTCTGTCATATCACATCCACATCGCTTCAAGATGGTATAGCTTACACTTTGCACCAGCATTTCCCGAACCCGGACAGCAACTGCATCGCCATCCAGATCTTCCAGAAAACTGTTTGCCGCTTCATCGATCACCTCATCGACCGCTTCCTCATAAAAAAATCTTCCGCTATTCTTTCAGCAATCTCATAAATACGGTTTTTCAAAGGGAAGGGAATCATTGGTACTGCCATAAATGTGCTCCAGTTCAGCAAGGACCACTTCTTTATGCTCTTCCCCAAATGCCATATAAACGGATCTTTGCCAATCCGTCTTGCCTTATGAACATCGGACACATCAAAGACATAGCGAAGTTTTGGTCTTTCACTTTCCCCATCAATAAGGGCAATTCCTTTTTGCTCCACGGTTTATCCAGCAAAACATCCTCTCATTCCACATTTCAAGCGAGGCACAGGCGGTTGCGTCCGGTCGCTGTGCATAGATGAGTAGCTGGTCCTCAAAGGGATACTTATATAACCTTGACGCAACATCAAGGTATCGAATCCACTGCTCTCTGCCACGACAGACTTTCTTTGCTGTCTCTCGTGCTAATACAGAGATTTTTACATATTTCGTCATTCCTTTTTCCTCCTGCACCTACTTTGGTTTGGACATAATGTCCAAACGCTGATGTTACTGATCCCGGCTTTCTGCAATGGCGGTTATGTACCCCATCAGCCTTTTTTCACTGTCTGTATTCCTTTCAATATCCATCCTCATCTTCTCATCATTTCTTTCTTCGTTTTTTCTGCTTCCATTTGTCTGTACCTCCAATTCCTTTCACTGATTTCTTGTTTCATAGACATAGGGCTTTTGGAACATGAGCTTTATACTCCTTCTCACAAGCTGAGCCAATGTCAATCCGTTTTTATGATAAAATCCACACAGCCCGATGATACCGATTACCGGCATACACAAAGTGATCGCTGTGTTAATCCCTACACCAAAGTAAAAATGCAGAAGCAGGATTCCTCCCACTCCTATAAATAATGCACTTCCTCCGAATACGCACTCCCTGAAAGACAATCCCTTGAAGAAATCATCCTTAAAGGCAGCCACATCCGGATTGATTGTTTTAGTCATTGATTTCCTCCATTTCTATAGATTAAATGCTTTCTGCATGACACTGTCCGACATTTTTACCGAAGATGAAATGACACCCATTTTCAAGCAATACTCCAACAGCCGTATGATTGCATTATTCGTGTCGATTGCAACGGTATTGATAAAACTGGCACTGATAACAATCACTACCGCAATGAGCAACGCAGAAAACACATATCCGAAAAAGGTGCGTATATAGGAATAACCCACATTTGCCGTCTGACCTCCGGCTGCAAGAGTAGACAATGCCACACCTGCAAACGGAGCGATCATATAAATCTTCAGAATACGATTTAACACCGTCAGCACCACGATAAATCCACACACCACGGTAAATAAGAAAAAAACAGGATACTCGTCAAAAAAGCGGTCATCGTTCCAAAGTCGGCACTGGATATATTTTCATACACCTTTACGCCATCAAAGTCATAAATCATTGACAGTTTGTTTTCTCCCAAAATTGCGGAGGTCAGGTTCTTGCCCCATGTAAAAAGCTTCGGCATATAACTTAGCGCCATGCTCATTACATTTGAGGTTATAATCAACCGAATGAACATTTTTATCGTTCGTTCAAATGTCAGATCTGCATGTAAATCACAGCTGTCCCTGCAAAATCCATATAAGAAAAAAATGCAGAGCAAGGAAACTGCAACTACATTTAAGGTGGTATAGATCGTTGATATATTTTCCCAGACATCCTTGTATGTGCCGGAAGAGGGATTTTTCGTCAAAACATCAGCTGCCAGTTTCATCATGTCATTCCATGCGTACCCGGCAGCTTCAAAAAAGTCTTTACCAAAAAAATCTCCTAAATCAGAGAAAAATCCCGTTACAGAATCCCACAATCCCACCGTCATCACCTCCTTTCAGGATTCCAAGTCTTCATTACGAAACGCCCAGTAGTTTTAGAATTGCCGGAACTGCAATCATAACCAGACCACCAATTACTTTTTTGATTGCCTGACTCTGCTGTGTTGTATCATGTGCCGAATACCCGGTACCAAAGTCTAACAGTCCCCAGGCAAGAAAAATCACACCAACTCCACCAACACATCCAAGAACCAAGTCCTTGATTACATTGATGCCGTCTGTAACTTCCGTCACTCCGGTATCTGTTGCATCACTTTTTCCTTTTTCACTTTTCGCCAGTGCTGCAACCGGCACATTTGTCAGTATCCAAAAATAGATAAATGTTACCGTTCCTGCGCACCTTTTCCATAATCCATTGCAGCGGGGTTTCATAACCTCTAATTCCTTATGCATTGTTGTCCTCCTTGCTTTTTGTTATCGTTTCCTGCAGCCGATTACCATGAGCCGCTTATCCCTTCCATCCATTGTCCGGCAAGTAGAAAGCGTTACAAACTTATATTTCCGAAAAAATGCCTCTGCATCACTTTCATCCATTTCCTTTTTCATCTTCTTTGCCGCTTCACTCTGAAACTTGCTGTAACTTAGGATTTTCTCTACCATCCCGTAATAGTCCTCTTCGTTTCCGTAATCCGTGAAAGAATAGTAATCTGCATATTTGTCCGTTTCCAAAACGGATACGATATGATAGTCCTGCTTCTTTCCCTCTACCGAAGTAAACGAAAGCACGGAATGTTCCTTAAAAATGTTTCCTCACGGAAATTTTGCAGATAGCCAAAGTACCGTCTCCCGTTGATGTTGTGACCGTAAATGATAAGATTGTCACTGTCTGTCTTACAGCGGACATCTAAAAACGGTGTCCCATAAAAGCTGTAATCACCATGCACATCCCGGTGAAGATAATACTGCCAGTCACCTTCGTGAGGACCTTTGATACCTGTCTGCATAACCGGATAAGAAAAGCCGGTGTCTTTGATTTCTAGCCACCCGATCATATCTTTATACTTTTTTGGAGGTTCCGTACACCGCCTTTTTCTTTCTCCGTGGTAATCTCTTTTTCTATGTTGTCCTGCTTGATCTCCTGATCCATGGTCCTTTTTAACCAAAGTCCAAGAGCCAAAGCAATGACTGTTAAAATAAAAAAAAGAAGAAAAAAGTATTCTTCTTGAAAATACCTTTCTTCCCTTTGGGGTCGAAATGTTATTTAGTTGGTTCATAATTGACCTTTTTACTATGTATTTGCATCTACAAACTGAAATTTTACAAACTACTTTTTCAGCAAGGATTTTATCAGTCGACACGCTTCAATTCGTGCTCCACTTGGAGTATCTCCGTGTTCTTTGTCGCAGGAATAATCTATCAGCAACTGACATGGAAAATCTTTGCACATTCCACAAAATATAATGTCTCTATTTATGGCACAGCTAGCATAATCCGCCTTTCTGCTTCGCGAAAGTCACCAATAGAATCATGAAAATATTAGTTTCTCTCGCTACGCTCGTTTCTATTTTCCCTTCCTCTTGATATTTGATATAATTCTTTTATAAGACTGACACACTACAGAACACGTGGAGGTGAGTGGCGGGGCTGTATAGCGGCGACCTCGCATTTTTATATGTTGTCGGTCATCCGTTAAGGCATCAATGAATGGCGCATAACTGTAGCCCGTAAACTTATCTCTTCCAAAGTCGACTCGATTTTGCCGGATGACCAGTCACTGTCAGCTTTATAACTATAAATCATCAGGAGGTACTTTTATTGTCGTTTAAAATTCGTAAAAATAACTGCTGTGGACTTGATGTCCACAAAACCTGGATCTATGCCTGTATCGGCATTACGGATTCCTTTAAACGTACAGAGTATAAACAAGCCCGCTTCTCTTCCTTTACCAAAGGATTGCAGGAATTGTGTCTTTGGCTTGCTAAATACAATTGTATTGATGTTTGTATGGAATCTACCGGTAAGTACTGGATCCCTGTTTTCAATATCTTAGAGAAGCATAACCTCTGGGTTACTCTTTCTCACCCCAAATATACCAAGCCTCAAAAAGGCAACAAGACGGATCGCAAGGATGCCAAATGGATCTGTGATCTATACATGTGTGGCATGGTCAAGCCTTCCTTTAGTCCACCTGCTGACATCCGTCAATTAAGAGATCTAGTTAGATACCGTTTCAAACTTACCTGTATGATTACCGGTGAAAAGAATCGTGCGCATAACTGTCTTACCGTATCCAATCTGAAACTGGACGATGTCTTTTCGGATATCTTTGGAAAATCATCTCGTTCCATTACAGAACAGATTTTACAACACCCGGGGGAAGTTTTTGATGTAGCACCTTTTGTGGATAGCAGATGCAAAACTCCTATCGAGGAAATACAGGCTGCTGTTGATGGTGCCATCTCTCACGAACAGGCTGTAAAACTTAGACAGTGCCTTAAACACATCGATGAATTAGAAATGCACAAAGCAGAAATAGAACGGGAAATCTTTCGTCTCAGCCAAAAGTACGAAAGTGTCCTTGATCTTATTCGAACCATACCAGGATTCGATAAAAATCCATTGACTGCTATCCAGGTGCTTTCTGAAATCGGGGCGGATATGTCTGTATTCCCCACAGCCAAAAACCTCGTTTCATGGGCCGGATGTTGTCCTCGTAACGATAAAAGTGATCGTAAAATCAAATCAACTAGAATTTCCCGTGCTGGTACCTATTTTAAACCAGTTCTGGTACAGATTGCAAATGCTTTAATCAAATCGAAGAAACATCCTGAATTTACAAATCGCTACCGTCGTATAAAAGCACGTCGCGGACACAAGAAAGCCATCATTGCCATCTGTCGTATGATCCTGACCGCTATCTGGCACATACTCACAGATTTAAAGCCTTATACACCGGAAGGTTTTCTTGAATCACGTCCTGTGAATAAAGAAAAAGTTCTGACCATTTCACAGGCACTTAATCTGATCAAACAACGAGGCTACATTATCAAGGATGATGTGGGTCCTGTTACCTGATTAGGTGTTGCGTCTATATTTACTTTTTAAACCAGCTGTTTAGGTGGTTTATTTGCTATGTCCTTTGTTTCTTGGTTGTCTAAAATACTTGCTTATCCCCAACTTCAACGATATCAAGGTCATTTATGACCTTGATAAACAAATCTGTTGCTTGACCTGTGCCCGATCCGATCTCTAATCCTCTAGTAAAAAAGACTTTTCTGCGAAGTCCTTGATATCATTCAATAACTCTAATGGATATGTTGGTCTTGCAGCGTCATACATTGTTACGACATTGTTAAAAGTATCCTTTAAGTTTACAATCATTTTTCTTCCTCACTTGCTATTATGTCTTCTTTTATCTTTCGCTTTCTATCCAATAATATGCCCTTTCTTCTGTCTCTTTTTTCTAATATAGCGCCGTTTACTTCTGCAACTGCTCTTGATGCAACATTTTC
>VOFH01000428.1_pt1 | contig 63045 bp, 107 predicted proteins | sample 5384091 | NCBI WGS metagenome assembly VOFH01 (sample SAMN12384727, study PRJNA508395) | human gut metagenome | isolation source: healthy gut G | host: Homo sapiens | reverse complement strand
ACCGCCATCTCGGACGACGAGGCCGAGTATAAGGACGAGAAGGGCCACCTGTGGCACCTGCGCTATCCGCTGACCGAGCCGGTCAACGGCCAGGACTACATCGTCGTCGCCACCACGCGCCCCGAGACCATGCTCGGCGACACGGGCGTCGCCGTCTCCCCGAAGGACCCCGAGAAGGCCGCCTTCGTGGGCAAGACCGTCAAGCTCCCCATCGTCGACCGTGAGATCCCCGTCTTTGAGGATTGGCACGTCGACGCCAACTTCGGTTCCGGCTTCGTTAAGGTCACCCCGGCCCACGACCCCAACGATTACGCCATGGGTCAGGCCCACGACCTGCCGCAGATCAATATCTTCGATGAGCACGCGGTGGTCGTCGAGGGCTACGGCGAGTTCACCGGCATGACCCGTGACGAGTGCCGCGAGGCCGTCATTAAGTGGTTTGAGGAGCATGACCTGCTCGACCACGTCGAGGAGCTCGACCACTCCGTCATGCACTGCTACCGTTGCGCTGGAGCCGTGAAAAGCTCTCGAATCCGGGCTTCTTGTCGAAGGCGGCTCCTGAGATCGTGGCGAAGGATTAAAGCCAAGCTCGAGGCTGACCGACAAGCGAAGGCTTCAGTCTCAGCTCGCCGAACTCGCCTAAAGGGTTTTCGGGAACCTGTGACCGCGGCTCGTCTTGTTGCGAGCCGCGGTTTCGCGTTCGGACGACGTGCGATGCCGACGGCGGCCGATCGGATCGCGCATGGTTCATAGAGAGACGACTGCGTTTTTTCAACCTTCTGCGGTTTCGCGGGACACGAAGGGGAGGGGCAGGCGGCGGTAAGTCGTTTTCCGGGATAATGAGTCCACCGAAACGGCAACGGAAAGGGAGATTCAATGTTTGTGCAACCTGATGAGAAGGCCTATACGCTCAACGATGCTCGCGCCATGTTCGAGCATCGCGCCCCCTGGCTTTACTACCTCGCGGAGAATCCGCCGACGAGCGAAACGACGGCCCCTCTTCACAAGGCGATTCGCAAATGCGGCCTGTATCATGCGGCCGCGAAGTTCGGCAAGTTCAAAACGATCGAAGTTCAACGAGCTGTTCACCGCAGAGCCCGTTCGCAGCGTGTTCGAGATGGAGATCGTCGAAGACCGACGAGAAGCTCTCGGTCGACTTCCATTACTGCCCGCTCGTCGAGGCCTGGAAGAAGGTCGGGGCCTCCGATGAGGACATCGCCGCTTTGTGCGATATCGCGATGGAAGGGACAGGGAATCATCGAAGGCATCGGGGAACGAAGTTCGAGCTCCCAAGACCATTGCAAACGGCGACGACGTCTGTCAGATTCGCATCTCCACACTCTAGCGTCTCCTCGCTTCATTACGTGGCTTTTGCATACGGCGTTCTTGCGTGCTTCGCATGTCGGAACGCCGTTTTTTTCGCCTGCGTCGTGCGTTATGCGAGCGCTTTTCGTCTATTCTCTTTGCTTGATTGCGAACGGCGCAAAGAGATATGCGTTATTGCTATAATAGACAATCGCGTTTTGTATTGTAGATTCGCGCGCTTGAGGTTGGGTAGCAGATACCCTACGCACACGTCGAGTAGAAGAGGTTACTATGAGCGAGTTGCTCGCGCAGCTTTTGGTCGCCGCAGATGCAGACCGCTTTCACGGTCGTTGTCGTGATGCTTGTCATCTTGTACGTGCTTTCCATCGTCTGGGTGGTTCGCGATGCGTATCAGCGCGGCACGATGTGGCAAATCTGGGTCGTGGTCGCCCTCGTTCCCATCATCGGACTGATCGCGTATTGCCTTCTCCGTCCTCCTCTGCTTCAGATCGATCGCGACGAGCAGGAGCTCGAGATCGCCTTGAAGCAGCGTCAGCTTATGAAGTACGGCGAATGCGCGGCGTGCGGCTATCCCGTGCAGTCCGATTACGTGCTGTGCCCGGGTTGCCACACGCAGCTCAGAACCTGTGCGGCAACTGCTCGCACGCTCTCGAGCCGACGTGGACGGTGTGCCCGTATTGCGCGACCCCGTCGGGTCCATGGAGCCGAGGCGCGCTCAGGAGGCCTCAGCCTCGCCCCGAGCAGCGCGTCCGCGAAGCGCCCGTGCGTCGGATGCGGAGCCGCGCGCTTAACCGTTTTCATACGATGCGAAGCCGGCGTAATGCCGGCTTCGCATCACAAACTGATATCGCGTACGTGCGCTTTCTCTGCTCGTCAGAGAGGGCGCACGTGCTCGATCGGGCACAGAGGCAGTCGCGGTACTCAACGCCGCGATGAATGACAACGCAGGTGCTCTGTATGCACCGGCGCGGAAAAGGAAATCATGAATGTAGTTTTACCTGACGGTTCCGTTAAAGGAGGCTTGCCGAGGGCGCAAGCGTCGCCGACGTCGCCGCCTCGATCGGCGCGGGTTTGTCCCGCGCAGCGCTCGCGGCATCGTCAACGATGAGGCCGTCGATTTGAGCGCTCCGGTGCATGAGGGCGATGCGGTCGCCATCGTCACGGTCAAAAGCGAGGAGGCCTCGACCTTCTTCGCCATTCCGCGGCTCATGTGATGGCTGCGGCGCTCGTCGACATTTACGGAGACGTCAAGTTCGGGGTCGGCCCGCTATCGAAAAAAACGGCTTTACTACGACATCGAGCTTCCCGAGGGGAAGAGCATATCGCCTGAGGATTTCAGGCTATCCCGAGGCGCGCATGGCCGAGATCGTGAAATCCGACGAGGCGTTCGTGAGACGTGAGGTTTCCCGCGGCGAAGCCCTTGAGATCTTCGCCGATCAGCAGTTCAAGGTCGAGCTCATCAACGAGCTTCCCGAAGACGCGGTCATCACCACCTACTCCATCGGCTCGTTCACGGATCTGTGCCGCGGCCGCATCTGCCCGCGACCGGCCGAAAGTAGGCGCGTTCAAGCTCACGAAGGTGGCAGGTGCCTACTGGCGCGGCGACTCCGGCGCGGAATGCTCACGCGCGTTACGGCACGGCGTTTTCTCGAAGAAGGACCTCGAGCAGCATTTGCGCAACCTCGAGGAGGCGGAGAAGCACGCGATCATCGCAAGCTCGGCCGCGAGCTGGGAATCATGATGGACGAATCGGCGGGCGTTGGCTTGCCCCTTTACCTCCCGAAGAGGCGCGCGCGTCATCCGTCTTCTTCAGGAATGGCTGCGCCGCGACCTGTACGAGCGCGGCTACCGAAGAGGTCATCACGCCGCACATCTACAAAGCCGACGTGTGGAAGACGAGCGGTCATTACGGCTTCTACAAGGAGAACATGTACTTCTTCAACATCAACGAGGGCGCACCGACGAGGAGCCCCGGTTGTCGGAGTACGGCGTCAAGCCGATGAACTGCGGGTCACGTCATGCTCTATAAAACGAGCTCCATTCGTATCGCGATCTGCCCGCTTCGCTATTTCGAGTTCGGCACGGTCTATCGTCACGGATGAGCGGCGTTGTGCACCCTTCTGCGCTCGCGGGTTCACGCAAGACGATGCGCATGTGTTCTGCACGAACGAGCAGGTCGTCGACGAGGTCGTTGCCATCTCGTTTGGTCGATCATATCATGGGAACCATTCTCCACGAAAGTCGATCCGGAACCGATGGTCATGCGCGACCAACGCGCTCAAGAGGAGGCGTGCGCTCGCCATGACCTCGCCTACCCGAGATCAACGAGGCGACGGCGCGTTCTACGGCCCGAAGATCGACATCAAGGTGAAGGACGCCATCGGGCGCACCTGGCAGTGCTCCACCGTGCAGGTGGACTTCAACATGCCCGAGCGCTTCGAACTGACCTACCGCACCGAGGACAACACCGAGGCGCCCCTGGATGCTCCACCGCGCGATCTTCGGCTCCATCGAGCGCTTCCTCGGCATTCTCATCGAGCATTACGCCCGGCGCGCTGCCGCTGTGGCTCGCTCCGTTGCAGGTCGTTGTCATCCCGATCGCCGATCGTCATCAAGGCTGCCGCCGCCGAGTTCGCTGCCGAGGTGAAGGCCGCGGGCGGGCGCGTCGAGGTGTACGATCAGAACGAGCCTATGAAGGTTAAGATCGCGAAGGCCCAAAGCCAGAAGATCCCCTACATGATCGTCATGGGCGACAAGGAGATCGAAGGGCAAGGTTTCGGTTCGCGAGCGTTCGCAGGGCGACCAGGCGCTTGGGATCGCGAGAAGTTCCTCGAGGTCATTCGCGACGCCGCGCTGTAGACCGAGGGTCTCGCCGACATATCGACGTAAAGAGGCGAGGGCGCTGCTCAAACGAGCAGCGCCCTCGCCGTTTGCATGAGACGCTAAAGCGGGCGTGCGCTTGCGGCCTAGAAGCCCTCTCACGACCTCGTCGACGTTGCGCAGATCGAAGTAGCGGGCGAGCGCCTCGTTCACCTCGTCGGCTCCGTCGATTTCGCGCACCGTTTTGCAGCCGTTCTCCCGTATGGTCAAAACGCCGTCTTTGAACCCGATGTAGCCATCGGGCGTGCGGAAAGGTTGACGATTTCGTGATCATGGAAGAGGGTGCCAGGCTGCGAGAAAAACAGGTTGAGGGCGTCGAAGTCGATGTCTTCGACAACCGCCTCGCACAGCTCGAGCTCGACCTGGCGTCGAACGGGCTTATCGTCGTCGTAGTTATCACCCGCCGCTTTCGTGAGCCGCTCGATCTTCCACCACGACCCGTGGGTTTGCCACGGCGTGTACGTTTCGCCGAAGACATCTTGCTCGAGTCCGTCGGAAAGCAGCAGCGCTCCTGCGGGCATCGGACCTCCGAACCCGACGTCGACCGAGCATGTTCCCTACGTCCGCTTCGACGATGATTCCCCGATGGTTGATGGGCATACGACCCGCTCGTCCTCTGACCGCTCGGCTGAGGGGCGGGGCGAGCTTTGAAACCCAGGGGAGACAAGCAGCTCTTCGAACAGCTTGTTGAGTTCGAAGCAGTAACCTCCGAGCTTTCTCGTTATCAGCTTTTCGAAGAGCGTATCGAGGTCGAGTTTTCGGCGCGACGCCGCGTCGATGGATCGTCACCGTCTCAAACGGTATGTGAAGTTGATGCGCGCAGGTGAGTTCGTTGAGCGCTGCAATGCCGTGGGAGCTCGGCATATCGCATTCGATTCGCTCAAGGTATGCCTTTGACGCGTTGTTCGTCGAGCATGAGAGAGCCTTTCGTCGCATTTTTCAATTCGATGCGCGAACAATTGTAAGGGAATACCCATTCGCGCTGACGCTTCTTTGCCCTAAATCCGCGACTTGCCGAATGCGGCCTCCTGCGCAATCGGGGCGGAAAGCCACCGGTGCCGGCTTCGCGTTTTTCTCGTCGAGGCGTTGCGACGGGGCTTAACGTGTGTTCGTTTCGCCTCGCGGCACGAGGGAAGCGGCGACGCACGAGGGTCCCGGATGCAAGCGGCACGTTTGAGCTGTCGGACGAAACCCTCGACCCACTTGCCGATTTATATCGCGATAGACCTCGGCGGATGCGGTGCCGGCTTCGCATTTTGCTAGAGTTGGGACACCGAAGCGCACCCGAAATCAATAGTATGCGCTGATGTCATCAGGCGAGTCGACAGGCTCGCACTTTAGCGAGTAAAGGTGAGGCTGCATGGAAATGATCGTATTTCTCATCGCGTTTCCGCTGATAGTTGCCGCATTGCTGCTAGTCGTGCGGCAGGACTCGGCGCGGAACCTGATCGTTTACGCGGGGTCGGGCGTGATCGCGCTCGCCTCGGTCGCCGTGGCTCTGCTCAATCTCGGGGCTCCGACGACGCTCATCCCTTCGAATCGCATGCGATCGATCTGGTGTGTCTCGCCGCAAGCTGCGTGATAGCCGCCGTCATCCTCTCGTTCGCCTTCAAGTACCGCAACGTCTTGGCCGCCGTCCTCGCCATCGTCCAGCTCTTGCTCGCGCTTGCGTTCGAGTTCATGTTCGCCTCCCAGGTCGATGTGCCCTACGGGCTGTATCTCGACTCCCTTTCCCTGGTCATGGCGCTCATCATCGGCATCGTCGGCACGGGGATCTGCGTTTACGCGCTCGGGTACATGAAAGACTTCCAGGCTCACGAGCCCTCCGACGCGAAAGATCGCCGTCCGACCTTCTTCGCCATAATGTTTTTGTTCCTTTCGGCGATGTTCGTCATCGTGTTCTCCAACAATATGGAGTGGATGTTCACCGGCTGGGAGATCACGACGGTGTGCTCGTTTTGCTCATCGGCTACACCAAAACCGACGAGGCTATTCGCAACGCGTTTCGCCAAATCGTGATGAACCTGCTCGGCGGCATCGCGTTCGTGATCGCGCTTTTGCTGAGCGCCTCGCAGCTCGGGACGCTTTCGTTCTACGAATTCCTCTACATCGGGGTGAATCGACCCGATCTGGTGATGCTCGCGGTGACGTTGCTCGCCTTCGCGGGCATCACCAAGGCGGCGCAGATGCCTTTCCACACGTGGTTGCTTGGGCGATGGTCGCCCCGACGCCCACGTCGGCGCTCCTTCATTCTTCGACGATGGTGAAGGCGGGCGTGTTCTTGCTTGTCAAGCTCTCGCCGATCATGCTTGTGTGCGCTCCTCCTTCGATCATGGTCATGCTCGTGGGCGGCATCACCTTCGCGCTGTGCTCGTTCATGGCCATCTCGCAGAGCAATGCCAAGCGCGTGCTCGCGTACTCCACCATCGCCAACTTGGGCCTCATCACGGCCTGCGCCGGCGTTGGAACGCCTGAGGCCGTTTGGGCTGCGGTCTTCCTCGTTATATTCCACGCCGTGGCCAAGTCGCTGCTGTTCCTGTGCGTGGGCACGGCCGAGCATCATATCGGCAGCCGCAATATCGAGGACATGGACGGTATGTTCAGCCGCATGCCGCACCTGACGCGTCTGATGATGCTGGGCATCATGGGCATGTTCGTGGCGCCGTTTGGCATGCTCGTGGCGAAGTGGGCGACGTTGGTCTCGTTCGTGGACACCAATCAGGTGGCTCTGCTCATCATCTTGGCGTTTGGATCGGCTGCGACGTTCATGTTCTGGGCGAAATGGCTCGGAAAGCTGGCGGGTATCGCAAGCAGCAGGGAAAACGTCGAGCTGAACGTTCATCGCAGCGAGTGGTTCGCGCTCACGGTGATGGCGGTGTTGCTCGTCGCATGCTGCGTGCTCATCCCCGTCGTATCGAGCTTCCTCGTCGAGCCTTACATCGTATCGGTGTTCGGCACCGTCGGTCAGGGCGTTTCCTCGGACAACCTCTGGATAGGCAGCATCTGCGTGATCATCGTCGTCGTGGTGCTGTTCGCAGGCTTGGGCAAGCAGCGCGGCCGGAAAGTCGGCGTGTATCTGGCGGGCGTTGGGCGCGACAACGAGAACCGCATGTTTCAAAACTCCATGTCGGGCACTACCGAGGCAACCGCTCGCAACTGGTACATGGTCGATGTGTTCGGAGAAGCGCGTCGCACCTGTAGGCGTTTGGTTCAACATCATCATCATGGCTGCGGCTTTCGTGTTCGCGATCGTCGGCACGCCGATGGTTTTCTAGCGGGGGAGTGGATTAATGATGACTTTGCTTTTCGTTGCTCGGAACCATCGCGTTCGCCATCGTGGGACCTGCGCTCGGATGTCTTCTCGCGGGTCTCGATCGAATCATCTCGGCACGCATGCAGGGACGCGTGGGGCCTCCGTTGCTCCAGCCCTACTACGATGTGCGCAAGCTGCTCGGCAAAAGAGCGTGTCTCGGTCAACTCGAGCGAGTTCGCCTACGTCGCTTTGCGCGCTGCTCTTCGCGCTTTTGGCGGGGGGAATTTTTTCTTCAGCGGCGGAAACCTGCTGCTCTGCGTGTTCGTCATCACGCTTTCGAGTTTGTTCTTCATCATCGCGGCGTATTCGTCTCGATCCCCGTACGCCGAGATCGGCGCGGCTCGCGAGACGCTGCAGGTCATGGCTTACGAGCCGATGGTGCTTCTTTTCGCCGTGGCGTTTTTCATGGCGCTCGGGTCTTTCGACGTCTCGGCGGTTCTGAGCGCTCCGGTGCCGGTGATCGCGAGCATCTGGCTTGCGTTTTTGGGTTTGCTCTTCATCCTCACCATCAAGCTGCGCAAGTCGCCGTTCGATCTGTCGATGTCGCATCACGCCCACCAGGAGATCGTGCGCGGCATGACCACCGAGATGAGCGGGCCTACGCTCGGCATGGTGGAGATCATGCACTGGTGCGAGAACGTGCTCTTCCTCGGCTGGGTCGGCGTCTTCTTCGTCTGGGGCAACCCGCTCTCCATCGTTTTGGCCGTTGCCGTGGCCTTCATCGTCTATCTTCTCGAGATCTGGATCGACAACAACTTCGCCCGCGTCAAGTGGCAGTTCATGCTGAAATCGGCTTGGGCGGTCGCCTTGATCGGCGGTGGCGTCAACATCGCGGTCCTCGCCTTTATTTAGGAGTCATCATGGGTTACGCATCGAAATCCCCCTGGGTCATCCATTAGGACGCTTCAAGCTGCAACGGATGCGATATCGAGGTTCTCGCCACGCTGTGCCCCGGTTTCGACGGCGAGCGTTTCGGCGTGGTCAACACTGGCAACCCCAAGCATGCCGACATTTTCCTGGTCACAGGTTCGGTCAACGAGCAGAACATCAAGGTCATTCAGGAGATCTACGACCAGATGATCGAGCCGAAGGTGGTCGTCGCCTGCGGCATCTGCGCCTGCTCGGGCGGTATCTTCCACGATTGCTACAACGTTCTCGGCGGCGTGGACAAGGCGATCCCCGTCGATGTGTACGCACCGGATGCGCGGTGCGGCGCGAGTCGATCATCGACGCCATCGTCGAGGGCGTCGCGGTTCTCGATCGCAAGGCAGCCGAGTTGAAAGCTGCGAAGAAGGGAGCGTAAAGCGTGAAGGTTCAATTCAGACAGGGCTTCGCCCCGCTTTCCATCGAGCGCATCCATGATTATGCCGCCGAGTGCAAGCGCGACGGTTGGCGCTACGTGCAAACGCTTGCGGTCAACACCGATAACGGAGTCGACCTGGTCTATTCCTTTATGAAGGACGGCGTTTTGGACAACAAGGTCGTGCGCGACGTTCCCCGTGACGCCGTCATCCCGTCGATCACTGACTTGTATCTCGAGGCGTTCGTCTTCGAAAACGAGATTCACGACTTGTTCGGCGTCAACGTTCGCGACATCGCCATCGATTTCGGCGGCAACTTCTACCAGCTCGCCGCAAATGAGCCGATGACCATCATCTCTCCCAGCAGCTGGCCAAGCGCGAGAAAGCGCGTAAGATCGCCGAGGCGAAAGCCGCCAAGGAGGCGAAGGCGGCGCTTGCCAACGCGGCCAACGCGGAGTACCTGTCGGGGCATCCCGAGGCGAAAGCCGCCAAGAAGAGCGGTCGCGTGCTGGCGGGCTCCGATGAGTCCATGTCCGAGAAGCTCGCGGGAATGGATCCGAGAAGGTCGCACGCGTAAAGGCGGCGATGGCGGCGAAGGCCAAGAAGGCCGCTGCCGAGGCTGCTGCGCGCGCCGAGCGCGAGCAGGCCGAAAAAGCCGCGGCTCTCGAGGGAGGCAAAGCTCGCAGGCATGGATCCCGAGAAGGCGGCGAAGGTTCGCGCCGCCATGGAGGCGAAAGGCGGCGCGCGCTCAGAAGGCCGCTGAGAAGGAAAAGAGGCTAGCATGGGCAAAGCAACCGTCATCCCCTTTGGACCTCAGCATCCGGTTCTTCCCGAGCCGCTGCACCTCGACCTCGTCGTCGAGGATGAGAGGTCGACGACTGCATCCCCCAGATCGGCTTCATCCACCGCGGTCTGGAGAAGCTCGTGGAAACCCGCGACTACAACCAGTTCATCTACATTGCCGAGCGCATCTGCGGCATCTGCGCCATGGGACACTCCCTCGGCTATGCCGAGACCGTCGAGGAGCTTATGGGCGTGGAGGTGCCCAAAGCGCGCCGAGTATTTGCGCGTCATCTGGCACGAGCTGTCCCGTATCCACTCGCATCTTTTGTGGCTGGGCCTTGCCGCCGACGCGTTCGGCTTCGAGTCCATGTTCATGCATTGCTGGCGCTTGCGCGAGCGCGTCCTCGACTTCTTCGAGAAGACGACGGGCGGCCGCGTCATCCTGTCCGTGGTGAAGGTGGGCGGCGTGGTGCGCGACATCGACGATGCGACGATGCGCGAGATCGTCAACGTCCTCGAAGGCATCATGCCGATTACACCAAGATCATGAACACGCTGCTCACGGACACCTCGGTGAAGAACCGCACGGTCGGCGTCGGCTACGTTTCGCACGAGCAGGCGATCGATTTGAGCATGGTCGGGCCTTTCGGCCGCGCCTCGAACGTCAACTACGACGTGCGCATGTTCGGCCGCGGCGCATACGGCGATCTGTCCGATTTCCAGCCGATTCTCGACGGCCAGGGCGACTGCTACGCCCGCGTGAAGGTTGCTGCCGAGATACTCCAGTCGATCGACATCATCGAGGAGCTTGCGTCGAAGATCCCCAGGCGAGATCTCCGTGAACGTCAAGGGATCCCCGGAGATGGGAGCGCAGGCGTCCAACGTGCTGAGCAGCCCCGCGGCGAGTGCTACACTATCCGCCCGCGGCAACGGCTCGAAGAACCTGGAGCGCATGCGCATGCGCACGCCCACCTCGCAGAACCTCGCCGGTATGACCGTGGCCCTTACAGGGTGCGACTTGGCCGACGTCAACATGATCATCCTGACCATCGACCCCTTGCATCAGCTGCACGGAAAGGTAGGAACTCGTGGGTAGCTTCAAATTAGGCGGAATGACGTTCGGCTCCCCTGTTCAAAAAACCCGAGACGACGCTTTATCCCGTCGAGACCAAGCAGGTTCCCGCCGGTTGAAAGGTGCATATTCACAACGACGTCACCGACTGCATTTTGTGCAGCCTGTGCCAGAAGACCTGCCCTACGGGTGCCATCGTGGTGGATAAGAGCGTTGACGTTGGGCGATCGATCCTTTCCGGTGCGTGCAGTGCTCTTCGTGCGTGAGGGCGTGCCCGAAGTGCCTGCACATGCTTCCCACCTACACGAAGGTGTCCACGACGCAGTTCTGCAACGTCTTCGAGGTGCCTGATCCCAAAAAAACGCCCAAGCCCGCCGAGTCGAAGAAGGCGCCGGTGGAGTGGGATTACCCGAGCCCGACAAACACGGGTTGATTTTCGAAAAGTGACGATTGCCGCCCGACGTTGAACGTGCTGTGAAGTTCCGCTGTTGAAACGCTCGATTGCGCGACGGATTTCGCACCGTCGCGTCAATCGCCGGTAGAATATCCCGAATATTGCGATTCTAAATCCGACTCGCAAGCGAGTCCGGTTGTATTTGAAGGCGGATTGATGATGAGCGCGAACCGTGCGGAGGAAACATCCGATACCGAACAGGTGACGAACAGGATTTTCACCCTTGCCAACGTCATTTCGTTCATCAGGTTGCTGATGGTGCCCGCTTACTTGGTGCTGCTTCTGAACGGCTACGACATCATCGCGACGATTTTGTTCGCAGCTGCTGCCATGACGGACTTTCGACGGCCAGATCGCTCGACGAACCCACACGGTGTCCCAAGCTCGGTCAGCTGCTCGACCCCGCGGTCGATCGCATCCTCATGATCACGGAGTTCTCGGGGTCTTCCTGGTCGGAAGGATCCCGCTTTGGATCATCGTCGTCGTGCTTGCCCGCGACCTGCTCATGCTGATCGGAGGGGCATCCTGCTCACTAAGCGCTACAAGATTCGCATTCCCGTCATCTATCCCGGCAAGGTGGCGACGACGTTTCTTTTCGTCGGTTTCGCAGGGCTCCTGTTGAACTGGCCCCTTGTCGGCGGGTTGGGGGTTTGCGACATCGCATGGCTCCCCGGATTCACGGATCAGGCCGTTTCCTGGGGTATTTGGTTTCTTTACGCCGGGGTTGGCGCTCGGCGTTGCGACGACGGCGTATTACTGCGTTCACGCTCTTGGAGAGTTGAAGCGCGTGCGAGGCGAGAGCCCGTCCCCTCGGAGGTAGTTTTTGGCAGAGTACAGCGGAAATCGACCGCGTAAAACCAACGATCGCGGTGTTTCGTCGGACCGGCGTTCCCGTCAGGGGGCGCGTGCGCAGCCATCGCGATGGCTCGCGTCCCGATGCGCCGTCGCGCCCTCGCCGCGAGGGACGTCGAGAAGGCAGGGCGGGCGCGTCTTCCGGCGCGCTCTTCAACCTCGGCGACCCGACGCGATCCGTCGCGCGCACGAACTTCGTCGGGTCGCGCGAACGTTCCCGTGAGACCTCAGCGTGCGCACCGTTCAAGCGCAGATCGTCGCAAGGAAGGCGGTTTCTCCTCTCGACATGCGAATCCCGGCGTCACGGTGGGCGCAAGGGAGGTTCTGCCTCGGGTCCGGAGCATCTGCCGTCGAGCGCGTGCTCGGCCTTATCGCAGCCGGCCTCGTCGCCGTCATCCGACTCATCGGCGCCGTCGTCGCGTTCGCATTCAGGACGTTGCGGGGCCTTTTGCCGTCGAAGTCGCGCGTTTTCCTCTGCCTTGCGGTGGCCCTCGCCTTGTGCGCGGGCATCGGGATCGACGCTGCCGTCAACGGCTCGACCATGCGCGCCGGCGTGAGCATCGGCGAGGTCGACGTGTCGGGTATGACGCGCGAGCAAGCGCTCGATGCCGTCAACGCAACCTATGAGAGCCGCCTGTCGCAAGGTTCGGCGGTCGTGTTCTCCGATGAGGAGACCGCCGCATCGGTCGATTTGGCCGCCCAGCTCGCGCAAGACGACGCCATCGCCGAGCAGATATCGTTCGACGAGGCGCAGAAAAGCAAGAAGCTGTGGCAGGTCGACGCTTCGTCGCTTGGAGCCGTTCTGCCGTCTTATCAGCTTGTCGACGAGGCGTTTTCCATCGGGCGCGGTCCCGCTGACGCGTTCGAGCGCATCGGCGCCGCGTTCGGGGGCGCGTCCGTCGACGTCCGGCTTGATTTCGACGACGTTCGCTTGGAAAGAGCTCGCGCACGACATCGATCGGGCGATCGGCGTCGTCCGCGTGGACTACGACGTTCGGGAAGACGGCGCGGCCGTTGTCGTCGAGGGCCATGATGGCGACATGGTATACCGCGAGACGTTCGCCCAAAAGCTCACGACGTGTCTCCTTTCCTCGGATCCGGCCGCATCTTTCGTCGCCTCCGTGGAGCATGCTCCGCTGCGCGTCGATCGTGACGGCGCCCAAAAGACGTGCGATGTCGTGAACGCCGCGCTTCAGGCGGGTGCGACGTTCACCCATGACGGCAGCACCATCGCCGTGAGCGGCTCGGAGCTTGGCAGCTGGATAACCACCGAGGTGCAAAAGACCGATCGTGGGTATGTGCTCGCACCTGCGATCGACGCCGAGCTGGCCGCTCCCGCGCTCGTGTCGAGCATCAACGCGCAGGAGAACGGATCCGACGTGGTGGTGTCGTTCTCCGTTTCCGACGACGTCGTGACGGTCGACTTGCAGGACGAGGTGACCGTGCCCGACCTCGGCGTCGCCTTAGGCGCTCTCGACGACAACCTTTTCGGCGATTACCGCGCATCGGGCGCGGCGGATTCCTCGATCGTCTCGACGCCCATCGACATCGCCACGCAGCAGGTGTCGGGCTCCGTCGATTTCGACACCGCGCTTTCGTACGGCATCGTTTCGGAGATCTCCTCGTACACGACCCAGTTCGTCGGGACGACTGCGACGAAGAACCGCACGCACAAACATCCACCTCGTCTCCGATCTCATCAACAACTCGGTTGCGAAAGCCGGCGGCGGACGATGGTCGTTCAACGAGGTTGCGGGTAACTGCAACGAGGACGCGGGTTTCCTTCCCGCGGGCGCCATAACGGGGGACGAGTACATAGAGGAGGCGGGCGGAGGCATCTGCCAGGTGGCGACCACGGTCTTCAACGCCGTGTACGATGCGGGTTACGCCGTTCCGTCGAGAACGAACCACTCGCTTTACGTGGCGAGCTATCCGCAGGGCGCGATGTCGCCGTGTCGTATCCCGACCTTGATTTCGTCTGGCTCAACGATACCGCTTCCGATGTTTTGCTGCGAGCAACCTACACCGACTCGAGCATTACCGTTACACTGTACGGTGTCGATCCCGGCTTCACCGTCACGTCCGAGACGGGAGATTGGGTCGAAGGGAGAAGCACGCGACGAAGACCATCACCGACGAGGCGCTTGCGCCCGGTACGAGCTACACGAAAACGGCCGGCACCGACGGTATGGAGATCACCGTCGTGCGCACCGTCAGGATAAAGACGGCCCGTCATCCGAAAGGATACCTTCGCCTCAATCTACTCACCGGTCACAGAAGTCATCGTGAAAGGTCCTGACGCCCAGGATGCGGGCACCGACGACAAAGACGCTGCCGCTGCGTGGGAAGCGGCGATACGAACGTGAGGAAGGCATCCGTGTACTACCAGCAAGAAATCGAAACCATGCCCACCGAGAAGCTGCGCGATCTGCAGCTTGAGCGCATGAGGGAGTCTGCGCAACGCATACGAGAACGTCGACTTCTTCAAGAAGAGCTTCGCCGAGGCGGGCGTTACGCCGGGCGGATCTGACCTCCCTCGAGGATCTGGTCAAGTTCCCCTTCGTGGTGAAGCAGGACATGCGCGACGCGTATCCGTTCGGCCTGTTCGCCCGTCCGCAACATGACGTGGCGCGCATCCACGCGTCTTCGGGGACGACGGGGCAGGCGACCGTCGTCGGCGCGACGAAGAACGACCTTAAAAACTGGGGGATTGCTTCGCGCGCGGGATCTACATGGTCGGAGGCTCTCCCGACTCGACCATTCAGGTGGCGTACGGCTACGGATTGTTCACCGGCGGCCTCGGCGCGCACCAAGGCGGTGAGGCGGTTGGCTGCACCGTCATCCCCACCTCGTCGGGCAACACCAAGCGCCAGGTGCAGATGATGAAGGACCTGGGAACCGACATCCTCGCCTGCACGCCCTCCTACGCTTTGCTCATCGCCGACACCGCGATCGAGATGGGCTATGATCCTGCCAAGGATTTCAAGATCTCGGGCGGAATCTTCGGAGCTGAACCCGCATCGGACAACATGCGCAAGGAGATCGCCGAGAAGCTCGGCATCACGTACTGCGATGTTTACGGACTCTCCGAGATCATGGGTCCCGGCGTCGCCATGCAGTGCGCTGAGGGCGAGGGACTCCATATCGCGGAGGATCACTTCTACTGCGAGATTCTCGATCCCGTTACGCTGAAGCCCGTTCCCGAAGGCGAATGGGGCGAGTTGGTCATCACCACGCTCACGCGCGAGTGCTGTCCTTGATCCGCTACCGCACGCGCGACATCACGCGCATCATCTCCGAGCCCTGCTCGTGCGGGCGCACGCATCGCCGCATCGACAAGCTCCGCGGACGCACCGACGACATGCTCATCATCCGCGGCGTGAACGTGTTCCCGTCCCAGATCGAGCAGGTCATCACCGAGTTCCCGGAGATCGCCACCCAGTACCAGATCATCCTCACCACGCAAGGGCCGCTTGATCGCGTCGAGATTCAGGTTGAGACCCAGCCTGACTTCCCCATCGACGAGATCCGCAAGATCGAATCGCTCAAGAAGCGCCTCTCCGCAGAGCTCAAGAGCAATCTGCAGATTGCCGTCGACGTCAAGATCGTCGAGCCGAAGACCATCGCCCGAAGCGAGGGCAAGGCCAAACGCGTGATCGACCTGAGAGAAGGGAAGAACTAATGATTTCGCAGCTTACCGTGTTCCTGCAAAACGAGAAGGGGCGCCTCGCGTCAGCGTGCAGGGCCATCGCCGATGCGGACATCAACATGCATGCGCTCTTTCTTGCCGACACGCAAGACTTCGGCGTCGCCCGCATTTTCTGCGACCCGCCCGATAAGGCGTGCGAGTGCCTGTCCGAGGCAGGGTATCGCGCAACGGTCACGCCCGTGATCGCCGTGCGCGTCCCCAACGTTCCCGGCGGCCTTGCCACGCTTTTGGAGTATTGCGACGAGAACGACATGAACGTCGAGTACGGGTACTGCTTCAGCGTGGCCGACGATCACGCCATCGACGTCTTGAAGATCGAAGGCGCCGATGCCGAGGCGAAGCTCGTCGCGGGTGGTTTCGATATCGTGGAATCCAAGGAGATCTATGAGGGCTAGCGTCAACGTCGACGCTCACTTCGGACTTGGCAAGCGCGCGCGTTTCGCAACGTGCGCGCTTGCGCTTTGTTCTCGGAGCTTCGCTTTTTCGTGTTTCACCGCCGCCGATGCGCATGCAGACGTTCGCAAGTCGGATCTCATCGCGGGGAAATCGGTGGAGGACCGTGGCATCGCCGCCATCAAATGCCCGTCCATCGACGCTGAGTTCGCCATGTTGGTCGATTCCGACGGCTTCGTTTACTTCGAGCGCAACGCGGATGTCTCCGCCCAGATAGCATCGGTGACGAAGGTCATGACCGCCGTAGTCGCGATGGACGAGGCCCTCTCGACACCCCGATCACGGTGTCGAAGGCTGCAGCCGACGTCGGCGAGTCGAGCGCGCGATCTTCAGGCGGGCGACAAGATGTCCTCGAGGCGGCCCTGAAGGCCCTCATGCTCCCCCTCGGGCAACGACGCCGCGTACGCCATCGCGGAAAGCGTCGGAGGGCTGTTCGTTCAGCAGGCGAAGCAGTCGGGCCACGATCACGGGGCGGACGGCAACGCCATCGACCTCGATGCGCCCGACGCAGGATACAACGCCTTCGTTGCGGCCATGAACGCGAAGGTGACCGAGTTGGGATGCGAGAACTGCTGTTCACCAACCCGCACGGCCTCGACGACGGTGCTTGGGCGGCGGGTCTGCACAGCTGCGCGTCCGATGTCGCCAAGATCGTCGCCCACGCGATGAGCAACGAGACCTTCCGGTCCATCGTCGCCACCGACGCCGCAACCACCCAGGTGACGAGAGACGGTGCGAAGGCCGACGTCGAGCTGGAAAGCACGGACGCGCTCCTGGGGGTCTACGAAGGCGCTTGCGGCGTGAAGACGGGCTACACCGATCTGGCGGGCTCGTGCTTTGCGGGCGCCGTCGACAAAGACGGCAAGACGCTGTACTCGGTGGTGCTCCAATCGACATCCGACGTGCAGCGCTTCAACGACACGACGACGCTTTGGGATTGGGCTTACGACAACCTCGTCGCCTATCCGCTCGCTTCAAGCTCCGAGTCCGTCTCGATGAGCCTCGACGGGCAGGTGCGCGACGTTCCCGTCGTCGCCTACGCTCCCGCTTGCGTCGTGGATCGACAAGACGGTCAAGGTGACGTTCGCCGATCCCGATGCCGCCGTCGAGGTGTTCGCGCTCAACGGAAACGTCAGCCAGAGATCTCGCTCGACGTGATGTCCGGGCGCCGTCGCCTCGGGCGACGTCGTCGGCAGGGCTGTGTTCTATCAGAACAACGAGGTCGTGGCCACGCAGGACGTCATCGCCTGCGAGGACGTGGCGGCCCCGGCGTGCTCGAGGGAATGGGGATCTGGTGGGATCGCCTTATCCGCGGATTCACAGGCCAGCCGACGTGCGCGGAGGCGAAGATCATCAACTCGACGCCGCTCATCTACGACAAGCAATCCGCTTACGTGTCGTAGTTTTACAATGTTACAGAGTTCGAAGGGAGGACGACGATGAGCGAAGTATGCCCGGTTTGCCAAGCGAGCGTTTCCGAAAACGACGCTGTTTGCTCTCAGTGCGGCTTCAAGCTTCTAGGCGCTACCCAAAAAATTCCAGCCGTTGAATCTGATGACCATGTACCCTCGAAAAGGACGAGGCGACTTTCCATGCCGTTTTGCGCGTCGTTCGCGGACCTCAGGCGGGAGTCGTCTACGAGCTGACGGGAGACGAGCTGACGATCGGGAGAAACCCCCAATGCTCGATCTTCCTCAACGACATGACCGTATCGCGCATGCACGCGACGTTTCGACGAGGGACGGTTGCTTCGTCGTGCACGACGAGAACTCGTTCAACGGCGTTTGGGTGAACAACCAGATCGTTCAAGTAAAAGCGTTGAAATCGGTGATTTCATTCAGATCGGCAGCGTTTTGCCTCATGTTCGAGGAGGGCGCAGCGTAAGGGAATCTTGGCGGCGTTTGACCAGTCGGGGCTTCAAAGGCCCTTGCGCTTTGTTTTAAGATGGACGCGAATTTCAGGCGAGGGGTAACTATGGAACTGATGTCGGGAAACGAGGCTATTGCGCAAGGCGCGCCTGGGAGGCGGGTGCGACCATCGGCGTGGCGTATCCCGGACACGCCTTCCACCGAGACGCTCGGAGTGCTTGCCCGCAAAGACGGCGTGTACGCCGAGTGGTGCGTGAACGAGAAGGTGGCCGTGGAAGTCGGCCTCGGGGCCTCGGCGGCCGGCGCGGGCGTGCTCGCCACCATGAAGCACGTGGGCGTGAACGTGGCGGCCGACCCGCTGTTCACGGCCGCCTACACCGGCGTGGGCGGCGGTATGGTCGTGCTGGCGGCGGACGATCCGGGGATGTACTCCTCGCAAAACGAGCAGGATTCCCGCTATTACGCGCAGGCGGCCCACATTCCCATGCTCGATCCTGCAGATTCCGCCGAGGCGCTTTCGTTCACGCGCGAGGCCTACGATATCTCCGAGCGCTTCGACATTCCGTTCTTCATTCGATCAACGGTTCGTATCTCGCATACCAAAACGCTCGTCGAGACGGGCGAGCGCGTTGCGCACGAGCCTGCGGCCTACGAGTCGAACGCCGCGAAGTGGGTCATGATGCCGGCCTTTGCGAAACCGCGTCGCAAGGTGCAGCTCGCACGCGACGCCGCGTTGCGCGCGTTCGCCGACGAATGCCCTTTCAACCGGCTCGAGCTGAAGGGTTCCAAGATCGGCGTCATCTGCACGGGTGCTGTCTACCAGCACGTCGTCGAAGCGCTTCCCGAGGCGAGCGTCTTGAAGCTGGGGATGTCGTGGCCCGTTCCCGAGTCTCGCATAAACGAGCTGTCTCGATTCGTCGATGAGGTTTACGTCGTCGAGGAAGCTTCGACGTATCTGTCTGATGCGGTTCGCGCCGCAGGCGCCGCTCTGTCGGAGCCGCCTTGCGAGATTCCCCGCGACGGCGAGTTGAGCCCTGGCATCATCCGCGCCGCCTTCGGACTTGCCGAGCCTGATCACCTGCCGTCGAGGCAGGACGTCCCCGCGCGTCCCCCTGGCGCTTTGCGCGGGCTGCCCGCACCGTCTGGTGTTCAAGGAGCCTCGCGTTTGCGCGCCATCGTCACCGGCGACATCGGATGCTACACGCTCGGCGCGCTTCCTCCGCTTTCCGCCATGGACACATGCGTTGACATGGGCGCTTCGGTATCGATGGCGCATGGATTCGAGCTTGCGTTCGCGGGCTCTTCCACCGTCCTGTGGTCGCGGTGATCGGCGATTCGACGTTCGCCCACTCAGGGTTGAGTTCTCTGATCTCCACGGTCTACAACTGCGGAACGGGGAACGGTGTGCGTGCTCGACAACCGCACGACGGCGATGACGGGACGGCAGGGCAATCCTTTCAACGGAGTGACGCTTCAAAACCGCACCAGCCGCGAGCTCGATCTCGAGGGCGTCGTGCGGCTTCGGCGTCGACGACGTCCGCGTCGTCGATCCCCACGATATGATGGCCGTCCGCAAAGCGCTCAAGGAGACGACGGCGGCGACGGATACACTTTCCGTCGTCATCTTCCGCGCCCCCGTGCGTGCTGCTCGAGCGCAACTTAAGACGCCTTACGAGGTGACCGAGAAGTGCACGGATGCGGCGTCTGCGCGACGCTCGGCTGCCCTGCCATCTCCCGCGATCCCGAGATTCGCACCGCTTTCATCGATCCCGCTCAATGCATCGGTTGCGGACAGTGCGCGCAATACTGCGGTTTCAAGGCCATCGTGCAAGGTTAGGAGCAATCGATGACGACTCAAACTGTACTTCTTTGCGGCGTCGGCGGTCAGGGGACCATCCTCGCCGCCGACCTGCTTGCCCGTGCGGCCATGAACGCGGGTCGTAACGTGAAGGTTTCCGAAATCCACGGCATGGCGCAGCGCGGAGGCGCGGTCACGACCGTTGTGAGGTTCGGCGAGGACGTGCGATCCATGGTCAGCGACGCGGGTTGCGCCGACGTCATCGTCTCCTTCGAGACCGCCGAAGCGTTGCGTAACCAGTCTCAGCTCAAACGCGACGGAAGCCTTGTCGTCAACGACGTGGCTATCAAGCCGCTCCCCGTTTTGACGGGTCGCGCGAGCATGCCCCGAAACGCTCGCGCCGACCTCGAGTCCGTCGGAGCCCGACTGGTTCCCGCCGAGCGTCTGGCGCTTGAAGCGGGCAGCGTCAAGACGGCGAACGTCGTTTTGCTCGGCGCGCTGTCGGTTCACCTCGATTTTCCCGAAAGCGCTTGGGAACAGGCGATTTCATCGCGCGTCCCCGCTTCGACGATCGATATGAACATATCCGCTTTTCACTCAGGCCGCGAGTACGTCGAGCATGAAGGAGAGTAGCCATGACGGTTTCACAGATCAGCGTTTTCGCCGAAAGCAAGCCGGGGCATCTAAGCCGCGTTCTCGGCATCTTCGAGGCTGCGGGCGTTAACGTGCGCGGCTACTCCGCTTCAGACACCGGCGAATACGGCATCGTGCGCTTCGTCGTCGATAAACCCGATGTCGCGCTCGAAGCGCTTAAGGCCGAAGGATGCGCCTGCACGATGACGCCCGTCATCTGCATTAAGCTGCCCGACGCGCCAGGCGAGCTGCTGCGCGTCATGAGCATCCTCGCCGCCTGCAGCATCAACGTCGTCTACAGCTATTCGATGATCTCGACGTATATCGTTTTAAGCACGCCGGACATCGACGAGGCGGTCCGCAGGCTGGCGGACGAGCCCGTCGAGATGATCGATCAAGACGACATCGCGCGTTTGACCGCGCAACACGAGGGAGCGAAACACTAACATGGATAATTTGGGTTCAAAAGACGGCGGAGACGGCTATCGACGTCTCCCGAAAAGGGCGCTGCGCTTCAAGCGGCATCGGAGGGGCGTTTCGACGCGCCTCCGATCTACGACAGGAAATCGAGTGCGCATCGAGACGGGACATTCGCGCGCTGCAACTTGAGAAGCTTATCGAGCAGGTTGCTTGGACCTACGATCATGTCGACTACTATCGCGATCTCATGGACGAGATGGGCGTGGCGCCGCAGACATCCAGACACTCGAGGACGTGCGCAAGCTCCCCTTCACCGATAAGAAGGCCCTTCGCGACACGTTCCCTTTCGGCATGTTCGCCGTACCGCTTGAAGAGGTCGTCGAGCTGCATTCCTCTTCGGGCACGACCGGCAAACCCGTCGTCGTCGGCTACACCGAGCACGACATGGCCGTATGGGCGGAGTGCATCGCGCGCCTCGTTCAGATGGCCGGCGTCGTGCCCGCGACCGTGCGCAAATGGCCTTCGGATACGGCATGTTCACCGGCGGCTTCGGATTGCACTACGGACTTCAGAAGCTCGGATGCACGATGATACCCGCAGGCTCGGGGAACACCGAGCGCCACATTCAGATGATCGAGGACTACGGCACCACCGTGCTCATCTCCACGCCGTCTTATGCGATGCATATCTGCGAAGTCGGGGAGAGGATGGGCTTCGATTGGGAGAAATCGACGCTTCGCGTCGGCTTGTTCGGCGGTGAGCCGTGCCCGCCCGGCTCAAGGCCGAGATCGAGCGGCGTATGCACATCGTCTGCACCGACAACTACGGCCTCACCGAGGTCATGGGGCCGGGGTCTCCGGCGAGTGTCTGGCCGAGCGCTTTCAACAGCATATTGCGGAAGATCACTTCCTTTGGGAGGTCGTCGATCCTCAGACCCGGCGAGCGGTTGCAGACGGAGAGGTGGGCGAGCTCGTCCTCACTCCGCTCGATAAGCAGGCCATCCCCGTGCTTCGCTACCGAACGCACGACCTCACGCGCGTCTTCACCGAGAAATGCGCATGCGGACGCACGCACGCGCGCATGCAGAAGGTCCGCTCGCGCTGCGACGACATGCTCATCATCCGCGGAACCAACGTCTTCCCGAGCCAGGTCGAAGACGTGCTCACCGGCATCGAGGAGGTTTCGACCCATTACCATATCGTCGTCGAGACCGTGAACGGCATGGATTCGATGACGGTGGAGGTCGAGTTGAGGCCCGAGGCGTTCTCCGATTCGTTTGAGCAGATGAACGCTTTGAAACGTCAGATCGCCGATAAACTCAAAAGGCGTTTTGCTGGTCGGCGTCGGCGTGAAGCTCGTCGAGCGGGCGGCATCGAACGCGCCGTGGGCAAGGCCAAGCATGTCGATGATCTCCGCGCAAAGTAAAGTAGTCGGTCGTTTCGCCCGTCTCCGACGGGGCGGATGCACGGGCAACATCTTCGCAGCCATGATGGCGTGGCTGATCGCCAGATCGCAAGAGGGCGAGATGGTGCTTCGCATCGAAGACCTTGACCGGGCTCGATCGAAGCGCGAGTTCATCGATCAGGTGCAGCGAGACTTCGAAACGCTCGGATTAACCTGGGACCGGGGCCGTTTTACCAGCACGATCGGGACGATGCGTATCGCGAGGCCTTCGACGTTCTCGCGAACGCGAAGCTCGTCTATCCGTGTTTTTTTGCACGCGCGCCGACCTCCACGCTGCAAGCGCCCCTCATCAAGGGAGAAGCACGTGTACCCTGGAACCTGCCGCGATCTCAGTCGGATCGAACGTGATGAGAAGACTCGTCGGCTCCTGGAGGCGCATGACCCTGGCAGAACGGCTCCGTCCATGCAGGTTCGCGTCGACGATCGTCTCATCGCCATCGACGATCTGCTTCAGGGCCGCTACGTCCAGCGTCTTGATCGCGACTGCGGGGGATTTTCTCGTTCGAAGATCCGACGAGGCGTTCGCCTATCAGTTGGCCGTGGTGGTGGACGACGCCGCGCAAGGCGTGAATTCCGTCGTTCGGGGCATAGACCTGCTCTGCTCTTCTCCTCAGCAGGTTTACCTCCAAGACCTTCTCGGTCTGCCGCATGCGTGCTATGCACACGTGCCGTTGCTCGTCGACGATTCTGGAAGACGCCTAGCCAAGCGATCGAAATCCGCCACACTCGATGAGCTGATGAACCGCTTCAAAATCCCCCGAAGGAGTCATCGGGCATATCGCCTACATCGCGGGATTGATCGATTCGGATGAGCCTGCGACGCTCGATCAGCTCCTCGATGTTTTTCTCCATCGAGGACGCGCGCTTGGTACGAAGGGCGGATCAGCATCCCGTTTGCGTAAACCGCACGCTACCAGGAAAGGACCAAAAGCGCCGCCTGCGATCACGGAGGCGGCGTAAAAACGCTCCGAGCGTAACGTTCACGGTGCAGATCTGGGACATAGCCGCGATGCGCGTTTTCGTCCCGAGGGATTGGCCATCAGCGCGTTGAGGAACGGATGCGCCGCCAGCAACATGAAAAGGCGCTATGACGAGGCCCGGCGTATACCAGATGGCGACGATGGCGACGATGGCGACGATCCATGCGATGAGGAGTCCGTGATAGAGCTTGCGCGCTTTCTCGCGGCCGAGCTTGACCGAAAGCGTCGATCTGTTCGCCTCGCGGTCTTTTTCGATGTCGCACGTGTTGTTCGTGAACATGATGAGGCCGATGCCGATGATGGTGGGTGCAGACCAGATGAGCACCATGGGTTCGAAGCGAAGCGTGAGAACCTGAAAGCACGCGAGCGGAATGAGGCCGCCCATGACGATGCCGCTGACCGCTTCTCCGATGGGGAGGTATGAAATGGGGGTTTTTGCCGCCCGAATACATCACGACGATGATCGCGCCGACCACCGCTATGGCAAGCGGAATCCATCCTGCGACGACGATGGCGTATACTCCCAGGACGAACGCGGCCGCGAGCATGCCCACGGCGAGCATCAACGCGCTGCGGGGTTGACGTTGTTGTAGATGAGCACGGCGTCGGTGGGATCGACGTTATCCTGAGCGGAGTCGGTTCCTTTGATGTAATCGAAGTAATCGTTGAACGTGTTGACCGACGACTGCATGAGCACGCAGATGATCAGCAACGTGAAGCTCATGGTGACGGATACCGTGCCCGTGGCGACGTATGAAAACGCAAGGGCGCAAAGCGTCGGCATGATGGAAGCAGGCCAGGTATGCGGCGCCGCAAGCTGCCATGCCATGCGTGCGGTGAATCGCGCGTACGCGCTCTCGTTCGTCACGCTTTCGGATCGTTCCGTCATCGCGGAGACTCCTTTCCAAAAAACCGCCCGAGTAACGGGCGGTATCGTGATCGTGGCTACAGCGCTTGGCGCTAGTTGGAAAAGCATCGTCATATTGATGTCGTGCAACGACGACTCGGCAGGCTCCCACGTGTTGTCGATTTTTATCGTATTGTATGACGAGGGAGAGGCAAGACGCCGTCTCGGTTTGCCGCAATGCCTCGAGCATCGCGCGTCTCCCGCCATCGCAGCACGTTCGGCGGCCGACCGGGCTTGTCGACGCCCCTTTTGGGAAAGTCCTTCCTTTTTCCTGAGCGAGCGTCTGCAGGTAGCTTGAGTAGCTTTTTTGCAGGTTATCGTCACGGTCGCCCGAGCCGTATCGCCCTCGACGACCACATCGTCGATGACGTAGTCGAAGCCCTCGAGATACGTGCGGGCGAATTCTTTTTCGCGTCGACTGAAGACCGAGAGCTCGTCGAGATCCATATCCTCGGCGAACCACGAAAAAACTTCAGCATCATGGTTTTTGTAACCGTCGAGCGAACGCGCGAGCGCGTCGGCGATGACCTGCTCATCGGACTTGTCCTCGCTGCAGCCCGCAGCGCCGATCAACGCGCCAACGAGTATCGACATGATCGCGAAGGGGACGATAATTCGATGAAGTCTCATGTGCAGCCCCTTTCGACTCGGCTCTGTAAACTGATGTGCGGTATACAATAGTACTGCATATACGGATCGTTGCCACGCGCAGGATGTGAAGAGCGCGGCACCTACAAACGAGGGAGCGATTATGGCGAAGAATATCCTTATCGTGCACGCAAGTCCCCGTAAGGACGGAAACTCGAGCATGCTTGCGGAAAGTTTCGCTCGGGGAGCGCGGGAAGCGGGCAACGACGTCAAGATCATAGAGGTCGGTCATGCCGATATCGCAGGTTGCAAGGCGTGCGAATACTGCTTCTCGCATGATGGATCCTGCTGCCAGCAAGATGACATGCAGAACTATTACCCGCTGTTGCGCTCGTGCGATGTTCTCGTGTACGCAACGCCGATGTATTACTATAATTACCCTGCCCAGCTTCGTGCGTTTCAAGATCGCATGTTCTGCGGAGTGGCGAGGCCTTTCGGCATTCGGAGCTCGGGCTGTTGCTCTGCTTCGAAGACAAAGGGATCCTCCACCGCGCAACCGCTCGTGGATTCGTATCGCGTGTGCGCCAACTACTGCAAGCAGACCTCTATCGGCGAAGTGCTGGTTTCCAGCGTGTACGAACGAGGCGCGATCGCGGGCAACGGTCTTGATCGAGCCTACGAGCTCGGCAAGTCGATACATTAGAGACAAAGGTGATCTTTTGCGCGTAATACGTGTGCTCTTCGTCTGCCACGGCAACATCTGCCCCAGGAGCTAGAACGCCTGACAAATGAGGGCTTATTGACGGCTTGAAAGATTCCGCACTCCAGTTTTACACCACGGGGAGTTTCGCAAAACGATAGAGGGGCCGAGAGATGGAATTCTCGGCCCCTCTCTTCATCAAATGGCGCTGTTAATGAGTTCTCATCTTCTACGGAATCCATCGACCATTCGGCCCGTCTTCAGCCGCAAGGGGCTCTGTCCAGTTCACCAAAATGACCCGGTGATAGAATAATACCTGTTAATCGTCGTTGACGACATGATGAAGCCACCTAAGGTACCAGCATGAAGCACGCTTACATAGAATACGACTCATCGCGAATCAATGAAGACTGGTTCGAGCAGGTTGTCGTCGAACACCTCGTCGACAACCTCGGATACGAGCATCTTTATGGGCGGACGTCCGCCGCTCCTCAGATGACTACTGCGATGTGTTCCTGCCCGACGTATTGCCCGACGCTTTGGCGCGAATTAACAAGGAGCTCCCCGCTCCGCTGCAATCGATGAGGCCATCCTCAAGATTTTGAACGTCGAGGGTGGCACATTGGAGCAGCGCAACGAGACCTTCAACGACTACCTCCAGTCGGGCGTCGAGGTGCGCTACTTCGACGGCGAACAGGACCGGGATGAGATCGTTCGTCTGCTTGACAGCCCCTGTGCAAAGGAGGACGTTTCCATGGACGAGATGTTTGCCATTAAATGTCAAAACTGCGGCGGCCCCATGTATTCGCACCAGGCAAAGCGCAGTTTTGAATGCGCCTATTGCGAAACGGTTATTCCGTGGCAAGCGGGCGCGGAGAGCCCAAGAGCGCCCTGGGTATCCGTCATACGCCGCTGACGGTGGTTGACGGCTGCTCAAGCTCACGCACGTCTCGCAGCTCGAGCGCCCGGAGGACCCGGACTGGTATTTCTTTAATTCGCACTGGCGCAATCAGTCGGTTCTGGAGCATCTGCTATGGGAGGACCGCGGCACGGCGCAGGAGTTCCAAGAAGCCACGCACGTGAGCATTCCCTGCCCCTTCTGCGGCGCGTCCTTTGAGGGGTCATCGACCCAGCGTGTGTTTGAGTGCCCGTCCTGCGGAAACAAAATCGGTATGGCTGACCTGCTCAAGCCCGGCACGTTTAGTAAGCGCCTGACCATGGGCGTGGGTGCCGAATTCGTTCCCGAACAGGGCGTCCCCTGTGAGATATCGCCGCAGCAGGCGCGTGCCAACGCACTGCAGCTGGTGCGCCAGTACTCCGATGCCTTTGCGGTCACGATGTAGAAGACGCGATCCAAAACGACATGATGCTTTTCTATTTTCCCATGGCGCTCGCGGACCTGCGCATGATGGCGTCCTTCGGGCAAGGGCCTGAGCAAGGAGACCCTGGTGTACTACGAGGTGCTCGACTGGGCATATCCCAGGGCAAACTATCTAGACGTTCGCCTTATGGGCATTTTGGAGCCGTGGGACTTTGGCAAGGTGGGGCCGTTCGATCCCGCTATGCAGGAAGGCGACTTCCGCGTCGTTTCCGTCGATGCGTCCACCAAGGACCAGGTGGTTATTGATAAGCTGGCGCTCGACGTTGCAGGCAACGATGCCGAGGCGGTGCTGGGGCTCAATAAAAAGAGCATCCGCGCCTGGGCGCGCAAGGCCCGCAAACATAAGGACGGCCTGGTGATGGTGCCGGTCTACTTTGTCGATCGCCCGGCGTCGGATAGCCGCGACGGCGAGCAAGTGCGCATCGCCGTGAACGGCCAGACGGGTCGTGCGGCCGCGGTAGTGTTCAGCGACAAGCGTGAGACGCATGTGGTGGCACCGCTCAATCCCAACGTGATACTGTCGAGCGAAAGCACCGTGCACGCCACGCCCATCGAGGTCAAATACGTTAAATCGCCGTTCCTATACCAGACCGTACGCCGTGGAGGCGGCGAACAACCGCGGCAGGTTGCAGCCGCAGCCGAGGGTTCCTACCGAGAGGAGAAGCCCAAACGCAAGGGGCTTGTTCGGCGCGATTTTTGGGAAGTAGGGAAGTGGTGCTGGTTAGTCTTATGACGCGATAGCTAGGGGGCGCGGGGCGGCTCGCAGGAGCGCGGCCTGCCCGTTTTTGTGTTGCGAGATATGGCATCCGAATGGCCGTAGGGTCTCAGCTAAATGGCTATTTAGCTGAGGTTGCCGATGCCTTATTCACCGATGCATTTGACAATCTTGAAGACAACGCCGTTCTTTTCAGAATCACTATGGGTCAGTCTCCAGGGAAACGGGGTTGGGATCATACGAGATAGTTGTCGGAGTTGCTGCCTCACGGGTCGAAGACATCTCGAATGTCTCTTCGAGCATCAGCGCGAGCCTCTCCAGGCGCTTCGAGAGCGACGTGGCATTCAACTCCGTAACGCTCGCCGTCGAGGACGCGACCATCGACCGGATCCTGTATTGCGATAGCGTGGAAGACCTTCACTCTGGCAAACCTCATATCCTTGCTGTCCAAAAAGGGCGCTTCCATCGATCTCTCGACGTCGGGTCCATGCTGGTCGCAGGCAAGACAAGGAGCGGAAAGACCACGGGCATCATCGCGCTCCTTCTCCAAGCCCTTCTTGCGGGCCCGATGACCATGGTTCCCGCGTAATGATCATCGACCCGAAGAGGCGGAGCTTTCCCAGCTTCCCCATGTGGTGACGCTCGACGCAGACGGGGCGGACGCGTCGTCCTCGACGCTCTCCGCGACTTCGCCGATTCCGTGACAGAGCGGCAGGCATACCTCAACACGCTAGCTCGAGAACGGGGCGACGCCGTCAAGTAGGTCATTTCACAGAGACCCGCACGGAAAACGAACCCGAAATCGATGGCCTGAGCGGCTTTCTGTACTTAGACAAGAACGGTACGCCCTTGGTCGCCTTGCATTGGGAGCACTACTTCCCAGCGCATCGTCGCCAAGTTCAACTCGATCTACAAGGAGGGAGATCCCCAAGGTGACACCTCATGTCTGCCGTCATACGTTCTGCAGCAACCAGGCTCGCGCCGGGATGAATCCCAAGGTGCTCCAGTACGTGATGGGCCACAGCGAAATCAGGGGTGACGCTCAACACGTACACGCATCTTGGCTTCGAGGAGGCTCGCGAGGAGATGAACCGGCTATCCGTCTAAACATGCGTGGTGTACGGAGCTCGGTTTTACACCATTTCCTACACCGCATCGGGATGAAAAAACCGGTTCGTATATGAGAGGAAGCGTTTTACGGAGTATCGGAAGTCGAAGTAGGATATATGCTGTTATCTGCACTTTTGCTCATATATGAAAGGGTTTGGGACGATGCATAAAATCCTCTTTATTTGCCACGGCAACATCTGCAGATCGCCGATGGCGGAGTTCGTCATGAAAGACCTCGTCGACCGCCGAGGTGTTGCTCAGCGATTCCATATCGAATCCGCCGCGACTTCCAACGAGGAGATCGGAAGCCCCGTCCATCCAGGAACGCGGAGGCGTTTGTCGCGCGAGGGATATCGTGCGAAGGCAAGCGTGCGCGAAGGGTCATGCGAGACGATTACGACGACTTCGATGTCATCGTCGGCATGGATGAAGCCAACGTCAGGAATCTGAACCGCTTGTTTGCAGATGACCGGAATCAAAGGTTCATCTGCTCATGGAGTTCGCAGGGAGTCGCGTTCCATCGCCGATCCCTGGTACACGGGAGATTTCGACGCCACCTACGATGATGTGCTCAAAGGATGCGTCGGTCTGCTTGGGTGGCTCCATGCGTAATCTCGGTTTCGAGCTGGAGCGCACTATGGCGCAGGTCAACCCGCAGATCGGCGGCATCTTAAGATCACGCGGTATCGCGGCGCGTACGCGGACGCGATTCAGCGCGTGCGCGCCGCATCGCGAAATGGCCGCGTACCTCCTCGCTCATACGAATGCGTTTTACATCAGGCGTGATGAGACGCCGCGCAAAGGGCCCGACAAGGACAAACCGTATATCGTTTGCGAAGTGTGCGTGGATGACGCCATGGCGAAATCCGAGATCAACATGCGTCAGGAACTCATCAAGCTTGCGCTGGCAAGCGAAGGCATTCACTTCGAAGAGTTTCGCATCATCACCGCACGAGGAGGCATGAGAAGCCGTCATCCGTTTCTTGAAATCGCGAAGCAGGTTCGCGCGGGGTCGTACAGCCGAGGCCGCCTCATCGGGGGTTAGGCGCGATGGGAGTCGCGGGTGACGGAGCGAAGCGCGATAAGCTCCATGACCTTGAAAACGTGAAGCGTGCGCTCATTCTCGTTTTCGAAGATTCTTCGGATTTAGTCATCGAGTCGATCGTCGCGGCTGATGTCGTGGCGTTCAAAGCGTCTGACGAGTCGCAACTGCAGCGTACGAGCCGCGTAGCGTTCAGGATTCATCTGTACGCGAACGACGAGAGAATTCGCGCCCTTCTGATGACCCATGCGCCGCATATCCTCTCGCACGCGCGCGAACTCGGTCTGAACGCTCGGTCGCTGCAGGTTTACAGCCCGAAGCCGCGATGGCAGGGCGCAGGGCGTTTCCTCGCTGCGGATCGCCCGAGGTCTACTTCGGTTCGTAGGTCTTTCATCCCCTATGCTGATGAGCGCCTCGAGAGAGGGGGGATGGATAGCGTTGCTCCATGCCTTCGACGAGGCCCTCATCGTCGATTGACGACAGGTGGGCGCGCTTGTTCACCCCGAGCGGGCACGCGTGTCGTCAAGCGGACGATCTCGCTCGGGGTGAAACCTGCCAGACGTTATGCGACAGGAAGCGGATGATCAGGTACACGGCCGATATGGCGACGGTGACGAGCATCAGCGGGAAGCCGACCTTCATAAACGAAGCGAAGGTGATTTCGTGACCCTGCTTTTTTGGCGATATCGGAGAGGACCACGTTCGCTCGCTCCGATGAGGGTGCCGTTTCCGCCAAGGCATGCGCCGAGGAGACAGCCCACCACAGCGGGGTGACGTCCATACGGAAGCCTCCATGGTAAGGAGAATGGGATCATCGTCGCGACGAAGGGGATGTTGTCCAGAAAGCTCGATATAACCGCAGATCCGACGAGCAAAACGAGCATCATGACGAATACGTTGCCACCCGTCACGTCGATAAGCGCGAGAGCGAGCATCTCGATGACGCCCGTCTCCGCCATAGCGCCCACGATGACGAACAGGCCCGCGAAGAAGGTGAGGGGTCGTCCATTCGATGTCGAGCAAGGCGTGCTCGATGTTCTCACGCGATACGACGAGGATGGCGCCTGCGGCCCGTCATGGCAACGACGCTCGATTCGATGCCCAACGTTCCGTGCAACATGAAACCGATGACGACCAGGCAAATCATCGCGATGCTGATCTTGAACAGACGGGGGTTCTTGATGTAATCGGTCTCGACAAGCTCCATGATCTTCGCGCGTTGCTGATCGCCGACGTTCATCTTTCGACCGAACATAACGTAGAAGATGCCGATGATGATCGCCAAGATCACGACGACGACAGGCGCATCGTACACGATGAAGTCGAAAAACGTGAAGCCCGCAGCCGACCCGATCATGATGTTGGGCGGATCGCCGATGAGGGTTGCCGTACCGCCGATGTTAGATGCGAGTATTTCCGTTAAGAAAAAAAGGAATCGGATTCACGTCGAGCAATTTGCAAACCGTGATGGTCATCGGTCCGATGAGGAGAACCGTCGTCACGTTGTCGAGAAACGCGGAGAGAACGGCGGTCAGCAAGACGAAAAAGCATCATAATGCGCCACGGGTCGCCTTTGGCGATACGGGCGCACTTAACGGCAAGATACTCGAACAAACCCGATAGCTTCACCACGGAAACGAACAGCATCATGCCGAACAGAACGCCGAGGGTGTTGAAATCGATGTGCGACATCGCAGCATCGAACGGTAAGACATGCAGGATGAGAAGCAGCATCGCTCCCACGATGGCGACAAGCGAGCGGTGCATCTTCTCACTCATGATCAGGGCCATTGCCACAACGAATACTGCAACCGAAATTATCTGTGATGCGTCCATTCCTCAACTCCTGATGTGCTGCTAGCGGCATCTATGAAAATGCAATGTTGGGTACTATCTCAAAGTTCGAACCCTTTGTCCATGTCGTCGGCGTTCGTACACGCTTTATGCATGTGTCGACGAAGCGACGCTCGTCTGCGGCGCGTCCCGCAGATTATCGCGACGTCGAAAGACGCGTTTGGCCGGCATCCTTGCGTCGAGCGGCTGCATCCGTCGAGCCGACGGACCCCTAACATGATGAAACGCTCACACCAAGACGCAGCTTACGTAGGCGATGGTGCCTTTGCCGTGATAGTAGGGGATGCGAGCGGCTGAGCAGACGTCGGATACGAGCAAGCCTGCGGCTTCCATGGAATTGAATGCGCGCTCGGGGTATCGGCATGGCGCGTCAGGACAGCTGCACGAGGGGCAAAGCGTGCAGGTGCCGACCGACAGCGGCAAAGCATCGGGCAAGTTGAGATCGGTTCGAATCTTCTGGGAAAAACGATGCGAACCGACGTTTGTGCACATGCTCCGCTTCGACCATTCCATCGAAATCGAATTCATCTTCGAGTATAGCCACCGTCTGCACGACATAGCATGCCGTTTTTCGCTTCGATCATCTGCTGAAAGCGCCTCAGCTCTCCGCAATGAGGAGGGCACATCCAGTTCTTTCCGAAGGACCGACAGCGATCGGCGTTGCACATGTCCCTCACCTCGGGCGAGACTTCAATCGCGCTTGCCGGCGCAATTCCGCTGCGTTCGAAGCCCACTTGCGCGGCTAAGCTGGCAATGTCATCAAGAGCTCCGTTGGGCGAAGTCACTCCGACCACCTCCGTTACCGTGTTGCACGCATGCGACTCGACGACGCTCATTCTGCATCGAACCCCATGAAGTCAATGAAAAAATCGTTGAAGCGGGCGTCCGTCGAAAGCTCGATGTAACGGGCGGATTGAGCGATCTCTTTCGTTGCGCGCCGTCCATCTGCGAACAAGCACTCCACGGCTCCTCGTCCGGCGGTGTTTCCGTATACGCGCACTTTATCTGCGAGAGGGGGGATGAGGCCGATCGTCGCCGCAGAGCTCGGATCGAGGTGCATGCCGAATCCTCCCGCAAGGGCTACTTCGTCGATTTGGTCGTAGCTCACGCCGAGATCGGCCATCATCGTTTCGATGCCTGCACGAATCGCGCTTTCGCGAGCTGTACCTTGCGCACGTCCGATTGCGTAAGGTAGATGTTGCGCTCAGCATCGAGGCAACACACCGTCTCACCGTTCTCCTCGCCAATATGGCAATTCCAGCGCGGCTCCGTTTCTTCTGCGTCGCGCAAACGCCCCGTCTCGTCGACGAGGCCGCTGTCGACGAGCACGGCTATTGCGTCGAGCAGGCCCGAACCGCATATGCCGATGGCAGGCGCGTCGCCAACTGTTTCGAGGGAAAAGAGCTTCCGTTCAACGAAACCCGACATACCGCACCCGCCATCGCCGGCACGCCAAGCGTGATGTTCGCGCCTTCGAACGCGGGTCCCGCCGCCGTTGCACAGCAGACGATCCCGTCTTTGTTTCCGAGCGCCATCTCGCCGTTTGTTCCGATGTCGACGAACAGCTGGAGTCCGGCCCGGTCGTTCATGCGTGCAGCTAATATTCCCGCAGTGATATCTCCACCGACATATCCCGCAACCGCAGGCGCAAGATATGCGCGGGGGCATGACGGCAAAAACGTTTCGAATAGCGTCTGCTCGTCGCCGAACAAAGACTGGGGGCGTGAAAGGGGAGACGCCTATGCTTTTCGGGTCAAGCCCGCATGCAAAATGCTGCATCGTGGTGTTACCAGCAACCGAAAGGGCCGTTACGTCGTCGAGATTGACGCCTGCCGCTTCGCAGAGACATTCGCAGGCTTCTCGAATGCCGGTCGTAAGGCAACCGCTCAGCTTCGCAAGTCCTCCGGTTTTCGACGACGAGCTGATTCGCGAAATCACATCGCCGCCGTACACCACTTGAGGGTTCACCTTGCCGACCGACGCGACAACGCTGCGTGTTGCCATATCGACAAGGTGAAAGACCATGGTGGTCGTTCCAATATCTGCAGCAATGCCGTACGTCGACCCCTCCAGGAGCGAGGGCGTATCGAGTTCATCCATCCCCGCAATGTCGACAACGTTGGAATTCTCGAGGATGATCTCGATTCCGTCACGCGCCTTTGTCTCGCACGCAAGCTCGTATCGAATCCCCGCATCGTCCCTTACGAGAACCTTGCATCTACCGCAGGTCTTTGTTCCGCCGCAATAGGCGAAAACCGACTTTCCCGCTTCCTGGAGGACCTCTAACAGCGTCCGATCTTCCTCGGCGGAGATCATCTCAGCGCTGCCATCCCGATTGATTACCGTTACGTGCATCTCGTCCTCACCGCATTACATGTAATGGTCGCCTTGCGATCATGATCCCATTTCAGCTTAAGATCACAACCTGAAACGAGCGAAGATTCGCCCCGAGCATGATGAAGCATTGCTGCCTGTTTTGCAAACGAGCAGAAAGGGTGATCAATGCTTTTTGCCGAATCTTGCGATTTAACTATTCCGATTATGTAACCTTGATGCGAGGCGCGAGGTGCGCTCGTTTTCATTTGGTTGTCGAAGCATAATGGTGACTCGATTCATCCAATGCAATGCTCTACAGGGGGTTTAGCGATGATCGAGTGGAAGACGTGCCTCAAGATCGGCGTCACGGCCTTTCTGCTATTCGTGGCGATTCACTACTGGGAGCCTTTCGCTACGCTCGTCGGAGCGCTGATCGGACTTCGCTTCCCCTTGTAGTCGGTTGTGCAATTGCGTACGTGGTGAACATTTTAATGGCGTGGGTGGAGAAGCAGGTGTTCTCTCGTTTCAGCGGCCGTGTGATGACGAAGCTGAGAAGGCCCCTCAGCCTTTTGTCTTCGTTTATTTTAATCGTCGGGATCGTCGCCCTCATCGTACGTCTTGTCGTTCCAGAGCTGAAAGCTTGCGCTGATCTTCTCATCGCGCAGCTTCCCCTCATGGCGGAATCGGCAATCGACTGGCTTGAAACTTCGGGGCTGATAGAGGAGAGCGGTTTGACAACGATCTCCGATGCGGATTGGGAAGCTGCGTTTCAGCAGGTCGGAACCGTGGTCTCGTCAGGCGTCGGAAGCATGATGGGAACAGCCATCGAAGCCGTGACCTCAGTGTTCACAGGTGCCGCGACGGTTGTAATCGCTTTGATCTTCTCGGTTTACCTGCTGGCGAGCAAAGAGCGCCTTCTCGGCCAAGTTGACAGCGTTTTGAAGCGATATCTCGGTCAGAAGGTTTACGATGCGATGCATTACGTTCTCGGCGTTGCCGACGGGTGCTTCATCGTTTCATTGTAGGGCAATGCGCCGAGGCGGTGATACTCGGTGTCCTCTGCACGCTGGGAATGGCGATTCTGGGAATTCCTTATGCTGCGATGACAGGCGCCGTTATCGCGCTTACTGCGCTCATTCCGGTTGCGGGAGCTTATATCGGCGCAGCAATCGGCGTCCTCATGATCATCACGGTCTCGCCGATTAAAGCCATTCTCTTCGTTGTGTTCATCATCGTCTTGCAGCAGATCGAGGGTAATTTCATCTATCCGAAAGTCGTGGGTTCTTCGCTCGGATTACCCGCGATCTGGGTTCTTGCTGCCGTGATCATAGGCGGCGGGGTGATGGGGATCGGCGGTATGCTGATCGGAGTTCCCATCGCCGCAACGTTGTATCGCTTGTTGCGCGAGGATGTTCGCGGAAGAACGGGAAAGTTTGCGAGCAGGGACGATCGCTTAACGAATTAACGGTACCAGGTTGATGCGTGCAGCCTTCTTGCTAAAAATGAAGCGTGAACGGTTATGAGAAATCGACGCTGAGCTCATGTCGTCGCCTCGTTCATTTCGTCGCTGCGCTCATGTCGCCAATCTCGATTTCGAGCATCTCCCGCGTGACAAGTTCGTTGAGAATCATCCTGGCGTTGCCCACGATCCTCTCATTACGCCGCAGTCCAAGAAACACACAGAGCTGGCCGTCTCTCTGGTCGAAGATGGATCATGCGATCTTGGCGGTTTCGGAGAGGTTTTCGGTTCCCGCAACCTTTGTCAATACCCTGATTTCGCCCGATCCCGCAGCATCGCGGGCTCCGGGCGGGGTCAGAGCATAGCACCGAAGGGACGCGCGGCGGGCAGCGGAAGGGGCCCGCGGGAGCGCGGAACCCGCCCGGCGGAGGCCGCCGGGAGCATCTGAGGGCGGTTGGGCGGGTCAAAGGATGTGGAGGAACGATGGACTTTGTAAAATTCCTCCTTGCCGCAAAACCGCTGCTGAACGTCTTCCGGACGGTCGTGCGACGGAGAAACCCTAGTTCAGAAGCTTGTGAACTTTACATAACATATATTATCGTTATTTACTTTTGCTGGAAGAGCATATCGAGGTTGCGGCTCAAAAGCCCAGGTAAATCAAGCGATTCAGAATAGATTCCGACGATGATTCTTTGAAGCAAGAGGCCGTGCTTCGCTTTGCACTCAACAACGATGGCCATGCGAGGTCGTTGCATCAAACTGCTTCGGACAACTTCTTCACATGGCCTAAATTGTTTAACTGGTTAACCCCATGCGGACGACGCTGAGGACGAAGTACCGACTGACGATGCTCCCAATATCGACGTATAGTTTCCGCTCTGAATGGCATCCATAACAAGTGGCATGACCTGGGCAAGAGAGATCGCGTTAAGAACCAATGTCATAACACAGATAGCTATCATGAACATAGACTGGCGACGAAGCCTGAACTCCAATGATCCTGGATCGCTCAATCCTTCGAGACCGCGGAGTTTGCCGTAGGCAATTGCAGCGCAAGTGACCGCGATCGTGCTTAATAAGACGCCGCCGATTATCAACGAAATCGGACCGCAAATCATTGCAGCGGTGATGAGAGACTGAGCCGCTTTCAGCGCTGCCCGTGGCGGCTGGTCGTTGAAATCGGGTTTCGGAGTCTCTGGATGATTCCGACCTTCGGGTAATTCATCTTTTGATTGCTCATAGTGATCACATCTCTAAACTAGGCTTCTGACCTGGGGTTATATAAGCGAGGCTCTGAGAGCCGTTCTAAGACCCATTATGTGTTTTCATGGGTTAAAACTCATGAAAACAAGCGCTTTTCAAATACATTATGACGCTGAAACGATCGAACGAGTCTCGACAAACACCAATGATGCGTATAAACCTTAAGTGACGATCAAATGCCGCTCGAGCCAAAGCCTTCTTCGCCTCGAGATGTTTCAGGCAGAGTATCTACTTCCGAAAATGAAACAGATGGAATTTTGACAATCATCAACTGCGCGATACGATCTCCGACATTAACTTTAAATGAAGACTCAGGATCAAGATTAACGAGCACGACCTTGATTTCCCCGCGATATCCACTGTCAATAAGACCTGGCGCGTTAACGATGGATATTCCATGTCGGGCGGCGAGCCCGCTGCGGGGGAATCACGAGTCCTGCACAACCGTCAGGAATCGCTAACGCGAATCCGCAGGGAACAGTTGCTCGCTCAAAAAGGTTTGAGCGTAATCGAAAGGCTGGATCTAAGATCAAGGCCCGCGTCACCATCATACGCATATGACGGCAGCTCGAGCTTTTCAGACAGACTTAATATTGGGATGTTCATTGCTTCGTTACTCCATATTGATTTCAGTTAGAGCGCGAGAAACTCTTCAACGCTTTTAAAATCTTTATATACGCTTGCAAAACGTATATATGCCACGTCGTCAAGGTTGGCCAGGCGTGACAGCACGAGATCGCCGAGGTCTTTCGAGCGAATTCACCCTTAGGTAATGAACGTAGTTCATTTTCAATATCAGTAATCAGCAGATCAAGTTGTTCGGGAGTGATGGAGCGTTTCGCACATGCAATGAGCAATCCTCTCATCAGCTTTTGCCTGTCAAACGCCTCTGACGATCCATCGGATTTAATGACGATAGCGGATGCTCGCCAAGTCTTTCGTACGTAGTGAAGCGATATCTGCAACCAAGGCATTCTCTCCGTCGCCTGATGGCGTTTCCATCCTCGGCAGATCGAGAGTCGACAACTTTTGATTCCTCAAAACCGCATACTGGGCAGCGCATATAACTCCTTAATCGGAAAATGATCTAGAAATCATACAACATAAGCTGCTCGAGGAAGAATATACGACGAAAAACAACAACAATATCTTGTTGTAAAGGAATTCCTGGATTAGATTAATGGATAAGACTTTATCGTGACGTTGCCTGCTCAAGAATCGCCTGAAGCATAAAGCTGGCACATCAGCGAGCATAGTAAGGAAAGAGCCAGAAAACCAAGTACATAAACCTCGTAGAATCTGAATCCGTTAAATCGAAGATGTAGACAAATTCGCTAGCGACCAGCCGAATCGCTTTTACACAAGAATGACGAACAAAGAGATAACCGTTCCAACGATCAAACAGATCGTCGATTGGATCGACGACATTTTTTGAGGCTCACTTTGCATGATCTGGAAAATCTGCCTGTGCTGACTTATGGGAAACTCAATGATAGTCGCATGCTTCTGCGTGCGGTTTTTCGCAAACGGTGTTTCGAGCCGCTGTACCTTCGACGACGATCCCTTCAAGATGATTCATCATGAGTTGCCTCCGTTCCCTTGCATAGAACCTTTGTTCGTTGTTATAATATAGCGAACAAAGGTTCATGTCAACAATTTAGCAAACATCCGTTCTAATTACTTTGGAGGTTGCCGATGTCGCAGAAAATTACGAAACGACAGCAAGCTGTGCTGAATTGCATCGAGCAGTGCATTCGTGAAAAGGGTTACGGCCCGACGGTGCGCGAAATCTGCACGGCGCTTGGGCTATCCTCCCTTCAACCGTCCATGTGCATCTCAATGCACTTGAAAGCAAGGGGTACATCAAGCGCGACCCCTTAAGTCTCGATCGATTGCGCTAGCCTATTCGATTGATGATGAGGTTACCGTTGACGATGAGCCAGATGTCCGCAATATCGTTGATGTGCCGTTAGTCGGAGACGTTGCCGCAGGCATCCCCATTCTTGCTGAGCAAAAACATTACAAACACGATATCTCTTCCGACTGAGATCGTCGGAGACGCGCCATCTTTCATGCTTTCGGTTCGAGGCGATTCCATGATCGAGGTTGGCATTAACGATGGCGATTACGTCGTGGTTAAGGAACAGCCCGTTGCAAACAACGGCGATATCGTCGTGGCCATCGTCGATGATGGTGCGACCGTTAAACGCTTCTACAAAGAGCGCGATCATATTCGACTTCAACCGAAAATTCCTCTATGGAACCCATTATCGTAAAAGAATGCTCTATTGCGGGTAAAGTTGTCGCGGTATTTCGCCGTCTCTAACGATTGCAGTTTCTTTCTTTAAGCAAGGAACATCGTTGTCCCTGCAACATTGCGATCGCAGACATCATAGGCGACGCTCGTTATCAAGAGCCTCGTATGCTTGCAAGCAGCGATTCTCAGAAAAGGTGGCGATTCAAGCACAATAGCGCTCATGCGCACGGATGTTGCGCCACGCGCCTGCAATGAACCGCCTTATTCATAGTGCTGCCTACGTGGATAAGCGTAAAAATATGAATGTCAATGTCGATGTTGCTTACGAAAAGCTAAGCATCTACTTTTAAAAGCAGCAAACACGCCTGTGTAGCTTTTCGGACGAGCATTTCGATCACCGCTCCATGTTCATCGTAGCGCTCTGCAAGTATCTGGCATCTCTCATGGGCGATCGAGACGAGATCTCCCCCTCTCGAAAGGAAGGAGAACGTTCATTAGCCTATCCGCCGATGAAGCAGCTTTCCCTATTCGCGTCACCAGTTCGTCAATGCCCTCCCTTCTTGGGCGGAAACGAGAACCGCCTGAGGAAAACGCGATGCAAGAGACGCTTTCAGTCTGCATCGAGCAGGTCGATTTTTTATTGAAAACCTGTATGCAGGGTGCGGTATCGGCGCCAATTTGACCTAAGACATCTTGCACCGCTTTAATCTGCCTTTCAATTCATGCGAAGATGCGTCCACTACATGCAAGATCAAATCAGAGCCTGTAATTTCGTCGAGCGTAGATTTGAACGCCTCGACAAGCGTGGTCGGAAGCTTTTTGGATAAAACCTACAGTATCCGTAATGGTGATTTGACGGCCTTCAGGAAGTTCAAACTTACGCGTCGTTGAATCGAGTGTTGCAAAAAAGCTTGTCATAGCTTAAAACATCCGCATTGGTTAAGCGGTTGATTAAGCTCGATTTCCCGGCGTTCGTATAACCGGCGAGTGCGACCTTGTACATTCCGCTTGCATAACGGCTCTCGCGTTGAACCGATCGCACGTTGCTCAATCGAGCAAGATCGCGTTTGATCGAGGTGATGCGCTTACGCACCATTCGCCTATCGACTTCGAGTTGACTTTCACCTTCGCCGAATCGCGAGCCAACGCCACCGCCCATCCTATTGGATGCGAGATGCGCCCACATGCCACGCAATCGAGGATACAGATATTGATTTTGGGCTAAGCGCACCTGAAGACGACCTTCTTTGCTTGTTGCATGTAAAGCGAAAATGTCGAGAATCAGCGCCGTGCGATCAATTACCTTCACGTCGCGTGGAACGATTTTCTCTAAGTTCGATTGCTGAGATGGAGTGAGCTCATCATCGAAAATGACGATGTCGGCGGAAAACGAGCGTGTGAGACCCGCAACCTCCTCGGCTTTACCCGCTCCGATAAACGTTCGAGGGTTGGGCGCTTCGAGCTTTTGCGTTGTACGGGCCACCACATCGGCCCCTGCCGTGTCAGCCAATCTCTCAAGCTCATCAAGGGACGACTCAACGGGCCAATCCTGCCCTGGACGCTCAACGCCGACGAGAACGGCTCGTTCTCGAGATTCTTTACAACTTTACTTGAAAAAGACGCCACCTTGGAACATGCGCCACTCCTTTAAATCAAAAACGAAACCACGTTATGTGTTCATTCGCCGTAAGGACCGTTGCGACTCACATCAGGTTTCGCCCACACGAACTTCATCTGCCATACAGTGCATGCAGCAAATGATCGTCTGCAAACCCTTAAAGCTCGGGTATTTCATACGTACCCGCATATACATATTGCGCAGATCCCGACATCATTACATGGTTGTTGCTTGCCCAATCAATATCGAGCACTCCACCTGGCAGGTAAATCTTGTTCACTCGAGGCCCGCGACCGGTAAGAGCGGCGGCAACGCCAACCGCACATGCTCCCGTTCCGCAAGCAAGAGTCTCGCCGCAGCCACGGTCAAACACCCTCACGCGAATGCCCTCGGAAATGCAGATCGCGAACTCGATGCTCGATCGTTCTGGAAACACAGGATGAGATTCGAAAAACGCTCCGATGCGCCCGATGTCGAAGGTGTCAAGGTTCTTATATATCGAATCATTGAACAAATCGTCATCAAGTTCATTGAAGTCATCCATAAAAGCAAATGGCATGCGGGTTGCCCATGGAGATGCAGGTGAATCTGAACTCACCCCAAGGCGAATCAAGCGGATAATCGCAGACGAACGATCTACTATGGCCGTAATCAGCGTTCGTTTCGAGGCGAACGGGGATAAGGCGAGGATCAAAGTTGCGGCTCACCCATATCAACCGTCGCGTGGGATAGCTTTCCGTGAATATCGACGCCGTATTCGACCTCGCGGACGCCTGCAGCAGTCTCCACGGATATACCACCGTAAGAACGCGGCGTCATTTCGTGATCCACCAAGTACTTTGCAAAGCATCGCAGTCCATTGCCGCACATTTGAGCAACGGAACCATCGGCGTTGATGTTGATCATCCTCGCAACGCAGTCTTTCATCTCCGTCGGCTTGATTAAGATGACCCCATCAGCTCCAATGCCAAAATGCCTATCGCACATCGCTTTGACCTGATCGGATGAGAACGACAGCTTATCCTTTAAGTCTTCAATGAGAATGAAATCATTCCCAAGGCCATGAAGCTTCTCGAATTTCAGCTTCATCGTAGTCTCCCTTAAGATTAAGAAACGCAAGATACAGACTCCGAAGCTCGATCCGCTCGCTCGATGATGTCAAATGAGCGAGCGAGCATTTGGCCCATGGGAAGCTCGGCGTCAATCCAATTGATGCGCCGATCTTTACCGAACCACGTTCTCTGCCTTTTCGCGTATCGGCGCGAAGCTGTTTTAATATCCTCTATCGCTTGGTCCATAGAACGCGCTCCATCAAGCGCCGAGACGATCTCTTTGTACCCGATTGCCTGAGCAGCGGTAAGACCTTGGCGAAAGCCCTTATCAAGAAGCCTCGTAACCTCTTCGATGAGACCATGCGCCACCATGGCGTCAACGCGACGATCAATACGCGAGCGTAATACCTCGGGAGCCACTTTCATTCCAATGAAAACGGCGGGATAAAATTGCGGGATGCTTTGCAGGCGAGCTTTTTGGCGAGCGTAGCTCTCCCTTCTTCAATAAGCTCGAACGCGCGCACGACGCGTCGGACGTTGTTCGGATGAATCTCTCGAGCGCTGTCGGGATCTCGCTCATGCAAAGATCCCAAAGAGCCTGAGCGCCATGTTCCTCGGCAAAAGCGGTGTAGCGCTCTCGAACCGATTGCACTCATTGTCTCCACGAGGAAAGGAGTAATCGTCAAGTGCTGCTCGTACGTATAAACCCGTCCCCCGACGAGTAGGGCGCGTTTTCCGCCGCCGTCGATCTTCTCGAGCGCTCTTCGCGCATATTCCTGATACAACGCAGCAGAATACGGAACGCCTGGGTCGACGAGATCGATCCCGTAATGCTTAACGCGCTGTTGGCTTTCGATGACCTTCCCTGTTCCGATGTCCATTTCTCGATAGATCTGCATCGAGTCAGCGCTGACGATCTCACCGTTTAAGGCAAGCGCAATCTCCTGGGCAAGATCCGACTTACCCGAGGCGGTCGGGCCGACGATGCAGATGATTTTGTTCTCGAGCGAGACCATTGTTAAATCAGCGAACCTGCAAGATACCAGGTTTTAGCCTCGTCGATGCGAGCCTCCACAATGGTTCCGACGTAATCATCGATGCACGACCCCTCGGGAAGCTGCATATGAACCGTCTGATTCTTGGGACTCTTTCCCGTGAGGATGCTCTGATCGCGCTTTGAACCGCCCTCGATCAGAACCTTCACAATCGCTCCGTCATCCACCTGGTTAAGCTCGTACGCACGTTGCTGCACGAGCTCGACGAGCCTGTCGAAACGCTCTTGGATCACTTCACGGGCGTTTCGTCTTCGAGGGCGGCAGCGGGCGTGCCCTCGCGCTTCGAATAAATGAAGGTGAACACCTGGTTGTACCCGACTTCCTTAACCAACTCATACGTTTGAAGGAAGTCCTCTTCGGTCTCTCCGGGAAAACCAACGATGATATCGGTCGAGAGCGCGATGTCGGGACGAACATCTCGAAGTTTCTGTATGAGCTCGAGATAATGCTCTCGCGTATAACGACGATTCATCGCTCTCAAAATTCGGTTCGAGCCCGACTGAACGGGAAGATGCAGCGCAGGCTGCAAAGAACGCAGAGCGCCGAAACGCTTGATGACCTCATCGTTGAGATCTTTAGGATGGCTCGTCGCAAAGCGAAGGCGCTCACCCCCCGTGGCGTCTATCGCATCGAGAACATCGACGAAGCGCGCGTCGCCGTAAAGATCCCGTCCGTACGAATTGACGTTCTGACCCAGAAGAGTGATCTCCTTTACGCCCGCGTCAACGTAGGACTGCGCTTCGGAGACGATGTCTTCAAGCTTGCGAGATTTTTCTCTGCCGCGCACGTAAGGCACGATGCAGTAAGAGCAGAAATTGTTGCATCCGATGGTGATGGGAAGCCATGCAGCCCAAGAATGTTCCCGTGCAGTGGGAAGCTCCGTTGGAAAAGAGTCAGATGATTCAAGGACTTCCACATGATGCTTGCCATCGACGATAGCCGCTTCAAGCAATCCGGGAAGCGCGCCGAGATTATGCGTGCCGAACACAACGTCAAGATGAGGAAGCTGCTCGATCAGCTTCGCGCCGTCTCGCTGGCCTATGCAGCCGCCAACTGCCACGATTCTTTTTCGAAATCGGCGATTCGTCTCGAAGCTTGATGTTCTTCATAGACGCAACTTGACCGTACAGCCTGATATCTGCCGCTTCGCGAACGCAACACGTCATGAAAACGACGATATCGGCGTCTTCTATCGTTTCAACGGGAACAGCGCCGAGGCTTTCGAGCATGCCCGAAATACGCTCGGAATCGTGCTTGTTCATTTGGCATCCGAAAGTATGGATGCAGAAAGTTAAGCCTTGAAATTGTGAGAACATGATTTCCTATTCTGCGGAAGAGCGAGTTTCGTCAGTATACGTTGAACCGCGAAACGATTTCGGTTCAACGGAAAAACGAATCGCGGTGCGAAATTCACCATCGATCACAATGTCCGCGAACGTGGGCACGCAGACGATGTCGATCCCAACAGGTGACAAAAGCCACGGGAAATGGCTATTGCCTTGACTGCTTGATTGACGGCTCCCGCGCCCACCGCTTGTATTTCCACCAATACCCCGTCTTTGATCATGCCTGCGATAGCGCCTGCAACTGAGGCGGGTGATGATTTCGAAGACACCTTCAAGCAACCCGATTCAGGCGTTTGTTGCATTGTCACTGAATTCCTCATTCGTCAATAGCTCGTTTATGCTGCGTAAATCGTCGGGTCAGATCTCAATATTGCCCTTAACCTGCATCTCTACAATACTACCGTTTGCTAGAGGGCGACGCAACAACGCGCGTTGCCATTTGTTACTCCTCCCTGGTATTCTGCGCGATCAACCCTTCACCCCGAAGCAGAAACAAGTCAACGTAAAGTACAGGCGCGAATTTGCACATGGACGCCGAAACCGAAGAGAGAACGAAGCTAAAGCATCTTCTCTACCGGGATGGTAATTCGGATCGAATCGCCGGAAACGCGGATCTCAGGCTTAACATCCGAAACGAGGAAATATCTCTCGGCGATTTCCTTAAACGCCCTGGAAACGTCCCGCTCAGGCGATCGACATCTGCGGCATCGAGTTTCAGCCCCTTCGAGTGCGAGCGAACGTTTGCCCGGCTCGAGCGATCCGCTCCGCGAACTTCGGGAAAACTAACGAGCTTGAGCCTTTCGACCAAAGAAAGAGCGGGTTCGATCGAGCCGTCCATAATCCGTCGTGCCGAACGCGTGGAAATGACCATGCCCAACTGCTCCGAGCGCTCCGCAAGGTCTTCAGGCCGAGCGGCAAAGGCGAGGGCTTGCGGAAGGCTCGCATCGCCTGCGGAATCACCCAAAGCGCGGGCGACGGGGTGAGCGTCGCCATGCCGTATTCGTACATTGCGGCGACGATCTCGGTAAACGAACCGCAGAAGACCTCGCAGTCTTTACGGTGTTCGAGGGCGAATTCGGCACAGGTTCGCAAAATGTTTCGCGGTCCGCGCATGACATGAACGCCGTCGCGAACCTCGAAAGAAGGAAAAGTAGACTGATCCGTTTTCTCGCCGAGCGTTTCGAGGTTTGTATCGATGGCAATGGAGGTGCCGCGTCCAAGACGACTGCATGCAACAGCTGCGCTTTCTGCGTTTTCCTGATTGAATACAAGGCCATGCCCCGACCGTGCATTCCCATTTATCCATATGAGCGGAGTCGAGCTTCGATGTGACGCGAGGTTCGAATATGCGATCGTTCATGTTTTCAGGAACACCGCAACCGTCGTCGACGACGACGAGCGAACGCTTTGCTTCATCCCTGCTCACGGCGACGTATATCCTGCGAGCACCTGCATCACGCGCGTTTCTTAAACATTCGATGACGACGTCTTCGGTAGAGCGTATGTCTTGAGCCGCTTGGCGTTTCTCAGCTTCGGAGCGCTTTAAGCGGACGAAGCCGCCTCCCGAAGTCCTCATCGACTCGAAGACGGCTGTCAGAGCAAACCGTCTCGATGAACGAACCGAGGTCGTTCATCGAATTGTTATTTGGCGTAGTCGACTGCACGACTCTCGCGAATCACGACGACTTTCACCTGTCCGGGGTACTGCATCTCGCTCTCGATGCGATGCGCGATTTCGTGCGCAAGAACAACGGAACGAGCCTCATCGACCACTTCAGGCTGAACCATGACGCGAACCTCGCGACCGCCTGGATGGCGTACGTGCGTTCAACGCCCTCGTAGGAATTGGCGATTTCCTCGAGCTTCTCAAGACGCTTGATATAGGCGTCAAGCGTCTCCCTTGCGCGCACCGGGGCGTGCGGCGGAAACCGCATCGGCAGCCTGCACGAGCACATCGAGCACGGTGTTCGGATCGACGTCGGCATGATGGGCTTCGATGGCGTGAACGATCTCAGGTCGTTCACCGAAACGACGGGCGAGATCGGCGCCGATGACGGCATGACTGCCCTCAACCTCGTGATCGACGGCCTTGCCGAGATCGTGAAGAAGTCCGCGCGCTTTGCAGGAACGGGGTCCAATCCGAGCTCCGAGGCCATAACGCCCGAAAGATAGGCGACTTCGAGCGAGTGGTTAAGAACGTTTTGACCATACGACGTGCGGTAACGAAGACGGCCGAGCGTTCTGACCAGCTCGGGATGCAAATCGTGAATACCGGTGTCGAAGGCAGCCTGCTCGCCCGGCTTCCTGAACGCGCTGATTGACGAACGAAACCGCTTTGCCGTACATTTCTTCAATGCGCGCGGGATGGATACGCCCATCAGAAACCAGATTCTCCATAGTCACGCGGCCGATCTCGCGGCGAACGGATCGAAGCACGAAATGGTCACGCATTCAGGAGTGTCATCGATAATGAGGTTGGTGCCGTAAGCTGCTCGAAAGAGCGAATGTTTCGACCTTCTCGACCGATGATGCGACCCTTCAAGTCGTCGGAGGGGATATGGATGGTGGAAAACGGTGTTCTCAGCCGAATGGTCCGCCGCAACACGCTGGATCGCAAGACTCAGGATCATACGCGCTTTTTATCAGCTTCGGTTTCGTTCGCATCTCCGCATCGCGAATGATGGCAGCGGATTCGTGCGTGACCTCATCGCGCAAAGAGTCGAGAAGCTCCTTTTAGCCTCCTGGGGGTGTCATGCCCAACACGCTCGAGCTTGCGGCCCATCTCCACCTCAGCGGCGGAAAGGTCTCTTCGCGTCGCTCGATCTGACCCTGCATGGAAGAAAGCTGATGCTCGCGAGCATCGAGGGACTCGACCCGACGATCAAGGGACTCTTCGCGTTGAGCAACGCGGCTTTCAGCCACGCGCACTTCGCGCATACGCTCCTTTGTTCTCCTCGTCGATCTCCTGCTTGTAGCGCAAAGCCTGATCTTTGCCTCGATGTCAGCTTCGCGTCGCATGGTTTCAGCCTGCTTTTTCGCGTTTGCCACCAAAGTCTCAGCCTCTTGAGCTGCGTTCTTGGTAAGCGTAGCCGCTTCAACAGCAGCTTTCTTCGTCGAAGATTGGGCAACGAAACGAGCGACGACGAAAACCGAGAGCAAGACCTACGGCAACTCCGATGATGATAAACAGCGGGTCCATCTTCATGCTCCCCTTTCTTTCTCATGGTCGTCAATTTGATGTGCAAAAAAAGTCGGCATAGGCCGACATGAGCAACGAGCACGAGTAGAACATACTATTGTTTTGTATATAGTAAGCACCAGCAGGTGCGTATCGCTCAAGGTCATTTAAGTATAACCGAAAAACTGGGGCGTTACCTGCCACAACGCAAAGGAATACTCAAACGGATCGTTCAACCGGGACAGCGACAGAGCAACCAAGGCACCGCTGCCCGAATCATGTCGTATCGAATAAGGGCGCTCGCCCGACCTTTTTACGTAGTCGACTTCGCGAAAGGGCAATATCGAAATCTGACCCGACGATTTACGCAGCATAAACGAGCTATTGACGAATGAGAAACCGGGCAAAGGCGGGCGGCCTACCGTGCCCTCACACTCGCCCTCCTCGACCCGATCCGACCACGCCTCGCGCACAAGATGCGCTTACGTCCGACGAAAACCCTTCGACATCAGTTTTCGATATGCAGCCTCGCGAATATTACGCGCGCGAGGAGGGTGCTTCGCGAGAACGGCGAGCGCGCGCTCGCGTTCAGCTCCATCCCCCCTCGCCCCGATGCTCTCGATACGTATCGAGGGATTCAGGGTCGATGCCGAGGTCTTCTATCTCGCGAAGGGCGAACCTCAAACCCTTGCCCGAAGCTAACGTCTGACGAACGAGAGACTCGGCGTATCTGCCGTCGTCAACAGCGCCTACTTTCACGGCACGAAGCAGAGCGCCCTCGACGGCCTCCTCGCTAAAGCCCGCTTGAGCGAGCTTTGCACGCAGACGTTGGGTCGATTGCTCGCGAACGCTCACGCATCTCAAGATCTTTTGAAAGGCTTCGTTCGCCTCAGACGACGCCGACTCGAGCGGCATACCGCCCTTATCGCGCCTCATCTGAGGCTTGCTGCAAGACATGCCTTTTGCAATCTCATCCGTCTGCTTGCGCAAGCGGGCGAGCAGCTCGTCGCGCCGATGGTGCCCATTAGCGCTTCTTGCCGTCCTTAAGTGCGGGCGTCGCCGCTTCTTCGCCGAAATCTGCTTCGATAACGGGAATGTCGTACGCCTCGCGCACACGTCGCTCGATCTCGTCTCTCATATCAGGGTTTTCCCCGCAGCGTCTGTTAGCGGCCTCTCTGCCCTGGCCGAGACGCTCTTCACCGTAGGTGTACCAAGCTCCGCTCTTCTTCGCGACACCGCACTCAACTGCCATGTCGACGATGCAGCCTTCTCGCGAGATGCCCTCCCCGTACATGAGGTCGAACTCCGCCTCCTTGAAAGGCGGTGCCACCTTGTTCTTGACCACTTTTTGCGCGAACGCGATTTCCGACGACCTCGCCGCTTTGCTTGATGGAGTCTATACGGCGAATGTCGATGCGCACGCTTGCGAAGAACTTAAGAGCACGACCGCCGGTCGTCGTCTCAGGATTTCCGAACATGACGCCGATTTTCTCACGAAGTTGATTGATGAAGATGCACGTGGTGTTCGACTTGGAGAGCGATCCTGCAAGCTTACGAAGCGCTTGAGACATAAGGCGCGCCTGCAAACCGACCGTCGTATCGCCCATTTCGCCCTCGATTTCCGCCCGGGGAACCAGTGCGGCGACCGAGTCGACGACAACGCAGTCAATTGCCCCGGAGCGAACAAGCATGTCGCAGATTTCGAGAGCCTGCTCGCCCGTATCGGGTTGGGAGATCAGCACCTCGTCGATGTCGACGCCGAGGCGAGCGGCGTAAACGGGATCGAGGGCATGCTCGGCATCGATGAACGCGACGATGCCGCCCATAGCCTGCGCTTGCGCGATAATCTGAAGCGCAAGCGTTGTTTTACCGCTCGATTCAGGACCGTAAATCTCCACGATTCTTCCGCGCGGTACACCGCCAATGCCCAAAGCCGCATCCAAAGGAAGCGCCCCCGTCGGAATGACGCCTATGGCGAGGTCCGCACCGCCTTCGCCGAGCTTCATAATCGAACCCCGACCGAACTTCGATTCTATCTGGTCGGTCGTGATCTTAAGCATCTTCTCTTTATCTTGGTTCATCCCCATCTCCTCGACCACGTTTCTAAAATTTATTAAGCATTATGATAAACGAACGTTTGTTTGCATGTCAACAAAGCCTTGAAATTCAGGAGGCGCATGACGTGAGCATTCACGCCGATCGTTTACTTGCAAAGGAGCATAACCGCTCAACCAAGCAAAAAACATGACGCCGACCTTGCACGGACCTCTTGGTTTTATCGCTTATGCCTTACACCGCGCAGAGCAGTTCTATCCCCACTCGATCACAAGCCAATCGTATTCTCGACACGATGCAGAAGCTTTCCTATCCGAACACCGGCAGGCAAGCCGCCCTACGGTCAGCTCGTTCAAGCTCAGAGTAAACTCAAAGGTCATGAAAGCGCATCTGCGAACAGAGGCTGCAGCACCATGGCCGATCTCGCGCGAGAAACGAAGGGACGCTACATAAGAACTCGATCGTTTCGAGCAACGCGTGCAACGCGCATAGTGCCGTACGAGCGCGGACCTCATCGTGATTGCCGTCGAACGTGCGCGTGAAGCTGCGTTCCCCAGTGTGCGTGGCGACGCCGAAACACACCGTTCCCACGGGTTTTCCAGGCTCGGCCCCCCGGGCCCTGCGATTCCCGTCACCGAGACCGCAAGATCGGCGCCAAGCGCGTTAAGGGCTCCGCGCGCCATGATCAGCGCGGTGTCCTCGTTGACTGCCCCCCTCGGCCGCAAGCAGATCTGCTTCAACGCCGAGCAGCTGCGTTTTTAACGTTCGATGCGTAGCTCACGACGCCGCCCCGCACAACAGCAGAGCTGCCGGGGACCGAGGTGAGCGTCGTCGAGATCAAGCCTCCGGTGAGGCTTTCCGCGGTTCCCAGCTTGACGCTCTTCTCGCAAGCGCATTTCACCACGTCGGCAGCAAAGAATACGCGCGCGCTCGTCAAGTTCTCGTCCCGAGTAAAAGTCGGTTACATCATCGCGGGAAAGCTCGCAAGACGCCTCATCGGGCTCGACGTATTTCGACGGAGCGCCTTTCGGACCGAATCCGATGAGGTGCCGGGCTTTCGCGATGTAATCGACCATGGAGATGATCGTCAGCACCAAGGCCACGAGCATCACGAACCACGAGAGGAGATACAACGGGGTTTGCATCACCGACTCGAAGTTAGGCAGCACGAGGCTGTCTTTCACGATGAACAGCACGATGGCGATGATCTGGAACACCGTCTTGGCCTTGCCGTACCAGCTGGCGGCGATGACCTCGCCTTTCGTAGCGGCGATCATGCGAATGCCCGACACGATGAACTCGCGAACCAAGATGATGAGGACGGGCCACGGTGGCAGAACCGATAGCTCGACCAGTGCGAGAAGAGCCGCTGCGACTAAGATCTTATCCGCCAAAGGGATCCATGAACTTGCCGAAGTCGGTGACCTCGTTTCTACTGCGGGCAAGGTACCCGTCGATCCAATCGGTACAAGAGATGATGATGAAGACGCCGGCGGCGATCAGCGACTTCATCTCATCGGAAATCCAACTGAGTCCGATCCATTGCGGCCAAGGACTCAAAATGGCAAGAACGAAAACGGGAACGAGGCAAATTCGGACTAGCGTGATGATGTTCGCGGGAGTCCAGAGCTTGTCGGAACCCGTACGCACCTCAGATGCCATGTGCTACTCGCCCTCCATCTCGTACATGAGCGTGTCGACGATCTCGACGCGAACGATCTGCCCGGCTCTCCCGAGGAAAGATACGTTACCCCGTCGACCTCAGGAGCCTGGCACCGAGCGCGACCGAAAACCTGGCCATCTTCCTCGACGCCCTCGACAAGCACGTCGACCTGCGTGCCGATACGCTGCGAGATCAAAGCGGCGCTCGCCGCATCGGCGGCATCGCGAATCGCTTGAGCGCGTTCAAGCTTCACATCGTCGTCGACCTGATCGGGAAGCTTGAAGGCCCGCGTTCCCTCTTCGCGCGAGTATGCGAAGACGCCGACGTAGTCGAACATGCCCTCTGACACGAAGTCGAGCAGCTCCTCGAACATCTCCTCGGTCTCACCCGAAACCCGCGATCAACGTGGTGCGCAGCGTCATGTCCGAACCACCGTTCGCACATGGTCGACGAGCTTCTCGAATTGCTCGCGAGACCCCGAGCGATTCATCGCCTTGAGAATACCCTCGTCGACATGCTGCAAAGGGATGTCGAGATACGAGCAGATGTTGTCATGATCGCGCATGGCGAAAAGCACGTCGTCGGTCACGCCTTCGGGCTGAAGGTACATGACGCGGAAACCAGACATCGGGAAACTCGTCGGCAAGATCGCTCATAAGCGTCGCAAGCGAAGAAAGGCTCGTCGAAGTCCGAGCCCCACCTGCCGGTATCCTGCGCGATAAGGTCGATCTCCTTCGCACCGCGTTGAACCCGCGAAGCGACATCCGCGAGGATGTCGTCATAGGGGAAGCTGTGATATCGACCGCGAATGAGGGGGATGGTGCAATACGAGCACCATCGATCGCAGCCGTCGGAGCTCTTGACGTAAGAATACGCGCGCTCGATCGAGCGGCTTTCGGAAACGCTCGAAACGTCGGCGGCGAAGCGGGCGAATGCCTCGCGATCGACGCCAAGGCATTCGTCGATGACCGTCACGATATCGCTGTCCTGGGCGCACGGCACGAACTTCGACGCTTCGGTCAGCTCTGACTCAAGGTCGGCACCGTAGCGAGCAGGCATGCAGCCTGCGACGACGATCTTCGCCTCCCCCCGCTTTCACGCGATCGAGACCCGCCATCTCGAAGATCACCTCGGGCTCTCTTCGGTGGCGTCTTGAATGAACGAGCAGGTGTTCACGACGATGGCATCCGCGCAATCGACGGCGTCGTCGAGAACATAACCCGCTTCGCTCAGTCGAGATTTCATCTTCTCGGTGTCAACCTCGTTTTTCGCACAGCCCATGGTCAGAAACGCAACACGAGACGACCCGCCGATCTCGCGTCGGCGGAATAACCTTTGAATCATGTACGCGTCTCCTAGCGATAGTTCACGAACTGAAGGGCTGACCGTAATCCTTGTCGCGAAGAAACGCGATGACCTCCTGGAGCGTATCGCGGGAAGGGAACTCACGCGAGTCTGTCGCCCTCGATCTGGACTTTGCACTTGAGCTTGAGAGCTTTGATGTCCTTGTTGATGCGTCCTGCGGTATCTTTGTCGATGCCGTCGACGATGGAGGCGCTCACGCGCACGGATTGACCCGTTGCAGGCTGCGTATCCCCCCCTTGACAGCCGTCAAATCGATGCCGCGCTTGATGAGCTTGCTGCCGATGACGTCGATGACCTGCTTTGCGACGAACTCTGCAGGGGCCGCCACGGTAAGCGACTTGCCCGCCTTGTCGAGGTGATTTCAGCGCCCGAGTCTTTAAGGTCGTAGCGCTGGGAAAGCTCTTTGCGTGCCTGCTGGTACGCATTGTCCACTTCTTGCATATCGACGGTCGAAACGACGTCGAAACTCGACTCTTTTGCCATGATGTTCCTTTCAATCTATGCGAATACGCGTTCGAAAACGATGCCGCCCGAGACTCGGCTAGCGAAGCTCCCGAAGAAGAGGATGACGACGAAGACGAAGACGAAGACGAATCGCTCTTCGACGCGTTCGGATGCTCTTCGTACCACTTCTCCAGATAAGACTCGAAATCCACCTTCCACGTGGGAATGCCCGAACCGTCTTGGGTGAACTCGACCTTCTCCCCGTCTACCGTGACGGTGACGGCGTCCGTCACCCAAGAGGCGAAGCTCAGGTGCCTGTGACGTCGATCGTTTCGGAAACGGGACCCGTCAGCATCTTGGACTCCGCGGTTCCGTTGTCGTCGATCTCGGCGTAGACTTCAGCTCCTGAGGCGATCTTGTACTCGACCTTCAGGCTCGTCGGCGGAGTGTCGACCTGTTGCACCTACTGTTCGGTCTCGGGGTTGGAAGTGTCGGTGAGCCCGGAGATGGGAACGCTCGGGATGTCCTCTTGCGGTTTTGTCCCTACCCGTCAACGCGAACACCAGCGCAATGACCAAAGCAAGCACGACGACGGCAAGTCCGATGAACACGATGGGACGGCCGGAAGACCCTGCTTGGGGGCGTTGTTCGAGTACAGGCTCGGATACGAACGGCCGCCGACGTAACCTTGCTGCGGCTCACGCGAGCGACTCTGCCGTCCTGCGGGGCGGTCCAACCGCGCGGGGGAGCGGTCAGGACGCTCGCGCCTTTGGTCGCGCGCACCCTGAGACGAAGGACGCTGACGAGCCGAAGCCCGAAGACCTCGCGTCGCCGCGCGGCGCGACCCAGAAAAGATCGCGACGGTCCTCGGTCGAGCGACCGCGACCCGTCTCGAAGGCATGCACCTCGTCTAAGTACATGGAGGAGACCTCGATAGGGTCGAGACCGACAAGGCGCGCGTATGAAGTGATCATGTTGCGCGTGTAGCCACGCGGAGGCATCTTCTAAATCAGCCGATTCTATCGCCCTGAGAATATCGGGGGCGGATGCGAAGACGTCTCGACACGCTCGCAAGATCCATGCGCCTGCGCTCACGAGCGTCACGCAACAAATCCCCGTAAGAAATCTGACGAGCCACGCTATCCCTCCGTACGCGACGAGTCTCTGATCTCGTCGTTCATCTCGAACGCCTTAAGCGTCTCAAGTTCCATGGCGTCGACAAGCACGTCTCGCGGCTTAGGCCCCATGCTCGGGCCGACAACGCCTTTTTCCTCCAATTGATCCATTATACGACCTGCGCGCGGATGACCGACTTTCAAACGGCGTTGAATATTGGAAGTGGAGCCGAGGCCCGAGGACACGACGATGTCGGCGGCTTCCCACAGCAGCGGATCGTCCGAAGTCGACCCTCCCGCACCGTCGGGAGAAGAAGCCCCGAGCGTGATGACGTTCGTGGAGAGGATCTCGGGTGGTACTCGGCTCCCCTGCTCCTTCAGATGGGCGACGACCGCGTTGATCTCGTCCTCGGACACATAGCAGCCTTGAATACGCTGCGGTTTGGGGGTACTCGGGCTTCGAGAAGAGCAAGTCGCCGAGACCGATGAGGTTCTCGGCGCCCGGAGAGTCCAAGACGACGCGCGAGTCGATGCTCGACGCGACGTTGAAGGCGATGCGGTTCGTGATGTTCGCTTTGATCAGGCCCGTTACGACGTTCGCAGAAGGTCGCTGCGTCGCGACGATGAGGTGGATGCCCGCCGCGCGGGCCAACTGGGCGATACGGCTGATCGAGAACTCGACTTCCTTGCCAACGTTCATCATGAGGTCGGCGAGCTCGTCGATGACGATGACGATGTAGGGAAGCTCGTCATCGTATTTCCAGGGTTCGACTTCCTCGCCTCTTTCCTGCGCCGCCTCCGCCTCGGCCTTCGCCTGTTGGACCTTGGCGTTGAACTGGCCGATGTTCCGGGCGCCGACCTTCGAAAACACCTTGAGCCTGCGCTCCATCTCCGCAACGCCCCACGACAACGCGCTCGCAGCCTCGCGCGCTTCGGTGACGACAGGCACGTAAAGATGCGGGATGCCGTTGTAGGCGTGAACTCCACGCGTTTCGGGTCGATCATGATGAAGCGCACCTCGGAAGGCGTCGCGCGCATGAGGATGGACATGATCATCGCGTTGATCGAAACCGACTTGCCCGATCCGGTCGTGCCGCCGATGAGGAGATGGGGCATTTTCGCCAAATCGGCGACGATGCTGTGGCCTTCGACGTCTTTGCCGATGGCGATTTGCAAAGGCCCTTCGCCTGCCTCGAGAACGTCGGAAAGCAAGACGGTCTGCCTCGTCTTGTTCGGCACCTCGATGCCGACGAAGTTGGTTCCGGAATGGGCGCGAAGATGCGGACACGGGTGCGGCGAGCGCCAAGGCGATGTCGTCGTTGAGCGCCATGACGCGGCTGACGCGCACACCTGCCGGAAGGTCGACTTTGAAAAGCGTGACCGTCGGCCCCGCCACCCAACCGACCACCTCGGCCATGATGGTGAAGTCCTCGAGCGTCTCCTGCAGCCGAGCTGCGGTCTCGGTGAGCTCGTCGTCGGTGACGCAGCTTATCCCCATGCTCGCGCTCTTGGCGAGAAGAGACATCGAGGGCAGCGAGAAACCGTCTTGGGGATGGGGCAAGGCGACAGGCGATGCGCTCGACGCCTTCAAACGCGTGGCAGGGGATGCTTCGCAGGGGCTTGTTCTTCTTGCCGAGCCTGCGCGTCAAGGATGCAGGCTCGGCGCCATCGGGCAGCTCGCATCGTGTGAAACAGGCTGCAGCTTCGTCGTGGTTGCAGCGTCGGCGACGGCTCGCTCGGCACGATGCCGCTTGTTGCCCCGATCGGATTGATGCGCTCCGATTTTCTCGGTGCGCCCTTCCCCGCGGGTGCGCGCCGGGTTGGCGAGAACCGCCGTTTTCGCGGCGTCGGAAGCATGCGCGTGCGCCGCGGGCACGCACGCTCTCAGCTGCGGACACAGCGTCGGCGACAGAGCGGGTGCGCGGTCTTCTCACCCGCGCGAAAGGCGGCGCCGCAACGACGTCGGCTTCGGAGCTCGAGCGAGCGGCCTCGATCGCCTCGCGGCGCGCAGATCCGGCGTCGCGAATCTTCTCGATGAGCGAGGATATGGAAAAACCGATGATGATGGCTCCGATGATCATGACGCCCGCGAGGGTGACGCAGGAGATGACCTGGCCGAACAGGCTCAGACCCGCCCACGCGATCGTCGCTCCGATGTAACCTCCGTGAGAGGAAAGCGCAAGGGGTGAGAAAAGAAGGTCAAGGTCGGGACCGCCGACCCCCTCGATCGGGGTGAACAGCGAGATGAAGCCCAGAAGCGCGATGAAGATGACCGCAAGCCCGATGGCAACGCGAAAGCGGGACGCGCTCGCGCTCGAAGCGAACGAGGAACGTGATCCCGATCGCGGCGAGCACGACGGGCAAAACGTAGCAGCCGACGCCGAAGACGAGCTTGACGCCCATGGAGGCGTAGCGGGTGACGACCGCATCCTCTCCTGCGGGCAGAACGGACACGAGCAGCATGACCACCGATGCAACGATGAAAACCACACCCGCTATGTCTCGACGCATCCGATCGTCTATCACGCGCGAAGACGATCCGTCAAACGACGCGCCCGGCTCGCCGCCTGGCCCTTTCCCGCGGGCTTGCGCTCAGCGGCGCTCTTGCGGGTTTCAGCAGTCTTCTTCTTGTGTTGCTGTTTCACCTGTCGGGCCACGCCCCAACTCCTTCGTGAACGAATCTCTCATACGGGCTGAGCGAGCCGAAAGACGCATCGCGCGCAACTTTCGGCTCGGGAAAAACGATTAAACCTCGATGATGCTGACGATCACCATCGGACGCTGCTTCGTGCGCTCCCAAAGAAGCGAAAGCAGCGAATCGCGGGCGACCTTTCTGACGTCTTTCACGCCGCCGTCTTTCCCCAAAAGAGCGGCGCATGGCGTTGAGAACCACCGAGCGGGCCTCTTCGGAGAGGTAGTAGTCATCTCCCCGGTGATGCCGTGCATTTCGACCTGGGGCTCGCCGAGAATCTCTTTGCGGCCGAAGGAGATGGCGGCGGCGACGCTTGCGAAACCTTGGTTTCCAAGGGTGTTGCGCTCGTCGAGCACATCTTGAGACGTATCGCCGACCGACAAGCCGTCGACGTAGACGATGCCGCTTTGAACGGGATCGCCGATTTCAACGCCGCGGGCGGTGAGCGAAAGCGTGTCGCCGTTCTCGACGACGTAGACGTTCTCCTCGGGGACGCCGGTGGCCACCGCGAGGCGCGCATGCGCCCTCAGGTGCGTCGCCTCGCCGTGGACGGGCATGAACGCGCGGGGCTTGACGATGCTCAAGACGATCTTGAGCTCCTCGGCGCTCGCATGACCCGAAACGTGAACGCGGGCCCGCGACTTGTCGTAAACGTCGGCTCCAATCTTGGCGAGGCTGTTGATGACGCGTGTAACCGCCTTCTCGTTGCCGGGAACCGGCGTCGCCGAGATGATGACGGTGTCGCCCTGCTCGATATCGATGGTGCGATGCTCCCCGTTGGCTATGCGCGCGAGGGCGGAAAGAGGCTCGCCCTGAGAACCCGTGCACATGATGACGACCTTCTCGGAAGGGGTCCCCTTGAGGTCGTACGCGTCGATGAGGTCGTTGTCCGAGATGTTGAGATAGCCGAGCTTGCGCGCGATGTCGGTGTTCTGGATCATGGAGCGGCCCGTGACGACCACCTTGCGCCCGTTCGCGATCGCGGCGTCGCAGATCTGCTGCATGCGGTGGATGTGGCTTGCAAACGAAGCGATGATGACGCGGCCCTTCGCCTGGGAGATGATCTGGGCGAGCGTCTTTCCCACCTCGGCCTCGGAGGGGGTGAACGTGGGGTTCACCGCGTTCGTCGAATCGCTCATCATAAGGTCGACGCCGATTTCCCCAAGCGCGCGAGCGCGCCGAAGTCGGTGGATGCCGTCGATGGGGTCTGGTCGAGCTTGAAGTCGCCGGTGTGCAGCACGTTGCCGGCCGGGCTCTGGATGAACACGCCCACGGCGCCCGGGATGGAATGGTTCACGGCGAAGAACTCGGCCGTGAAGCAGCCCAGCTTGATCTGGTCGCCGGGCTTGATCTCGATGAGCTTGGCGTTTTTGATGCGATGCTCAGCGAACTTCCCCTCGATGAGGCCGAGCGTGAGCTTGGTGGCGTAAATGGGAACCGTGCGATCGAGGTCCTTCATGAGGTACGGGAGGGTTCCCGTGTGGTCCTCGTGGCCGTGCGTGATGACGATGCCGCGCAGCTTGTCGGCGTTCTCCAGCACATAGGTGTAGTCGGGCAGGATGAGGTCGATGCCCGGATGGTCGTCGTCGGGAAACATCAGGCCCGCGTCGTCCAAGATCATGTCGCCGTTGCACTCGAAGGCGGTCATGTTCTTGCCGATGGCGTCAAGACCGCCGAGCGGAATGATGCGCAGCTCGGAGCAGGGGGTCCTTGCGCGACGAGGCGAACGAGCGGCGAGCCTCCGGACGCTCTGCGCCGCTCTTGCGCTGAGCCGACCCGTCGCGCGTCAGCTGAGGGCGCTTGCGCTCGACGTTCACGTGCTTGTAGGTGCTCGTCTTCTTCTTGGAGCGCTCCTGCTGCTTGTCGGACGATGCTCGCTTAGACGAGCCTGATCGCGACGGTTGGGAGTTGCGCGACTTGCCTTCAGCCGCATCCTTCTTTTCTTTTGCCATTAATCATCCTAACTACTAAAACGCCGGCTCGCGTCATACGAGCCGGCGACACGTACCACTTTATGCGAGGCTTTGCACGCTACAGAACGCCCACCTCGCGCATAATGCCCGCAAGACGCTCGGACTGCTCCTTCGTCGCGTCGACGAGGGGAAGCCTCACGCCGCCGACGGGAAAACCGCAAAGCTTGAGGGCCTCCTTGACCAGAATCGGGTTCGAGGTTTCGAAAAGCCGTCCATCAGCGGCAGAAGAGCCTCGTGGGCTTTAAGCGCTTCTTCGAACTTACCGTCCGCGCACAGCTCGACGATCTCTTTCATGCGCTCGGGCGCGACGTTGCCGATCGTGGTGATCACGCCTGCACCACCTGCCTTCATGATCTCATACGTTGCGGAATCATCGCCCGAATACACGGCAAAACCAGAGGCGCCTCCTCGATGATGCGCTCGATCTGATCCATCTTGCCCGAAGCCTCCTTGATCGCGATGACGTTGTCGCAATCACGCGCGATGCGAAGCGTTGTCTCCGCCGTCATGTTGATGACGCAGCGCCCGGAATGTTGTACAAAATGATGGGAAGATCGACCGAGCGGGCGATGGTCGTGAAATGGCGGTAAAGTCCTTCTTGCGGAGGCTTGTTGTAATAGGGAACGACGCACATGAAACCGTCGACGCCGGTTTTCTTGACGTCGTCGGCGAACTTGACGGTATCGGCCGTGCAGTTGTCGCCGACGTTTGCGATAACGGGAACGCGCCCGCCAACCGCCTCGACGACCGCGCGGAACAGCTCCATCTTCTGAGGATAGAACACCGTGGGGCTCTCGCCCGTGGTGCCGTTGATGATAAGGGAATCGCTTCCACCGCGAACGAGTCGATCGGCGAGCTTCTGGGCACGGTCGAGGTCGAGATCGAGATTCTCGTCAAACGGGGTGACCATCGCCGGAATCATCCGACCGAAGCGAGGTGCGTTTTTGTGACATAGTGTTCTCCTCACGTAAACGGACTGTTCGCAATTGACTAACGTGGATCATTCGCTGAACTTACGCAAAACGTAAGTAATTATGACACGATCAATCGGGCGCGACGCGCTATCCGAGGAAGTTCTCCAAACCGACAATCAAGCCTTCGCGCTGGCCGACGCTCCTGATGCCGAGAAGCACGCCCGGCATGTAGGAGGTGCGATCCCAGGAATCATGGCGAATGGAAAGCGTCTGACCCATCGAGCCGAACACGACCTCTTGGCTGGCGACATAGCCCATGGATCGGACGGAATGCACGGGCACGCCGTCGATGAGGGCTCCGCGTGCGCCTTGAGCTCCTTCGATCTCCGTCTCCGCGCCGGGCGCATCGCTTGCCCTGCCCCCACGCGCGTCGGAGATGATCTGCGCGGTGCGCACGGCGGTGCCGGAGGGCGCGTCCTTCTTGTTGCAGTGGTGGTACTCGATGACCTCGGCCTCGGGGAAATAGGGCGCGGCGGCTTTGGCGAACTCCATCATGAGCACCGCGCCGGTGGTGAAGTTCGGCGCGTAGAAAAGGCACGTGTTCGCCGGCGAGGCGCGGCGAGCTCTTCGAGATTATCGTTCGACAGCCCCGTGGTGCCGACGACGCAGTCGATCCCGCGCGGCAACGCCGCCGCCAGGTTGCCCGCCACCACATCGGGTTGCGTGAAGTCGACCAAGACGTCGAACTCGCACGCATCCGCCGCCTCTGCGACGGACGAGAACACGGGAAAACCAACGCCATCTTTGCCGTTCGGCTCGATGCCGCAGGCAACCTCCATGTCGGAGGCGGCTCCAACCGCCTCGACGACAGCCGAACCCATGCGTCCCCCGCAACCGGAAACCGCAACCTTGATCATGTAATCACCCCAGTAGGTCTGCTCCGCGCGAAACGGAGGATTGAAACAATAACAGCGTCGGGCGGATTCTCGCCTGACCGTTCGCGCGCATGCGAACGCTTACAAGCAAGATAAACCACCACGACGCTGCAATCGGACTATCCCGCCCGCGTCACCCGCGAGCGGGAGCCATATATAGAGTTAGTTGGACTCGTGACGACGACGAGGAGTGCGGCTGCCCTGGCGGGACGGGGTCGATCGTTGCGCGGAGCGCGCTCGCGACCCTCTTGACCGCGACCCTCGCCGCGCGAAGCATGGGCTCGCAGGAGCATCGGGCTTATCGAGGCGATCGAGCGAGATCTTGCCGGTCTTCGCATCCACTTCGAGAACCTCGACCTTGACGGTGTCTCCGAGGTTGAGCACGTCTTCGACCTTCGCGACGCGGCCGTTGGCCACGCGCGAGATGTGGAGCAGGCCGTCCTTGCGGCGTGAGCTTCACGAAGGCGCCGAAGTCCTTGATGCCGACGACCTCGCCCTCGAAGACCTCGCCTACCTCGGGCTCCTTCACGATTCCGAGGATCATGTCCTTGGCCGCCTCCATGGAAGCGCCGTCGGTGGCTCCGACGTGGATGGCGCCGTCCTCCTGGATGTCGATGGAGGCGCCGGTTTCCTCCTGGATGCCGCGAACCACCTTGCCGCCGGAGCCGATGACGTCGCGGATCTTGTCCACGGGGATCTTGATGGTCTCGATGCGGGGAGCCGTCTCGCGCATCTCGCCACGAGGCGCGGGGGATCTCGGCGAGCATCGCGTCGAGAATGAACGCGCGGCCCTCGCGCGCCTGCTTGAGAGCGCGGGCGAGGATGTCGACGGACAGGCCCTTGGCCTTGTTGTCCATCTGCAGGGCGGTGATGCCGTTAGGGGTGCCGCAGACCTTGAAGTCCATGTCGCCGAGGAAGTCCTCGATGCCCTGGATGTCCGTCAAAATGACGACGTCGTCGCCTTCCTTGATAAGACCCATGGCGACGCCGGAGACGGGAGCCTTGATGGGAACGCCCGCGTCCATGAGGGCCAACGTCGAGCCGCAGGTGGAAGCCATCGAGGAGGAGCCGTTGGACTCGAGAACCTCGGAGACCACGCGAATGGCGTAGGGGAACTCGTCCTCGGTGGGAGCACGGGCAGAAGAGCGCGCTCGGCGAGGCGCCATGGCCGATCTCGCGACGCTTCGGAGCGCCCATGCGGCCGGTCTCGCCCGTGCAGTAGGGCGGGAAGTTGTACTGGTGCATGTAGCGCTTGCCCTCTTCGGGCCAGATGGTGTCGAGGCGCTGCCACTCGTTGAGCATGCCGAGCGTGCAGACGCTCATGACCTGCGTCTGACCGCGCTGGAACAGTCCGCAGCCATGAACGCGCGGCAGATAGCCGGCAACGATGTGGAGCGGGCGAATCTCCTCGGGCGCACGACCGTCGACGCGCTCGCCGGTCTCGAGGATCATGGCGCGCATGGCCCGCTTCTCGAGGGCCTTGAGGGCGGCGGCAATGTCGCTGCCCCATGCAGCGCGCTCCTCGTCGCTGAACTCGTTCTCCTTGACCTGAGCCTTGAGATCTCGACCTTGCCCATGCGGAGAGCTTGTCGGCGTCTTTGAGGGCGGCGGCCATCTGGTCGAAGTAGGGGTCGACACGCGTCGCGATGGAAGGATCGGCGGCGTGGATGGTGTAATCCATCGGGGTCGGAGCGACCTTGTCGAGGAAGGCCTTCTGCTTCTCGCAGAACGCGGCGATGGCCTCCTGGCCGAACGTCATGGCGGCCAGCATGTCCTCTTCGGAGATCTCGTGGGCGCCGGCCTCCACCATGGAGATGTAGTCGGCGGTGCCCGCGATGGTCGCTCGAGATCGCTTCGCTCCTGCTCGGCTTACGTGGGGTTGACGACGAAGGTGCGCTCGCCCGTCGCCTCGTCGAGGGACGCGGCCGATGCGCACGCAAGCGGCGAGGGCCGTCGAAGGGAGCCGCCGACGACAACGCCGCCGATGCGCCTGCGACGCAGATGGTGTCGGGCGGGTTCTCGCCATCGCAGACGAACGTGGTCGCGACGACGTGAACCTCGTTTTTAACTACCCGTCGGGAAACCGGGCGGATGGGTCGGTCGATCATGCGCGCGGTGAGCGATTGCCCTTGTCGGAGGGCTTGGCCTCGCGCTTGAGGTAGCCGCCGGGGAATGCGTCCCACCGAGTACATCTTCTCCATGAAGTCGACCGTCAGCGGAAGAAGTCATAATCCTTTTCTTGCTTGGAAACCACGGCGGTGACAAGCACGGTGGTCTCGCCGCAGGTCACGAGCACCGAGCCGTCGCCTGCTTGGCAAGCTCGCCCGTCTCGATGCGGTACTGCTTGCCGTAAAGCTCAAAGGATTCGACGATTTTCGTCATGTCATTCGTTCTTTCTCTTCACCTCGCCGCCTCATTGCTGGCGAGCTTCTTCGAGGAGGCTACTTATTGTTCACCTCGTCTCGCGAGCAGGGGGCACCCGATGCGCCCCCGACCGCATTCAACAAACGCAAGGCCCGCCGGTAGAGCGGGCCTTGGAGCTGATGCTAGATGTTGTCGCGAATGCCCAGCTTCTTGATGAGCTCGCGGTACTCCTCGATGTCACGAGCCTTGATGTACTCTGAGAAGGCCACGACGCTTACCGATGAGCATCATGAGGCCGCGACGGGTGTGGTTGTCCTTCTTGTGCGTCTTCAGGTGCTCGGTGAGGTTGCGGATGCGCTCGGTGAGGATCGCCACCTG
>VOFH01000024.1_pt1 | contig 63158 bp, 110 predicted proteins | sample 5384091 | NCBI WGS metagenome assembly VOFH01 (sample SAMN12384727, study PRJNA508395) | human gut metagenome | isolation source: healthy gut G | host: Homo sapiens | reverse complement strand
ATGAAGGGCGGTGCCCTGGACGGCCTGGACGCATTGCTTGCCACCGTGCAGATGCCCAGCGGTTTCCCGGTGGCCACCGTGGCGCTGAACGGCGCGAAAAACGCCGCCGTTCTGGCCGCTCAGATCCTGGCCGTATCCGATGCGGAGCTGGCCGCAAAACTGGACGCGGCCCGCGCTTCCATGTCCGCCCAAATCGCAGCCAAGGACGCAAAACTCCAGGCAGAACTTTGATCCGCCCGCACCGCTGATTTGCATTTCGATCATTTAAAAACTCATAATATATGGAGGAATTTTATTATGGAAAAGAAACTGGTTTACACCGGCAAAACCAAGGATGTTTTTGCACTGGATAACGGCAACTATCTGCTGAAGTATAAGGACGACTGCACCGGCAAGGACGGCGTGTTCGATCCCGGCGAAAACTCTGTGGGTCTGACCATCGACGGCGTGGGCGACGTGAACCTGCGCATGTCCGTTTATTTCTTTGAAAGGATCAACGCCGCCGGCATCCGCACCCATTTTGTCAGCGCCGACCTGGAAAACACCACCATGGAAGTCCTGCCTGCTAAAGTGTTCGGTCACGGCCTGGAAGTGATCTGCCGCCACAAGGCTGTGGGTAGCTTCCTGCGCCGTTACGGCGAAATATATTGAAGAGGGTGCCGATCTGCCCGCTTATGTGGAAACCACGTTCAAAAACGACGAAAAGGGCGATCCTCTGGTAACCAAGGACGCGCTGGTGGCTCTGGGCGTTATGACCGATGCCCAGTATGACGACATCAAGGACATGACTCAGAAAATTACCCAGATCGTGGCAGATGACCTGAAGGAAAAGGGTCTGGTGCTGTACGACATCAAGTTTGAGTTCGGTTATGATCCCGAAGGCAAGGTAATGCTCATCGACGAAGTGGCCTCCGGCAACATGCGCGTTTACAAAGACGGCCAGTATGTGGACCCTATGACTCTGTCCGAATTGTTCTTTGCCAAATAAATTCTGCACTGCAAAAAAGAAGGGGTTTTATGAAAAAAGCAAGCGCAACTCTACGAAGGAAAGGCAAAAAAGTATTTGCAACAGACGATCCCGATCTGGTGATCGTGGACTACAAGGATGACGCCACGGCTTTCAACGGCGCCAAAAAAGGCACCATCACAGGCAAAGGTGTGATCAACAACAAGCTGACCAACTATCTGATGCAGGTGTTGGAACGGGAAGGCATCCCACCCATTTTGTAGAAGAACTGAGCGACCGGGAAACCCTCGTCAAGAAGGTTTCCATCGTTCCCCTGGAGGTCATTGTCCGCAATCGTTCCGCAGGCCATTTCGCTTCCCGCTACGGAGTGGAGGAAGGTATCGTGTTTCCCCAGCCCACGATTGAATTCTCCTACAAGTGCGACGCTTTGGATGACCCGCTGCTGAACCATTATCACGCTTTGGCTTTGGGTTTGGCCACCCAGGAGGAAATCGACCGGATCACCGGCCTGTCCTTCCGGATCAACGATGTGCTGAAACGCTTTTTCTCCGAAGTCGGCGTGACTTTGGTGGACTTTAAGCTGGAATTCGGAAAACTGTCCGACGGTACAATCGTACTGGCTGACGAAATCAGCCCCGATACATGCCGCCTGTGGGACGCCAAGACCGGCGAGAAACTGGATAAAGACCGCTTTCGCCGCGATATGGGCGGCGTAGAGGACGCCTATCAGGAGATTATGCGCCGGGTGTTCGGCGCTTAATCCCCCCTTCCCAGACAAGAGGAGAGAAATTTTCAATGAGCATTTCCAAGAGCGACAGCTACGCCGCCGCCGGCGTGGACGTGACCGCGGGCTACGAATCCACCAACCTCATCAAGCCCATGGTGGAATCCACCTATATCCCCGGCGTAATCGGCACTTTGGGCGGCTTTGGCGGCTGCTTCGAGCTGCCCGGCGGCTACAGTGAGCCGGTGATGGTTTCCGGCACCGACGGCGTGGGCACCAAGCTGAAGCTGGCCTATCTCATGGACCAGCATGACACCGTGGGCGTGGACTGCGTAGCCATGTGCGTCAACGATATCATCTGCGGCGGCGCAAAGCCCTTTGTTTTTCCTGGATTACATGGCTATGGGCAAAAATGTGCCCGAGCGCACCGCCGAAATCGTCAAAGGCGTGGTAGAAGGCTGCAAGCAGGCCGGCTGTGCCCTGATCGGCGGCGAAACTGCCGAAATGCCCGGTCTGTATGCTGAAGATGAATACGACCTGGCCGGCTATTCCACCGGCATCGTGGAAAAGAGCCGCATGCTGGACAACCGCGATATGGCCGAAGGCGATGTGCTGATCGGTCTGGCTTCTTCCGGCTGCCACTCCAACGGCTTCTCCCTGATCCGCAAGGTGTTCAACATTGACCGCGATCCCGATGTACTCAACCGTTATACCGACCGGCTGGGCAAGTCTTTGGGCGAAGTGCTGATCACCCCCACCAGAATCTATGTCAAATCCGTTCTGCGCCTGCTGGACGAGGGACTGTCCATCCATGGTATCTCCCACATCACCGGCGGCGGCTTCTATGAAAACGTGCCCCGCATGATGAAGGAAGGACTAACCGCAGAAATCGACACCTCTTCCTATGAAGCTGCCTGAAATCTTCAAACTGCTCTCGAAGTCGGCGGATCCCCATGCGCGATATGTATAATACCTTCAACATGGGCATCGGCATGGTATTGGCCCTGCCGGCAGACGATGCTGAAAAAAAAGCGCTGAAATTGCTGCGCGAAGAAGGAAACAGTCTGCCGTCTGGGCATCATCACAACTGGCGAAGATGCCGTCATGGTGAAATAAGGGATGAAAAATATTGTTGTACTGGTGTCCGCGGCGGCACCACCTGCGAGGCCCTGCTGGACGCCCAAGCGCGCGGTGACATCGGAACGAGCAAAAAATTACTGCTGTCGTCTCCTCTACTCCCGGCGCATTTGCATTGGAACGGGCTAAAGGAGCAAACGTGCCCGGCCATGTCGTAAACCGCAAGGACTATGACAGCCGTGAATCCTTTACTGAAGCGCTGCTCGGCAAGCTGTCTGAATTGAACGCCGATCTGATCGTTCTGGCGGGATTCCTCTATATCCTCTCTCCCGCCTTTGTCGAACGGTATGAAAACCGCATCATCAACTTATCCATCCCGCTTTGATTCCTTCGTTCTGCGGCGACGGATTTTTACGGACTCAAAGTGCATGAAAAGGCTGGAATACGGCGTGAAACTGACCGGCGCCACCGTGCATTTTGTCTCCGCCGAAGCCGACGCCGGTCCCATCATTCTGCAAAAAGCCGTGGCCATCGAAGGGGCGATACGGCGGAAATTCTTCAAAAAGCGCGTGATGGAACAGGCCGAGTGGAAACTGCTGCCTGAGGCAGTCAGCCTGTTCTGCCAGGGGCGGCTGCATGTGGAAGGCCGCATTGTACGCATTGATCAAAGCTGAATAAAAAGCGCCAGAGATGAAAACAATTGACATCCAGCAGGAACTGGAAAACAACAGCTATCCCGGCCGCGGCATTATCCTGGGCCGCAGCGCCGACAATGAAAACGCAGTCATCGCCTATTGGATCATGGGTCGCAGCGCCAATACCGCAACCGTGTGTTCACCGAAACGGAGGACGGCATCCAGACAGAGGCCTTTGACGCCAGCAAACTCGAAGATCCTTCCCTGATCATTTACCATCCCGTGGCTGCCTGGAGGATGGCACCATCATCGTCACCAACGGCGATCAGACCGACACCATCCGCGACGGCCTGCTGGAAGGAAAAACCTTCGCCCAGTGCCTGCATACCCGCCCTTTGAGCCGGACGCACCCAACTACACCCCCGCATTTCGGGCCTGATGCACAAAAGGACGGCACGTATGCCCTGTCCATTCTGAAAAGCGATCGGGGCGACCCTTCCTGTTGCTGCCGCTATTTCTTCGGCTATGACAATCCCACACCCGGTGAGGGCCGCTATGTTTCCACTTACATGGGCGACGGAGATCCCCTGCCCTCTTTTGAGGGCGAACCCAAGCCCGTACAGATCACGGGCAAGATCGACGCTTTCGGCGAACTGCTGTGGAACGCGCTCAACGAAGAGAACAAAGTGTCCCTTTTTGTGCGTTACATCCATTTGCTCAGCGGCGAAAGTGAAACCCGCATCTACAACAAAAACGTCTGATCGCCATGCGCAGGCCGTTTGAAGCAGATCCCAGCGCTCTGCGGATTTTCATCCTGTCCAGACCCCCTGCCTGCACTGGCACAGACCCCTGACGCAAAACTATCCGCCCCCGCCCGGCACGCCCTGCAGCCGCGAAACCTTTCTTGCTTTGCTGTGCGGCATTGCCGTCCTGCGCAAAACACCCGGTATCCCCGGGCCGTCTGAAGCCGGTCCCAAGGCGTTTACAACTCTGCCGCAATGTGCCAGCGAGGCAGACGTCGCCGCCTGCCGCACCCATTTGAAAACCATGTTCGGCATCACCGACAAGGAAAGTCTGCGGGATTTCTGCAACCGGGAGATCCGTGTCCACGAAAACTATCTGGATTTTGAAAGTTTTTGGGAAAACCGCCCTGCGTTTGCCCTGGAAGAACTGAACGAAGGCGGACGGGCATGGTTCTGCCGTACCCGGGATTTTGCCGCCCAGTTTTATCCGCTTCTGGGTCGGCACGGCTTCCTGGGCTGGGATATCAGCGAATGCATGGGCCATCTGCGCGCCGCCTACGCCTGCGGCCTGCTCCAGCGGGAAGAACTGGACGATTTGGCCGGCTTTTGGCTCCAGCAGCCCGCGACCTTCGAAAATTGGACGGAGTACGCCCTCAGCCTGGTGTGCGGCGCATTCTACTGGGATTTCCGCCATGGGGCAGACAATGCCCAGGTAGAACGGGACGCCGCGCTTTGGATGAATCTCACCGGCATGCTGCTCAGCCGCAAGGAATCCGCTTGGGGCAGCGGATTGTGGTATACGCCTCCAGGCAAACAGTACGCCATTCCTGCCGCGGATATCCGCCCGCTGCTGTGCGATTGGGAGGGCCCGGCCGGCTGCATCGCCAGTGACCGCATTACAGTAGACGGCTGCCGCGTGGGCTGGTGCTACCGCGAAACGCCCTCTGAAAACTACCCCGACAGCGGCTGGCGTTTTTTTGCCGGAGACGAATCCCGGAATACACCAACGATCCTGACCATGCGGGCATCTACGCTCTCAACACCATCTGCAACAGCGATCCGGATATTCTCCCCTTGCTGCGCGCCCCGGTGGGCGCAGCATTTTGCCGCGATTCAAAGGCGTGTTCCGACAGGAACGCTTTACCCCGCCGGAGGATTGATTCAAGTGAAAGGATGTGCATTTCCATGAAGGAACTGGAACTGAAATACGGCTGCAACCCCAATCAGAAGCCGTCCCGTATCTATATGAAAGATGGCAGCGAGCTGCCCATTACCGTGCTGAACGGTAAGCCTGGTTATATTAACTTTCTTGATGCCTTTAACTCCTGGCAGCTGGTCAAGGAGCTGAAGGAAGCCACAGGCCTTCCTGCCGCTGCTTCTTTTCAAGCATGTATCTCCTGCCGGAGCAGCTGTAGGCCTGCCTTTGAGCGATGTGGATAGAAAGATCTACTTCGTGGACGACGGCGCAGAGCTTTCCCCATCGCCTGCGCCTATGTCCGTGCCCGTGGGGCTGACCGGCTGTGCTCCTTCGGCGACTGGGCCGCCCTGTCCGATGTGTGCGACGCCGCTACCGCTCAGTATCTGAAAGGCGAGGTCTCCGACGGCGTCATCGCCCCGGGTTACACCGATGAAGCCCTGGAAATCCTGAAAACAAAGAAAAAGGGCGGTTATAATGTGGTGCAGATCGACCCGGATTATGTACCCGCCGAACAGGAGCACAAGGACGTGTTCGGCATTACCTTTGAACAGGGCCGCAATAATTTCAAAATAGATGAAGAACTCCTCTCCAACATTGTCACAGACAACAAAGAGCTGCCCCAGCAGGCTAAAATCGACATGATTGTAGCGCTGATCACACTCAAATACACGCAATCCAACTCTGTGTGCTATGTGAAAACGGGCAGGCCATCGGCGTAGGCGCCGGCCAGCAGAGCCGCATCCACTGCACGCGCCTGGCGGGCAACAAAGCCGATAACTGGTATCTGCGCCAGCATCCCAAAGTGCTGGGACTGCAGTTTGTGGACGGTATCCGCCGCCCCGACCGGGACAACGCCATTGATATCTACACCTCCGACGAGTATGAGGATATTCTGGCCGATGGTGTCTGGCAGAATACGTTCAAAGTCAAGCCCGAAGTGCTGACCGCAGAAGAGAAAAAGTCCTGATCGCCACCCAAAGCGGCGTCACAGTCGGCTCCGACGCTTTCTTCCCCTTCGGCGACAATGTGGAGCGCGCCCGCAAGCGGCGTGCAGTACATTGCCGAGCCGGGCGGTTCCATCCGCGACGACAATGTTATTGAAACGGCCAACAAATACGGCATTGTCATGGCGTTCACAGGCATGCGGCTGTTCCACCACTAAGGCGATCTGCCGAAACGAGAGCGCATTCTCTCCTTTCGATTCTCCCTCGCCTTTGCATATCGAAGGCGAACCCCTATTGGAGATCTATGAAGCTTCTTTTGCCGGGGTATCGGCAAAACCAGAGGGGCCTCCCCCTGGAATTCCTGCGAAAGCGGAAAGGAAATCAGATATGAACGTACTCGTCGTGGGCGGCGGCGGGCGGGAGCACGCGATTGCACGCCCTGGCCAAAAGCCCCAAACTGGACAAACTGTGGTGCGCGCCCGGCAACGGCGGTATCGCCGCCGAGGCCGAATGCGTGGAGATCAAGGCCACAGACATCCCCGCCATGGTGCTCTTTGCCAAAGAACACGACGTGGATTATGTGGTGGTAGCCCCGGATGATCCCCTGGCCTTGGTATGGTGGACGCTTTGGCCGAAGCGGGCATTCCCGCTTTCGGTCCTCGCAAAAACGCCGCCATCATTGAGGCCAGCAAATCCTTTTCCAAAATCTGATGAAACAATACGGCATTCCCACAGCCAAATATGAAATTTTCACTGATATGAATGAAGCCCTTGCCTATGTGCGCGAGATGGGCGCGCCCATTGTTGTTAAGGCGGACGGTCTGGCCCTGGGCAAAGGCGTCGTCGTAGCCCAGACGGTGGTGGAAGCGGAAGCGGCAATCTGTTCCATGATGGGTGATAAAGTTCGGCGAAGCCGGCGCCCGAGTGGTTATTGAAGAATGCATGACCGGTCCTGAGGTGTCCGTGCTGTGTTTTACCGACGGCAAACACCTTTCCCCATGCTCTCTTCCCAAGACCACAAGCGGGCCTATAACAACGACGAAGGCCCCAATACCGGCGGTATGGGCGCTTTTGCCCCCAGTCCCAAATACACCCCGAGATTGCCCAGGTCTGCATGGACACGATCTCCCGCCCCACGGTGAAGCCATGGCCGGCCGAAGGCCGCCCTTTCCAGGCTGCTCTATTTCGGCCTGATGCTGACGCCCGATGGCCCCAAGGTGGTGGAATACAATTCCCGCTTCGGCGACCCGGAAACCCAGCCCGTGCTGAGCCTCTTGAAAACCGATCTCCTCGATGTGATGATGGCCTGCAGCAACGGCACACTGGATCAGCTCAATGTAACATGGAGCGACGGCGCCGCCTGCTGTATCGTCATGGCCCAGCGGCGGTTACCCCATGGACTATCAGAAGGGTTATCCCATCAGCGGCCTGGACAGCGTAGACGAGGATGTGTTCATCTACCACGCTGGCACCAAGTTCCAGGAGGGCACTTACCTCACCAACGGCGGGCGTGTGCTGGGCGTGACTGCCACGGCGGACGATCTGGAAAGCGCCATCGCAAAGGCATATCACGCAGTGGAGGGTATTTCTTTCCAGGATGCCCACTATCGCACCGATATCGGCCGAAAAATGAGCGGACGTACGGTTTTTCCTGGAAGGTAACACGGATGCCGCTGCATTTCGAAGGAATCTTTGGCGCGCGGCTGCGCTGTTATTGATTGGCATATTCCATCCCATCGTAATCTGGTGCGAATACTATTTTTCCAAAAAAATCTGGCCCGCGTTTTTCACTGCGGGCGCAGGATGTCTCATCGCTTCTCTGGCGGAAGGATTGTGCTCGCTGTTTCTGGGCGTCTTGGGCGTCACCTGCCTGTGGAGCATCAAAGAACTGCACGAGCAGGAGGAGCGCGTTCATAAAGGTTGGTTTCCCTCCAATCCCAAACGGCACGCAGCCGAAAAGCGCGACAAAGAAAAAGGACGATTCCTAACGGAAGCGTCCTTTTTTCCTTTTTGTATTCCAAACGCATCCGTTCAAAACGTTGCGCAAAAACCCAGAACGCACCATCCAACAAAAACATCTCAAAAAGCGCTGCTTCACATTGAATTTGCACAGCTGGCAAAATCCCATCTGCATGAAAATGGAACGATTTCGCAGGTGTATGCGAAATCGTTCCATTGTGCTGTTATTTTGCATGGATTTCGATCTTTTCCGGCTTCAGTTTGGAATAGCGGATTTCCTGACTCTGGTAAATGCCATAATATCCCGAAAGCATATAGCTGACGCCGCAGGCAATGGCAAAATAGCTCAGCTCCCCAGCGCCGAACAGTTCTACGCTGAGAATGAGGGATGCAATGGGCAGTTCACCGCCCCGCAGAACACCGCTACGATACCCAGCGCCGCACCGAAGCTGGCCGGAATGCCCAGCAGCCCTCCCATAAAGCATCCGAATGTCGCCCCCGATAAAAAAGGCGGGCACAATCCACCGCCTTTGAAGCCGCAGCCTATGGTGAGGGCCGTAAACACAATTTTCAAGGCCCAGGCCCAGGGCACCGCCGCGCCGCCCATGGCCGCGGTGATCACATCCGTTCCTGCGCCGTTATAGTCTGTGCCGCACAGCAGCGTCAAACAATCAACACTGCGCTGCCCAGCAAAACGCGGGCATAGGGGTTGACCAACTTGCGCTGCAGCAGCCGCTCCGTTTTGTGCATGGACACACAAAACGCAATGCTCACCAGCGCGCACAGCACCGAAAGCGCCATATCTGCAAAAACGCCCGCCGGCGAAAGGTCAAAGGCCTCCAAATGGCAAAGCGCGTGGGCGGCAAACGAAAGAGCAGAGAAACGCCGTAACCCGTCAGCGCTGCGATAAGACAGGGGATAAACGCCATATAGTAAAAACGCCCACCGTAAGTACTTCAAGGGCGAATACCGCCGCGGTCAGCGGTGTACCAAACAGTGCAGCAAATACTGCGCTCATGCCGCACATAGTAGCTACACGGACATTGCGGTCGTCCTGCCGGAACAGCCGCCCCACCTGGCAGCCGATGCTGCCGCCGATCTGCAGCGCTGCCCCCTCGCGGCCGGCGCTGCCGCCCACCACATGGGTGAGCACCGTGGCAAGAAAAATCACCGGCGTCAGCATCAGGGGTACCTTCTCCCCAAAGTGGATGGAATGGATAATGTCGTTGGTCCCCTCCTCCATTTGGGTGACGCGATAGACCCAGACCACCAGAAGGCCCGCCAGCGGCATCAGATACAGCAGCCACGGATGCGCACCACGCAGGGTCGTCACCGCATTCACGCTCATATGGAACGCCGCACCAACCAGGCCGCCCACCAGCCCAATGCAGGCCGCGATCACGGCCCATTTGAGAAAAGTCTTTCCATAGTTGGCCGCGCTCGTCGCTTTCCGGCGGCACAGTGCCGCAGCGTAAGCTGCCGCATGCCTTCCCGTTTCCCGTGCACCGCCCATTTCAGTCCCTCCGATACGCCCGCAGCACAAAGGCCGCCGTGACATCCAGCGTATCCAGTGCATCCAGCCGTGCTGCATCGGCCGGACCGGTTTTATGGGCATAGGGCGTCATTTGGAACAGATTCGCAATATCCTCGTGCCGCACCAGGTGCAGCACCGCGCTGATGTGTTCTTCTTCCACCAGCGATAGCCCGACCTGGACCGGCGGCGCGGCATCGTTGCGGTACGGCGTTTCATACACCGCCTCTTTCAGCTCCCACAGATGCATCGCATCCGGAGCGGCGTGCAGCAGCACACCACCCGCCGCAGCACCCGGACGTATTCTTCTCCGGCAAAGGCGCAAACACGTTGAGCAGGATATCGCAGCTCTTCGCCGCCACCGGCAGGCGAAACACACTGGCTACTGCCAACTGCAGATCCGGTGCGCGTTTACCGCCCCAGCGCAGGGCGTCTTTAGAAATGTCTACGCCTGCAGCACCGACGCACTTCCCTGCTGTGCGCAGCGCTGCAGCCACCGCAGCGGTATAATAACATTCGCCGCAGCCCGCGTCCAGCAGATCCACCGTATCCTCCGCCGGTGCATGCCGCACCGCAGCAGAACACAACGCGCAGCGCAGCGGCGCATACCAGCCGCCATCGAAAAGGCACGGCGAGCGCGCACCATCTCCTTGTCATCCCCATGCTGCGCACCGCTTTGGCGGGCCACCAAGAGATTGACATAACCGCTTTTCGCCCGGTCAAAGCTGTGACCCGACGAACAAATCCCCGCTTTTTCTCCCTGCGTCAGCACACCGCCGCAGACCGGGCACAAAAGCTCCGGCACAGCGCACTCCCCTTTCTCTTAATCGTTTCTTACACTTTGTAAAATTCCCGCAGAATGGAACCTCCGGAATATCGAACCGGGTAATTTTAGACAGGGGAACCACCCGCAGTTCCTTCTCCTCCGGCAGCTCCCGGCGATGAATGAACAGCTCGTAGCCCAGCAGCGTATCGACGCGCCAAACGCCCACGTTGTTTAAAAAGGGGGCAATATACAGCCGCTCACCCCGATTCACGCTGCGGCTTCTTTCAATCGTTTCCTCTTCCGAGCTGCCGCGCTGATCCCGGTCGCGGTAAATACGCCGGCACAGGCGGATATATTGATTGCTCAGCTCCAGCCCCCGCGTCTCGTCCACAATCACATCGGCAGGGGATACATACACCCGCAGACTGCGCAGCGTGTCGTCCGGAAAATGGATCATGGGATTCAGGGCGTGCAGCCCCTCCATGATCACCACATCTCCTTTTTTTCAATTCGATCTTTTGCACCGCTCTCCACCGAGCGGCGGGTGATAAAGTTATAGGTGGGCAGACTCACTTCCCGTCCCGCAAACAAATCATTCAAATCCCGATTCAGACGGGGAACATCCAGGCAATCCGGAGATTCATAATCGGGCTGCCCTCTTCGTCCACCGGCATGGTGTAGCGGTCGGCAGACATATACCAATCGTCCATACTCAGGCAATAGACATAATGCCCTTCGCCCATGAGGCGGCACATCAGTTCTTTGCGCAGATTATGGGCTGTGGTGGTTTTTCCGCTGCCCGAAGGACCAGCCAACAGCACCAACTCGATATCGTTTTCCACAATCTCATCCGCCAGAGATACGATCTGGCGAGCATAGCGCGCCTCTTCTTCCTCGATAAATTTGTCCTTTCCCAAAATGGTCAACCGCTGAATGATAGTGTATAAACTCTGTGAATTGATCAAGTTCATAAACGGTATCCTCTCCGATGTCTTCGGTTCGCACACTCCTGTGCGAATGATAGATATCTTAGTATGTAGAGTATTAGTATAGCATAATTTGCTGAAAAAGGGAACTGTCCACAAACGAGAAAACGCCCCGCGAAACAGCCGCGGGACGTTTTCTTTCTTTTGTGCTTCGAATCACATTTCCTCGTACAGCGCCTTCATGGCTTTGTAAGTCATATAGCAGTCCAGCTTGGACACAGTTTCAAAGGGCGCATGCATGGACAGTACCGGCACGCCTGCATCCAGGGTATCGATATTGCGGTTGGCCATATACTGGGCGATGGTACCGCCTCCGCCATAATCCACCTTGCCCAGTTCCGCCATCTGCCAGAGAACGCTGTTGGCGTCCAGCATCCGGCGTACCCGAGCCACCACTTCGGCCGATGCATCGGAAGCTTCACTCTTGCCCCGGGCGCCGGTGTATTTACATAGTCCTACGCCGTAATTGAAGCGGGCGCTGTTGCGCTTTTCATAGGCTTCGGCGAAATTGGGATCGTAAGCCGCGGTCACATCGGCGCTCAGGCAGAAGGAATGCTCATAACACACATCCCGGCGCGTACCGGAGGCCGCACAGAGATCGGCCATAAAGGTGTCGAATGCCGCACTCTGCATACCCGAAACGCCTACCGAGCCGATCTCCTCCTTGTCCACGAGCAGGCACACCGCTGTCTTTTGGACCTGCCCGACATCCAGCAGCGCCCGCAGCGCCGCATAGGCGCAAACCCTGTCATCCTGGCCATAAGCGCCGATCATGCTGCGGTCCAGGCCAATGTCCATGGCCTCATAAGCCGGCACAGCGCACAGTTCAGCAGAAATGAGATCCTCTTCGCAAATGCCGTATTTTTCATGCAGCAGCACCAGAACATTGCGCTTCACTGCATCCTTTTTCTTCTCCCTGAAGCGGCTGACTGCCCACCAGAATATTCAGCGTTTCCGCCGGGATTGCCTCTCCCAGTGGCTTCTTGCTCTGTTCTGCACCCAGATGCGGCAGCAGATCTTCGATCACCAGACGCGGCTCATCCTTACCGCAGCCGATACGCACTTCCACCGTCTCGCCGTTTTTCAGCGCCGCCACACCGTGGAGTTCCAGCGGTACCGCCACCCACTGATATTTGCGGATGCCACCGTAATAATGGGTCTTAAAGTAGGCCAGTTCACTGTCTTCATACAGGGGCAGAGGCTTGAGGTCCAACCGGGGAGAATCAATATGGGCGCCTCCGATCTGTACGCCTTCTTCCAGCCCCTTTCTCCAATCACCGCCAAAAACACCGCCTTGCCACGGTTAACACGGTACACTTTGTCGCCGCTGGCGAGTGTTTCACCGCGCACCAACGGGCGGAATCCGGCTCTCTCCGCCAGAGCCACCGCTTCCTGAACGCATTCGCGCTCCGTCTTGCCTGCATCCAGAAACTGTTTATACCCTTCGCAATACTGCGTGCAGCGTTCCTCTTCTGCCGCATTCACGCGGCTGTGTCCATTTTCGGGGCGTAAACAAGCGCCTCCGCCTTTGTTTTGTGTTCAGACATGGTCTTCCTTTCTCCTTTTTGATTCGTACAGGCTGAGCAGATCCTCAAAAAAACCTTGACCGCCTGCTCAAACACTGTTGTACTGTCGTATACGTTTTCCAGCACCGCATCGCAGTGCTCCCGGTAAAAATCGCTGCCGGGCTGCGCGTCAATCCGTTTTTTGGCATATTCTTCACTGATGTGGTCCCGCGCCATAATACGGCGCAGCCGCAGCGCATCCGGCGCGATGACGCCCACCATACAGTCGCACCGGAACGCACCGGCGGCGCGGGCCTGCAGCATATTGATGCCATCCACCGCAGCACAGCGTGCGCCGCGCTGCCGCGCCAGGCGCGCATCGATCTCCGCCCCCAGATGGCTGTAAATAATGCCGTTAAGCCGCTGCAGCTCCTGCGGCGCGCTGAACACAAGGCTGCCCAGCTTCTGCCGGTTCAGCGCACCCGACGCATCAAACATATCCCGCCCAAAAGCTGTGCCGATGTCCTCATGCAGCGCCGTTCCGGGGCGCAGCATTTCATAATACAGCGCATCGCAGTCAATAAGATAGGCTCCCAACTCTGCAAGCACCCGCAGCGCGCTGGTTTTGCCTGCACCGGTACCGCCGGTGATTCCAAACACGATCACGGCCGCGCCTCCTCTCCGCCGGCATCAATCACATGAAATCCGCAGCTTTTTTCAGTCGGTTGGCCACCGCCAGCCCCAAGCCGGCTGTGTCCGGACACTGCGCCCAGATAGCCGCCACCTGCGTTCCGTCGAAGGCGCGCAGAGCATCAAACACCCGCCGGGCCTGCTCGTCTTTGTCAGTGGAAAGGCCCAGGCTCTGCACCGAAACGCCTGTAAAAGCGGCGTAAACTCCTCAAAACAGATAACACCCTCCCCAGAGGAAAGATGCGTGCGGATATAGTCCGCAGATCGTTCCGGCGCGCCGGATACCACTGTCACCGGCGCTTTGGGCGCATAATGGCGGTATTTCATACCAGGCGCCTTTGGGCTGCTCGCCGGGCTGCAGCAAGCGGGTAACCGCCGGATCCAGCGCAATGGTCCCGCAAACCTTCTCCAGCGCCTCCAGCGGCAGCCCGCCGGGTCGCAGCAGACGCGGCGGAAAGGCCGTCAGATCCAGAATCGTGGACTCCACCCCCACGGTGCAGGAGCCTCCGTCCACCACCGCCTCAATTTTACCGTCCATATCCTCCAGCACATCCAGCGCTGTGGTACAGCTGGGGCGGCCGGAAGTATTGGCGCTGGGGGCGGCGATGGGCGTATCCGCCGCGGCGATAATCGCCCGGGTAATAGGATGATCCGGACAGCGGACCCCCACCGTATCCAAGCCGCCCGTGGTCTCATCCGGCACACAAGCAGCCCGGGGCAGGATCATGGTCAGCGGCCCCGGCCAGAACGTCTCTGCCAGGCGGCGGGCCAGAGGCGGCACCGCCGCGCAGCAGCGATCCAGCCAAGTGCCGTCAGGAACATGCAAAATCAGCGGGTTGTCCTGCGGACGTCCTTTCGCCTCAAAAATACGGCGCACTGCAGCGCCATTCAAGCCATCGGCCCCCAGACCGTACACTGTCTCCGTGGGAATCGCCACCAGGCCGCCGCTGCGAAGCACCGCAGCAGCGCCGGCCACAGCTTCTCCGTTTTCACCCGTTGGATTCCATTGATACACTTTTGTTTCCATATCACGTCTCTTTTCATCTTGTTACTTTTACTGCTCGGAAAGGCGCAGCTGCTCGGCCCGCTCTGCCGTGGCCAGCGCGTCGATCATCTCGTCCAGCGTACCGTCCATCACCGCATTGATTTTATAAAGCGTCAAACCGATGCGATGGTCCGTAACCCGGCCCTGCGGGAAATTGTAGGTGCGGATACGCTCGCTGCGCTCACCTGTCCCCACCTGGCTGCGCCGCTCGGCAGCAATAGCGCTGTGCTGCTTTTTCTGCTCAGCGTCCAGCAGGCGGGAAGCCAGGATCTTCATCGCCCGGTCTTTGTTTTTATACTGGCTGCGCTCGTCCTGGCACTCCACCACCAATCCCGTAGGCCGATGGGTGATGCGAATGGCAGACTCTGTTTTGTTCACATGCTGTCCCCCTGCGCCGGAAGATCGGAACGTATCGATCTGCAGATCGTTCGGATCGATGCGCACCTCCACTTCTTCGGCTTCGGGCAGCACCGCTACAGTGACTGTGCTGGTTTGAATACGGCCCTGGGACTCTGTTTCCGGCACTCGCTGCACCCGGTGAACGCCGCTTTCAAATTTCAGGCGGGAGTATGCTCCTCTCCTTCCACGAGGAACTGGGCCTCTTTCACGCCGCCCAGCTCCGTTTCGCTGCAGTTCACCACCTCCACCCGAAAGCCTTTTGCTTCAGCATACATGGTGTACATCCGCAGCAAAGAATGCGCAAACAATGCTGCCTCCTCACCTCCGGCACCGGCCCGGATCTCCATAACCACATTGCGCACATCGTTGGGATCCTTGGGCAGCAGCAAAAGTTTTATCTTCTCCCACAACTGCTCTATGTCTGAAAGGGCCGCAGCGATCTCTTCCCGGGCGCTCGTCTGAAAATCCGGTTCGGAGGAAAGCTCCTGCGCCGCCTCCAGATCCCGCTGACGCTCCTGCAAAGTTCTCCAGACTTCGATCAGCGGCGAAAGTTCTTTCTCCTCCCGGCTTAAAGAGCGCAGCGTTTCCCGGTCGGCATATACTGCAGGATCCGCAAGTCGGCTCTGAACATCCTCATAATGGATTTCCAGCGCCTTCAATTTATCCAACATACGCTGTTCTGCCATCACTCCTGCTCCGCCGCCTCACCGCGCAGCGCGCGCACAAAATCGTATACTTTTTGGTGGTAATCGGTGGCTTTGGGCTGCAAGGACAACCCCAACACATGCGGCGCGGACAAATATTGATCCATCTGCTGATACACCGCCTCATAAGGCGAATCGCCCATATGCGTAATAACGTAGGCCACCCTTTCCGGCAGTTCCTTTCCGTGCTCGATCAAAAAGGAGCGGGTGATGCTGCTGCACCGCCCGGCCCACACAGGAGTTGCCAGAACGATCTCATCATACTGCCCCAGGGGATGCTTCGTCTGAAAAGGCATCAGCGCCTCAGGCGTTTTCTTCATGGCATCCAGCCCGGCCGCCACAAACCCCACCACGCCCTTCCGGGCCTTTCCATCGGTGATCTCCAACAGTTCTGCGTCCAAAAGCTCCGCAATTTTTTCCATCACGGCCCGGGTGTTGCCCGTGCGGGAATAATAGATACACAAACAATTGCTCACAGTCATACCCTCCTGTCAAAGCCAGTTCTGTTTTGCCACAGCAAAAGCCTCCCGAATATAATAGTTCGCCGTCAGCGGCCAATAGGCCGCCGGCATATGAGCCGCTACGGGCACCATGTCCTCTCCCCAATACCGGTGCGCACGGTACAGGTGATAATCCGCGCTGACCACCGCAACGGCATCGCCGGCATCCACACCGTGCCGGACCAGCAGCGCCTTTGGCATAAGCGACATTTTCTTCGGTATTGTCCGCCTGTTCCTCCACCAGAATGCGCCCTTCGTCCACACCGCGGGCAATCAGCCAGTCCGCCATGCAGCGGCCCTCGGAAATATCCTCTCCCGGTCCTTGGGAACCAGTGACCACAATGGGGACCTCAGGCCGATCCGAAACATAATCCAACGCCGCCTCCAAACGGCTTTGCAGCGCCAAAGACGGCTTTTGTGCCATTCACTCCGGCTCCCAACACCACCACGGCAGAAACCGGACTTTCCGGTCTGTGCGGCCATAGCCGACGATTTGAGCCTCCAGCACAGTAAATACTGCCAAACCGCCAATCAGCAGTGCTGCCAGAATGACAAAGCACGGCCCGGGCAAACGGTGTTCCCGCCGCAGCCACAAAAAGTGCCACAGCACAAAATACACAGCCGCGCACAGCAGCAGGCAGCCCGAAAAGCGCATAGGCGTATAGAAGAACAAAAAGGCCAGAGCCAGCAGCGCGCACAGCGCCGCCAAAAGCAGACCCAGCGGCACCGCATGCCGCCGCCCCCTGTAGCCACAAGTCCGTTTCACCCCTCCGCCTCCTCTGCCAAGGCATCCCACTGTTCATAAAGTTTGTCCAGCGCCGCCTGAGCCGCATCTTTTCTTCACACAGCGCACGCAGCTGTTCATAGTCACAGGCATGCTCTTCCATCGCCCGATCCAGGGCAGCAAGCTGCTCCTCTGCTTTCGCAATTTCCCGCTCGCAGATCGTCAGCTGCTTGCGGGCGGCATTCTGATTGCGGGTTCCTTTGGCTGCCGGTTTCTTTGGCTTCTTTTCCACTGCAGGCGGTGCTTTTTCCTTTTCCTGCTGCGCCTTCACCGCGCGGTACTTTTCAAAGCCAAAGGGATAATCATGGATCGCTCCGCCTTCCAGCTCCCAGATGCGGGTGGCAAATTTGTTGATAAAATATCGGTCATGGGACACAAACAGCAGCGTGCCGCCGAACTGCTCCACCGCATTTTCAATCCACTCCCGGGAGGCAATGTCCAAATGGTTGGTCGGCTCGTCCAGAATCAGGAAATTAATATCCTCATCCATCAGAATGCAAAGCTTCAAGCGGCTCAGTTCGCCGCCGGAGAGAACGGACACACTCTTGAACACGTCCTCCCCCCGAAAATGGAAGGCCGCCAGACGGTTGCGGGCCGTCTGCGCCGTACAATCCGTCTCATAAATCATGGTGTCCACCAGATTGCGTTCACCGTGGGGAAGGAGACGATCTGCGGAAAGGTACGCCGCCTTGACGGCAGGGCCGGTCTTGATACGTCCGCCCAGAGGCTGTTCCTGTCCCAAAGAAGCTTCAAAAAGGTAGATTTACCCGTACCGTTATCGCCGATCAGAGCAATGCGTTCGCCGCCGCGCACTTTCAAATTCACATTGGAGAACAGCGTGCGCCCTTCAAAGCCCATGGATAGATCCCGCAGGGAAAATACTTCGTCCCCGGCAAACTCCCACTCGCCAAACGATGCCGTCAGGTTTCGCTCCCGGTTGGGTCTTTCCACTGTGTTGAGTTTTTCGATGCGCCGCTCCATCACAATGGCGCGGCGGTACATTTTATCGTTGCCCTGAAAGGCCCACAGGCGCATTTTCTCCGCCGCCTCGCTGAGCTGTTCGATTTTGGCCTGATTTTTCTCATACTGCCGCAGGCGTTCCTCGTAGCGCTTTTCTTTCTCTACCGCGTAAAACTATAGTTTCCGGAGTAAAATTCTGCCTTCCCGTCCAGCAGTTCGATCACTCGGCTGACGGTGCGGTCAAGAAAATAGCGATCATGGGAAATGGTCAGCCCGGTGCCCTTAATAGGAGAGATATATTCCTCCAGCCATTCTGTAGCGTGCAGGTCGAGGTGGTTCGTCGGCTCGTCCAGCAGCAGGATGTCTGTATCTTCCAAAATGAGGCGTCGGAGGTTCAATCGCGTCTGTTTCGCCGCCAGAGAGAATCGAAACGCCGCGCGCGCATATCCAGAGGGATGGACAGACCCGCGCATACCTTGTTCAGTTCGGTTTTCGTGCTGTAGCCGCCCATGCCTTCAAAAGAAGCGCTCAACTCGCCGTAGCGCCGCAGGAGCGCCGGATCTCCGTCCCCGCCGGCCATCTGTCCTTCCAGGCGCTTGAGTTCCGCCTCCATCGCGTGAATACGCGCAAAGGCGCTCTCCAGCACATCCTCCACGGTATATCCCTCCGGATACACCGGAATCTGGGAAATAAGTCCCAGCCGCCGGCCAGGCGCAATCATGACCTCACCGCTGTCATAATCCATCTCACCGGTCAAAATTTTGAACAGTGTGCTCTTGCCGCTGCCGTTTTTGCCCAGCAGTCCCACCTGTTCGCCGGAATCAATTTTAAATGTGACCCCGTCCAAAATCTTTTTTCCAGGTCAAAGGATTTGACAAGCCCTGAAATATTAATATCAATCATACATTGAAAACTCCTGTTTTTCTCTTTGCCTCTGCAGACCTCATGCCTTGCTCAGCTGCTCCACCAGCTGGGGAACGCCATGGCGTGGCTGGCCTTCACCAGCACCGCCGTATCCCGGCCTGCCAAAGCCAAAACGGTGTCCAGCGCTGCCGCCCGATCGGAGAACCACTGCACATTTTCACAGCCGCCTTCCCGGGCGCCCCGGGCAATCTCCTTCGCTTTCTCCCCAATGGCCACCACCGCATCGATCTGCTCCCGGGCACAGCACATTCCCATATCGTAATGAGCCTGAGGCGAGAGCGCGCCCAACTCCCCATGTCGCCCAGCACCGCCGCAGTACGCTCTCGTCCGCTTCGGGCCAGGGTGTGAATGGCCGCGGCCATGGACTGGGGATTGGCATTGTAGCAGTCCGACAGGATCAAAGCACCGTCGGCGCGATGAATCAGGCGCATTCGCTCCCCCCTGCCGGCTCATAGTGAGCCACGCCTGCCGTGATCTCTTCCGGACTGAGGCCCAGTTTTTCTCCGATCACAGCGGCCATGGCCGCGCTGTAAATCATGTGCCGTCCCGGCGCAGGGATGGACAGGCGGTAGGCCTTCTGGGCAGTGCGCACGGTGCAGTCCACCCCGTCGAGGCCTCTGTCTTCCACTTCCGTCACGCGCACATTGCAGTTCTCGCCCTCGCCGCAGCGATACACCGGAACCTCTGGGTGCACAGTATTCAGCAGCGCATCGTCTCCATTCAATACAGCAAACCCGTCAGGGCTGAGATAATCAAAAATTTCGCACTTGGCCTTCAAAATCCCCTCGCGGCTCCCCAAGTTTTCAATGTGAGCATCCCCCACATTGCTGATCACTGCAATATCCGGGCGCACCATTTCACCCAGATACCGGATCTCACCAAAATGATTCATCCCCGTTTCAATCACGGCCGCGCGGTGCTCCGGTGACAGGCGCAACAGGGTTTTCGGCACGCCGATATCATTGTTGAAATTGCCCTCGGTCCACAGTACCTTTTCGTGCTCCGAAAGTACTGCAGCAATCATTTCTTTTGTAGTCGTCTTGCCCACGCTGCCGGTAATTTGAACAAAGGGAATATGAAACTGCGCCCGGTACCATGCAGCCAGCGCTTTATAGGCCAGGCGGGTGTCCGGCACCTGAATGTAAAACTTCCCTCTTCCAATTTCTCCGGCACCCGGGAACACAGCGTGCCCTCAGCGCCGGCAGCCAGCGCCGGGGCAATAAAATCGTGTCCGTCCCGGGCGGCGATCAGGGGCACAAACAGCATCCCCGGCCGGCACTGCCGGCTGTCCGTCTCCGCTTCGTTCACACACTGCGCCGCGCTGCCGAAAAGCAGCGTGCCGCCGGTGGCCTCCAGCAGCTGTGCTGCGGTCGTACTTTGCATAACCCTTGCCTCCCGTTTCAGCGTATTCCCCGCTGGTGCAGGGACAATGCAATGATCTTTTCACACAATTCACCATAGGAAATCCCCACAGCAGCAGCTTCCTGAGGGATGAGACTGGTGGGAGTCATTCCCGGCAAAGTGTTGATTTCCAGGCAGTAGGCCTTTCCGTCCTCCGTCAGCAGGAAGTCTGCCCGGGAATAAACAGACAGTCCCAGTTTATGATACAGCTTAAGGGTAGTTTCGCCCAGAAGCTTCTGCTCGGCCTCAGTGATAGGAGCAGGGCATAATTCCCGCGGCTTTCCGTTGTATTTGTTATTGTAATCATACCCCGCCTCGTCAGGGATAATCTCCACTGCAGGGAGATACTCTTCTCCCAGCACGCCGCAGGTCAGTTCCCGGCCAGTGATTTTCTCCTCCACCACCACATGGTTTCCGTACTTCAGGCACAGCGTCAAAGCCTCAGGCAGTTGTTCGGCCCGGTCCACCACCTGTACGCCCAGGGACGATCCGCCGGTCACCACTTTGATGACACAGGGCACGCAATGCTCTGACACAGCACAGGAATATCGGCTGCAGTATATGTAAATTCCTGCCATTTCGGCGTCAGGATTCCAGCCGATTCCATCATCACTTTTGGTGATGGCCTTATCCATAGCCATAGCGCTGGAACGGTAGTCCGCGCCGGTGTAAGGGATTCCCATCAAGTCAAAAGCAGCCTGAACGCGCCCGTCCTCGCCGCACTGGCCATGCAGCGCCAGAAACACAATATCCGCCGCAGCGCAGAATTCCAGAACGCCCTTGCCAAAAATGCTGCCGCTCTGATCGGCACGGCTGCGGCGCACTGCTTCCAGATTCGGCTCCTCCCCGCCCCGCAGGGATCGTGGAAACAAGGCCGTCCGGGACGTCGAAAGCGTCCTTCGGCACAAGGTCCAGGCCTCAAATCCCATATAAAGATCCACCACCGCCGCCCGGTGTCCCCGCTCGCGCAACGCCCGGCAGATGTTCACGCCGGAGAGGAAGGAAATATTACGTTCGGTGCTTAAGCCCCGCTAAAACTGCAATGTTCATGTAACTGCCTCCAAAACAAAGTCTATGGTTTCACATGCCGTCGGCATGGGTTCAGCTTATAACAATACAGTATATAATATAGCACGATTTCCAAAAGATACAATGCTCTTATCCCGCAAAAAAGAGGGAGTTCCCTCCCCCCTTTGCTTTATTTTAACCAGTCAAAGGGGCCCGCTGCTTTTGCTTTCCATCAAATCCATGGCAGCACACAGCATTTCCGCCGCCGCTGCACGGGTCAGCGTTGCATTGCAGTCCGTCCCGTCGCTGAGTACGCCGACCGAAGAAAGGTTCGCCACAGACTGCACCGCCTGCCGGCACATTTTCACCGGAAAATGCTTCCGCGTCCACATCAGTTACCGCCATAGTGCGGTTCAGAATTGCCGCAGCCTCACTGTAGGTGATGGGGGTATCGGCCGAGAACACTACCCGGCCATTTTCCACCTGGCCGGAAATCACGCCGGCATTCAGTGCCTCGCTGGCATACGCCTTGGCCCAGGAGGGAATGTTTTCATCATCACTGAACCCCGTCACGCTAACCGCCGGTACCTCGTCGATCCCTGCCGCAGACATGGCCATAGCAAGAAATTCGCTGCGGCTCACCTGCGCATCCGGATCAAAAAAAATTCCTTACCCACCTGCCGGCCGGTAAATACCCTTCTTCAGCCAGGCGCACCGATGCTGCATGGGCCGCATTGTCCTCCATATCGGCATAGCGGATGCCGGTTTTGCTCTTCAGGATTTCCACTTTCACCGTAGCTGGCGCAGACACATTCCCATTTTCATCTTCCACGCAGAACGTAAAGGAATCTTTTCCAGTCTTGCCAGTGTTAGGCGTATAAACAAACACGTCTCCCTCGGCCTCGTTCAGCGTCACCGTTCCCTTTTGGGCATTTCCAGGATCTCATAGCGCAGTTCTCCGCCTTCTGGTCGGTAGCGTTCAGCCGCCCCTGCATCCGCACATTCTGATAGGTGGCATACGACTGGTTTTCCGCAATCGGCATAACAGTCAGTTCGTCCATACTCTCTGCGCTCCCGCACCGGCAGCATAGGCGGGCAGCGCCAAAGAAAGGGTCAGCACCAGGCCGGCCAGCAGCGCCGGCATGCGGCGCATCCAAGTCTCTTTCACAACAAAAACCTCCCACAAAATGAAATTGATGTGTTCCATGGTAGGTATTGTCTGTCTTTCCGGCTTGAATATACAATCTCCGGAAACATTCCGTCTTTTGGCAAATTTTTGCAGCGCCCTTTTTCTCCTGCTTCAAATGTGGTATGATGGCTTATATAAACTGAAAGGAGCTTCCCCCATGACGCCTTACGATGCCCGACTTTCCGCCCTGCACGAAAAACTCCTGCGCAAACGGCAGCTCTGCGCCGAGCGTAATGAGCTCAACGCCCAGCTTTCCCAGCTGCAGAAAACAGAGCGGCTGCTGCGCAGTATCCGCACTGCCGAGCAGGAGGATGTGGACAAGCTTCAGCGCGTTTCCCTCTCCTCCCTTTTCTACTCCATTGTCAGCCAAAAGGAGGAAAAGCTGGCCAAGGAACAGGCAGAGGCATATGCCGCCGCCGTCAAACACGACGCCGCTATACAACAATGCCGTACGGTGGAACAGCGCCTGCTCTCCGTGGAAACAGAACTGCAAACCCTGTCCACCACAGAACGGGAGTACGAGGAAACGCTGGCACAGAAAGCCGAAGCTCTGAAAACGGCCGATCCGGCGCGGGCGCGGCATTGTGCCGAATGGAGGATCGGCTCGGCCTTGGCGGCCCAGGCCAAAGAACTTACAGAAGCCGAGCGTGCCGGCCAGGAGGTGCTGCAAAAGCTCTATGCCGTCTCCAGCACGCTGGACAGTGCCGAAGGCTGGGGAACATGGGATCTCTTCGGCGGCGGACTGATCACCGATCTGGCCAAATATTCCAAACTGACGAAGCGCAGTCCCGCATCAACGAATTGCAGTCCGACCTGAACCGCTACCGCGCTGAGCTGGCCGATGTCATGCTGCAGGCCGACATTCAGGTGGATATCGGCGATTTCCTCCGCTTTGCCGATTACTTCTTTGACGATGTGTTTTCCAGCTGGGCCGTTCTGGACTGCATCCGAAACACTGCCCAGCAGGCTGCCTCCGCCCGCCAGAAAGTGCTGCAGATCCAGGATCGCCTCCAGCTGCACGGGCGCAGCTGGAACAGGAAACCGCCGCGCTGGACCAGCAGCACCGCACTCTGGTGCTGGAAGGTTGAACAAAACAAACGCTCCCCGGATGGATCCGCGGAGCGTTTGTTTTCTGTTCAATCCCGCAGCCATTCCGGAAGCGACCGCATCTTGACACCGGATACAATCCCCATAGCGGCAAACACCGCCAGAAGGGATGAGCCGCCATAGCTGAAAAAGGGCAGCGTCAGCCCGATGACTGGCATAACGAAAATGCACATGCCGATGTTCTCCAGCATCTGAAAGCCGAGCATTGCGGCAAACCCTACGCAGATTAACGCACCCATAGGGCGTTTTAGCCTGCCGGGCCACCACCAGGCAGCGAAGGATGATCGCCACCAGAAGCACAATAATAGCAATACAGCCAATGTAGCCCAGTTCTTCGCCGGCAACTGAAAAAATAAAGTCCGTGTGCCGGGCCGGAAGGCTGCTGCTGTCCGATTGGGTCTGCGTGCCATGGAACAATCCTGCCCAAACCAGCCGCCGCTGCCAAAGGCAATGATGCTGCGTCCCTGATGCCAGCCCGCCCCCATGGGGTACAGGCTATGATCCAGAATTACCTCAATGCGCTGCTGCATATAGCTTGGAATCCACCCTTGGAACCAGGCCAGCAGAAACGCGCCGGTCACGCCGGCGCCGCCGAGCACAAACCAGCGCAGCTTCACTCCAGCGGCAAAAGTCATGCACACAAAGATCGCCACATACACCAGGCAGCTGCCCGCATCGCTGGAAATGGCGTACAACAGGCACACCATGAACAGAAAATGCCCGCTGTAAAAGGCCACGGAACGGATGGAACTCAACTCATGTTCCTGATAATAAGCCAGTTGTTTGGCCAGTAAAATGGCAAAAGTCACTTTTACAATTTCCGAAGGCTGGATGTCCATGGGAAAACCGGGAATACTCAGCCACGCCCGGTTGCCGCCCGACTGGACGGGATCCACTCCCAACGGAGAAAGCAGCAGTAAAATGAACACCACGTTAAAGGCAAAAATCCATTTCCATTTCTCCGACGCTTCCTCTACGTCCACAAAGGTGAAAAACGCATACAGCGCCACCCCCAGCACCAACGCTATGGACTGTACGATCACATAACGCAGCGAACCGGTATAGTTGGTCGCGCTGGCGATCAGCAAAATACCAAACAGCGCCGCCGCACAGCACAGTGCCAGCAGTATCAAATCCGCCTGAGCGAAAAATCGCTTTACTTTTGTTATAAAACCCATTGCCATGGTGTTATCCTTTCCAAAAAATGGATCTATCTATCCAGTGTGGGGGTATTATACCATAAAATGCAAAATAAGCAAACATCCTGTACACTGCCGCTCTTTTGTGATAAGATAAACAAAAACAGCCGCGTAAGCACGGCAGAAATTCAGGTGTGAAACAATATGATGTATCTTTCCCACAGCGAAAAAGAAACCGAACAGCTGGGCGAGCGGCTGGGACAGGCCCTCTCCCCGGCACCGTGGTAGCTTACACCGGCGGCCTCGGAATGGGCAAAACTGCGTTTACCCGGGGACTTGCCCGCGGCCTGGGCTGCACGGAGCGCGTCACCAGCCCCACTTTTACGCTGGTCAACGAATATCCGGGGCGCATCCCCTGTTCCACTTTGACGTATACCGCCTGAGCAGCAGCGACGCTCTTTATGACATCGGCTGGGACGATTATCTCGATCGCGGCGGCGTATGCGCCGTGGAGTGGAGCGAAAACATCACCGATGCCCTTCCGGCCGATACCGTTTATGTCCGCCTGCGCCGCAGCCCAACACACGAGAACTGGCGGGAGATTGATGTGGAAGGAGCGCATGCACTGTGAAAATTTTAGGTTTGGAATCCTCGGCAAAATCCGCCTCCGTCGCCCTGATGGAGGATGGAAAACTCTTGGCCCGCAGCTTTCAGAACACCGGCCTGACCCACAGCCGTACCCTGCTGCCCATGGCCGAAGCCATGCTGCAAAATTGTGAACTCGGCATCGCTGACGTAGATGCCGTGGCCGTGGCCGTGGGTCCCGGCTCCTTCACCGGGCTGCGCATCGGCATCAGCGCCGCCAAAGGACTGGCCTGGGCCAGAGAACTGCCCTGCATCGGTGTTTCCACACTGGAAGCCATGGCCCAAAAACCTGGCCCATCTGGAAAATACGGTGCTGGTGTGCGCCATGGACGCCCGGCGCAGCCAGTATACAATGCCCTGTTTCTGGCCGAAAGCGGCACACTGCAGCGGTTGTGCCCGGACCGTGCCGTCTCCCTCGCCGCCGTGGCGGAAGATCTGCGCCGGGAACACCGTGCGAAAATTGTCGTTGGCGACGGAGCAGTGCTGTGTTATAATGCACTTAAAGACGCCGGTGTCTCCTGTGCCCTGGCGCAGGAAGCGCTGCGCATGCAGGATGCCGTGGGCGTCTGCCAGTGCGCCGAAGCGGCAGCCCGGACAGGCCTCTTTACGGCCGCCCAGGACCTGCAGACGGTCTATCTTCGCCTGTCGCAGGCCGAACGGGAACGGCTTGCCAAAGAGCAGCAGCGCACCAGCCTTCAATAACGGAACAAAAGAAAGGAAGCGCACTATTATGTACAGCGAACACGTCCATATTATGGATCACCCTTTGGTGGCCCACAAACTGAGCATCCTGCGCGACAAAAATACCAGCACCAAGGACTTCCGCGAAATCGTGTCTGAAATCGGCATGCTGATGACGTATGAAGCCACCCGAAGTCTGCCGCTGACCACCCGAGAAATCGAAACACCCATCTGCAAAGCCCCCGTGCCTACACTGGACGGCAAAAAAATTCGCCGTGGTTCCGATCCTGCGTGCAGGATTGGGCCTGGTGGACGGCGTACTGCGCATCGTGCCCAGCGCCCGCGTGGGCCATATCGGCCTGTATCGCAATGAGGAAACGCTGGAACCGGTAAAGTATTTCTGCAAAATGCCCAAGGACGTCGCCGAGCGCGATATCCTCATTGTCGACCCGATGCTGGCCACCGGCGGCAGCGCGCCGACGCTGCCATCGGCTTTATGAAGGATTACGGCTGCAAAACATCGCTGATGGTACTGCTGGCCGCTCCCGAAGGCATTGAACGCATCATGAAAAACCACCCCGACGTAGATCTCTACTGCGGTGCAGTGGACGATCACCTGAACGAACACGGCACATTGTCCCCGGTCTCGGCGACGCCGGCGACCGTATTTTCGGCACAAAATAACACTACAAGCAGCGGCCCGTCACTACAGTGACGGGCCGCTGCTTTTATAAGTTCACCGCTCCTTTGCGCGGCTCTCGCCAAAGCCCAGTGCAAACAGCGTGCCGGGAACCAGCCACAGCGCATGCTCTGTGTTGATAAATGCAGCGATCGACCAAGGGAATCCGTTCGGTAGGATCTGTCCGAAAAGCAAGCACAGGATACACCCTGCATACGACACCGCCAGGACAATACCCAACACCAGGCAGGCCGCCGCGCACCGCGCCGCAGAAGCATGCCTCCAGCCCACTGCAGCACGGTGACGCCCAGCGCCCCAGCGCAAAATACAGCAGCGGACGCGCGGCAAACAGATGGAAATAGTACTGCTCATACCCATAGCGGATCGCCACCTCTTTCGCACCCACCACCACATACTGGATCCAAAAGATTGCGGCCACCGCCGCAACGATTCCATAGATCCCGATCTGCCACAGATACATCTTTTCATTCTCGCACCATCCTTTCCGTCCGCGAAACAACACCCGCACTTTTACGGTGTTTTTATGAGAGTAATTATACCATCCTTCCCTATCTGCAGAAAGGGAGCCGGTACAATTTCTCCCTTTTTGCTAACTTTTTTCAAATTTCATTGGTCAATTCAACAAAGGCCCCCCGGTATTCGACCGGCGGGCCCTTTTGTATTTTTTGTCTCCGGAATCTTAAAGTCCTTTGAGATATTTGATGAACTGCTGGGCGCTGCGGGGTGTACGGCTGGCGTGCTCCCGCTCCCACTGCAGCGCCATTTTATCCAGCGCCTCCGGCGCGCTGTCCAGTCCCGCCTGCTTCGCCAGCAGGCGCACCATTTCCAGATACTGATCCTTGTTCAGGCCCCGGAACAGCACCCGGATACCGAAACGCTCGGACAGGGCGGTACGCTCTTCGATGGATTCGCGGATATTCACTTCGTCGTCCCCCCGCTCGCTGAAGGTTTCACGCATCAGGTGGCGGCGGTTGGATGTGGCGTAAATAACCACATTGGCAGGCCGTTTCTCAATGGAGCCCTCCAGTACCGTTTTCAAAACGGAGTAGCCCACATCGGCATTTTCAAAACTCAAATCATCGATAAACAGGATAAATTTCTGCCGCCGGCCGGCCAGCCGGCGCAGCAGAGCGGGAATGTCTGACAGCTCCTGCTTATCGATCTCAATGATGCGCAGGTCGGAAAACTCCGGAACTTTCAGCAGGCTCTTCACCGTGGCAGATTTTCCGGTACCCGCAGCGCCATAGAGCAGCATATTGTTCACGCTGTGGCCGGCCAGCAAAGCACGGGTGTTGTCCTACACCTCTTTGCGTTCCTCTTCATAACCGATCAGAGCGTGTTCCTCCAGGTCCGGATCCACCACACGGAGCAGCGTATGGTTCGACCAGGTAAACGCCTTATACCGGGCGAACTCTCCGGCTCCATTTTTCCGGTACTCCTCCGTCAAAACTTCAAAAGACAGCGTGTCGTCAGCGCGCCAAACAGGCAGCAGCGCAGCGGCCTCTTCTCCGGCCCGCCCGGCGACCGCAGCGCGCCACTGCGCCGGCGTAACCGCAGACAGCGCCGCAAACGTCTCCACATCCCACCGCGCCGCATCGACCAGGGCCGCGTTGGCCGTGCCCCGGCCGCAGCATCGCCGTAGGGCGTTTCATCATAGCGAAAGTGCTCCCAAAGATAGCCCCCCAGGGAATCGTACCCCGCCTTCTGCAGCGCATAAAAGGTTTCTGCATAGTGATCCAGCAGCGCTTCGTCATCCGCGGTTTCTTCGGCAAGCGCACGGATCAGTTTCGCCAGCGCCTGCACCGGGGGCAAAACCAGAAACGAACGATAGGCCCCAACCGCGCTTAGGCGCAGGGCATAGTTTTTCCAGATATTCATACAGTGCCAAACTCCCTTTCTGCAAAATGCCCGATCTCTTTTGTGCCTTTTACCGTAGCACAATTTGGAAAAAGTTGCAACCAAAAGACCGCAGAACTCATCCGCCCCCGTTCAATCGCTGCATTTTCTGATACGACAGTTCCAAAGAGAATCGCCTGCTTGTGTTTTTTCTTGTCTTTATCCCAGGCATGTGCTATAATAATGGCCGTAAATGAGTGAAAGAGAGAGCAGCGCATGAGTTATGCAGATGAAATTTTTCAGCAAAACTGCCGTGATATCCTGCAAAACGGCATCTGGGATACCGACCAGCAAGTGCGTCCCCGCTGGGACGACGGCGCTCCGGCCCATACCATAAAAAAATTCGGCATTGTCAACCGTTATGATCTGAAGCGGGAATTTCCCATTCTGACCATCCGGCGCACATATTTTCAAAACCTGTATTGACGAATTGCTGTGGATCTGGCAGCAAAAATCCAACAATATCCACGATCTCAACGGCCACATCTGGGATCAGTGGGCAGATGAAAACGGCTCCATCGGCAAAGCTTACGGTTATCAGCTGGCCATCCGGCACCAGTACCCCGAGGGCGAATTTGACCAGGTGGACCGGGTGATTTATGACCTTCAGCACAATCCTGCCTCCCGGCGGATCATGACCAATCTATACAATTTTGAAGATCTGCACGAGATGGCGCTGTATCCGTGCGCCTATTCCATGACATTCAATGTCAGCGGCAATACGCTCAACGCCATTTTGAACCAGCGCAGCCAGGACATGCTGGCCGCCAACAACTGGAACGTGGTGCAGTACGCCGTACTGGTCCACATGATGGCCCAGGTCGCAGGACTCGAGGCCGGCGAGCTGGTGCATGTGATCGCCGATGCCCACATCTATGACCGCCACGTCCCCATCATCGAGGATCTGCTCGGCCGAACGCCCCGCAGCGCGCCGCACTTCACTATGGACACCTCTGTCACGGATTTTTACCGGTTTACCCGCGACAGCTTTGTTTTAGAGGGATACGATCCCCACCCATTCGACACAAAGATCCCCGTCGCAGTGTAAGGAGGAACCCCAATATGAATCTGATCGTATGCGTCAGCCGCAACTGGGGCATCGGGAAAAACAACGAACTGCTGTTCCACATTCCCGACGACCTGAAACAGTTCAAGGCTCTGACCACAGGCAAAGTGGTGGTTATGGGCCACAACACACTTAAATCCCTGCCCGGCGGAAAGCCTCTGCCGAACCGCACCAACATCGTTTTGTCCCGCAACCCGAATTTAAAAATTGAAGGTGCCACCGTGTGCAACAGCGTGCAGGACGTGCTCATCGAAGTGTCCGACCGGCTGCAGAGCGACGTATTTATCATCGGCGGTGAAGCGATTTACAAAATGTTCCTCCCTTACTGCCGCCGGGCGCTGATCACCCGGGTGGATGCCGCACCGGAAGCCGATGTTTTTTCCCGGATCTGCTGGAACAGCCGCAGTGGAAAATCCGCCAGGAATCCAACTTTATGGAGTGCGAAGGACTTTCCTATCAATACGTAGAATACGTCAATGAAAGCTGAAACTGACCGTCCGCAGCCCGCTGCGGGCGGTCTTTCCTCCGTTTGCATAGACCTTTGTTGATGCCGCGCAGACGGATTGCCCCTTCCCCCTGCCGGCCCAGTCATGGTACAATGACCGTGGGATAAAACGCGTTGTTGAAGAGATACCGTCCTCACCAGAACGAACGATTTGAAACTGTATCGATACAACGGAGATGATTGTTTTGATTTATAAGGATTTTCAGGATCTGAAGCTGTCTGCCCTGGGGTTCGGCGCCATGCGCCTGCCCACAGTGGGCGGCGTGGACGCCCAGGTGGACGAACCGGCGGCAAAAGAGCTGGTGGACTACGCTATGGCCCACGGCATCAATTATTATGACACGGCCTGGGGCTATCACGGCGGTCATTCGGAGGCGGTAATGGGGCGCTGCCTGCGTCAGTATCCGCGCCAAAGTTATTACCTCGCCTCCAAATTCCCTGGCTATGACCTGTCCAACATGGGAAAAGTGCAGGAGATCTTTGAAGAGCAGCTGCGCCGGTGCGGTGTGGAATATTTTGATTTTTATCTTTTCCACAACGTATGCGAAATGAACATTGAACAATATCTTGATCCGCAGTATGGCATTTTCGACTACCTGACGCAGCAGAAAAAGGCAGGCCGCATCCGTCACCTGGGTCTTTCCATCCATGGGAGCATCCATGTACTGGAGCGGTTTTTGAAGCCTACGGCGAAGCCATGGAATTCTGTCAGGTACAGCTGAATTACCTTGACTGGGAATTCCAGGACGCCCGGGAAAAAAGTCGCTCTGCTGGAACGCTACCACATCCCTGTGTGGGTGATGGAGCCGCTGCGGGGCGGCCGTCTCTGCCAGTTGTCGGAAGAGGATGCCGCTGTGCTGCATGCACTGCGCCCGAAAGAAAGCCCGGCGGGCTGGGCTTTCCGCTTTCTTCAGTCCATTCCTTCTGTGGGCGTTACGCTTTCCGGCATGTCCACTATGGAGCAGCTTCAGGAAAATCTGAGCTTCTTTGAAACGGAGCAGCCTCTGTCTCCTGAAGAGTGGGACACCCTGCAGCAGATTGCCCGGGCTATGACCGGCGGCGTGCCCTGCACCAGCTGCCATTACTGCACCAGTCACTGCAGCCAGGAACTGGATATCCCCATGCTGCTCAAACTTTATAATGAGCATACGTTCACCGGAGGCGGTTTTCTGGCCCCCCTATGGCGCTGTCCGCCCTGCCTGCTGACAAGCAGCCCTCCGCCTGCGTCGCCTGCCGCGCCTGCGAAGCCGTGTGCCCCCAGCAGATCAAAATTTCCGACGTGCTGGCGGATTTTTCTCAAAAGCTCCACAGCTGAAAACATCCTGTCCTGTGCCGCCGCACATTTCTCATTCAGAGAATGTGCGGCGCTTTTCATCGGCCGCGGCAAATTTTTTCACGCTTCTCTCCCAAAACATTGATTTTATGGTACACTATGCGGTAAACAGGAGGGATAGGATATGAGCGATCTGCATACCGATGTGCGCTATATCAAGGGTATCGGCGAAGCCCGTGCCAAAGCGCTGGCTAAGTTGGGCATCACCGACCTGCTCAGCCTGATCTCTTATTTCCCCAGGGATTGGGAAGATCGTTCCGCCCTCCGCACCATTGACACGCTGCCCATCGGCGAAAACTGCTGCGTACGGGCCATGGTGGCATCATCGCCGGTGGCTTCCCATGTGCGCAAAGGACTGACTGATTTGCTGAAGGTGAAGGTGGTAGACAATACCTCCGCGCTCTTTCTCACCTTTTTTAATCAGCCCTATCTCAAAAACACTTTAATCGTCGGAGAAACCGTATTTTATGGCAAAACAGGGAACCCTGCTGCGCCGCCAAATGATAAATCCTCTGTTTGAAAAAGACGGCATCGGAGAGATCACCGGGCGCATTATGCCAATTTATCCGCTGACTGCGGGGGATCAGCCAAAATACAATGCATCGCGCCATCCGTCAAGGCCTGAATGCCTGCGAGGAAATCCTCCCCGACGTGCTCCCTGAAGAACTGCGGCTGCACTACCATCTATGCCACATCGGCTACGCCTATGAAAATATTCACTTCCCTGCCTCCTTTGAGGGCCCTGAACGTGGCGCGGCGCAGACTGTCCTTTGAAGAATTTTTCCTGCTGTGCACCGGCATGCAGCTGCTGCGCCGCCGCCGCACGGATCTCAGCTCCACAGTGTGCTCCCCATTGATATGCAGCCTTTCTACGATGCCCTCCCTTTCTCCCTCACTGATGCACAGCGGCGCGCGGCAGGGGAGGCCATGGCCGATATGTGCGGCAAAACGCCCATGAACCGCCTGTGCCAGGGCGACGTTGGTTCCGGCAAAACCATGGTGGCCGCCGCCTGCATCTATTTTGCCGCACAAAATGGTTATCAATCCGCCCTGATGGCGCCCACGGAACTGCTGGCCCAGCAGCACTATCATTCCCTGGCCCCGCTGCTGGAAAAACTGGGCGTGCGCTGTGCATTGCTGACCGGTTCACTGAGCGCCAAAACAAAAGAGCATCCGCGCACAGCTGGAAACGGGAGAAATCACAGTCGCAGTAGGCACACGGCTCTGATTTCCAGGGACGTGACTTTTTCTTCCCTGGGCCTGGTGGTGGCCGACGAACAGCACCGCTTCGGCGTGGCGCAGCGCGCAGCCCTGTCCGCCAAAGCGGAAAAGCCCCATATGCTGGTGATGTCCGCCACTCCCATCCCCCGTACCCTGGCGCTGATGATCTATGGCGATCTGGATATTTCCGTCATCGATGAACTGCCCCGGGCGGCAGAATACGACACTTTCGCCGTACCAAACAGCTACCACGAACGGGTGTACCGCTTTATCCGAAAGCATGTGCGTGCCGGCCGGCAGGTCTATATCGTCTGTTCCCTGGTGGGTGCACCGGACACGATCCCCAACGAAAAAAAACAGTGACGGAATATACTTCCCGTCTGCAAACCGAAATCTTTCCCGATCTTCGGGTAGGCTGCGTACATGGGAAGATGAAATCTTCCGAAAAAAACGCATCATGGCCGCTTTTGCCGCAGGGACACTGGATATCCTTGTATCCACCACCGTGATCGAAGTGGGGTGGATGTTCCAAACGCCACTATCATGGTCGTGGAAAACGCCGAACAATTCGGCCTGTCCCAGCTGCACCAGCTGCGGGGCCGGGTGGGCCGCGGAACCGAAAATCCTACTGCATCCTGTTTTCTGACACCCGCAGCGAGAACACCAAAACGCGCCTGCGGGCCATGACGGAAACCAACGACGGGTTCCGAATCGCCCAGCAGGATCTGGAACTGCGCGGCCCTGGCGACTTTTTCGGGCAGCGACAGCACGGCCTGCCCAGTTTGAAAGTAGCGGACCTTCACTGCGACCTGGAACTGCTGCATACCGCCTGCCGTGCTGCCGACGAACTGCTCGCCGCCGCCGACCCTGATTTGAAGGACGAGGCGCACCGCGGCATCGCCGACAAAATCCGTGCGCTGTTCCAGAGCGCGGAGGATCGCTGAATTGATACTCAAGCGGCTTCGGTCTATAAAAAGCGCCGTTTCCCCTGGGGAAACGGCGCTCGTCTGTTGCTGTTTTATTCGATAATGCTGTCCATATCGCAGAGGCTATTGAGTTCCTCGTCGGCATAGTCGTCCTCTTCGCAGCGTTTGCAGGGGCATTTCATCTTCAATTCCGCAAAGAAAATCGCAGATTTCTTCCTTGTATCTGAGAATAAGCAGCACACCGGCCACCACCGCGCCGACCAGCGCTGCCAGCGCCGCCAAAGCTTCAGCAGATCCTTCATATCACGATCCATAACTGATCCCTCCGTTCCATGTCAACATAGATAGTATTCGTAGTATGATTGTATATTTTACACTCCTTGCCGCCAAAATACAATCTATTTTTGAAAAATATCCCACCGGCTTCCTCTTGTTCTTTCCACTCTTTTACTGTATAATATAAGATATTATTTTATGCTGTGAAAAGTGTGGCTGTGTTTCCCGCCCCTCCGCTTCTTGTAGCCCGGGCCGGCGGAGCGATGCCGCTTTGGATCGAATGTTGAAACGAAAGGACGGTCCCCTATGATAAAGATGCAGTCGGAAAAGGGCGAGATCATCATCAGCAGCGCAGTGTTCACCAATATCACCGGCGCCGCCGCCACAAATTGCTTCGGCGTCAAAGGCATGGCCTACCGCTCCATGACCGATGGCCTGGTGCACCTTTTGCGCCATGAGGCCATGGGAAAAGGCGTGAAGGTCACCTACAACGACGACAGCAGCATCTCCATCGAGCTTCATATCATTGTGGAGCACGGTGTGAATGTCACCGCCGTCTGCCGTGCCATCATGAACGAGGTTCGTTATGTGGTTCAGCAGAATACAGGCGTGATCGTGCGCTCGGTGGACGTCTGCGTGGATTCCATCACTCTGTGAGGAACAGCACTGCTTTGAAAGGAAGGTCTCATCTGTGAAAGATAAAGTAGACGGCGCTCTGCTCAAGGAGATGGTGCTGTTCGGTGCAGCCTCTATCTCTCTGGAAAAGCAGAGTATCAACGATTTGAACGTATTCCCCGTGCCCGACGGCGACACCGGCACGAATATGAGCCTCACCATCGGCAACGCCGCCGCCGAGCTGCGCAAAAAAGCGCCCGCCACGGTGGAGGAAACGGCCAAAATTACGGCCAGCGCCCTGCTGCGCGGCGCCCGGGGCAATTCTGGCGTGATCTTATCCCTTTTGTTCCGCGGCATTTCCCGCAGCCTGAAAGGGCAGGCTGCCATGGGACGGTGTGTCCCTGGCCAACGCGCTGCAGGAAGGTGTCGCCGCGGCTTACAGCGCTGTAATGAAGCCCGCCGAAGGTACGGTGCTCACCGTTTCCCGCCTGGCTGCCAAGCGCGCCGTAGAAGCCGCCACGGAACACAACTGCGCAGAGTACGTGCTCCAGGCCGCCATTGAGGAGGGCCAGCTGGCCTTGGCTGACACCGTCAACCAGAACCCGGTACTCAAAAAGCCGGTGTGGTGGATGCCGGCGGCAAAGGCTTCCTCGTCATTCTCAGCGGCATGCTTTCATGCCTGCGCGGCGAGCCGATGCCCGAGGGTGCTGATGAAGATCAGCCGGCGGCCAGCATCCAGGACAAAGCGGATTTTGAATCCATTGATACCGAAAGCATCACATTTGCCTTTGACACCGTTTATATCGTGCGCAAAAAGAGCGAAACTGTGGATCTCGCCCCTCTGCGCGCCTATCTTGACAGCATCGGTGACAGCCTGGTTATCGGTGAAGACGACGAGTCTTTCAAAGTGCATGTGCACACCAATATCCCCGGCGAAGCACTCACGGAGTCCCAGAAATACGGCACGCTGGAGCTGGCAAAGATCGAAAACATGCGCATGCAGCACGACGATCTGGCCGCCGGCCGCCATGTGCAGAGTACAGACGATCTGGATCAGATCGAAAAAGAGCTGGAAGGCAATGGTACCGTCGAAGACAGCCAGCGGCACGTCGCCGCGCCGGAAAAGAAATATGGTTTCATCTCCGTCTGTGCCGGCGACGGAATCGCCAGTGTGTTCCGGGATTTGGGCTGCGACGGCATCATCAGCGGCGGCCAGACGATGAACCCTTCCACCGAAAGCATTCTCGACGCCATCGACCGGACCCCGGCCGAAGTGGTCTTTGTGCTGCCCAATAACAAAAACATTATCATGGCTGCTCAGCAGTGCCAGCACCTGTCCGACAAGCAGATCGTCGTGATCCCGTCGGCCAGCGTGCCTCAGGGTATGGCTGCCATGCTGGCCGTGGACACCGAAAGCGGCACCGAAGCCATTGAAACAGCAATGAACGAAGCCATTGCCCGCGTCATCACAGCCCAGATCACATACGCCGCCCGCGACTCAGATATCGACGGTTTTGCCATCAAAGCCGGCGAATATCTGGCATTAAAGGAAAACAACCTCTTTGGCAGCGATACCGACATTGCCGTCCTGCTGGAAAAACTGGCCGACACCGCCAAAGAGCAGGATGCCGAATTTATTACTATGTTCTACGGCAGCGACGTTAGTGAAGAAGATGCGCAAAAAGCTGAAGCAATCTTTGCCGCAGCCTGTCCGGATGCAGAAGTTTCCCTGCTGCCCGGCGGCCAGCCTGTATATTATTATATCATTTCCATTGAATAAGAAACGAGGGGCTTTCGCCCCTCGTTTCCGGCCTAGCCCTAAAAAAAAAAACGGAGGTAATTTTATGAATCCGCGCATTATGATCCTGATTTCCGTCATCGCACTGCTGTGCATGTTCTTCCTCGGCGTGAACCTTTTCCTGCAGGGAAAAGGCATCATGTTCCTGCTGATCCCCATCGCCATGGCCATTTTCATTTTTATGGCTATTTCAACAGTACCCGGAAATGATGAACCGCAGATTTTTCGCTCTGAGCCTGTGTGCCTGCCTGCTGCTGGCAGGCTGCGGCGCACCGGCGCTGCAGCCGGTTCCGCACCGGAGTCTGCCCCTCCCCAGCAGGAAGAAACGCTTTCAACGCCTTACGCGGTGGACTTCCGTCTGACCAGCGGCCATCACACAGCCGGTATCGACTTTCCCGCCGGCGTGTATGATCTGGAAGCAATTCAGTGGTGTGGTACAGTGACCAGCAGCAACGACGCCATTTCCCCTGGATATGGGTACCCCGGAATACAACACCGACGGCCAGAGCCATTACGAGCAAGCAGCTGAAGGCGTCGATCTGCCTGCCGGTACCGTACTGTCACTGTCTGGGGGCGTGACATTGCGTTTAACCTGCCCCGACGCCGACCCGGCCCCCTGATGCCCAGAGAACAGGATATCACAGAGGATGTAAAGCTTACGCCCGGAAAATATACCGCCGGCGCCGATTTCCCCGCAGGCGTATATGATTTTACCGCGCTCAACGGCGTGGGCAATGTGGAAAGCAGCAATATGCACGACGGTGGTATCTGTGACGTCATGGGTACCACATGGCGTATTGCCGAGGGCTTCGATTCTGTAACCAGAAATACGAAAATATATCTTTGCCGGAAGGCACCGCGCTTAATATCTCCGGCGTTGACCTGCTGCTGACCCCCAGCGAATAAAAAGCGGACGGCCTGTGCAAATGCACAGGCCGTCCGTTTTTTCATAATTACTCTACCACATGGATCCAGCCCTTTGGGCGCTTCGATGCGACCCATCTGAATCCCCGTCAGCGTATCATACAGCTTCTGTGTAACAGGCCCCATTGTTTCCATACCCGCAGGGAAACAGATCTCCTGGCCGTGATCCACAATCCTGCCCACAGGCGAAATCACAGCGGCGGTGCCGCACAGGCCGCACTCGGCAAAATCCTTCACCTCGTCAAAAGCAATCTCCCGCTCTTCCGCTTCCAAGCCCAGATACTCCTTGGCCATACATCAAGCTGCGGCGGGTGATGGAGGGCAGGATACTGTCAGACTTGGGGCGTGACCACCTTGCCATCCTTCGTCACAAAAAGGAAATTCGCGCCGCCGGTCTCCTCCACCTTGGTATGGGTGGCTGCGTCCAGATACATGTTTTCATCGTACCCTTTCAGCGTGGGCCGTTACGATAGCATGCAAACTCATGGCATAGTTCAGGCCGGCCTTGATATGGCCGGTGCCATGGGGCGCAGCACGGTCAAAATCAGACACGCGGATGGTCAAAGGCTTGACGCCGCCCTTAAAGTAAGGCCCCACGGGCGTGGCAAACACACGGAACTGATATTCATCGGCAGGTTTTACCCCGATAACAGCATTGGTGCCGAACATATAGGGGCGCAGATACAGCGTGGCGCCGGAGCCGTAAGGCGGCACCCAGGCGGCATTGGCACGCACCACCTGCTCCACCGCCTCCACAAATTTTTCTTCGGGATACACAGGCATTTCCAGGCGGCGGGCAGAATCCGCCATGCGGGATGCATTCAGATCCGGGCGGAAAATAACGATGCGGCCGTCTTCCGTTGTATAGGCTTTCATGCCCTCGAACACCGTTTGGGCATACTGGAGCACGCCAGCACATTCATTGATGGTAACCTGATCGTCTCCGGTCAGCGCGCCTTTATCCCAAGCGCCGTCTTTATAGTTGGAAACAAAGCGCTTGTCTGTTTTCAAATAGCTAAAGCCCAAATTGCTCCAATCGATGTTTTTCTTTTCCATGGTGTTTTCCTCTCCTGTCCTCGTAGGGAAAGGCGGCAAGGCGGCGCAAAGCTGCAGCCCACTGCGATTTCCTGCCGAAATTGATTATGGTTATTGTAACACCACCAACGAAAAAGTCAAGGAAAGATAGAAGAATCAGCAGATTGGATAAGATATTCCCGCTCTATTTTTCCTTTTTGCGCACTTTTCTGGAGTACAGCGCTGCATACCGGCAAAAAGCGCGCCAGTGCACATGGTTGTGCACTGGCGCGCATCATCACAGAAAAAGTCAAATGCGGTGCTTTTGCTTCAGATCGCTTTCCTGTAAGAGATGTCTCTCTGTTTTCTCAGCCTTCCGGCAGAGCATTATAATTGGAAGCTTCGTCCAGAACGTCTACAATATCCACGATTTGAGCGCCGGCAGGCGGTTCCACTGCAGGCTGCGCATTGGCCTGCACCGTTTTGGCGGACAGATCAAAGCTCAGTTTGAGATCACCGCCCAAATCCATGTCCATATTCATGGTAGTGTTCGTACCGTCCTCACGCACGTTCATCTGCAGCGTCATCCCGTCCATACCGTCGTCAATCGTCATTTCCATCTTCACACCCACAAGACGGTCCCCGCTGGTCTGATACGTCATTTTTGATTTGGCCGAGAACGCTGGAATTGTCCCCCAGCGTCCAATTCACAGTGTAGTTACTGCCGCTTTTGGCCATAGCCTGGTCGGACAGCAACGCGCAAAGCGCTTCCGCTGAGGTCTGCAGCATCTCGTAATCATAGGCGGCGCTGGTCAACTCCAGATCCGAGAGCATCGACACCATCAGTTCCCTGAAACCGGCGTATTCACCCAGCATTTCTTCCATACCCTGCAGATAGGCCTGGTAATCGAAACCGCCGGCCTCGCTCAGTTTGGCCAGATCCATAAGGTACCAAACATTTCCATCGCCCAAGCCTTCGCCGATCATAGCCAGCAACAGAGGGCAGTCAATGGTGAAATAAATCTTCCCGGATTCCAGATCCATACGTGTTTCCACTGCAGCCTGGCTCAGTTTTTTCAGTTCGGCTTTGTCTGCGGCGCTCAGCTCAGATCCCTCCGCAAACAGGGCAAACAGTTCTGCAAAATCCATTTCCATCTGCAGCTCTGCCTTGGTATCTGTGGAAATACCGCTGAACGTGGCGGAGAGCGGATACGTCTGCGTCTTCCCCGCCCATCGGGCAGCGTCATTTCCAGAGCCATCTGCCCGGTAGTCTTTGCAGGGTTGGGTACTTCTCTTTCCAGATCTGCCCGAACCCAACCGTCCAGATTGTCAAAACGTAGCGTCGCCCAGCAGGGTTTCCACATCCACAATCATCACCGTATGTTCATCGCCGTCCCAGCCCACAGCGCAGGAAAACGCTTCTGCCGCAAAACGCACTGGCACATAGGTACGGCCGCCTTTGCTGTAAGGCGCCACATCCATCGTAAGCTCTTGTTCCTGGCCGTCTTTGGTTACCTCGGCCTTGGTGCTGTCCAGCGTCATGACCACAGTGGTGTCGCCTTTGACCGCGGTAACACTTTTGTCCGCCTGATCCCAGGTCACCTCAGCACCAACGCTTCAAAAGCAGCACGCACAGGAATAAAGGTGCGCCCGTTTTTCGATTCCGGCTCAGCATCGGGGAACGTCACTTCCTGGCCGTTCACCTGCACCGTAATACCGGAAGGCACAGCCCATGCGCTGACCGAAAGAACACTGACCATCATCGCCGCAGTACACAGCGCAGCGACAATCTTTTGTATGCTTTCATTGGGATTGCTCCTTTCCATTTCTTCTATTTACAGTGTAGGGGCTTAAGCTTTTGGTCAATTTGAAAATTGACCAAAAACAGGACTGTTTTTTGCCCCGCCATAATGCGGCAAAACCGCGGAGGCTTGCTCAACCTCCTGCGGTTTTTAAAGATTCGACCAATCGATCACATGCTTGTTTTTGGTAAAATATTCCACACCAGAATACACCGTCGTGACCAAAATAATCCCCAGCACACCGTATTCAGTACCGGCGGGATCGGCAGCAGCATCAGGATAATACATACCATGGTAGAGGCAGTCTTTACCTTGCCCGACCAAGCCGCCGCGATGACCTTTCCCTCTGTAGCTGCAATCATGCGCAGCCCGCTGACCGCCAGCTCCCGCGCCAGCACCACCGCCAGTACCCAGGCCGGCATCTGGCCCCAGGATACAAACATAAGCATAGCCGTCATCACCAAGACCTTATCTGCCAGAGGATCCATAAATTTTCCGAAATCCGTCACCAGATTCCGGCTGCGGGCAATGTACCCGTCCAGGAAGTCCGTAAAGCTGGCTATGGCAAACAGGGCCAGCGCAACATACCGGCATCCTTCAAAATCCGCATACAAAACGATCACAAAGCCGGGATCAGCGCCACCCGGAGCATGGTCAGCTTATTGGCAAGATTCATGTTACTTGTCTCCTTTTTGCGCAATAGGGCACCTCTTTCCAGTACCACCACTTCAATTTTTCCGGATCCGGCACCAGATGCTCAGCATAATAGACGGCAAGACGGTAGACATACAGGGCGCAGCGGTCCTCCTGGAATCCCTTCTGCCGGCAGTCCAGGCAGTACAGCTCCTCCGGATCACGGCCCACAAGATCCGCAATGCAGCGGATACCAATTGCCTGCATGGCCTGCTCAATGCGCGCTCCCACACCGGGAATCTCCCGCAGATCGCTCATGCTTCAGATTTGTACGGCCTCGCCGGTCATGTCACCATCCATACTGCCGGTAATGCGCACCGGAACAAAGGCCCCAGGGACAAGATCCTCTTCGGCAGTAAAATACACATGGCCGTCCACATCGGGAGAATCGGCATAGCTACGGCCCACATACATCTGAGCCTGTCCGTCGAAGCCCTCGCAAAGGATCTCCACCGTGTCGCCCAGCCAGCTTTCATTGAACTCATCCATCACGCGGGATTGCAGGTCCACCAGCAGTTCCACACGACGGTTGGCCTCCTCTTCATCGACCCGGTTTTCCATGGCGGCAGCAGGCGTTCCCCTCTGGAGAATAGGGAAATACCCCCCCGCCCGTTCAAACTTGTTCCCGCAGAAAATCGCAAAGCTTTCAAACGCTGCTTCATCTTCATAAGGCAGGCCGGCAATGATGCTGGTGCGCAGCACCAGTCCCGGAATGCGCGCGCGCAGCCCTGCAAACAGCTCGGCAAGATACGCTTTGTCCCCCGGCGGTTCATGGCTTTGAGCACAGCGTCGCTGCAGTGCTGAATGGGAATGTCCAGATAGGGCAGAATTTTCTTTTCCGCTGCCACCACATCGATTAGTTCTGCAGTAATTTCGTCGGGATAGAGGTAATGCAGCCGGATCCAGTGGATACCACTGATGCCGCACAGTTTGCGCAGCAATTCCGGCAGTTTGTGCGCGCCGTAGCAATCCAGACCATAGCGGGTAATATCCTGCGCAATGACAATCAGTTCTTTCACACCGCTGCGGGCAAGTTCCTCCGCCTCCGCCACGATATTCTCCATCGGGCGGCTGCGGTATTTTCCGCGCAGAGAGGGAATCACACAATAGGAACAGTGGTTGTCGCACCCTTCCGCAATGCGCAGATAAGCGCTGTATTCCGGCGTGGCCAGGATACGGTCGCCCTCGTCCACCGGCGCATCAATGCTGCCAAAATACTTTGGTGTGCCGCCAGCCATCACTTCTTCCAGCGCATCCACAATATCCACATAACTGCCGCAGCCTAAAACGCCGTCCACCTCGGGCAATTCTTCCAGAATCTGCTCGCCGTAACGCTGGGACAGACACCCCGTTACCAGAATCTTCCTGATTTGCCCTCCTGCTTTCAGCGCAGCCATCTGCAGAATGTTGTCAATTGCTTCAGACTTGGCACTGTCAATAAAACCGCAGGTATTGATCACCACAACGTCGGCTCCCTCCGGCGTTTTCAGCAGGGTATGGCCGCTGTCACGCACCAGGGCCATCATCTGTTCACAATTGACCAGATTTTTCGCACACCCCAAGGATATAAACAATACTTTCAAACCTATGTCTCTCCTTCAATCGGCAAGCGCGGAGCGCTCAAACCATGGTATAGCGACCGCCCTTACGCTTGTGGGGCTTCGGGTCTTCCTCCGGGTAACCCAGCGTCAAGGCCGCGACAAATTCGCCGTGGCCAGCGGCAAAACCCGCTTCAAAGAGCGCGCCGCAGTCCACATGGTTGGGCGCACCGATCCAGCAGGAACCGACGCCCCGGTTCCACGCCGCCAGCTGCATATTCTCAATGGCGGCGGAGATGCTCTCGATAACATTGTCCCGGCCCTCTGTGCCGTAAGGCTTATCGGCGTACACCAGCACGCAGGCCGGCGCACCGCCCAGCGTTACCAGAAAAATGATTTGTTTCCGTGATCACCTCCGGGTGGGCGTGGAACTGCTTCTGCAGGATCGGATTAAAGCGCAGCGCCACCACTGACATGACAGCCCGCACTTGGGTCATTTTCTCCGGCGTGCGTACCACCACGAAATACCAGGGCTGCAGATTCAGCCCCGAAGGGGCGTACAGTCCGGCCTCCACGATCTCCTGGAGTACCTCGTCAGGCACGTTCACCGCACGGTATTTGCGGATGCTACGCCGTTCCATCAGCACTTTCAGCGCATCCATACTTTTTTACTCCTCCTCCCAATCCTCTGCGTCCAGACGGCGCAGGGCACTTTGATGTCTTCCCAATGAAATCCCCGGCGGCGCAATGCGTCGCACAGGCGTTTGCGCATTTTATCATCCAGCGGTGCACAGCGCAGCTTTGCCTGTATGTACGCGTCGATCGCCTCAGCACTCTCGCCGCATTCGGACGCGATTGCTTCGTCCCACAGCTCCCGGGGCACGCCCCGCCGATACAGCTCATCGCGCATTTTTGCCGGACCGTAACGCAGCGCCGCATAGTGCCGCACCACGCTTTTGGCATAGCTCAAATCGTCCAGCGCGCCGATATCCTCCAGCCAGTCCCGCCGCCGCGCAGGCGTTTTTCCTCACTTTCACCCTTTTGCACCAGGCGTCTGCACAGTTCCTTTTTGGACAGTGCCCGCGCACCGATCATTTCTGCCGCCCGAACCCGGGCGCCGGAGCGTCCGGCGGCCGCCCGCAGGGCGCACAGTTCCTCCTCCGAAAGCACCCGCCCCGGATACAGGGAAAAGGTCAGCGTCTCCTGCTCAGTGGCTTTCAGTATGTCCCCGCTGTCCAGATACACCAGAATGCGGCCCTTCGCATGGCGGGACGGCTCGATTTTACTGACCGTCATCCTCGTCGTCAAAATCGTCGGCGGAGACGTCCACCGGACGGCCGGCAGCCCGTGCCGCGGCCTTGACTGGTTGCTCATCAGCTTGTAAAAATCCCGTCGGATATCGGCGTCCAGTTTTCGGCCACCTCGGGATTATCCCGCAGATACTGCTTGGCTGCGTCGCGGCCCTGGCCGATGCGCACTTCGCCCATAGAGAACCAAGATCCGGATTTCTGCACCAGATCGAGCTTAACGCCCAGATCCACCATTTCGCCCCAGCGTGAGATGCCCTCGCCGAACATGATGTCGAACTCCGCCTCGCGGAACGGCGGAGCCACCTTGTTTTTGACCACCTTGGCCCGGGTGCGGTTGCCGATGATCTCGCTGCCGGACTTGAGGGCCTCGATCCGGCGCACCTCGATACGCACAGAGGAATAGAATTTCAGCGCGCGGCCTCCGGTAGTGACCTCGGGATTTCCATACATCACACCTACTTTCTCACGCAGCTGATTAATGAAAATCACAATACAGTTGGTCTTGTTGATCGCGCCGGTCAACTTGCGCAGGGCCTGGCTCATCAGCCGAGCCTGAGGCCCACATAGCTGTCGCCCATTTCGCCCTCAATCTCCGCACGGGGCACCAGAGCCGCCACGGAGTCCACCACCACCACGTCGATGGCGCCGGAGCGCACCAAGGCTTCCGTGATCTCCAGCGCCTGTTCGCCGGTGTCGGGCTGAGAAATCAGCATATCATCGATATTCACCCCCAAAGCGCGGGCATAGGTGGGATCCAACGCATGCTCGGCATCCACAAAGGCCGCTTCGCCGCCCTTTTTCTGGGTCTCCGCCACGATGTGCAGCGCCAGCGTCGTCTTACCCGAGGACTCCGGCCCGTAGATCTCGATGATTCTGCCCTTCGGCACGCCGCCGATGCCGAGCGCCAGATCCAGTGCCAAAGACCCGGTGGGGACTGCCTCCACATTGGCATGCAGGTTTTCACCCAGCCGCATGGTGGAGCCTTTTCCGTACATTTTTTCAATTTGCTGCATCGCCGTTTCAATGGCGCGCTTTTTTATCCGATGCGGGCGCCGCCTGCTCCACAGGCGCCGAAGCCTTTGCCTTTCCTGCCATTCGTGTCATCCTTTCTTTTTTCTGTAGCACCGCGCATGCTTCAAATCTCCGTGTAGCGCGTTCCCGCGATTACCCGGGAAATCCCCTGTGTATCTTCATAAAGTTCCAAGTCTCCAAAGCCTTCCGTTCGCAGCAGCCGCATCACGGCATCTGCTTCGCCGATACCCAACTCAAGCAGCAACCGTCCGCCCGGCAGCAACGCTTCTTTCCACCGGGCCGCAATGGCGCGGTAAAAATCCAACCCATCCGCTCCGCCGTCCAGTGCCAGATACGGCTCGTAATCCCGTACAGAAGGGTCCAAATCCGCCAGATCCCCGTGGGGATATAGGGCGGATTGGACACAATACACTGAAAGGCGTCAAATTTCGCCGTAGGCGGCGCTAAAGCGTCCGCCTGCAGCACTGCAGTACGGCTCTGCAAATGGTTGAGCCGCGCATTGGTGCGCGCGATGCGCAGCGCTTCTTCCGAGCAGTCCGCCAGTACCACGCGGCAATCCGCCAACCGCGAAGCAATAGCCAGTCCCACGCAGCCGCTGCCGGTACACAAATCCAGCACCCGGGCACCGGGATAATCCTTCAGATAGTCGATCGCCTGCTGGGCCAGCACTTCGGTGTCACTGCGGGGAATCAGCACATGCTCGTTGACGATCAGCGGCAGGCCGAAAAACTCCCATTCGCCCACAAGATAGGCCACCGGTTCACCCTGCAGCCTGCGCTGCAGCAGCGCGCTTACACGCGCTTCAATCTCTGGGGTGGCGTACAGCCGGCTGTCCCGGTAAAATTCCTCTTTATTTTTGTCTGCAGCGCAGCAGACAATTTCCCGCGCTTCCAGCGCGGCGCTGTCCACTCCGTTTCGTTTCAGCGCGCGGCGCGTATCCAAATATAAATCGTTATAAGTAGACGGCATACCCCCGTCTGCTCCTTTCCGGCGGCCAACGCCGCTTGATTGTTCCGTCAAAGCGTATCGGTGCGCGGCACACAGATTTACCAGCGGTCGCTGCCCAACTCTTCCGGCAGCACCGTCTTCAATGCTTCGATGCCGACTTCGATCATGCTGTCATCCGGCTCAAAGGTGGTAAAATTCTGCATCCAGAGGCCCGGCGCCCGAAGGATACGGCAGATTACATTCTCATGGGCGCCCACATAGCGGTTGAATTCGTAAGTCACGCCCATCACCACTGGCAGCAGCAGCAAATGCAGTGCCATGCGCAGCCATACATTGCTGATTTCCAGCGGCGTAAACAGCGCCACAGAGAGAATAATGGAAATGATAATCACAACGAACAGGAAACTCGTGCCGCAGCGCGGATGATGCCGCGGCTGCTTGCGCACGTTTTCCACAGTCAGCTCCAGACCGTTTTCATAGCAGAAAATGGTCTTGTGTTCGGCTCCATGGTAGCGGAACACCCGCTGAATATCCTTCATGCGCGAACACAAAAACAGATACAGCACAAAAATTGCCGCTTTCAGCACACCCTCAAGGATGCCCATAGCCCACAGACCGATGCCGCCGGGCACCAGCCGGTTCACAATGCCCACCAGGAAACTCGGTAAAAGATAAACAGCAGCAGCGACAACCCCACGCCCAGAAGGACGGACAAGGTGAGCATAATGCTCATCAGCTTTTCATCCGATACGTGGCTGCTCAGCCATTGTTCCAATTTTCCGGGCGGCTCACTCTCTTCTTCCTCTACACCGGAAACCTCCGCCGAATACATCAGCGCTTTCACACCGTTGTACAAAGACATGATAAAGGTGTAAATCCCCCGAAAAACGGCATCCTCCAAAAGGCCGGACGGCCTGCATTTTCCTCAATTTTGTAATCCAGCGTCCCATCGGGTTTGCGCACCACAATGGCTCGCTTCTCCGGGCCCTGCATCAGGATGCCCTCGATCAGCGCCTGACCGCCGCAAGTGGTTTTATAGGGCGTATCGCAGCATCCCCATTTTTTCTGTTCTTCTGCCATGGCATAACTCCTTTGTGCTCTGCTATTCAGTATACTATGCGATTCGTCTGTTTGCAAGAGAATTGCAAACCTTTGTTCTATTTTTTACGAATTGATTGTTTGAGCGGCAGATAAATCTGCACGATGCAGCCGCCGCCTTCGGCGTTGCCGATCTCAAAACGCCCGCCGTGGCGGGTGACGATCTCTTCCACCACCGCCAGACCAATGCCGCTGCCCCGGGCTTTGGAACTTCCTTTGTAAAATTTCTGCTTGATATAGGGAAGCTCCGCATCCGGAATGCCGGGTCCATAATCCCGAATGGTCAAAACCACCGTTTCTAACCCGATCCCAATGGCTGTATCGATCCGCCCGCCGTTACCGCCGTGCTTGGCCGCATTATCCAACAGGTTGCAGAATACCTGCTTCAGGCGCTCTGGATCGCCCTCGATAATGGGAAACTCCTCCAGGCCTCCGTCGTCGTAGTGCACTTCAATGCCGTCCTGGGCAAACAACTCCTTATAGGTAAACACCGCATCCTCAAACTCCGCCTGAATTTCCACCGGTTCCACCTCCAAGGTGAAACGGCCGTCCTGCATACGGGAAAACTGCAGCAGTTCCTCCACCATATTGGTCAGGCGGCGGGATTCTTTCAGAATAATGCCCACCCCCGGCGCAACTGCATGGGGTCGTTGCTGGTATCGCCCAACAGCGTTTCACCCCAGCCGTTGATCGCCGTCAGCGGCGTGCGCAGTTCATGGGACACGGAAGAAATAAATTCCCGCTGCATTTTCTCATTCTGGCTGATCTTGGTAGACATCTCGTTGATGCTGTCCACCAGCGCGCCGATCTCCTCGTGATAGGTGTTCTCGATCTGCAGCCCGTAACTGCCGGAGGAAATGTGCTGCGCCGCCTCCGTCACTTCCGCCACAGGCTCCACGATTTTGCGGATGAACACCATATTGATGCAGTAAACCATCACCAGCAGCGTCAGGCCTACGCTGAAAATAACGGCGCAGTCAATCAGAACCTGCCGATTCACAAGCCGCGCAGACGTAACATAGCGCATGGCGCCAATGGAAACGCCATCATAGGTCAGCGGGCAGGAAACGGCAATGATCTTTTCATTGGTATGTCCGTCATTTCCCACATACATACCCAGATCGCCGGTCAGGGCCGCAACAATGTCCGATGTCCCCGGCGAAATGCCCGCCGTAAAATTATAGGAAGACACTTCGACTTTGCCGCTGGTGTCAATAAACTGCAGCTCGATCTTATCTTTGTCCGAAAAATTCTGCGTATAGCTGTAAGCCAGGGCGTAATACTCATCGTAACCCGAAAGGGGCGAGCGGTTCATAAAGCTGACCGCTGCTTTGGCTTGTGCCGTCAGGGCGTTCTGCACCGTATTGTAATAATATGTGGCGATGCTGGCCGAAAACAGGCCGCAGACCATCAGCATGATCGCCGCCACAACGCTCATACTGTTCGCCATCCAGCGCTGGCGCAGGCCGTGCACGTTTCCTCTGACATGGCTTTTCATATTCCTGCGCCTCCTTCCTTGTTCCCCCGGTCCGCATCAGCGAACTGCACCGCGTTCCGATCTCCTGCGCTCAAAAAGCCCCACTTATAGCCGTATCCCCACACCGTTGTGATATAGGTGGGATTTTGCGGGTTGTCCTCAATCTTCAGCCGCAGCCGCCGGATGTTCACATCCACGATCTTGACTTCGCCGAAATAGTCGTGTCCCCAGACCATATCCAGGATCTCTTCCCGGACAGGGCCTTTCCCGGATTCTCCATAAACATCTTCATAATGGTGTATTCCACCTGCGTCAGCTTGATGCGCTGGCCCTTTTTCTCCAGCGTGCGGTTGCGAGTATTCAGCAGGAACGGATCCTTGCGGATCTCCCCTTCCGGCACTTCTTCCACATCGCCGCCGGCACGACGGAACAGCGCGTCCACCCGGGCAGTCAGCTCCGCAGGGGAAAAGGGTTTGGTCACATAGTCATCTGCGCCGGTCATCAGCCCGGTCACCTTGTCCATTTCCTGCGAGCGGGCGGTGAGCATGATGATGCCGATGCGGGAGTTGGTGGCCCGGATGCGGCGGCATACCTCGAAGCCGTCGATGCCGGGGAGCATCACATCCAGCAGCGCCACTTTCACATCCGGGTTGTCATTGAGTCGCTCCAAGGCTTCCTCGCCGGATTCGGCCTCCACCACATCATAGCCGGCCCGCTTAAGGTTGATCACCACAAAGCTGCGGATACTGGATTCATCTTCCAAAACCAATACTTTTTTCATATTGTGTACGCATCCTTTCCGCTCTGTTTACTGCTTGAGAACCGTCTTAGGTCAAATACCATTCTTCGCGGATCATACGGAACCCGTCTTTCAGGGCATCCGCACTCATGGCGCTGCCCACGTGCTGTAGTCCGACAGGAACTCCGCTGCATAAATCGTGGTCGCCTGGCGCATCAGGATAAACCGATCCCCTTTCGTCGCTTTATACTCCCGGCTCTCACCGCTTTCCGTATAAATGGCAATCACCTCGAGCGGATCAGTATCCTCACCCTGATACACACCGAACGTAACAATACGTTCACCGGCAGCGCTGGTCACAGAAGTAACCATCAACACATCTTTCCAACTTTCGGGCAGTACAAGATACCAGCCGTCCGTCGGATTATGATAGGTCGTCTCCTTTACCGTCTGTCTGCCATCCACAGCAAACGCCGTCCAGCGAATTCCCCAATAAGTCGGTGCAATTGAGCTGGTTTTGTGCAGCGCATAAGGGATCGGCAGTTCCAACACGCCATCCTGGTCAATATCCTGTGCCTCTACGCCTGCAGCATGGTACACCAGGCCGCTGATTCCACTCTGTTCATCCATAGTACGGTTGACCAGCACACCGTTTTCCATCACCAAAAGATCCGTGATCCGGTTCTCCGCATCGACGACTCCGTGACAAACAACGCCTGGGCACCGTCCGTCAGGCCGCCCACACGTACGCTCTCCAGCATCGCCGGCGGCACGGACAGCGGTGCCGACGCTATTTGCTCCAGCGCCCCCAATCTCCAACTATATGCACTGGCAGTACAGTTTCCGGAAGTTCCGCCGGCAATGACAATCATTTCCGGCGTCCCGTCGCAGTCCAAATCGGTGATAAGACACCGGTTATAATTTACTTCCAATATTTTCTGCGTATTGTAACGTTCCAAATTGTAAACCGAAACCACACGGATCAGAGCGCGTTCATTCAAAATTTCCTCTGTTTGGCCTATGCCGCTGTCTCCAGTCATCATGCGGCACCCCACGATCAGTTCCAGGACACCATCGCCATTCATATCTTGATAATCAACACGCTCGATCGATGCGCCGCTTTCCTCCAATACAGCTGCCGTCTGATACCCTTCGCTGCTCTGCTTGAAGATATAAATTTTCAGCGGCTTGCTTTCTCCGCTTTTACGAAGGAACAAAAAGCGCTTCGTCTTCTCCGTCGCCGTCGATGTCCACCATTTGCACGGGCTGCACGTTCTCGCCCCCGTGGGTGCAGCATATTCATAACCGCTGTCCACCAGCGCAGCAATCTCCTGCTCCAAATCCACATATTCTTCCGGTAGTTTCGGCAAGCTGTACAAATCATCTGGCGAAAGAGCAAACATACAGCCGGACAGCAGAAGCGTCGTCGCCATCGCCGCACAGAACACGCTCCACTTTTTCCAAAGCCGCTGCTTTTTCACGTTCCGTTCCCCTTTCACCGCACCATCCCGTCTGCTCGAACAGCAGGACAGTCTACACAATTTCAATATAGAATTGTATCACAAATCTTTTCATATGGGTAGTGCTTTTTCACCTTGCGCGCAACAGTCCGGCTTTCTGTAATTTTTTCAAAACCACTCTTGCTTTTTGCACACAACTGCGCTATAATAATGAAGCTTTATGGCATGCCGGTGTGGTGGAATGGCAGACGCGACGGACTCAAAATCCGTTCCTGGCAACAGGGTGTGGGTTCAAGTCCCACCACCGGCACCAAACCAATATAATCCGAACTTGTTTCCGATAGGAGATGGGTTCGGATTATTTATTTTCTTTGACCGTTACGAAACCACCTACTTCCGCAATGGGATGCGGCGTAAGTCCAGCTCCAAGCCGAGGGGCCCACGAAAGAAGAAGCAAACCATATAAACACAAAAAGGGCGGGCGTTCCATATAAATGGTCACGACCGCTCTTTTTCGTTTATCCTTTAGGAGGATACGGATCATTTCCGTAAGAATTCTTCTCACGGATTCGTCCGTCAGTACCGTGAACAATAAGCTCAGATCTGTTATTTATTGCGATGTTTCTTGCAATTGCTCTGGCTTCTGCCTGTGTACCGGTTCGCACAGTTGCTCTCTGGTTACCGGCTCCTTTAACTTGCCAACCACCTTGAGGATGTGGTGTGACGTGTTGGTTTTTACCCATTTTGCCCCTCCATTATCGCGTCAAAATTTTTTTGCCAGCTCTCGGAATGCACAATACGTGCTTTATGAAGATTCTGGAAAGAATTTCGGCTTTTGACATCTGAGAAATCGTTTCCCAATCGTTTTGCAGCACATAAGTTGCGTTATTCGGGAAGGCGCTTTCGAGAACATACAAGTTCTTACTTGTAAATCCGAAAACGGCATATCCTCTAAACCCCGCTCTACCATATGCCACAAAATCAGGTTTTCTCGCGTAAATTGACTCGCAGTTTCTGAGCATCAATTCTGTTTTGGGTCTTTGTATGCTCTTTTGTCAAGCTACTAAGAGTTTCTTTTATAGAGCTCCAAGGATGTTCACCTCTGGGAAGAATATCCCAATTCGCAACAATTCGTTTCGGTTTGTTCTTTGTCCAGCAAAATCTACCGTGCACTCCCGAACGTTGCCAGTACCATATTAACGGTATTCATTAGCTTTTCATGGTTATCAGGCACATACGGTATCCCGTCCGATACGATATATTTCTTATCGCCATCTGAAACAAGCGTGAAGTAAACAGAGTACGGTTCGAAATAATCCCTATGGTGGCGCTGTTTCTTGATGTACGAGAAGTCCGTAACAGGATTGACTTCTCCTCTCCCAGCCCATTCATACCTTGTCCAGTATACCGTCTGGATGTAATCTTCCTTTGGGAGACTTTTTATCAATAGTAAAAAACGGCTCTGCATTTTTCTTTGCATAGCGATTCACGCTGCACGGCAGTATTGAAGCTCCGCTTTCGTCGACATTCTGAAAGCCAAACGCTCTCAGCTGGCGCTCGAAACGTCCCACGTTATCCACCCTAACGTAGATGGGTGAGTTAGGGGGCACTGATGCAAAATAACGGCAACTGTTGATTCTTGTTTGCTTGATTAGAATAGTAATCACCTCATCAAATATATTAACAAAGCAAAAAGAGCAGACCCTAATCTATTTCACTCCTCGGAGATGATTTTTGCCAGAAGCAATTGACAATTGACGCTATTGATGATACCATTCTATCATGCAAATTGGAAATGATATCGTTGATATTGCTTCCGAAAAGCCTTGTCAAGATTAGGCCCCTTGACGAGGCTTTTCTTTTGCAGTTGTTTTCTTGTTTGCGTTTATGGCAGCTTTTAGGCTACTCTGGCAAGATCAATCAACTCGGCAAAATAGAATGTTTTGCCGCGCTTGCGATCATCTCCAAGCAGTACTCGCTTTTCTTCCAAAACGTTCAGATATCGAACAGCTTGTCCGTGGATACCGCAAGCTCATCCTCCAGCATATTTGCATTGAGAACAGGATGTGTAAAGAGGCATTCAATGATCTCATCGAATTTCGGACTGTTGATGCATTCCTTGACGGTGTTTTTTGTTTTGGTGTACAGTGCATTCAGTGCATCGATATACCCGATGTGTTTCGTGGTTTGAAGCGATACCTTGTGTAAAAGTATTTAATCCACTCATCCAGCGAGTTCGTTCTGGAGTCTGTAAGCATACGATAATATACCGCTTTGTCCATATTCATTGCTTCGCTGATATAGAAAAACGGAAAGTTTATCACTTTGGCCTTGTAAAGATACAGGCTAATCAGCACACGCCCAATACGCCCATTTCCATCGGAAAACGGATGAATTGATTCAAACTGTGAGTGTATCATAGCCGCCTTAATTAGGGGTTGACCCCATCCTCTGAATTGTTCATAAAAGAAATCAGCTCATCCATGTATTTTTTGTTTCGGATGCGGCTGGCGGGTTATATACAACCGTTCCAGTAGAACTCTTGATTTGGTTGTCTCTGAGCTTATACTTCCCAAGCGTCTTTTCAAGACCCGGCGCAATAATCCCTGTCATCATATACTCATGTATTTGCCTCATAAAAGAATGAGTAAACTTTCCTGTGCGGAGATGCTCTGCACCAAAAATCAACGTTCTAATATGATTTCGTACTTCGGCTTGAATTTTTTCATCGCTTAGCTGCGGATTGACTTCACTTTTCAGGACGTCAGTTATCGTTGTTTGAGTTCCTTCGATATACATCGAAGAAACCGCTTCTTTTTCTGGAGCATAGGAATCAGGATGCTGTTAAACTGGTAAGAGTCAATTTTCGCCTCCAAGATGCCCAGATTCTTTGACGCATTTGCCAGCTCGTTAACGAAGTAACCGACGTCGAAATCTGTTACTCGGTTTTTAATGTATTCCAGCATGAGCCTATCCCCTTTCATCGCTATAGCCATAATACAACATGCGTGTCTCGTTGTCAAGCACTAACGTGCATCTTTTTAAAAAGATGCACGTTAGTGCTTGGCGTTTATGGTATCAACTCTTATCTTGCGCCGTTTATTAGCGGAAATGAATTTTCTTTATGACGGCGCCGATCCAAACTTTTTGACAGGAGATTGGTTCGGGCTATTGCTTTTCTTTGTCCGCTACGAAATCACCTATTTTCGCAATGGAGTGCGGCGAAATCGAGAGGTTCCCGGAAGAAGAAAGAGTCCCAATAAACGTAAAAAGGGCAGACTCAGCCGTGTTCGCGGTGCGCCTGCCCTTTTCATCAATCCTTCGTTTTTGACTTCTGCCTCTTCCACTCTGCAAATTCCCTCTGTCCTTCCTCGCTATCATAGAAAGCTAGAATGTCCGGCAGGATGCAGCGGGCAATAGCCTCGATCTGATGCTGTGGAATGGCGGTGTTGTTAATCAGTTTTTCTTCGGCTCAAATACTCCCTCCGTCTGGTCTGTCAGCTTCAAGCTGTTGGTAGCGTTGCTGCTTTCAATCCGTCGGATGCTTTGAGCCTTCCACCATACTATTTCAAATTTTTGTTACATCGGTTCCCTTCCCTCCTTCCTTTCCGGGGTAGTAACAGAAAAGCAAGCATAGGGAGTGTGGCTACACTCCCGTAAATCTCCGATTCGGGCAGATTGCCGGAGCGGAGATTTTTTCTTGTTGGGAGTATCACAAACCCTCTTGTTTGCTTCGCTAATAATACGTTTGCATCGGGCTTTTCTACCCGCTATTTTCAAAAAACATTGAATTGTTAATAATTGAGTGGTAGGATAGAGATGTTCCCAACAGAAAGAAGTGGTATCCAATGACAAAACTCAACGAAGTACGGCTCCATGCAAAGCCAGTAGATTGCGACGTTTGCATGGAGTAAAAATCGTCGCATAATCAATATGCTGGCTTTGCTGCTTGATGATCATCTCAAGGAGGAAGCCTGCATGAAATACATCAATGCAAAAAATCTTCTTCCCGACGCGCTGGTCAAGGAATTGCAAAGCTATATTCAAGGGGGCTATCTTTATGTCCCCGCCGATCAAGCGCAGCAAAAACGGTGGGGAGAAGCGTCTGGCTACCGACAGGAATTGCAGCAACGAAACCGCCGAATCGTAGAGGAGTTTCGGAACGGAATCTCTATGGAGGAACTGGCGGAAAAATACTTCTTGTCCGTATACGCCATTCGGAAAATCATTTATCAGAAATGAACCAGCAGGGGTTGCAGAAATGCAGCCCCTGCTTTTGTGTTGTATACAGATTGATTCGGTATTGTCCTGTGGATAGAAAAAAGAGGCCATGGCAGTAGTACGATATTAAGTAAAAAGAATACATCCACAAGAGAGGAACAGACCATGTGTACTCGATTTGTCTACCGGGGCGACGATATGATTACCGGCTTCAATTTTGATATTGACCTTACCGTATGGGACCACAAAATCGAAAAAGAGAAGGGACGCTTCTATATCGGCATCCTGCAGCCTGACGGGGTACGTCATTCCTATCATGGTGTGAACCGCAACGGAAATGTCGGAACCTTATTGTATGTTCACGGAAATTCGGAGGAACCCATCAGGATTCCAAAAGCTGCATGACAATCGCAGACCTGACAGAACGGTTTATTCAGGCAAAGATCAGTTTGGACGATGCGCTGCGAATGGTGCAGGAACAGAAGATCGTCTATGCCCCGGATGCCACCATGCAGGCCATGCTGTCCGACAGGCAGGGCCGCACCCTAATCATTGAACCAGGTATTGGATGGCGGGAAGATGGTGGGCGCTACTCGCTGATTACCAATTACCCGTACTTGTGCCAGAAATCACAAGTTCCTTCATTGTACCGGGGGTTACCGATACGAAAGAGCCGCCAAACTTCTGAACTCGTATATAGGGAGCTTTTTACTGTTGCTGATGCGTTTTCTGTACTTCGGGCTGTCCGGCAGGAGGGAATCTGGGCGACCAGGTTTCTTTCGTTTACTCAGCGAAGGAACACGCCGTTTACTATGTGGAACAATGATTTTCACAGATTGAAAAAATACGAGTTTCCACAGCTTTGAGAGAAGGAAAAGCCATGAATCCAGAGAATATTTATCCTCGCACCAACGACCATGAGACGGTTTATTTGAAAAGCGTCGTGAAGAATTCCAACATCATTGTCGGGGACTTCACCATGTACAACGACTTTGTCTATGACCCACGGCAGTTTGAGAAGAACAATGTACTGTACCACTATCCGATCAACCATGACAAACTTATCATTGGAAAATTCTGTTCTATTGCCTGCGGGGCAAAGTTTTTGTTCACCAGTGCCAACCATACACAAGCATCCTTGTCCACTTATCCGTTCCCGATCTTTTTTTTTTGAAGAGTGGGGCTTGATGTCAGAACATAACGAGCGCATGGGATAACAAAGGCGATATTATCATCGGAAACGATGTGTGGATTGGATATGAAGTTGTTATCCTGTCTGGCGTCACCATTGGCGATGGTGCAATTATTGGCACTCGCGCCGTTGTGACAAAAGATGTGCCGCCTTATACGATTGTCGGCGGCGTTCCCGCCAAAACAATCCGCAAACGCTTTCCAGATGATACTATTTTTGGCCATGCTAAAAATCAAGTGGTGGGACTGGCCCGAAGAAAGAATACGACACCATATTTCAGATATTCAAGCCGGGAGAATTGGCCGTTTGCAGACGTCATGCAAAGGAGAATCCCATGATGACCTATGAAGAAACTGTGGAGCGCCGCCGCTTTCATTCCTTTTGCAAAGTTGTCCTGCGGCATGAAATGTTGGACTGTTTTCGAATTCTCCTATCAAAATAAATGGCTGGTATCTCTGAATTATTTGCCGCAGCCGATGTTAGACAGCATCTGCACGACGGACCAGTACCCCAGCGATTACACAACTTTTTCAGTGGATGGTTATGCCCTGCAAATCAGCAATGAGCGGTTGGCAAATATCATTGAAGAAGCTGTCGCAGCCAGAGCAGCGACTTCTGATTTTACGCTTTGTACTGGAACTAAACGACCGTGAAATCAGTAGGATGATGCGCCGTTCCAGAAGCGCCATCCAGCGCCGCCGCACAAGTGTTCTCTTAAATCTACGGAAACAACTGACGGGGAATTGCTATGAAAAAGTTAAACGGCAGATACAAACCTCCACCACCCCTATCTATTATCGAGGCAGCCCGTTCAGGGGGAAACCGATGCAATAGAATAGATTTTGCAGCACTACGATAGCTGCATCAACAAACTGTGTTTGCGAACGATAATCGATGAAAGTGGGTAACCCCATAAGCAGGTAGACCTATATATGAAAGGCCGTTTACAAAGTAAGCTGATGCAGGCCATTACGAAGAAGTAGCAAAACCGGGGGATGCCGTGCAAGGGTCAAGATGAACGCTTCGCGCCCTTGACGGCATTCCCCGGTTTTGCTGTGCGATAACAAGTAGGCGCAAGCAGACAACTGCTTACGCCTACCAATCAGTATCATATTTACGCATTTAGGGGGCAAAAGGTGTTGTGCCATGCGGCTTTGAGCAGCGTGTCTGTGCCGCGGTAATATCATTCCTTTGCGTTATCCCCAGAACGACTTTGAAATGCGTAGAAACAAGGAGGTTGAAGAAAATGAAAGCTGTGATTTATGCCCGCTATTCCTCCGACAACCAGCGGGAAGAAAGTATCGAAGGTCAGATCAGAGAGTGTACTGCCTTTGCTGAGAAGAACGGCATCACCATCCTGCGCCACTACATAGATCGTGCCTTTTCCGCCAAGACCGATAACCGCCCGGAATTTCAAAACATGATTAAAGACAGCGGCAAGCGCCTGTTCGATATGATTATCGTTTGGAAGCTGGACAGGTTTGCCCGCAACCGCTACGACAGTGCCCGATACAAGGCCGTTCTGAAAAAAACGGGGTCAAGGTGGTGTCTGCCACCGAGGTCATTTCAGACGGAGCCGAGGGCATCATTCTGGAAAGCGTGTTGGAGGGCTACGCCGAATATTACTCCGCCGACCTGTCCGAAAAGGTAGTCCGGGGCATGACGGAGAACGCCTTGAAATCCAAGTACAACGGCGGCACCCTGCCTATCGGCTATCAAATCGACAGCGACCAGCACTTCCAGCTTGACCCGCTTACCGCCCCTTTTGTCCGTGAAGCGTTCCAGCGTTACGATGAAGGGCCACCATGACGCAGATACGGGATTGGCTCAACGAGAAGGGCGTGAAAAATACACGGGGCCAGAAAATGACCTACAACAGCATTCAGCACCTTTTGAACAATCGCCGCTATATCGGGGAATATACCTATCGGGACATTGTAGTGCCAGACGGCATTTCCGCCATCGTCCCCCAAGACCTGTTTGACAGGGTGCAGGAGAAGCTGGTAAAAAACAAAAAGGCCCCGGCCCGTCACAAGGCCGAGGACGATTACCTGCTGACAACGAAGCTGTTTTGCGGATACTGCGGGGCCTACCTCTGCGGGGAGAGCGGCACCAGCCACACGGGAATGTCCACCACTACTACAAGTGTGTGTCGGACAAAAAGAAGCGCACCGAGTGCCACAAGAAGCCCGTCAGAAAGGAATGGATAGAGGATTTGGTGGTCGATGAAACCATGAAAATGGTCATGGACGATAAGGCGATAGAGGCTATCGTATCCATGCTGATGGCCTTGCAGGACAGGGAGAATGTCAACCTGCCCCTCTATGAGCAACAGTTGCGGGAGGTGGACACGGCCATTCAAAACCTCTTGAACGCCATCCAGCAGGGGATCTTGACCAAGTCCACAAAAGGTCGTCTGGAAGAACTGGAAGCCACGAAAGAGGAACTGGAAACCAAGATTGCCTGCGAAAAGCTGGCGAAGCCCAAGGTCAGCGCGGAGTTTATGACCTTCTGGCTCCACCGCTTCCGCAAGCTGGATGTACGGCAAAAAGTCCCACCGTAAGATGCTGATTGACACTTTTATCAATGCCATTTTCCTGTACGATGATAAAATGGCAATCACCTTCAACTACAAGGAAGAGACAATGACCATCACTTTTGATGACCTCAAAACCGCATTGGCCAATCAGAAAACAGGTTCGGATTTTGATTGCTCAACTGCACCAAACCGGAAGTCTTTGCGATGCAATGACTTCCGGTTTTTTCTATACTGCTGCAACGGATAGCGCAGACAATAGATTATTTGCTTATTTCAAAATATTGCCGCATGAATTAGCAAAATATTTGCAAAATGCTAACTAAAAATGCTAACAAAATGGCCGGGGATTTCTCCCCGGCTATTTTCGATTTTTACTGCATCGCCTTTTCCAACTTTACCATCAACTCTTCCCCATATTTGTAAGCACCGAGGAACTGAATCGTATACGCATCCAGCCCCGCCTTGTCCATGATAATTTTCTTTGCCTCGTCCGTAGTCATGGTATGCACCTCCCTGTAAACCGGCCTCCATGCGCCGACAATCTCAGATACGTTGCGTGTGCGGCGCTGTACCTGGCCGCCGTCTGCGTTGTTTCCGGATCCCGTGTTGCCCTCGATGGCGGTAATCAGCTTGCCGTTGACCGCCTCCACGATCCCGCAGTGGTCTGTGCTGCCGTTGCCGTCAAAATCATAGATCACCACATCGCCGGGCCGGTATCCGCCTTTAACAGCCCGTCCGTTGCTTTTGGCTGCATTGAGCAGCGCGCCGCGCAGGACGCTGTTTTGATCGGCACGGCAATTCCGGCGCGGTCAAAGACCCATTGCACAAACACCATGCACCACGGATAAGCCTTCCCGGATACTTCCCGGCCGTAGTACCAAGTGTTGTACTTGACCTTGTTGCTGCCGGCAGGATTCTCCTTTGTGCCGATTTCTGCGGTTGCGATCCGCAAAAGTTCTTTTTCCGTCATAGTTGCTCCTTTCCGGGCAACAAAAAAGCCGCCCTGTCAAATGAGTTGACAAAAGCGGCTCTCTGCGATAGAATAAAACCAGTAAGAACGGCTGCCATTGCCGTGGCGGTCGTCCCTGTATGAGTTTATAGCTCGAAGGAAACGCCGCCTACCGCTATGGTGGGCGGTTATTTCTGCGCATCGTAATCGTAACGATCAGAGTGGCAAGCGCGATCAACACAAGCGTGTATGTAAACATATCAGCAAATGTTACCATCGCCGCACCTCCTGTTGAGGAAGTGGACAACCTCGCCGCTCTTACTGGCTTTTGCCTATCTTATCATATGTTTCCGCTTTTTGTCAATTTCCGCCGCCCTCATGGGGCGGCTTTTTCATTCGCTCTTTTTTGGGGCAGGTATAGCGCAGCGCCTGCGCGCTGTCGCTGATCCCTGCGGTGGTTGGATCAATAATGACCGCCAGTACCGCCAGCACCACCGTCACAAGCTGCACCGGGTTCATGACGAAAGACAGCGCAAAGGGCTTGTCTGATATGGTTCCTGTGTGGAAATCAGACCGCTTTGCCCGGAACCGTTACAACGGCGCACGATATAAAAAATTTCCGAATAAAGAATGAGGTTAAGATTATTCCGGCAAGGGAAAATATCTCTGAGCGCAGCAAAGAAATAATCCTGGAAACCATGCTGGAAGGGTATAATGTTTTGAAACATAACAAAGGCCAGCGCCGTTCTCGGCGCTGGCCTTTGTTATTGCCGTGCCCCCGGGCACTTTCTTCAGAGGCCATGGATACTGCAGAGCAGATGGCAGCATCTGCCCTCCGCTCTTTGGTGCGGCTAAATATGCCATCTCTGGAGCCTGCCCGTCGAATCAAATCGACCGGCGCAGCTTGAGAAAGGTCAGTGTTACAGTACCTTCCCGGGCATCCAACGGCCCGGAATAGGTCAGGGTAAAGGTTGTGGGCGCAGTTGCAACCAAAATAAAGTGCGCAGACCCACAGGCAGAGGATCCATCCGCCGTAGTGGCAAAATAGACTCCTGTTTCAAGATGTGCCCTCCCATTATAAAAAGGGCGTCACCTGCATATAGCTTGGATCTGTAAAATGGCCGATACACTGTACGACACCAAATAATAGCCGGCCGAAAGCTGAATATGCTGCACATCCGACTCGGTAATATTACCAGTGACGTCTTCAACGGACGGAAACAGAAGCAACTGATTCCCATCGGTAAAAAGCTCGGACGAACCGATAAAGGAAGCAAAGATATCCTCTGGCACAGCACCTGCCGGGCCGGTGGGACCTGTTGCCCCTGCTCAGCCCCTGCGGTCCGGCAGGGCCCGTTGCCCCATCCTGTCCCCGCGGTCCCGCAGCCCTGTTGGTCCCCGGTCCAGTCGGACCAGATGCGCCAGTCGGACCCACGGAACCCATTGCTCCTGTCTGTCCCGTCGGCCCCATAGGGCCGGGTGCTCCCATCTGGCCCGGAGGCCCATGAACCAGTCGAAAATGCCAGGCAGCCCCCTCTCCTGGCCCCACAGAGCCCGTCGGCCAGGCATTCCCCTTTCTCCTTGCAGCCCCGCAGGTCCCATCGGCCCCTCCCGTTAATCCCTGGGACCAACGGGGCCTCCCATTGGCCCCTCCAGCAGGCCCTGTGGGGCTCTCTGCCCCCCCACACGCCTTGATCTCCAGTGGTACCAGCCGGGCCAGGCTCCCCTGCGGACCTGTCGGCCCGGTTGGGCCAGATTTCCCTTTGCGGCCCCGTTGGCCCAGTCGCCAGGTTCCCTTTCTGTCCCTGCGGCCCCGCGGGACCGGGACATCCTGGGCATGCAGGGCAGCAGCAACCCGACAAATGACCAGGCGACTGAACACACCCCCACAGGGACCAAACCGGCATCGGTAACATTCGGCCATAGGCCACCTCCGTTCTCTCCGATTCTATGCTACTACCCCAGCTTATGTAAAACAATGACAACGCGTGCGCAGTCGAAGAACGGCATACACGCTTTGCATCCGTTTTCAGAAATCACACAGTCTCTTATGGCATTCTCTCCCTCAGAAACCGTTTTTTTTCTGCATCTGCCAGTCAGAAGTACGGACAGCAGAATACTGCCCAAAAGAACTGACAAAATAACCAGAATGGACGCCGTCGTTCCGATGTGGATACCCACCAGCACCGCCAGCATTTTCAGTCCAGTGAACATCAGAATCACCGCCACACCATAGCGGACGTACCGGAAGCGATCCGTCACATATTCCAGCACAAAATAAAGCTGCCGCAGGCCCAGAATCGCCAAAATGTTGGAAGTATATACAATCAGCGGATGGGTTGAGATCGAAAAGGCTGCCGGTACGGAATCAATGGCAAAAATAATATCTGAACACTCGATCAGCAGCAGCACACCGAAAAAGAGGCGTTGCCCGCAGCACCGTGTGCCGGCCTTTTTGCAGGCGCTCCCGCACAAAGAACTTTTCTCCCCGGAACGAATCTGTCATCGGAAGCACGTGCCGAATCACTGTCATCACTGGGCTGCGCTTCACATCTTTTTCCGCTTCTTCTCCCATAAGCATTTTCGCTCCGTTAACCACCAGCAGTGCTCCAAACAGATACAGCACTCCACGCAAACCGGCCGATGATCGCCGAACCCAGAAGAATAAACAGCAGCCGTAGCACCACTGCGCCGAGAATGCCCCAATGCAGCACCCCTGTGCCGGGCATGCTCTGCAATTCCAAACGCCGTAAAGATGGACATAAACACAAACAAATTGTCCATGCTCAGGCTCAGTTCGATCAGATATCCGCCCAAAAACTGCAGTGCCAGTTCCTGTCCCAAAGCGCTCCAAATCATTGCAGCAGCAGCCAGCGCCACTGTGATCCACAAAAGAACCCATTTTACGGCATCCAACAGCGGGCGCAGCTGTTTTCCCCGTGTTCTGACCTGTTTCAAAGCAATCCCTCCTGTCCCAGTCTGCCGGGCTATTCTATGTGCCATTTCCGCCAACTATGTAACAAAAAAATGCGGAGCAGCGCTGTGCTGCTCCGCATTGGAATCGCTTCAGGGAGTTATTCTTCGATATTCTTCAGATCCGGGAGATGATCAGCGTGGCCTCCGTAGCGGCCTGTACTTCTTCCACAGTGAACTCAGGATTGATCTCCACCAGCTCCAGACCCTTATCCGTCACATTGATTGGGGATGATCCAGTTGGCCAGGTTGCCCTCCTCATCGACCTCCATGCAGCCCAGAACGACGGCGTCAACATGGCCGCCGCGGATCAGGCCGAAGTTGGTGGCGGAATCGGTGAAGCTGCCGCCGAAGGCGACGGAAGCGGGGGAGCCGCCGGCGTCGACCACGTTCAGGGGATCATAGTTGCGTCGCCGGGCATCGGAGTGGCGCCCTGGCCGACAATGCCCAGCCTCAGCGTCGATGCAGATCTTGACGCCCTCGGGCAGGTACTTGGTGCACAGGGTGGGCAGACCCACGCCCAGATTGACGACAAAGCCGTCCTTCAGCTCGTTGGCAACACGACGGGCAATGTAATCCTTCACATACTTCTTATCCATTACTTCTGCACCTCCACGATGTAGTCAACCAGAATGCCGGGGGTGACGACATCCTCGGGCAGGATCTCACCGACTTCAACGACCTGCTCGGCCTCGACGATGA
>VOFH01003275.1_pt1 | contig 63165 bp, 34 predicted proteins | sample 5384091 | NCBI WGS metagenome assembly VOFH01 (sample SAMN12384727, study PRJNA508395) | human gut metagenome | isolation source: healthy gut G | host: Homo sapiens | reverse complement strand
TGATAATGCAATAAATAAGAAATAATTTCGTATATTTGCATAAAGAAAAATTCTTAATAAATAAAGATATGAAAAAAGAAAAGAAAGAAATCAAAAAGAAAGAGGGGGATGAGGATTCTACCATACTGCCCTGGAAAAACATTGAGAAAGTTACAGTGGAATCTATTGATAAAAGGTGGATTCCAATGTAACTCAAACCGAGTAAAAGTTGCAAGAAACGGTCCCTTTGTTGATACTCTTCAAGATTGGATGGGCAAAAGGGAGAAGTTCGTCCGCTTACCGAAGAAAATGAAAGAGTATTCCTTGCATATAAGGCCTATTTCTCAATTAAGAGAAACATAGAATTACTTGATAAGGAGATGAGAAGTATGAAAGATACAGATGCTTTCGATATGATGATTGAATTTGATAAGAAAACAACAAGATTGTGCTTAAATAACCAAAAACTTATGATGAAACTACTGACTATTAATAATTTAACAATTATGTTTTTTAGCCATTATGATATTTTTTGTGAAACTTAACTTAGTTATTTGTATATTCCCTAAAATAACTCTCTCTTATTATTCTTGATATGGATAGTATTACCTCTATTCCCGATTTACTTATTAATCAAGTACCTAAAATATAGATTACTATGAGATACTTTTTTGACAGAGATGGTAATTATGCTGGGTCATCAATGCAAGGGTGGGAGATTCTTCTCCTACTCTGCTCAATTCTTTTAATAATCCCTCGTATTATTACCCCCTATGTATTTCATAAATACAGTTCTAGAGAAGAGGATAAAAATATTGGAAGATCCAGGGGAAATAACTAAAAGTAGATTCTTATATTACCTGCTGGTATCCATGGCATAGATATTCTGTTGCATATACACTGGCTCTTATATTCTGGGTAATTGCTTTTATAATTGGGATATTATCTTAATACAGGTATTAAGTTGGAGCTACCCAATAAAAAAGAGCCAACCCAATAAAAATTCAAATCTAATGGATATTTTTTAGTGGGGTTAAACCTACTGGAGAGTATAGGAGTATCACTGCTAGCAGAGGGAGTTGAAACTTTTGTAAGAGTATAGGAAACTAATGATTTGTTTTGTTGTAAAGTATGAATTAACTTGGTAAATTGTAGACTAGGACTAAAAGCATTAACCTTACCAGGCAGGAAAAAACAACATTTGAAATTTGGGTATGTTAGCAATATAGACATTAATAGCATATCTATTTTGATTTACTATCCAATTCTTATTATCTCTGTTACCATCAGCCATAGATCCACCTTCGCCACTAATATTGGTAGTAGCCTTAAAAAAAGCACTCATGTCTACTCCAGTGAGGGTTATAGGATTAAAACGTATTTCCCAATATTCTTTTTCTTCGGGAGTAGTAAGGTGTAGATTTATTTTATTACCAGATTCATTTTGTGTAAGTATACAAAAAGCCAAAGTAACCAACCATCTTGTGCAGTAGCCCCTGAATAATATTGTTAACTTTTGTACCAGAATATAGTAGGGGTATTTGATGAGGAATAAACAAACCAATAACCCCAAAGCTAATTTGCCATTTAACCTCATTACTTTGAGATTGTATTGTATAGAGTTTAGCCTTTTCCTTTTTCTGGGTAGATACCTAATTTAAGAAACTTGTTTTTATATTGTATAATGTTTTTGGGTTGATGTATTTGCGACTGTTTGGCTATAAATAAACTGTGCCCAGGTGGCAGCCAGTTTGGTATATAACTTAACTTGCCCAGTAGTAGCATCCCTATTGAGAAGCAGGTTCATGTTGGCATAGAATGGAAGACCATAGTAGTAGTAACCAGTTAACTGAAGGCCATATAATTTGAAGATGATTTCCCTATTAAGAAATACTGCTGTAAAGAGATAGTAATGTATGGGCAAGAGGTGAATGTTGAAATAACTAAGTTTGTTGGCCTAACTAAAGGTTTAGGAGGTTAGAGATGAGCACTATATTGTGATTTAAAGAGTCAGGGATGGCTATTGGCCAGTTAGAGTAGCCCAGCTGAGGCAAGCGGATGACTGAGCATGTGGGGCATTAACCATATGGGGGAGTTGCTTTTTAATTCATATAACTTTAAATGAAACCCTACAGGATTTGAGCAGTATTATATTTATCACTACCTAAAGGCAATGTGTTTGTATTTTTGTATATAACTATAGGTTATAAACCCCAAGTTAACTATGAGATTGATTTTGTTATTAGACTCATTTTGGGCAAATGTAAGTAGTAGAGCCTCCAATTCAGTATTTTTTGAATAGTTAATTTTTTACCTAAGTAACCACCCCAAGCAGTAAAATTCCCAAATAAACCAAACAACGGAGGCTAGTAAAGTAGAGAGGGTGTAGAGGTTGAAAGCTAACTTTATTTAACCATTTTAGTTTACTTTTTGGGGAAGTGATACGGTAGGTTATAGTAACCAGCCCCCTGAAGATAACATGCCTAGCAACTAACGCCTGTAATTTGCAGCATCTTAGTTTGAATAATGTTTCTTCCATATCTTTATAAGTTTTTGGTTTATAGAAAGAACTTTGATATTGTAATATAGAGGATAATGAAGTATGATATTATATAATAATCATTTGAAAATAAAAAGTAAGGGACAAAGTTTTATTTGTCCCTTTGCGTTTTCTAATTATCTATTAAATGATTGTTTAAATTTTCTCTAAATTGTTCGTTTAAACAATAACATAAGTATAGTAAAAAAGTTTTAAAAGAAAATTTTTTATAAATTGTATATTCAACTTCATTTAAATAGTTCATGCTTATTTGTTCAATTAATAGAAATTGCTCTATATTAATTAATTGAAAAGTTTGCACGTCAATAATAGTAGATATTATTCTATGATTTGATTTTAAAAGAATATAAACTACATATAAAGCACTAACAAAAACAGCTAATAAGATAACAAACAAAATTAATAACATAATAATTTTATTTTTATGATAGGGAGTAAATTTACTCCCTATCTGATTAATACTTTATTTGATGGATTTTTTTACAATCTCAAGCCCTTTTATTAATATCTCTTTCTTTTCTTCTTTTGTGTTTTCGCTTGCAATCGAAGAAAAAGAAAAGTCATTTATAACATAAACTTGTTTATAAAAATCTATAAATCCGTCAATTAGTTTTTTATCTGCATTTGTTGCAATAGTTGAAAGAAAATTGAAAGTAACATCTCTAAATTTTTTTCTCAAAGATTTCATTTGCTTTTCGTTTGCTCCCAAAAACAATTCTTTTTTATAAATCTCTGTTTTTGTCCCTAAAGCTGTTTTAAAAAGTCCTTGATTTTTTTCTCTGACTGATCTTAAAACGTCTAAAGCTATTAAACTATTTGCTTTACTGTTTACACTTGCTTTTTCTACATTCACTTTGTTAATTTGATTTTTCATAATTAAATTGCTTGAAAGTTTTATTATTTATTATTTTTATTACCTTTTCAAATAGACTTTCAAGACTTTTTAAACTATTTTAATAAGGTATTATTTCTTTTCTTTCTCTATGCAAATATAAGAACTATTTTTTAATCTACAAAATTTTTAGAAAATTATTTTCTTAAAAAGTTTTAAATAAAATCTTTCAAATATCTTTTTGTTTTTCTCACATTGCAAAGATACGGACTTTATTTTAATATACAAACATTTTCAAGAAAATTTTTTGAGAAAATGAATATTTTTATTTTCAAAATTATTTTTGTGAAAAATCTATAAATTCAAAAATTTATTGCACCCTAAAAAAGGACTTAATTTTGGGGGTTACAAGGAGAATCTTCGCACGCCTTGTAGTGGGCATATATGATATGTATAAGGATATTCCTATATAGCCTATGCCTGTCCTCTAGGAAGTGTGTTATATACCTGTATATTGATAAAAAAATTAATTGATGCTAAGGTGATAAGGGTAAAAACCAATTAACTATTATTGTTAACCCTATAAAACTATTGAATTTATTTAACAAAATATATATGGGATATGGTAAAAATATAGAGATTGGGATAAAACTATGAGGGCAACTAAGTTAAGCAATAGTAAAAAACCAGGTAACCTGGTTAGAAATACCTGGGTTGGGTAAATTAAGCCCTAGGCAAATAGTACTGTCTGAGTCTAGGATTATTATATGGTCTGATTGGTATATAATATGATGAGGAAACCTGTTTTTAAACTGTTGGGTTGGTAGGTTATTATATTGGTATGGGCATATAAAAAAGTATGTAAAAAATTACTGGGATAAAGCCCTAAGTTATTGATTTGTTTGTTAAATTTAAATTAGCTAATGAGGGATCCCTGAGGATTTGAATTAGGCATTCGAGATTAGTTTCCATTGTAATAAGTATTATAGGATTAGTATTCGCAAATTCTCGTTCAAGGAATATATTGAGATGCTTGAAAGTTTGATAACTAATATAGGAGCCCCACCTATTGCCCCAGGTAGTGTATTCTATTAGAGGTTTATCATAGCCTTCGATTTCGGTAAGAGAAATTACCCAGGTTTGATTTGGAGTAAAATCTTCGATAAAAAAAACCTTTAGTAAAAAAACCAGATGATTAGAATCCCCATTGGAGAGAAACCATAAGGAGATGGGTTAATCGGGTTTGTAATTCATCTAATTTCATACGTTTATTATTTAAAATGTTATTATTACAATGCAAATATAAAAATAATATATTATATATGCAAACTATAGGATGGGAAATTAGGATGTAATATATTGTTTATTAACATTGTTATTTTTTAATTGGTATATTATATAATAAAATTAACTTAGTTGGGTAATCGGATTAAGGTAATAAAAGGGCCATTAGGGGTAGGGGATTTGAAATAATAATGGTTTTTTGTTTTACATTTTTAAAAGCTATAGGATGGGAAATTTGTTGTGATTATTAACTTTATTTTAATTAGTATATTATATAATAAGGGTGGTTGGGTAATAGTTAAGGTAATAAAAAATTAGGGGTAGGGGAGTTTGAAATAATATGGTGTTTTGTATTAGTAGTGGGGGTAGGTAAATTCATAACTAGTTATAAAGGTTGTAATAGTAGTGGGTAGGTAACCATAACTAGTTATAAAGGCAAATAATATATGTATTAGATATATGTATTAGAGTATTATTATATTAGTAAATAGTATATTGGTTATAGATGGGATAGGTATTATATTATGTACCTTAGTTAGGTATTATATAACATAGTTAGCGTTAGTATGATTTTGTTTTATTTTTTGTGTTGGGTGTGTGGGAGGTACCCGGTATTTATTCCAGGTACCTTGATATGTGGGATAATATTATCAGGGCTATGGTGTATATTATTAGGGTTAGTAGCTGTGAGATGATATATCTTATTTTGTTTGTTGGGTGGGTATGCTTGTGGGCTTGGTAGATATCCTCATTTCGTATTAGGATGAGGATAGTTCCTACGGATAGGATTATTCGGATTATGTGATAGAGGATGTTCATGGTAGTGATATTATATGATTATGGTTATACCCTGTTGGGTTTAACTTGAGGGATTCTCTTTTTTAAACCTATATAGGTACTGTGTTTATGCCATGGGTTTATTTGTTGTTTGGGGTATGGGTAGGTATTAAGTTGGATTTAGTGTAGCATTGCGTTGACCCCCTTACTGCAAAAACCAGTAATTCGGGTATTAATTTCGGGACAGTGATAACTAAGAATTTAACTGATGTTGGCATGAAACTAGTTGATTAGTTGGGATTATATATGATTGGTGATTATATATTACCCTGAGGGATATGTCAAGGCATTTGCATGCTATGTAGTGACCCATGCATGGATATAACTGATTGTAAACCTGGTACGGCCCAGGAAGTTGAAACTAAGTATACTTACCTTCAGCTAACTGAGCATATACCAGATGCCCCTGGTAAGGTTTCTGAATCTTCATAAAATACAAAGTCATAAGTATCAGTATTATCGGTCATGGTAGAGAATATTTCGATTAGCCAGTTAAAGTCCTCTAGAGGTACTCTGTCTAGCCATTCCCATCCGATTGGGTAGTTGTTTATTGTTACGATTGGTTCCATGATGTTAATTGAGTTGAGGGTTAAACATTTGTTTTGGTTGGACTAATAGGCGGCAATGAGGGATAAGCCTAACCATGAGGATTCAGTATAAGATATCGATTGATATCTCTGGGAATTTCGAAATAGAAAGCTGGTTTTATGTATCCTTGAAGAATGTAAAAAAAGCTACCCTAGTGTTTTTAGTAAACTTCATTTGGTTGTATAAGAAAGGTAGTTATAGATAAACTTCTTTGATTTATGGGTTTTATTCATGAGATGAGCATATAATCCCTAACAATTTGGATTATACATAAAACTTTTTTTAAGTTGTTGTTGAATATATGGTGTCATGATTTGAAGTAATAATATAAATTGATTAGTTGATACTGTTACCATATAGTATGATAACTGCGTATTCCCTGATAACGAAATAGTTATAGAAAATTTAAATAGCATGTTTAATAACTATGTACCAGGTTGATATTAAGTTGTTACTCCCAGTAGAAACTTGGTTTGATTGACTGAAGTTTTTGTACCCATAGGATTGTTAACGGAGCCAACTTTGGGGGGAAGAATATATTCCTGGGTTGGTTTACAAGGAATATTTATTTGTGATTTGAGTTACTGAACCATAGAGCTTAAACGATTATGGATATGAATCCTTGTGGATATTGAGTATAGAATAATTGATAGTTCCCTGTGGGCAAGAAGACTTGCATTATGTTTGCAAGTAATGGGTAGATTTTCCATTGGTTTTAGAAACTTTCTTCAAAACTGATTATGGGATAATTTCCAGAAAGTTGAATGTGATATTCCTTTTGTTCCGGAATAAATAAATTGGTTACTACCTGAATTTCGTCTGATTCCTTTTTGTATTGAGTAATAGGATACCAGATGCCTTCGGTTTTCCATTTATTGAGTTGGAGCAGGAACTCTTCTATTTAATAACGTTTAAGAGTTTATATAAGTTTACCATAGTGATTATTTATTAAGTTGTCTAATAAGTTCTGTGCAGCCAGGGAATCAAAGAGTTGGATTTACTCTTTTGTGAATTCATTTTTTTGAGCATTATATGTTGTATTATGTTGAGATACCATCTTCCTACTGTTCAGCCCTGGATGAATTGGAGATGTTTTTGGTAGTAATTATGTAATGATGTTCCCTGGAGTTGGTGAGGAATAACAAATATGATAAACTTCTTCTGATGGAGAATAGCCATAGTATTGGTATGTAACATGCTTTGTTAGGCCATGTGGGAGATAATGTTTTCCTTTAGATTTTCGAATAAGTCTTCCTCAGAAGAATATACGATTATGTAACCAGAGATATAAGAAGCAAGTAGATACCTCATAGATAGTGGTAAAACTAGATATGTTTTGAATACCCTTGTTAATGAAATATACTTAATAATAGTAATAAGTAAAAAATGGGTGGGCAACAAGCAAGTTGCGGATTTCGCTTAAATTTTTTAAATCATTCATAACATCTATATTAAAATTGTTAAAATAAAGTTTATTTCTTTTCTTTCTCTATGCAAATATAAGAATAATATATTTTTTATGCAAATAAATTTAAAGGAGTCCAGGTTCTAGGTTTTGATAGGGATTTTGTAACTAGATTTCTAGGGGATATATTAAGCAGTTTGGGGATTGGTATAAACTTCATAATAATAACGATTTGTGTTTGGCTTTTATTTGGTTTTTTTTGAGCATGCTTGTAAACCAATTCCTCATATGGTGTATATTCAAATGTACGCATAGTTTCATTATATGAAGCATATACCATTTGTTTAACGAGGTTGTGCCCCCACTTGTAAGTTTTATAAGATTGCAAAAATAACCCTAGATAACTAGCAAAGTATTAAAAAAGATTTGCTAGCAACTCGCTAAATAAGTTTATAAGCGGGAAGGTACCAACACCAGATAAACCAATATATGCGTGATGCAAAGTTAGCATATGGTATATTTGCATGGGTAACCAACAAAGATGGTAACCCCTAGGTGAATCTAGTTGACGAGCAACTAAAGGTCTTGGGTTATAAGTTGTCATGCTATTGAGAAATTTAGTTGGAAAATCCATTGGTTTCTATCGAGTTGATTGAATGATATGAAAACTCTTAGCCATTATTGTAAAAATATCCATGAATGAGTGCAGCATGACAATTTTATTTTTCAGGGTGAATGAGCCCACTGTTATCATTGATTCAAAAGTGAATGAGTAATATGTAGTCTCATACTTATTAAATTGATTGATATCAATGCAGTAAAGATTATGTTTATCCTCTAGATTAGATAAGAGGCCCATAAGAAGATTGTAAAGGTTTACTTTTTGACCCTAACTAAGTTGAATGTAGATTTCTTGTCTAAGAAATTGCAATTACCTTAGTTAATTGTTCGTCTTGATTGTAAGTTACTGAGTTGGTTTTCATATTTTGTCTATATTAAAATAAAATTGATATGCAAATATAAGAATAATATATTTAATACAAAAATATTTCTATATTATTTTTTAAAGTAAAATGAGGATGTGTATATAAAAAAGGCAGTGGATTAGAATCTTCCCCCCAAATTTAGAAAACAGGGTATTATTTACCAATTGTACGAAGCCCCCAGGATATATGGAGCAGAAGAGCATAAAGCAGCATAAACAACTGATTAAGCCATGATTTTTTTTACCCCTAATTACTGATTGCCTTTTTTGAGATTCCCCAACCTCCCTAGATAAACTTCTGAAGTTGATAATGGGTAGATTTAGGTTTTCAATTGGTTGATAAGGTACTTTGAGAACCATTCAACTAGGTGTTAAGCATCCATCCCTGGATACAGGATTGCCCAGGTACCCCAAACCCAAAGCCAATTGGTTGCCCCCACCCGGTAAATACCCTCAACTCTTCATATTGAGTTTTGGCCATTGCTACCCCCAGCCCCCATAATATCTACTTCAGATATTCGTTCCTAGGGGGGAGAATTCCCTCTATACAATTTTTAAAATTGTGAGAAACCTTAGCTTCCAATGTTAACTCTTACCCTGCATATTAACTTTTTATTGTGTAAACCCTCAATAATGTAATTTTTGGATTACAGCTTGAATGTAAGTATCCTTTTCTCGGTATTGAAAGATAATCGAAATGAGTACTTCATCTTTTGGTAGCAGCATTTGAATTAAATTCCCGGGTACTACTAAAGTTGGTATACATTTGCAGTCTTCCCTGGAAAAATTCTCGATTATCATTTCACTCTTTTATGGTTTGGCTTAGTTTTAAAGTTGGGATTGGAGCAGTTGGGATCCTTTACCCATTCCTTTTTTTGAAGGCCTCATGTAACCATTCATCTTGAATAGTTTCGGCATTTAGCATAGTCATTTTAATCATATCCGGAATCTATTTAATGTCCATGTTTCGTATAAACAATTTGCTTCTTTGTTCAAGTTTGGGGTTTTAGCCTTACTAAACACCCAAATATAATAATATATTCTAAAAAGCTAACTGAAACAGAGTTTGAAGATTGTTAGAACAAAGTTATGATAGCATGTAACATGGCAAGTCACCTATGCCAAGTAGCCTGCCAAAAAGCCATTGGTAAAACTCCTCATCTAACTTTTCTGATTCGTTAGAAGTTTTGATAAACTAACCCTACCGATTATGTGTAACTTCAAAGGCAAATTTTTCTTTATTTTTATAACTATCGTTTTTTGGGTAAAAACTACCAAACTAGTTATCTTAGTTACCCCGATTATATTACTAACTATAGTTTTATTAACTCTAAACCAACTATGGCATATTTGAGCATCCAGGCAGCCCTATAAGTGAAGGATACTTTTTGAATAACCACTGTTTTGAAGGGATTGTCAATTGAAATCCTGTAAACCATTGCCCGATATAACCTCGGTGCTATATAAGTAGATATTGCCTTTTTTCTAACAAAGGTTTTTAAGTTTTGGTAAACAGAAACTTAACCTGGCAGTTATTATATAACTAAAGCATTAGGTAACTAATTAAAATGTAAAATGGTTGCCAAGATGATTGGGAAGCTAACCGAGAATATTGGTGGTAACCTTATTTGTAGTAGGGAAGGTAACTAACTTTCATATACTATGTGTTTTTGGTATTACCAGTAAAACAAAATATAAGTTTTTATCGAATATTGGACCCCATCATTAACTAGTAGAGTATGATAAAACTGTATTAATATGTCGATTGTTTTTAAATTGAATAATAAGTTAATATAATAGCAATGAGTTTCTTAACTTCTTTTCCCGTTTAAATAAAAAAACCATCTTGATTAAAATGTAAAGTTTAATGTATATGCCTCGATTTAACTTTAAGAATGCCTCATGATTTGGTACCATATTTATGGCAGGCATAAGTTTGAGTAAACTTAAAAAATTTCTTATTCATAACTGGTGCAGTATGGTGGGTTTTAATTTAAAAGTAAGTAACACTGATTAATCTTATTAAACTGGTTTTTACCAGTACCCTGTTATTCCCATTTTTTAAGATTTATTTGAACAAAAACTCATATATGTATTACCCACTAGACTTGCTTTGTATTAGGAAAATATTATAAAAAGTAGAAAGGTTAGCATTTACTAACTAACCGAGGATTAGTATAAGTAAGTGTATTCGATTGTTGGCAAACTAAATAAAAAACGCATAATTGATAAAGGTATAAAACAAGCTCTTTTTTAATAGATTCAGATAATTGAATATGAGGAACTCTTCCCAGATTTGAATTTGAATTCTAATTTCAAAAATACCTAAGGAAAGATGTATTAATTGTTCAAGGTTTTTCATATTTTGTCTATATTAAAATTGTTAAAATAAAGTTTATTTCTTTTCTTTCTCGCAAATATAATTCTTTCTTTTTAAATATGCAATAGTTGGTTAGGTCTGTTTTTTAATTTGTCGCTTTCCTAATTCAGAGGCATGTGCATATATATTTTCCACCCTAGCCTCTCTCAGTTAAGTAACTCATGGGCTTATCTCCATACGATCTTCCAAGGCCCATGCTAGTTGTTCTCCCATTAAAGCTTGCAATAAATCTTCTGCCTTATCTTTATCCCATATTCTAGAGCTTAATAGCCTATCCCTCATAAATACACGTATGTAATTAATATCTATGCCCATACGATATGAGAAGGTATTAATATCATAGGTAATACCACATAATACACCATTACCCATCAGCCATTGATTGATAATGTAATTATGTATCTTCATCAAAAGACTATCATCAGGATTCTTTTGATATTCTAATGCCATAGCTGAGTTAGTTCCCATGGAATTTTAAATCTTACTATCTTACTTTCTTTTCTACATACAAATGAGATCTTTCATATCAACTTTCATCATAACCTCTATACTCTAAATCATATCTTACATACAAATTCAAAGATAGGTTATAGAAATATCCCCTATACTTTTTCTTATTCACTGATAAATTAAAAGGTTCACCAGAGATTAAGTCCCTGGTGAATATCAAATTACCTTTCCCAGTTATTGGGATTTTAAGGCAAAGTTTATAATCTCCTACCTTAAATTTATTGCCATGAAGGCTAGGATTTACTAACCATATTTTTTACCTTTTTTAGATTGAGGTTTTTTACTTGTTTAACTACTTGTTAAGGGTTATTAGTTTTTAGTATTTTTGGATAATCCCCTTTTGTTCTTCGATTAATTTTTGTACCTCAGGGAATAATTTTTTTCAGTAACTTCTTCTAGCATGGCATTATAATTTCTGAGTAAATGGTTCCCTACCTTGTTTGAAATTGCCCAGAATTTAGTTTCGAAATTCTTTATTATTTCCTTAAACCGATAATAATAGATATATCCGTACTTTGGATTTATACCTATAGTGGTGTTTTGGCAATAATCTAGAAAATCTTTACCTAATTCGGATATAAACTCTTCCCTTTTAAAATCATAGTTCTCTTGGTCGAGTTTAAATAGTTTGACATAATCTATTGCTTCCATATAACTTTTTTACTTTGTGGATTATTAACTTGGGATGTTCATCAGTTATCTGAAATAAATATCCCCTTATATCATCCTCATAGTATGAGGGAAATAACAAACCCTTCTAACTAAAATTACCAGGTTGCCCCCGGTTGCTATAACATGCTCAAAGTAACATGTTTCTATAACTTAGCATCATAGGGGTTATTTAAATTCACCAGTAGTGAGTAAAATTACCATAGGTAACCCTTAACCATATATTACCAGTTGTAAAAACCTAGCAAGGCAATACATCCATTACAGGTGGTTTTGTAATTTCTTTTACAATGATTGCCAGTTTGTTTACCCATATATAGTTTTACTATTTAAACATCTACATATTGTGGGTATACCATTTTTGGTTAATTGTTTTGTACGCATTGACCCCTAAAACTCTTTTGTTAACGAGATTGTGCTAAGTGCCCTGAACCCAAGTATGTAGATAGATTGCCAAATGGGTAACCATAGGTTCTTTCAGATTTCATAATTTAATTTTGTGTTTAGCATCAATCTGAGGATATTTTTTGATTTGTAACTGATAACCAACTTTTTGGTAAAGCATATATAACTAGTTGTTACTTTTTGCGTTTTATTTTTTGTTATTGTTAATGTAATCGGATATATTATCGAGTTGACCTAAAAGCAATAACTTAAAAAAAAAGATGTGTATAAACCTGAAAAAAATTACTGCGTTATTGGGATTGATATACCAATCGTAAACTATAAAGAATTTCTTAATTTTAGAATGCTTAAGTGAATGTTGAATTAGCCAAGATTTACATCGTTTATGTAATTCGACTAACTCTTTATCCTGTTTTAGCATCTCCTTATCAGAGAAGATAGTGTAATCCATTTTGTATGAATTAGAGTAGCCAGGTAATTTGTGGGCGACTGGGTTGTAAAGGGTTATGCAAACTTTTTGGTTTGAGAAACACACATAAAATTCTTAAAACTTTGGCAGCAAAATGCCAAATTGCCCCAGGTTGGTGTACTTGATGCAGCCATTGCAGAGTTTAATGATGAGAGTTGTTCCCTGGTTTGTTGCTTCATTTTACCAGGCAAGGTATAGCTTCTTCCGGATATAGCATGTTTAAACCCTCGTTGGAGATTAACTGTTGATGATAGGGGTTTTTGTTGTTGCCCCAACCCTTGACAACCTGTTCTTTTTTGGAAGTTTTGGTTTTTGGAGAGAGTTCTACCAATTTAGCATTGGCAAAACAGTGGCAGCTTTCAGCATACCCCAGCCAATTACTTTTTTGTCTTTTTTAGTACTTAGGGCAGAAAACCTTAGTAGTATAAATTTTTAATTACCAAGTTGTTAACAAGCCTGGTTTGCAAGCGGGTTAATAACCTGGTTTCATTCTTTTTCATAACGTCTATATTAAAATTGTTAAAATAAAGTTTATTTCTTTTCTTTCTTTATGCAAATATAAGAATAATATATTTAATACAAAAATATTTCTATATTATTTTTCTATTTAATAGGTTAATACTTTCCTATAGGAATTTCTGGAGGATAGTTAATTTGACCTAATTCATAACCCCAAGTTTTCACTTATTTACCCCAGTTTATTTACCTTTGGCCAATAGATGTTAAACCAATGATGTATTGGGTAACCTTACTGCTCATCATGTTAAACTGTTGCCCTTTAAAGAACCCAAAGCCCAGCCAACTTTGAGATAGGGTGGCCAGGTTGCTTCAATATTATCAAGTTTCAAATTAGCACATTTACTCCCACTGTTATTTGAGTTTTTTTTCATGTACGTTTGATTTTAAAATTTTAAAAGTATTTAAGTTTATTTGCCCTTTGTATTGCCCTACTGAAGATAGTTACCCTTTGTAGGGGATATAAGAATAATATATTTAATCCTAATAATATGAATTACCACATTTATTATTCAGTAACATATTAATCAACTAAACCCTTAGTTATTTTAGTTCCGGAGTTCATAACCTGTAGTTTCGAATTTATTTTTAATGTTCTTTGCAAGGTATTTTGCCCTTTTACATCCTCCAACCGTTGCAGATTTCATAATACCATCATAAATGAACTCGATTACAATGTCTTTTGTTTCTTTGTCCATAGTTAAATTTTTCTTATGCAAATATACTAAAATTATTTTATATAATATATTTCTTTTTATAAATACAGTGAAATTTTTGGCTTTCCTCTATATTTTTTGTATAATATAAAATAATTCTTTTCCCTATAATTAAATGTTATCATCTACCCATCTCATAGTAATTTGGGGAATTTTTTCTTAGGTTGAGGCAATTGCCTTTACTTTTTGGCTAAACTTAACATTGTTTTGAATATATTTAGTTTTTTGTTTCTTTGCCTAGTTAAATTTTTTCATTCTTACTTAACTTAGCCCAAATGGTTTCTTTTTTTCTTTATAAAGAGATACAACAATTTTCATATTCCACCATATGCTAAACCTATATAACCATTATCAATTTATCTGCTTTGGGGGTACTTGCTTTTATACATCTTGCCATCCAGGAGAATGAATTTGGATATTGCTTATTATCGGTTGCTTCTCCAACATCCTTTTATCAACTCAAACTGGTATAGTAAGTTCTCCGTAATAATAAATACAAAAACCCAGTTTTAGTTATTTATAATCTCTGCTTATTTTTACCTCTTCAGTTTCATTTTCTACATCTGCAAGAATATCCTCCCTTTATATTCAGGCTTTTACTGAAATTCTCCAGGGCTCTTCCTCTACCACCATGCCTTATTGGTTAATACCCAGCTTAGTTTCATCTATTATTCTTTGAAGTTTATCTATATCTTAAGCTTTTATTTAGAGTTTTACTTCTACCTTTACGAATTTTTATGTTATGCCACCTTTAAATTAGTTCATCTCAGTATAAGCATCTACTAACCTATCAGATAAGGGAGTGCCATTCTCTGATAGTGTAGTGACTCTTAGTTTTGGTTTATATACTTCTTGTTCCATATACCTAATTGTGAGTAAATAAAAAGGCCTGAACAAAATAATATTGCCAGGCCTTTTTCATTATTAACGAATACTTATATAAAAGGGATTAATCCTCTTCTTTATTGGTTTTTTTCTTTATTTTTTTTTCTTTTTTTTTCTTTCTTTCAGCTGGTTTTTGCACGGCCCCTGCCACCTCCTTTTTTGGTTTTGCCCGATTTGCCAGGAGCTACCAACTGAGGCAAGCACTTTAGCCCCATAGCGATATTTCTGCTTTGACAGAGTGACTAACCCTTAATAAGGGGGTGACCATGTGTTTGGTAGCGGTTTTTGCTGGCAGATTTGCTCCCTCTCTTTGGTTTGGAGTGCCCTTAACTGCGCTGACTGGGTTTTTGTAATTTGCCCAGTATTATGCCATCCCTGGGTGGCAGCAGCTCTAGCCCTTTAGTTACTTTGTTGAGGCTGTTTGCTGAGTTACTGTAACCTGCCATACCCATGTTTTGCCTTGCCAATTTTAATACCAGTCTGAGCTTAAACTTTTCTTTTAGGGTAAAGCGCTAAAGGCTTACTTTTGCCTTTGAAGTTGGAGTATAGATTGGTTTTGCTCTTTCTAAGCATCTTAGTTTCATTTTCTTATATTTATTGAATACTAATTTCCAATTTACATAATACCATAGTTATACTTCCCTAATTTGGGTTGGGATTTCTTTAATTTCTAGGATTTCTACACTTGCATTTTCCATAATAGCCCTTATTTGCAATATATCTACTACCTCTTGTTAGTTATATTAGTTTTGTTTTTAAGCCAAGTTTTTATCCCCAACCTAACCATGTATTATAATACCATTGTTTTTCATTTTAGTTTTATCCATTAGGCCTTTTAACTTCCTTTGAAGATAACCAATCCTTAACTTGTGTCTTTACAATCTCCTTTCTTACCCTTTTCGAATGCTACTCTTTTTTGATAATGAGTAAACTGTATATCATTAACTGTCATCTTAAGACTTGATAAGAGAGTTCTTATACTTATTTCTTCCATTAGGTTTTAATTATTAGTTTACCTCCTCCTTTCTTTCTAATACATTTCCTTTGCCTTTTATGGGTATTATTTGCTTTTCCTTCATCTATCCTTAGTTTTACCTTTATCGCTTGCATGAAATATATTTTTATTGTTGCCCTAATGCAGAGTATTGAATATTCCCGAATTATTTAATTTCCCTTTTATATGGGTAATAAAATTAAAGCCCACTACCCTCACTAGGCAATAGCTTTACGATGAACAACGTCCTAAGTGTGTAGGGTTGTTTACCTTTTCTTTATTATGGGATTAAACTTGATTTAGCAGATAGATTTTTTAGGATGTGCCAAAAATTAATCTTCTGTTTCGGACTCTTCGTTTTTGTCCTTCTTGTTTTTCGGAGAACAAATAACTCCATGTCCCTTCTTTGATTTTACAGTAAGATTGCCCGGAACGAAAGCAAGCCAAACTGAAGTAGATAACAGTTTAACCCAATAAAAAAACTGAAGTAAATTCTTCTTCTGGTAAACCCTTTTGCTAACGGCATAAGCAAAGTTGTCTTTTAGTTTGTATTGATTGCAACCAATGTCAATTTACAACAACTGTTGGGGCGTTGTTAACAGGTCTGTTTTTGAAAACCCCGTTTTTTTTTGTCTGCCCACTTTTTTACTGTGCTACTGTGCTTGTGTAGCTTTCTTTGTTGCCATTTCTTTTAATTTTTAATGTTGTATGTTGACTAAATAGTTTTTAAGGGAAGGGTAGCCCAGGTATTACCCCAGTATTATTTACCCATAATCCTCTTGACTTTTGCACTGCCCTTTGGCTGCCCCTTTGAGCCAGGTTTTGAGGTAGAGTTGCCAGCAGTGTGCTTTGGCAGGCTTTGATGGCCAGCCATAAGCCCGCCCTGGATGAGTTTGGTACTTTGGCCGCCAGGCTGCCAGTTGCCAGTCCCCATTTGACGAGTTGCCGGTGGTTGCCCGCGCCCCCCGCCCCCGCCCGCCCCGCCCCGCCCGCCCCGCCCCGCCCGCCCCCCCCCCCGCCCGCCCCCCCCGCCCCGCCCCACAGTTGAGAGTAAAGGGTACCAAGCTTCTTCTCATTTAGGGTATTGGGAATGGGATGATTTTTTTAAGTAGAAACCTATAATAATGATAATTTGCACCATTGATTTCATGTTTGGAAACTGCACCATATTTCCATTTTTTTTCTTCTTAGCCATTTTCGTAATGTTTAAGTTGGTTAATAAATTAATAAATATATCACTCTGTTATAAGTTTCTGATAATTACCGTTTCCGGGATTTTCGTTATCACTGTTAAATTGTTTAATCTCATCTAGAGTTGTTTTCAATTCTATTTGAGATTCTATAGTTACCACTTCGGATTTAATCTCCTTATGGTGTTTATCATAAGTTACCTTTTTAAATATCTTACCTATGAAAGGATTAATAGGTCCATGGGTTACTAAACCCACCTTTGATAGTTTATCGTTCATTGCTATATCTAATTTTGGTTATTCCGGGAATACCAACCTTTCCAAATACTTCGGTATAGGATAGATATTTTCCCTTTTTCATTGTTTTATAGTTATCTGATAATCGAATTGGGTATACCCATATCTTATTTTCTATCAACCTGTTGGTCATTATATATAAGCATAACTCTTGTTTTAATACTTCTATTTATATAAAACCCTAAATAAAAGAGACTTCTTGGTAAACCTTTCTTTTGGCAGATACCCAATAAATTTAAGGGATGCCTCATCAAATATATCAATCATATCTCTTGTGTTTTTTTCTCATAAATAGTTACCTTCTACATTATATTCATTTTCTTTCAAATATAAAGTTTAATGATTTTTACCAATGGTTACTGCAAAAATATATTAACCTATGTTTTCCCTCCAGTTTGTTGTAAATCCTGTAAGATAGCAAATTTTGCACCTCTTGTTGCTGAAGTGCTCATATGCCCTGTCATACCCATAGTTTTAATTGAGTTATCTTCATCAATGCCTTTTTCCTTTAGCTTAGTACTACGTATTTAACCATAAATCTTCTTTCATTAGGTTTTATCAATATGGCATTCATTCATATTATAATTTCTTTCTGCTACAAATTTGCCCTTATACCAAAATTTAGTATATCCCCATTTATATCGGGTACCGTTCATATCGGATAATTCTTTAATACCATGCCTTATTAGTTTCCTTCCAGATATTATATGGATATATTGAAGAACATCAACCCCATAAAGATAAACTAAAGTAACTTTTACGTGATGTCTAGTGAAATATGGGATACCAGTTAAGTGTTTCCTATATAGACTTTTTTCAGTTATATACTTGTTGGTGGTATCTGGTCTCCAAGTCCAAATATAATACCTATCGGGTCGTATCGGTTCGTTATTTCCCTCCCTTAGTTTTACCATTGATATTCCTTTTTGCCATTCTATACCAAAGGTTAATTGATTTCTCATTTGCCTCAGGGAATTTTTTCTTCATTCTCCGAATAATCCTACTGTTTCAAAACCCTTTGTAGTCACTCAATACATAGGCTTTTTAGTTACCCCTAAGTTAATTCATCTCTTTCTCTTGGAGGTTTTCCTTAGGTTTTTATCCTGGCTACTCGTTTTTAGTTTCTTGCCCATTTTCCCCTTCTTCCCATAAACCTGTTTTTTAATCGAATTCCTTAGTTAATATCCTTAAATAACCAATATTCTCTAATTGCTTATCCATCCAATCATCATATTTATCTATTAAGGATCTGTCTGGTTTTTCTTCTGAAACATTTATAAAATGAAGTAGATCAAATACTCCAGCAGAGCAAGCATCAGGAAAAGGCATACCAAGTATGATAAACACTCTTTAGGGTCCCTGTTCATGTTTCTCCCTGATGCACCAAGGAAATTCGATTTCTCTTTGGAGGGAGCTTTCAGGTCTTTTCTACTCTTTTTTGCCATATATTTAATATTTTAAAAATTCTCTATGCAAATATAAATATAATATTTGAATTATATACTATATTTCTATTTCTTTTTATAAAAATCCGAGGTTTTTGCCCGTTCTACGGCAGTAGATTTAGGTTTCTTCGGTTTTCTGTGTGTATGGATATTATATGCCATGTCTAATTTGCCCCATATTAATTTATGTTTGTTCACTTATTTTATAGTTTTACTGCTTTTCCACAAACACTTTATTATCTGTTACCTTTTTAGGGAATTTTGCTCATTTTTATTGCTACCAGTTTTTTAATCATAAACTTAGATACCATGAAACCAAAAGTATCAGCATCATCTTTAGTTTCAAATACATACATATAAAATCTACTAAACTCACTACTACTTTCTAGTGCCTCAGTTAATAGGCAACCATCAGTCATATATAAGTCCTCAGGGTATTATTTACCCAATATTTCTTTTTACCTGGTTTCACTTTATATCTAAACCTCTCTTTAAGTTTAGTGTGCATCCAGTCGGGTATTCTATTAAGGAGATATTTTATGTATATCTTATCCTTTTTATTCGACCTCCTTTTAAATGCAGAAGGCTGTTGTAGCATCCTGGGTAGTATTCTAAAATTATTCCACCTATCAAATTCAAGAATTAATCTTAGTTATCTATAAAATGAGAATAAACTAAAAATTTTTGAGCCGTTCAGATTTAGATAATAGCAATGAGACTTAAAATTTAAACTTCATGAAGATTTACTTTGGATGAGTGAAGGAGCCAATGAGCTGTTGCTTGCCCAATTAAAACTAGCTTCAGAGCTTTTCTGTTGCTCGATAGCGTAAGTCCCATAACCCTCAATGCCTAACTGCCAATGACCCATTGGTTGCCTGATTTGGGGTATATTATAGAATTTGGCATAAAGGACTGCCTAGGTATAGTTTTGAAAGCCTACTACACAGATAGCGTTGGCCCAAAAATGGTAAAACCATAACCACCCCATTTCTGGGTATGTAAGGGAGCTTTTAACTACTTTTTGGGTAATTTAGCCCTAACTCTTGGCATTTCCCTTATAGGGATAAGCCAATAATAACTAAGTAGCCGGTTTTGCGTCAGACTAGTACTAACAGAAAACCCATTCTCAGCAGCCAACGTTTAAATGCCAGTACTGCTAACTATAAGTAAGATGACTAAAGAAAAAGCCATAAAGTACTAACATTTGTAATGCCAACACACTACTTGGGTGCATTGCTAGTATTAGTAAGCAAGTTGTGTAGATATATTGCTAAACAGTGAAAAGCCAGAGAATAGCTAATTTGGTGGGCATTTCTAAAAATATAATGTGAATAATGACTGGTAACCACGACCAACCCGCCAACCTTTGTGGTTTTATAATGCGTTTAACCATAGAGATAATTATGCCAGTTAATTTTTTCAACCCTTTGCCCCGAGGTTACTGACCCGGTTGCCAGTAACCCTTTAGGTAAAATATGTATGAGTATGGGGTGGCTGCCATGGGTTGGCTGGTTTTGGGGTAAAACAGAAACTAACTTATGTAGCTAAACATAGTTTATTCTTCAGTATATCACTAGCCATGAATACATGAAATCATCTATCTTTGGTACATCGATTACCATAATATTGGCTTTTATCGAATAGGGGTTTCATAGAATACGGAAGATAGACCCTTTAAACTCTTTAAAGAAATTACAGGGCATTGGTATACCCCTCATATGCAAGTATGGGAAACTTTATTTCTTCTTTTTTTGCATACCAAGCTGTTTAAATTTGGCCTTAGCCCACCCTTATTAGCTAAGAGTAGATATTTACTTTCAACCCACGCCAATTACTGCATTGATAGTGAGATGCGCGCAGGCATGTAACCTTGCCAATGTAGAGTTTATGAAGTGGGTACTTGTTTTGAGATGACCAAAAGCTAACCAACTAATACCCAAATTTGTGCTAATTTAGTTTTTGTCAGTAAGCAACTATACTGCTACCCAGTGATTTACTTTATTATAGAGTTATAATATGTGGTGTATTGTGTATAACCATTATAGTAAGTGGCATGCCGCTAACTCAGTACCGGGTACGACTTTGCAAAATTTTGAAATGTTAACTAGAGGAAGAGAGCCTAAATGGGTTGCGAGAATGAAAGTTTTCTCTTCTGAATATGTATAGCATGTTAAGGAAGTAAAAGCTATTTATGTTGCTGAAGCAGTGATTAAATCACCTGAGGAATGTAAGTTGTCAGAGGCAGTTTGAAAACCCCATCCGTGCAAAACCATTGCTAACATAAAGTAATTGTTTCTCATCGCTAAATAGTTGCCAGCCAGCCTATAGCCACCGCTACTCAGCAAAGGTAGCAGAATTACTTTAGCGGTGGAAGCCAATATTAAGCCAACTAAGCCAATCCCCTGAATGACAGGCATTTTGTTTGAAGCTAGGGATGAATATAGATAATATAGCCCATTTATTCCAACTATTGGGTAAATAATTGTGGTAATTCCCAAACTATTATTTGTGAGAGTACCGCCAGCCTGGCAAGTACCCAACCCCAAGTTTTTGTTTATAACTTGGTACCATAACTTGAGCTAAATAGTGCCTTGGCCAACAAGAGCAATGCCAGAAGCAGCCGCCGCCAAGCTGATTTTGGTACCATAACCTTCTCGGCCCATAACTAAGTTACCAAACACACAATATCCTCTGATATGCCCTTGTGTTTGCCAGGTGAGAAATGTTTTATATATTGATTTGGCGCCTTATGTGCAGCGTTTGTAGTGAGCACCCACCCTAAACTTGTGGCTAATTGCTAATTAACTATAAAGTGGCATTAAGAGTGCCAACGCATGCCTCTTTCAAGAAGTTGGTTATTACATGCTGCCTGAGCGCTAACCCTGCCGATTTGTTTTTGTTTTTAGTGGTAAACTTAGTTTGCTTTTAACTTTAAGCTCTTGCCCTCCTCGATTTTTTTGATTTTACTCTTGAGCTACATTTGCTCCCAATTACTATGGCATTTTGAGGCTTCTCTTCTTGTTTATTTGAGATATAGTTATTTTTATAAATGTACTTTGGCAGGTTTTAAGACTCTAAATAATAACCGAATACCCAGATTGGGTGTAGAGGCTACTTGCCAGCCTGATTAAAAGCATGATTTGAGGTTATAAAGCCAAGTATGTGATAAGCTATCCCTCTGTTTTTGTAAAGCCCTGTACCCATCGTATGCTTGACTATGCCCCCTTGCCCATGAGAGTGAAATTTAGGCTTTACCTTTGGCAGCCTTGGTAACCGCCATATTTGAGCCTAAACTTCTGTGTGGCGGGGCCACCCTGAAGTATATTGTGTACCAGTATTGCTTGTGTGCCCAGAGACCAACTAACAAGTGTTTAACTAGAAAGCTTGCTTTTGGGTTTCATGTATTAACCATAACAAGGCGGAGAATGGTTGATTTGCCCCCCATTTGGAGGCCTCTGGTAAGTGTGGTGAGGTGGGGGTTGGTGGCAGATGTGAGTTCAGCCAGGCCAAGCCCTTAAAGTTTTGGAGCGTTATGGACTCAAACCTTTTTGGTGTTTGAGTAATGATTGGTTTTAGCCACTGCTGACCCTCTCTTGAGGCCTTCTTTATTGAAACCAGAGAAGTTTGACAATGACCCTTATGTTTGTTGTTAGAGCTGGGTACTAGTTTTATTGTCACAGCACAATTGCCATCAATACACATCCTCTTCCCTTTCATTATAATTTTAAATTCTTTTCTGCATACAAACTTCAGTTAAAATCTTCATAGCTTCCAATATCCCAATTCCTATTTACTCTCATATTAGCCTAAATCATATAAACCTTCTTTAGTTTTAAGATGAAAAGTATATGCCCACATAAAATACTAACAACTTATAAATATTCACATTTAAGTTTTCTACGGAATCTATTTCCCTACCATTTCCAAGTTATCTTTTAAAATTAGTAATGGCAGATAAGTATAATATTTCTTTACTTTTTATCTACCCTAAACTTTGTTATTCACTTAGACCCACATTATTATCAATATAAGGAACCCCATATACCATAATATCTTTATGTGTAGAAGATAGTTGGGTTTTTTCATAATCTAATATCATAATACCATACTTCTCTACTTGATAAAGCCAGCTAAAGGGTTTAGTACCAACCTTACTTATTTTCTTAATATCATGATTTCCAGATATGGCATATCCAAAATCACAGGCCAGTTACGTATAAGCTCTCCTCTTAATTATAATTTACATTGTTTTAATGCCCTTGAAATGAAATTTCAAATAATGCAGGCAGTTAAGACTCCTAACAATTTGTATGACTTGAGAAACTATTCGAGTTCCTTGTGTGTTCAGTCAAGGCAAACCATGGGTTGTGAAGCCTGAAGAAATATTATTATTGGCTCACCCCCCGCCTTCGTGGTGGTGATTTGTTCGTTCAATACTAAATCAGTAGATGATATAATGGTGGGTATTTGGTTGCCAGCAATTATGAGATGATACTGAAACGGAAGAGCCCTGTTGGTACCAATACTTTACCATTGAGCCAATGGCATAGTACTAGATTTGGTGGTAAGAAGATTTGCTACTCTGTGATACCATTGAAATTACTGCATGAGCAGAAAAATGTTTATTTGTATCCCTGGTAAAAAGTTATGATTATTATAATAAAATAAGCAGTAAAGCCTACATTAAATTAAAGACCCCTTGAATAAACTATTGCACATTTAGAAGTTGAAAGCCCTAACTTTATAAATATAAGCCAAGGGGATAATGTTGTGTGCGATAACCCTAATGGCAGGTAATAAGCCTGAGCAACTATGAAATAAAGGTAAGCCTACCACAATATAACCAAACTAAAGTAGTTTTTTGGAGGAAATTCCTTAAAGCTCTTCTCCTTCATCGTGTAATGCTTTAAAGGGTTTTATAAATTACGCCCAAAATGATATTAAAGTATTGATAAACTACTGAATTCCCTCATAACAAAAACTTTCTGAACAGTGGTAAACCTTAATGGTTATGTATAACAAAACAGAAAAGGTGTTGAACACCCCCATATTTGAGAAGGCTGTGCTCATTTTCTTGGGCAGCCAATACTAATTCGCCCCATAAGATTTTTGCCAACAAACTATAACCGGGGAAGCTGGTAGCCGCCGAGGTAGCCAAGCCATTGCGGGTAACTGCCCGTTTATGAGAATGATAAGCCCAGAATAATTCTTTGCGGTTGCCCCATTACCGCCCTCACTGCCCCCTGGGATTGCCCAGGTTGTTTGATGGCAAACTGGTTGAAATTGCCTTGATGATATAAGTATCGGCTTTTAGTTGGAATTTTTTTTTTGGTACGGGTATGTTAAAAGTACCCTTATATATTTCTGTAGATTTGCACATGAATATAATTGGTATAGCATATTCAGCATTTTTATTATAATTAACTTTTAACTTTTGCAATGATTGTAACTTACTGGATATGTTTTTTATACTTGTAATTGGGCAGCAAACTTGTACCAACTGGTGAATAGTATTATGAATGAAATATAAAACCACCAGTTTAGCTGCCTTAAGATAACATATGTAGAGATTTGAAAAATCCGAATATTGTCCCCATTCAGTTTTATCCTTGTTAGATTTAAGTTTTTCGAACTTTGGAAACTTTGGTGTAAAATATTTTCGCCGTCAACTAATAATATTAATTTTTTATTTTTCATATTTATTTTTATATTTAATATAATAATGCAGTATTGTTTGATGCCCAAACCGGTGCCCTCTACGGCCAGCCTGCCCCCCACTTGACCCGCCAGCCACCCACAGACCTGAATGGTTTTTGCCCATATTCTCATATTTTGGGGAATGAACATTTCATTTTCAGTTGTTTTTAGTATTCTTAATTGTTTAACTGAAACTTTACGTGAGTTTTCTTGAGGTTACTCGTCTTACCAAAACTTTAGATTTTCTTGCAGAGTTTAACATTTGCCAACTATTATTGGTTTTTGTGCGCCAGTAGCTAATAGCATCTTACAAAGCATGGCGCCCTGTAAAATGAGCCAGTAGATTTGGGACTGATATAACGGGCGTTTGTGATTGTAGGTGAGGAGGCAAGACTTGTTTTTGTAGAGCCTGATGGTGGCAGTTTAAACTTGCCCCCCATTTTGTTTGTGGTGGCAGGCCTCCCCAGAAATGGCTTGAAATGATTGGAAAGCAATGAAACAAAGTAGCTACATTGATTTGTTGTGTTGTACCCCCCAATGACATCCAAGCAGTTATAATTTGGTTGTATAAACTGAGATAGCTGGTTTGTAGAATGATTGCTCTGATGAAATTGTTTATAAAAGAAACCTTTTATTGCCCCCTTCTTGCCAACCTTAATGCCTGCTATATTGCCAAGTTGGTAGTAAACTACTGTGGGAATGATGGCTAAGAGTATGATTGTGAGTTAGTGGCATAAATAAAGGTAAAGAGAATTTCTTCTTCAGCCTACAGCCTTAATAGCTTGGTGCCATTAAGCGTAGTTGATTTGCGGGATTTTTCATTGATTTAGCTCGCGGTCTGGGATTTGTTCGCTTCTTCGCCTTAAGTTGTTGAGTGGCATAAGCAAGGTTTGCCATACTAAAGATTTAACAGAGGATTCCAGCAGCTAAGCATTTTTGTAAAGGAATATAACCAACGAATAAGTAGTTAAGCAAAGAAAGTGAGTGGTATGTATAAGATGCGGAATTAACCAGAGAAACTAATTTTGCCCTCTTCATATTTGCCACCTTCATTTTGTGTTGGTGACTTTAAGTAAACTTAGATTTACTAACCATGATGTGATTTAAAGGCTAAAGAGGTGATAGCATGGCTGAGCCTAATTATTAACCAGTGGCTTAACATTAACTAAGCTTAAATACTTGATTTTGCTTTTGCACGCAGGTTGCTCATACCAATGGTACTTTGTGAAGCTAGCACTTGCACGCCCACGGGTTTTGCCCGCCCCGCCAGCCCGCCATGATGCCATTTGAATATGTCTTGAAGCGGACACCAATCCTACCATAAGTTTGATTTGAGGCAACTATTTAAAATTTGGTAACACCGGTATTTGCACTTTAAACAGTTTGGTTTGCAGAGCATGACTTAGAGAGAGTGGTGCTTGTTTGGCAAATTACAAACATAGTACCAATGCCAGTTTTTGGTTTTGACCGCTGCCTATTGCTACCATAGATATGGGTATGTGCCCTGGTGTAGCTGAGCTGAGCTAAAACTGCCTTACCCGGCCGCTACGCCAGCTAATAGCACCGCCTGGTAAAGTGATGAGCCAGCCGGTGGCGCCGCCGCGGCGTAGGTACTTGGCGGGATTGCCAGCCGCCGCCCCTATAGGGTTTTTGATGCGGTATTTGTGAATGGGCAGGTTGCCAAAGTAGCCGGAGATATGCTCCCAAGTTGTATTGGGTGGGGTGAATTGTGATATTCAATTGCAGTTTTCCTGGAGTTGATATATCCCAAGGGTTACTCACTTTGGATATATTAGCCGACCCGTTTAGCAGATTACTAAACTGTTTGCTAAACTAGCGCCTATGCACACTTTGTGAGAAGCCCTGGTGAGGCACGCTTCTTTGCCCATGATGATTGGTTTTGGTATTGATTTACAAGGTAGCAAACTAACCCGTCCCATAACTTCAACTTCTTGATAAGAGCAGTAAAAGTTGTTTGAGGAGGCAGGAGATGGTTTGTGCCGTTTGAGGTGAGTAACTGCAACTGCATAAAAGCCATGAGTAAACTGTCCCAACTTCTTGGCACAGCAATTGGTGGGTTTTGGCGTGCCGGTAATTTAACTACTGACTTCTGCTCCCCTTTGCCGAAAGGGAAGCTACTCCAACTGTGTAGGGATAGCCATACATAGTTGGTTTGGTTGCACCCAACACTGGAGATAAAATAAGTACCCGGTTTTTGTTGGGCCTTGGGTAGTGCCAGTTAGAGATTTCCCCTCAAGACAGAGGTGGGATAAATGCCGACAGAATAATTCATATTCCCTAATACTGTTTTTAAAGTTAGTAATTGTTTACATGGTTAATGGGTTATTAGCCTTTATAGATTACATTAGCCAGTTACGTAGTGTCCCATATTCCATAGAGCTTACACACTGTAGTTATGAAACATTTTAGCTTTTTCAGCCAGCTTTAAATATTGCCCATGATTAGAAAGTATTTACTGATTTGGAAGGTTTGCTGCTATGAGATAGCATGTGTAGTACCCTCATTAGCGCCTGATAATATAGAGCATTGAGTAAAGCTCCAACACCCCAGCAACAGAGCATTGCTTTATATTTGCCAAGGGAGCAGGGTACATAATAGGCTAGAGGAGATTCAATAGTGAGGAGTGATGACCCCTCATTGATAGATAATTCCTTTTGGATATCAATCTCAATAAGTTTACCTTCAAATTTAACCTTTAGTTTTTTGATGTCACCTCAAACTATTAGGTTTTTTAAAGAGTCTTACTGGCAACTAAAATTCCCTGACTTATTGTTTGGTTGACCAGGCAAAAACCATTTGATAAAGAGTTTATAACCCAGGCAGAGTGGAAAGAGATTTATAGATGCTACTACTTAAAGCAAAATACATTAATATAAAGTACACTTACATAGTTGCCAATAGTATTTTTCTAAGTAATGCTAAAAATGCAGCCCAATAAATATGGGTGGCATCTTCATAAGCAAGTTTACCATCCTCATCTGTAAAAACCATTACTTTAATAACCCCTAAATTGGTAAGATTGGTTTGTAACAAGGATAAAACTAGTGCTAATGATTTAAGTAACATTTTCTTGCCGCTAATACCAGATTTAAAACTAGCAAGTAATAAGTAAGTTTTTATTAGAGAGATAAAACTAAAGCATTCTGCAAGCCCTATATGGTAAGGGCAGTTGTTTGGCTTTTGCATTGCCAATACCCTTGTTGTTATTAATTATAAATTTATATTATTGTAGGCTCAATATACTCTCTTTTCTATTGTGGTAGATGGCTTCAGACCTAATCTTTTATATTGGTTTTTTGCAGTAGGGCGTGTGACTGCCCTAAAATAATAATCGATTTTTTTATAAAAGTTTAAGTTTAATTTGCCATATTAGAATTACAATATAAACTTCAGGCATTTTAGCCCCCCATAACCGATAAGTTCGTTTAAAAACCTGCCATTATTGTTTTTATGTTGTTATATGTGTATTTTTTTATAATAACTTCAGTTGATATAACCAATTAGTAGTATGCACTTAATCCTTATATAACTAGAAATTGTAATTACATTTATACCTGCTGCGTCCCTCGTGCTATTAAGCTTTAAATAGAATACTTTTGCCTGCCTTAACACTAATTCATATTGCACTGCCAAATGTAAAATTAACTATTCGATTGCCCTAGTTGTTATTTTTTATGGCTTTAACAAGGATAATTGTTTTCAGGTGGGATAGTAAATAGAAACAGAAACTAAGCTATTAACTATAAAAGTTACCGTTTTGGCACCAACTAAACTAAAGGTTGAATGAAATAAGCCCATTGCCCCATAGCGGTTTTACTAATTTAAACTAGTAAATTTGAGGGTATAATTTTGGTAACTGGATTGTGGCAAAATTAACTAAAACTGGGTATATTATGCCCTCGATTTTTTATATTCAATTGATGTTTGTATTGCATGTAGTTGCCAAATGACCCTGGTGAGCTACACTAAGGTAACAATTTTTTAGCGAGTTAAACACTTGTGACCCCCATGGCAGCTACCAACCCAGCTGGTTTTAGCTCCTAGTATAGCCACTCTTGGGCATAAATGGTTCTCTAACCATGGCCACCTATTGTAAAACCCGATGGGGATTACTCGCCAAGCAAACAAAGTATTTACCAATGACAGGTTGCGTAGTATCAGCCCCCAAATTGTAACCTATTTTGTATTTGCTGGTTTGGGAGCTCTTTCTTATACGGCACGCCATAAAACTGTATCAAAGCTTTCCCGCCATGGTGGTGCAACGCCTTCGATAAGCAATGGCAGAATATTGAGAGTTTGGTATGTTTGCTGCGGCAGCTTGCAGGATGAAATTTAGAGCGAATGGCGCAAGCGGAACTCCTTGTTTGTGGTTTGGTATGTACTTCAGGTGACCTGCCTGTAGTAGCAAATGAGCCTGGTGCAATAACCGTAACAGCGAAATTTATAACCCTCTTTGAGCAAAGTGCTTTGGTGTTTTAAAAATTCAGCTCATTACTTGTAGGCATACTCTTGAGTAAGCTTAATGCTTTGGGTGGATAGTTTTGGCTGCACAGGTAAAACCCCAATAACCATAAGCCAAAGTCAATTGCAATTTTAACCAACTTGTTTTTCTAGTACCATAATTTATGGTAGGATGATTTTACACTATAGTATATTTTTGAAACTTAGTGATAACTTCCCATATATATGCTAACTTCATATTCAAGTGAGAAATTGCTCTACTGCACATAGCATGGATATGTTTCCTCACCATCGATGGCTGCCATCCGCCAAACTTCTTGCTAGTGGTAGCCATATAAAGTCCCGCGGAGGGAGCAGAGGCTAATTTGTTTATGCCATTGTTGGAAATTTCTTTCGATGTAGCGTGTTGCCCCTAACTGCATGTTTGAGTGCAGAAAGCTAAAGCCAGTCAGAGCCTGTAGCCATGCAACATATTGCCAACTACCGTAGCCAGCACAGAGCCACTGCCAGCCTTTCAGCCACTTATAAATGTAGGTACCCATGGCCTCCCTATGACCCGTGAGTGGAAGCTGCCAGGAATGGCTTGTACTTTGGTGAGCCACAAACTGGCCGTTAAGCAAGGTTGGTAAGGAGTTTGCCAGTAATGGCTTGGTTTGTGGCAGATTCCCGTAGTAACCCGCAGCCCACCAAATGAAAAGCCGCCTGAATGCTGTTTCCAATGCAGGTAATGCTAAACTGGGCTAGGTCAAATTGGTGCTCAGTACTTACTGTTTTGCCTGGTTGTGCCAGGTATGGCTTCTTTGATGGCCAGACACCCTGTTGCTTGATGCAGCCGCTTTACCCGTTTGCCAGGTAAGCCCATTATGCCTAAGCTACCAAGTTACTGATTGACTGGGTGGACATGACCATATGCACCCACGCACGTTTATGTATTTCCAACGCAGTACTGACTCTTGGCAAAGCCATGTGTCAGCCTCTGGCAGCCTTATTTTTGAGCTATATTACTAAAAGTTTTTTGTTAGGCTAATTCTAGATATAAAAGCCTGCTTCCCCCAAGTGAAGTAACTGATTGCTCTAAAATGGGGTAGCGGAGAAATGAATAACTCTTCAAAGTAACAAACTCCCTTTTAAAATATAAATAAACTAAGGTATGGCCCATTGTTTGAGCAGCAATATTGTGAGCAGGTGAATTTAGTCCCACGCCCATGGTATGCACAAGAGGCATGCTAACTTTATAATTGTATGACTCTGAGTGGCTGCCAACGTGAGACTGAGGCCCATGAGGACCTCGATTGAGGAAACTCATTTGTAGGCAAAGCGCGCGCTAAAGCTCTTGGCCCCCTGGCAGAATGCCCTGAGTGACCCTGATTTGCCCTGATATAGAGATCTGCAGTTTGTGCGAGGCACTCAGTTTGCCTCATGATCCCTCGATTGTCGCACCCAGAGTTGACCAGCGCCTGCCCAATTGTGGACTAGCCTGTGTAGCACTGTTTTGTTTTAGTAATTTCTAATGGAATGGGAAGCGATCAAAGCCCTGGCATGGGATGAGCTGAGGTATGGTTGGGCTCAAAAGCCTTACATTGTTATATGTTGATGTTTCATTTGTTTAATAATTACTAACAAGCATAAGCAGTACTGGCTAAGCAATAAGTTTATAAAACTCTCTTGTTTGTTTGTATTGTATACCGATATGTCCTATTTTTAAAAATAGAAAAGGGGCCTCTTCAGCCAGTGGTAATGCATAGCACCCATATTAGTATTTAGCAGTACCAGATTAGATGTGTGATGCTCAATACCTATAAGCATGAGAAGAGTGGTGACGTGTAGATAGATTCGGTTTTATTCTTACTGCCCTAGCATGTTGCGTAATTCATGCAGAGATGTACTCATAGTGAAATGTTGTAGCCGTGAACTGCTCTGGTAGCAGGTATGTAGCCACGCCTTTGTGACCCTGACGGATAGGGAAGCCATAATGGCCAGGCAGGGCCTTGGCGTTTGGCATAGAGGCCATAAACTAATAACCATGGAATATAGGGAGTAACTCTTTTGTAACGTGTAATCCCCACAGAAGTTGATAAGCGATTGCATGGCAGAGCCTAAATTGATGATGTAACTCTTCCTTAACGACAAACTGATTTCATAGCGTCTGGATGGGTATGGCCAAGCTAACATTACGACTGTTCATCAAAGCCCCTCAGTTAAAAACTTTGCAGAGTTTAATTATAACAATACAAATTACTGAGGCTAACACTTCATTGCTGGATGAGGAATAGGCGAATAACTCTCTTAAGGCTCAGTGAAGTTAAGCAATATTGTTGGCAAATGAGTTGCTAGTAGCCAAGCCACATGTACCAATGAGAGCTTGTTTTGTTAGGTACTGGTTTGCTAAGTTGGTATAAAACTGTTGGAGTTAACCATTTACAGGCAGCTAAAAACTGTTAGAGTAGCCTTATATTATATAAATATTTGGTGGCAGGGCATGTGCAGAGGTAAAGCTTCAGGTATAATAATGTAGTATGATAGCAAATTATATAGCGCACTTTAGCGTATGCCCTGATTTCCTCAGTCCACTTTGATGGCACAAACCCCAAAACAGTAATAGAATTTGTTTTATATTCTTCTTATACTAATTTAGTCCCAAACTCATTGTTGTCCCTTTTGTTTTAAGAGTTTCTTATAGAGCTGCGTTGAGGTAAGAGTGCATCCCAGGATATTAACTATATTGTTAGAAGTAATTACTTTGGCTTCCAACTGAGTTTATATGTTTGCTAACATAAGCCTTGTTTGAAACTTTTAAAACTCCAAAGAATATGCCAGATGAAAATTATCTGTATAACTTTTTGGAATTTACCATGTTTGCACATTACAGCCCCAAGCATTACCAAGTAACACTGCCAATAAGCTTATGGGTGTGATGAATGGGGGTGTCACGCCCATGCCCGAGGTAATTGGGTTGATTTGTGACTGTTCAGGCCAGCATGGCATGTATCTGAGAATTAGTTGAATTGTGGGAAGCGAGTATGTTAGCTTGGTGACTCAGAGCCAAGCTAACATTTGTAACCAAACTGGGATAGCCCCAGACGTTTTTTGAAAGTGACTAACTATTAGGCATTAACTTCGTTGCCATGTTGATTTGGCCTCTTAGGTTATGTTGTGGTGATTTGTAGACTTATTCCTCAGCTAGTTTGTGCTAGCCTAAACTGTTAAAATTGCTTAGTTGTTAACAAAAGTAATTGATAGTTTATGGTGGCTTTCCTTAATGGTCAAATTCTTCAGATATCTTTATAAATAACGTTATAACGCCTTTCTTCTCACTTTGGCGTAAAATACACACGGAAATAAAGCGAAGTAGCCTTAGGAGCCCATTGAGTTTTTATAACCTTGTGGGGTGGCAAGTCCCTAACGAATGGAGGGACTGGTTAAGTTGAAATTTAATTTGTAGTTGCCTGAATGTTGATAATTGGTTTGTTGTGCCCCTATTGAGGCGTTGTTTTGAGAATAATGAATAGCCAGAGGTAGAAACTTCGTCACTATTAAGGCTAAAGCTGTAGAGATGAAAGCTTTGGGATTATGAAGCCCTATTTGCCATGTGCCAACTGAGTTTTGTTTAATTTCGGCCAAGAATTTCTAAACTTGTTGAGTTATAGATTGCTCCCATGGGTAATTTCAAACTTTCCATGGAATGATTGACCCACTGGTGAAAAGCCTAGATATGGGTACATGTATTTTAATGTACCAACCCCATAGAAGCCCAGGTAATGTGAATTTAATAAGTTGTGATATGAATATTTGATTGCTCCAGTTGCCCAAACCTAATGGCCAGCCAACTCAATAAGTACTTTTGCTTTATTATAACTAAGTATATCTTCAGGAAGTATATTTGAATATGCTAGAAGAGTAAAGAAAAAGCCTAAAGCATCTGCTTGTTCTTCATTTGCATTAGCAAGAGAATTCAGTATGGATTGATGTTCTTCTTCGTTGAGCATCTCCATATTCCATCCCTTTTTACTGCAAAGGTCAAATACTTCATTGGTAGATTCAAAGCCTTCAGTTAGTTCTTCGATTACCCTACCAATAAAATCCTTAAGTATAACTTGGCTCTTCGGGTTATTTGCCCTAAGGGGATGTCCCTGGTGAGCGATTATTTAACTTCTCTTCATTTTAGTATTTCGCCTAAGGTATACTTTCCTATTGGGAGTAACCTGTTTGCTTTTATTTGGGCAACTCCTCGTGTTCTGCACCATGTTTTATTTATTTTGAGATGAAACCCAAGCCCTGCCCCTAACCAGCAGAGGCTGGTATAAAAATTACTTGTTTGGGAGCACCACAAACTGCTGATGGCGGGCAGGAGGCATCTTGTGAGGCTGCTTAGCAGCTGCTCCAGCATCGATAAGCGAAAGCCTGCCAGAAGCATTGTATGGCTTCCGTGCCTCCCACAGGGAGGCGCCCACCCAGCTGTAAGAGTAGAAAGCGCAACTTAGTAGCTATACCGGACTTATTAGCAGCCATTAACATAGAGGCAGGTGGTTCAAGCAATCCCCTAATACCAGATGGGATAAGTATAGCGATGTCGGGTTTTAAAGCTATATGCCTTACAAAGGCTTCCCAAAAGGAACATCTAAATTATAACCTTCTGAGTCGAATTCATTTTTTAGAATGAATATGTCTGGATATAAATGATTTGGTACAAAAAGCCCTAACAACGCCCGCCATTGGTTTTGCTCTGTTTGGGAGATATTACCCCGGTCTTTGATAAATTTAAATCTGTTCATAATATATTACATTTTTTTAAAAGTTGTTAAGAGGTTGTTTGAGGTAACTAGTGAATGACAGTAGAATTACGACCCACTGCATACCGCCGCCATAAAAGAAACTTTCCAGCCATGCATAATAATTTGGGTTTGTTAGATATAAACAAAAGCGTAACCATACCATCCCACTAAACAACTGGTACCCCCATTGCATTACGCAAGTTCTCTATGCGTTTTGCCAAGGTGACAATTTCTTCTTGCCCCGAGACCAATTTGCCTGTACCCCTTTGAGCCAAACCCCAATTGTGTTATGATATGAATGGGTATAAACATCCAAATTTATATCTCAATGTTTAAAATAGGGGTTACCCAGGGTATATTAAACCTGCAATTGAATACATGTTTGGGATTACTGGCAGGTGGGTTCATCCAATTTAATATTCGGTCTATCAGTTTCATTATATATTGTTATTTGGTTTCCTTAATAATATCCAGCAGTAGATACCTGATGCGGATATTGTATTATTCTATATATCTGATTGTGGTGGCCCGGTAATCGTTCCCGGTATGCCCCCGATAGCTCTAATTTTATCTTTGTCCATAATAACAAAGTATTATTGGGATGTAATTATTTTAACGGAAAAGTAATTACTCATAGTACTTCTAGTTAACTCTGAATAAGGCTATGGTTAGGATGTTTTACCCATGGTTTGGCTAATAGATTGACCCAGTACCCCAACTCTGACCAATGTTAACCTATGTTTTGTAACCCTAACCTAAATAATTGTGGGATGGTGGCAGAGGTATAAGGTACTTGCTTTGATTTATGATTAACAAGCAAGCAAGGAAATGAATAGATTTTTATGAACTATCTTATTGCGTTAAGCAAATAACACCAAACAGGAAAGTTTTTATTCGAGCAATGATTGTAGTTGATACCAAGATATACCAGGCCTGCCATTAAAATACTGTTGTTGTTGTCTTAATTTGGGTTTGGTATTAGCGTACGCTCAGGCAATATTGGGCATGTCACTTTTTAAAAGAATTTATATAGATTTTATTGTACGTATAACTTGCAGAAACTATGAGCTGGGATACCCTATTGATTTAATATTAACCCTAGGTATGCCGGTAACAGTATAACTGTTAGTAATCAGCCAGATATATCTCTTTATAAGATATACAGTCAGTTCCCAATTTCCCTAACAGGGTTTTTGGTACCATCTTTACTACAGTTTTAGTTGAATGGCCTTCTTGGCCAGTCCTAAGTTTTAAGCTCGGCAAAATTGCCTTGCCGAAAGAGAGCATTCCAGTTCATATTCTTGCTTTGTCACTGTAACAACTTCACTATGGATGGTAGCTAGATGAAGCCCTATAGCGAATAGCGAGTATTGAATAAGCTTGGTGATGCGCTCCCTGATATAGCTAACTACTTACTAATTTGCTTCACTCTAAGTAACCCTTGCCCTATTTGAGATAAAACTGCACGATAGAAACTATGTTAGCGGAGATGGGTGGAAGCCCAACTATTGTGAAGTTAACTGGTTTTAAAAACTTGTACTGAGCCCTAAAAGTGATGCCCCAGGTGAGATATTGACTTAGAATTCACTCACAAACTGGTTTAATCGCCAGTACGTAGTTGTGCTTAAAGAGTACCAAGCCTAACCCTTGAGGATGAAAATAGAACAGGCTCAATAAGGTTTTGGCTTCATTAGCTATTAATGACTTCCGATATGAGAAGGGGTTTTGCTCATTGTATTGTTATTGATGGCTGCAGCAACTCTTTTCCCACTGTCTTAGTATGTTTAGCCACATGCATGTGCTTTTGGCTGAACTTCAGGTAGGTTGGCGCTATGCTAAGCTTGGGTTTTTGAGCGCTATGCCTCATTATGACCAGGAGCAAACTAATTGGGTGATGGTCTGGTGATGTGGTGAGACATCGCGCCCAGTCCCACTTCAATTACTGGCCTTGGCATGGTGAGAGCGTTTGGATGTGAATGGCAGAGGCTCATTATCAGGTTTTCATGTGAAGCAAGGGGTAGGTGAGTTACCTATATTGGCAGTCTACAGACCAATTGCCCTTAACCCCTGTTTTATGTAAAGGTGAATTATAGAGCATGACATATAACTGAGTAAGCCATTAGCTATAGCATTTTAACAGCTCCCGTGAATGCATATGGCATTTGCTGCTGCCAGAATTTTCAGCCCAGCTAGGAATTGCCGAGATGTAATTGCCCTCCGGGATTGTATTATGTTAGTACTAACAGACTCATGATGACCAATGATTGCCGGTTAACTGCCAGTAGCTTGCGCTTCAAAACGCCAAGAAGTTTTGTGTGCGATACCGCCGACGTGACCTCAAGGGAAGTAATTCCCACCACCATAGCTGAAAGCGTTATTGTCGGTGAGCAATTTAACTTTTTTGAATACACATGAGTGGCTGATAGTTTATTTGAGACCCAAGCCTGCCAAAACTATTTAAGGTAGGGAGCTATTTGGTATTGGATTGTGGTGATTGCAGAGTAGCCATAAATTTATGGTGTATGAAGCCTGATATACCACTTAAAATGCTTCATCTTCTTCAATCCCAGCCAACATCAATTCCGAAAGCTCTTTAAATCTGATTTGACTGCTGGTATACATATTGATTTGCGACAGTTTCGAGAATTTGGCGTTCTTCCAGAATTATATTAGCTGTCTCATCGAAGTAAGGTTAACCCCTGCAAGCCCAGATAGCCCCAACAGGCTGGTACTGAATGACGAGGGTACCAATAAAAAAGCATTGGCTGCGCCCCCAAACTCTGTTTAAAATTGGCAAAATGCCCATATTATTTCACCCCGGTTTTTTGCCCCAAAGCTAACTATTTGGTTACACTGGTAGTTGTTTTTGTTCTTGTTCTTGTAAATACTTATTTCTTTGGTAACTTGTCGGTATGGCACCGGTACGTGCCTGGTAAATTACATTGCTTTTCATGCAAGGGTAAAACTGAGCACTGACGAGAAGGCCTGCCAGCTAACCCTGAAACCCACTTTTGAGAAATATAAACCTTTTGCAGGGGTGTAACAACCCTCTGGTTGATTTTTATAAGATTCACATGTGCCAACAGTTAGCCAGCAGCCCATGCTATAAAGCCAGCCATCTTGCCTTACTGGTAAGTTTTTAAGCCCCTGAATTTTTGTAACCCTAAGCTAACTATGATTGGTGATGTGCATAGATAATAACGCACTTACGTAACGATAATGGCCACTACTGTATGGCCCAATTTACTATACGAGTAAAAACGCACCACAGTGCAGAATTTGAAAACCTCCCATAGAGAGGTGTGCATCCTAGGCTTTTTGCAATGTAGCCATTGACAATTGCTTTATCTATTTTTGAAAGCTTCGATGGCTTTTAAAACTTATAGCGGTTGCATATGAATGCTCAACAGCTGTGAGGGCGGCACTAGCAGATGTGTGTATGTTGTTAAACTAACTTTAGTATTCCCCTTATTTGTTGAAAAGCTAAAAGAACTCTTATGATTTGTGCACTGACAATAGCATAAAGCTGGGAGAGTGGCTAACTAAGGTATTTGTATTTAGAATTGAGAAGCTGAGTTGTAGTGGATGAGATGGTTACTTCATGCATATGTTGTTTATATTATAATAGAGAGCTATTTAATGAGTTTATTGGCAATGCCATATGAGTAAACTTGATGTCAGTATTGCATATGACTAAACACCAAAGAGCTCTTTTTAAGATACGTTGCCAGCCTTTCGGCCCCTGGAAATAGCTCTCAACACAGCACTACATGAGGCATAGTTTGTGTCAATAAAGATTGATTGCGCCAGTAACCCAACAACCTAATTTAAAGGTATAATATACCCCGCATTGGGATTTAAGTAATTACATTGATTTGGTAACTGGAGGCCTAATGGCCCCAACCATTGTAGCAGTACCATTGTGAGAGCATTGAGTAACCCTAAATGAATGCCGACAGGTACATTTCCAATGCGTCATGATTAAAGATGATAAATTGTTTTGTAAAGGCCTGTGATGACCTTTATCGGGATTGTATAACCCCTCACGCTTTTCCGATAACGTTCGAGCATTGTAATATTTAAGTTAGCCTTGATAATAGAACGGGATGATAAGGTAACCTTCGTGATAACCATTGCTTGTAAGCCAATGCCAATCTTGAAACTGATTAGGGGTTGAAATAACGTTGCTGTTAATAACCCCCAATGACTTTTTTGCAGGATTTGGCTATTGAAATATTTCGCCCAAGGGAGATAGCAGAGCAACTGGCTTGAAGTTGATTTTACTGCCAAAACTGTAGTTATAAATTGGCCCATTGTTAAAAGTTGCGGCCTTACATATTTGTTTATCTGGACATTTACAACTCTTGGCCTGCGGCGCTTGCTGTTTAAGAAACTAACTGAAGGAAGCATTGCTTTGGCAGCTTGCTCCCTAACTGAAGTATATTGCCGCACGCCACTAACTGATAGGGGTAAAATTCCAGTAAACAGGCATTAGCGGCAGCAACGGGTGAGCCAGAGATGCCATACGCCATGCCCTAGTGAAATTTTATGCACCAACACCCTACGGTAATATGATGTGCGGTCTATGATCTAGATGTAGCTTCTCTAGCCAAGTTTTTGCGAAGCCCTATATCGTGATGAAGCCCTTTTGAGCTTATTTAAACTATTGAGGCGAAAACAACTGCGCCAGCTAACCGGTAATAACTGTGATATGCGGTGCACAATTTGAGCTACCCTGCACATGTGAAGTTGTATTGGTAGCCATGCGGGTAACTACTCATAATTTAACCCAACTGCAAAACTTTCCCTTAAATGTTTAGCACAAGTTTGCCCTCTTTCTTTAGGTAATTCCTTTTTGGTTTTATTGATACTAGATTGAATAAAGCCTACTGGCGATTTTGGTACTTTGTCGACCCTGACCATCACTGTACTAACCCGTTGCTACGTCGAATAGCTGAGGCAAGGGTTTAGCTATGAAGAAAGTGCTAACTTTAGGTTTATGCCTTAATGTGCGTAGGAGTATTTGAGATAGCCATTAGTAAGGTGACGGTAGCTAAAGGGGTAGGGCATTAGCCCGAGGGGTTTCGGTTGGCACTTTTTAAGGCTAACCTCTGTGCTGAGCCACTCTTGTATAGGTTGTACTACTCGTTTTAACTGAAGTAACTTTTGCCTGCCAGAATAACTCTATATTTGTTGAGTTGCCCTAAGCCAAAAAGAGCCATCCAGAGTTACCATTGCCCTCAGGTGAAACTGGTATACACTTGATATATGCCTCGCCCGATAGAGGAATGGCCTGCCAATTTAACAAATATGTATGTACGATTCTTAATTTCTTTTAATACTTCTTTTTTAATAGCATCCCAGAAGGCATACCAACCAACTATTTTGATATAATAGCCCCAAATAACAAGGGCATGTAGAAAACAGGTAATTAAGCTTACAGCCCCTTTTTGGGCTAGAGCCCCACCCTTGCCCTCTTGGCAAAACAGGTATACAAGTTTGGAAGCCCGGTGTGAGAAATAAATTTGATGTTGTACTGGGGTACTCATGCCTATATTGCAATATTATATAAAGCCTAATAGATTTTTGATAGTAGCCAGAGATGTTACAATTATGTTGACTTAACCCTAAACTAGAAAACTAATCTTACTACCTTAAGCTCCCGAATATTTAATATTATTATTTTATATAAGAAAAAATAGCATATTTGCATAACGAATATTTAAAAAGGGAAAAGTAAAATAATGGCTCGAAAGCCATCGATTAAAAACTAGCAAGAATTGATGAAGAGCCAACTTTAACAAACACTAAAAAGCCCTAGAAAACCAGTGATTGAGGAGCCTGCTAGGCAGATTGATTATAAAAGGTTTATACTGCCTCAGATATAATTGAGTCTTATTCTCAGGGGCTAGATGTTTATTTGTTTTTGTAAATAGCTATGGTGAATGTGACTGAAGAGCACCAAAAGCAGAGACCCCTTAACTTGCCAGTGGCCAAAAATAGAACTACCCATGCATAGCGGAGAGCTTAAGCAGAGTATAATAAAAATACCCAAAACTGGATGATTTTGTTGACAATGGCAGAAACTAGAAGATGATAGTAGAAGAGAAAAGCTAAGCCCAGAGCTAGTAGAGGTATGCGTATGGCTTACTTGAAGATAGAGCTTCCCCGGATGATACTGGCAGTGGTAATTAACTACGTAAAGAGGGCTGAAGTAGTAGGTTGCTATTGCAATACTCATGAGAATTTGCCGAAATACTAAGAGCTAATGGGCCCATGAGATATATTTGAAGCAGGTAGGATAGCTGTATTGGGAAGATGAGAGCTAAAGAGAGCAGATGTATTGCACAAAGAGGAATTTAGGCATTGCCCCTAGTGTTTAACTAAATCAAAACTATGCAGCCAAAAGCTTAGAGTTTAACTTAGGCTAACTAAATAATAGCATGAGGTTATATTGGCAACTAATTGTATGAGCTATGATATTTTTGAATATGTATAAAGTGATGGTGATGGTAGCTTACGATAGTGAGGTAGCTCGAAGCTTTCTTGTGGGAAGATTGCTGAGATTAGACATCTGCAGCAACATGCCTTGAAGCTAGCCGGTGGGGAATCCCTTGACGATTCATTTTAAAAGCCGTTTTGTTAAAAGAAGATTTGAGAATTTCATCCCCATGTACGTGGCATTGCCCTGTTTGCACTGAATGCGCTCGAGGCATGTATGCTTGCGTGAAAATACTCTTTCAATTTTAATACTTTAAGTTGGTTTGGTGTAGTAGAAGCCCCAGTGACCCTGGCAGCGCCCACTGCTAATTTTGAACCTAACTGATGCTATTACTACTAACTGAAGCTGCCTTATGGCATCCTTAGCCAAGGGATTATGAGTTTCGCAAAGGTGTGAGCTTGGGTAGCTAGCATTGAGGCCAGAAATTGCCCCGGAAAGCTTGGTTGCCATGTGTATTTAACTTAATGGCCAGCAGATTCATTTTGCCACAGCGGCTTCAGTGACCCGGCCCTCTAACTTGGTTGTGGATACCCACCACAAGCTGTCATGGTAGCGGTAGTACGTGGGACTAGATTTCTGATGTGTAGTAGCGCGATTTCAGCACTTTGGTATAGCGCCTGTATTTGCTTCGCCTTTATTGAGAGCCTGCTAGAATTACCCATTGGGACTAGCCAGGGCAAAGCATGTAACTTCTAGAAGGTGAAACTAGCAAGAGCCACTATTTATAGCCCAGACCAGACCGTGGCCAAGTAGCGTCGGATTGCGATGACCAGAAATTGGGTGAGCCTATGCCCTAGAATGCTACTATAAAGCCTACCAATTCCCGGCTCCCACCGCATCATCAGCCTAACTGGATTGCCTAACTTGAGTTTGAGATAGTGGTAATTGTGTAGCTGCAGCGAAGCCAATAACCCTGGTAGTGAATTGCTTGGGTTTACAGACCATATGATAATTTGTGTTTGTTACCAGAGATAGATAGCAATAACCCACTGATACGCCAAAATTTGTAGCAGGCATTCACTTACCAGGAGCCTTTCCAGAGCGCTTATGGCGCAGCTGTGGCCTGCGCGGTGGCGTCAGCGAAATTTGGCTAACGAGAAAGCGAGGCAGCTTAACAATTTGTGCATGTGTGGTGCGCTTGAAGTAAAGCCAGCAGAGATAAACCCAAAGCAGAAGCGGCAATTTAACATGCTAACACCCAGATTTGATTGCCAACACTCCCTCAGCAAAATTGCGTTTTGTAGTTTTGCCTTGTAAAAGTTGTGCACATTTCCTTGCCTGAGAAAACTCAGGTTATGAGGGATTTAGCAAGCGTTTCACAAGATTGCTCACCAGACTAACTATATTGTTTTAATGTAGCAGCATTTTATATATATTAACCATAGATAACTACTATTTGAAGCTATGAGCATAATGCCATCCCTATAGTAGATGGACTCCCAACCAGGACTCTTCATGAGGGTTGTATGCTTGTCCCAATTAGCCAAGTGAGATATAGCATATAATAACAAAACTGATTTGGGAGTTCTTGAGTACAACGAGCTTGATGCCAGAACTAGACTTGTAGCTAACTTGCAGATACTAACCCAAAGCCCTTAAGCCCTGAAGTGTAATATTGCTGGCCAGAGTATTGCCACTTAAACTAAATTTTATAAATGAATTTGGGTCATCCCAAAATAGATAGCGTAGTATGAGCGCAGACAGAAGTTGAGGCAGTGAGCCCTCTGTTGGCATGAGCCGACTGCGACTACTGCCCATCAAACCAACCCAATTTTTGCCGGCCGGTTGGCTAGAGTGGTAATGGTGAGGCCCTTAGAGGTGGCCGGCCCGGTCATTGAGGCTTGAGGATTGCTGACACTCAGCCAAGTAACGCTAGTCTAGCTCAGCCAAGGCTTAAGCCGTAGCTTGAAGTATGACAGGCTGGTCCCAAAGTAACATGACGCAAAGCTGGTAAAATAAATGGCCAAGTCCACTCTTAACTATCGCCAGCATAGAAATGTGGTTAACTTTAACCAGAGGCTTAGCTAAGCTAAACTGCCAATTGGCTTTTGTTGAGGCTGACATAATTCGTAAGCAGCATAACTTGTTTTGTGGTAGCCTTTAATTGACATAGCACTTGAATTTAACGATTTGATTATAATAGTAGGGTGACACCAATGATGACAGCACCTGTGAGGAAACATCCACCCTAGCTTAGGGTATGCAAGTATTCTTTAGTTGTGCTAACCTCAGTTGGGTATAGGTTTTGGTTTACTCCACAGTTGCGGTATGACTCAACAATTCGTTTTTGACTTGCCAAAGGCTAAATTTGCTACTGATGGCTCCTTAATGCATCGTTCATAGCTCATAAAGTACCCTTAATTTGCTTTGGTATTGAGCCAGTTGGGTTGCGACGACCCTGAAGGACTGGAAGGACTGCTGGTTGTTTCGTTGCTTGGTAGCTAATGTATTATAGCTTCTTCAAGTAGTACTTGCGGTTGGGTAGAGATTCTGGGTGGAGAAGTATAGTAGCCCTTATTGGTAGTATATATATTCGTTTTGGCATTTGAGAGGTTTTGGTTTCTTTAACTATTTAAACTCATTTACCATATCATTAGTCGAAATAGCATGTATTGTGTGTGTTTTTGCAGAGTCGTTATGTAGAGGTAGATGTGGAGTGGTTAATACTGTTATATGTAGCGGTAGCTAGAAGCTAACCAAGACATGACTATCACCAGTTTTTACTTTGCTAAAGTGACTGAATTTATAAGTAATATGGCAATAAAATTTGTCACATGCCAAGTACCAGGATTGTATTGAAACTAACATATAATTCCGGTAGTAGACTCTGGGTAATTTGAGTTGTGGTTGAAGTAGTAGACTGCATATCCATAGTTTGATTATTTACACTCTAAATTACGAGGGGTGTATCACCAACACCCATAGTAAAACTACTTGGGTTGATTCTAAATGAAGTTTGTTTGCGGAAATTGCAACTAAAAAGTAAGTAACGGGTTTTTGTAAAATTCCCTAGGTTTGATTCGATATATATGCCAGTATTACCCTTCAAACTATTGGCATGCCAAGTTTATCCCCTTGGGATGACTTTAAATACGCTGCTTGTCTTCTTAAGTAGTTGGGGTTGTTTTGTGGTTGTAAATACTAAGAAATGAGCCTTGAGCGGTTGCTAAAGTTTCGCGGTAATTTGGGTTGCACCAAATTGCCTCAGCCTTTCAAAGTAGACCGTAGGCTTGGAATGTTAAATAGCGCAAAGTAACCCCATGTTTGGTATAGAAAGCCCTAGTGATTACTGCTGATATTTTGATACTAAGCCTGCATAGCCAATGAGGGTTGCTTGGATGTAATGACTGGTGACTCACTGCTAACCAGAGCTAAGCTAAGTTTGAGGCTAGTACTGGGTTTATACAAACTGGCTTGAATGAATACTTCATGCCCAGCATCTTAAAGCCAGTGGCCCTATGGTGAAGGATATGTTAGGGTATGAACCTAGTAAAGAAACTTTCCCTGGCCTAAATAAAAACCAGATTGAAGCATATTCATGAGTGGTAAGTTTTAAAAACTCGACATGAAGGCAACCGAGGTGTTACTCAAAGGTATATTTTGCTGTCAACTGTAGTAGTAATTTGGTCAAGTGGGGGATGACCTTTTGCTCAGCCACCAGCCATCGACTTTTTGGCTGGGCTCTTGTGTGCTGGGATCCTTATACCACCATATCTGAAATTGATGTCATACATTTTTGAAGAGATGAATAACTAAGATGTTCTTGAGTAACTAGTTAAAGTAAAAGAATTTGGGTATTGCCCAAAACTTTGATAGCTTCTGGGTTTAACTGCTTAGTAGAAGCTTCATTGAAGAACTATTACATTTACTTTGCGTGCCATATTTCATAGGCAAGGGGCATTTTAAAGAAATTGTAAAGGAGGGTGAGATACTACTCTACAGGGTTTTGCCCTATATGATATTGCCTAATATGTCCCTCAGCCTTGTGGCATTATAACTTCAAAATGCTCACAAATTTAAACCCTAAGATGTATGCCTTTTGTATTTACCCCATATAGCCTATGGTACCCATGTTGAATGGTAAGTGATTAGATGAGGTTTGTATTTATATGTTGTTAACTGTTATTGTTGGTGGCGAAGCATTACAGAGCTGCAGGAATTAAAGCCAGGGTACCATATTACATGGTTTGGTTGGATAACTGTAGTAGAATATGATAAAGCTGATTTGATAAACTATTGTTTTGGATGACCTGATGAAGCCATGTGGCTGCCCTATAGCCCTGAATGAGGGAGTTGCAGGCTGAAATAGTAGTTGCTCTATATTGACCAACTGAAGCATAATCTTAAGTAGTTGAGGTGAAGGTTTGATGTGGTAAAGTATAAAGCCTTTTAACACTTGTTATTTAGGGTGATGAGGTTTGGTACTATTAACCCATAAATGGTGAGTAGAGCCAGGGGTTTGTATGAAGACACAGTAGGTGAAGGTAGGGCTAACGGTTGATAGATTGCCCTGCAGGGCATGAATGCCCCTGATATTATAGCAGCTATTTGGCTGTGGAGGAATGGGCATTATGTAAAGCCCAGTGGGGAATTTGAGTTTTGGCCTTCTGAGTATCCCTTGAGAACCCTAGCAATGTAGCTTCCCTTCTAGAATGGCCTGAGTACGCAGCCTGCAGATTTTAGTACTTTCCCAATGAAGTAGCCTGGGTGTGCGAGATGATCAGGTTGTATACCTATTTGTGTGGTGAGAAGAGCAGCACTTCACGCCAGGAGGCTGATATATGGCTGCTTAGGCTAACCAGCATCCATATTGGCTTGCTTTGTTTTAACCCTAACTCAAAAAACTTGAGTGCTTTGGTAGTGCATTTAAAGTACTGCGACTAAAGGTATTGTTGCCAAGCGTATGAGAGGATTTCCATGGTTTGAGTCCAGCCCCAGCGCCATAAGGCATTGACAATCTTGGCATGTGGTGAAGAAGAGATTATTGAGGGGTAGCAGAGTGGTATTAACTTCGCATCAACACCGAGTAGCCCATTGGTTAGGTCAGAATAACTGCGTGGTTGTGCCTTTCTTCTGCGGGTTTTGCCAACCAGAGGTTGCCCTCAAAGCGTATGCGGGGTTGGAAAACCACTATTTCAAGCCCATAGAAGTGTTTTGCCGTTGCTTTGATTTTTGCAGGTACTTTAACAATAATCAAGTTTCAACTGCCTGCAAAGACTATGAAGCCTGTTATAGTAGACCAACCATTGGGCAGTACCCAAGAGTGAAGCTATTAGCCTAGCTCAGTAGGTATTGGCATGTGTGGAGCGACTGCGGTATGTTTCCCTCATGTTTGAATTTATAGGGTGACTTTATGTGGTTGCGCTGAATAACAGAGTTGCTCGGCAGATAAGCCAAAGAGTTGCCGAGCTGGAGCCAGTAGCTAGAGTTACCGAGGTATGGTTGGTGCAGCTAATGGGAATTGTGGTAGCCAACCCTGGATGAGTGTGCCCTTGTCGGCGGCAGCCTAACTCTTTGAGCATGATAGCTAACGAAGCTTCATGTTTAGCTAGCAGACCCTGACCACTTGCGGTAGATGGGAAGGTTTGCTTAACCTATTGCCCTACTCTTGGTGAGTAACCCTGACAGTTAGACCATAGCTATGAGAGGATGATAGGTAAGATATTGCCCAGATAGCCCGTTGTGAGTTTAATCTGAGGGTGCCCAACCATAATGGGGATTGTAAAACTTAGACACAGCCCTGTTGATAAGGCCCTAATGGTATGGATTAAGCCATTTATTTGTGATTCCCATATTATTGTGTATTTGTGAATTGCCTAATTTCTAAGGTGATTAGGGTAACTAATTTCAAATTTTGTTTATTTTGCTCAAAACTAACTTTCTATGTGTATTTTTTTTTAACTAGTAAACTGTGATATTTTGGAAGGTTGTCCCCTATTCATGCCTATGAAACTTGTTTTAAAAATCTTTGGTATAAAAAACAGAAACTTGAGTTTGGTTTTAATGCGTTAACCATGGTTTGGCTGTAACAAAGTTTTCTTGAGCCCTCTTTGTCATATGTGCAATATGAAACATATTGCCTGATGGTAGGTTTAAAGCCCCCGTTTGGCTGGGTAAACAACCCCATTTTCATTAGTTGTAAGTTGGATAGGATGAAGTTAACCTATAACAAACTAAATTTCTGTAAGTAATTGCCCCCATTGGTGTGTGCAGGTTTGCCCCATATTGGCCTGCTTGTGTGAGAAGGTTTAGTTATTTGAGTTAAAGTTGGGGAAAATTTAAACCCGAGTAGTTATATGGTGTATGAGGGGAGTTGAGCTCTTCTTGAGGATTTGTTAGTTATGAATAGTTTGATTTGGTTTTTGATTTGGTTGGGCGTATTGATTGGCTTCATGATTTTACCTCGGTATTTAATATATTGGTATACAGAGGGATATATTGATACCTTGTTAAACGATAACTATGTGCGTTAGAATTAAGAATAAAACGATAACAGCCCATTAAAGTAGAGATTTGGTTTTATTGCCATATTATTATAATGAGGTTAGCCTCCAGGAGTAAACTACCCCATTTTTTGTTTGGGTACTAATGGTTGAGGAGTGACTTGATTATAACCAAAACATGGTATTCCCCACTAATGGTTTGGTAGGGTATAGGTAAAAGTAGCCAATGACTACCCCCAACCAGAGAGCTAAACAAAACTAAACTCGCTAACTTGTTGAGCCAGCATGTTTGAAAACTTTGATAAAGCCAAGCAAGGTAGCCCCCATTGACTTTCCACTGTGTAACTTTTTGCCTATCTACCACTTTGACTGCCCGTATTGCTTAACTTCACTCATGTGTAGGTGAGTATCCAAAAGCCCCTAGCTCCCTGTTGTCCTTTGCGGTTTATAAACCATGATTACTATTATGCACTTATTATTGTATGGCCCTTTGATACTACACCATGGCAATTTAACCCAATGGCCCATGAGTGTGAATGCCCCTTTGGTGGTTGCCCGGGTGATGAACACTCAGCTGAAGAGTAGTTAGAAAAGCTAACGGAGGCTGCTGCATGCCCATACCTGCTGATTGGGTACTGCTAATGACCAGTATGTGGTAAGCCTCCCTTTGCTCACTTCCCTAACGTTTGGCATAATGCGTTGCCCTTGTAATGATTGGATTGCAGGGGAGGAGGCCAGCCCCATTGGCAGAAGTGGGCTAAGCTAATTACATTGATGATGACAAAACTGCTGACCTTGGGGTTGCGGCATTGCTTTGGCATGACCAAATTAACTCGTTTGAGTGGGCTATGTGGTATAGAGTAGTAGTAGAGCCAACCCAAATTCATAACTAAACTAAATTGGTGCTCTTACAAGTGCACGCTATAGGTGGGTGGCGTGTATATGTGGGAGCCCAGGCCCTATGATTTGTGAAACATCTAATATTGTGGCAGACTGAGAGCTAGTGAGGGGTACTCTAAGCATGCGCCTGTGAAACACAAAACCGGTTTTGGCAGCGTGACTCCAAGGCCAGCCGGTGGCATTGGCATTCGAAACTATTAGAAACCTGACCTTGCCACTAGCTAGCTGGATGAGATTTGTGGTGAAAGTTTGTAGCAGGGTGCCCTAATGCGCCAAACAATGTTGAGAGCTTCGCTATGGCAATATAAATATTAAAGTGATTTGTGGGTTTTATGTGATAAACAGGGGTGTATGACCCACTCCTTGGTATGAGAGCCCAGTACATACACTGCAAACAGACCAATGCACGACACGCTCACCCTTAGCCCCAAACAGTAGACCAGCCTTGCGAGCGTAACTAACCTGAAGACTAATTTGGGTACCTAGCAGCCCATGTATTGTTATTTGTTACTAGCAAAGCATCGCATGAGGGATTATTTGGCCAGCCTGCCTAATGTTTATCATTAGGCTTCATCGCAAGGGCGGCATTTACTGCAGCCTTATATAATTACCCTCTTTGAATGGTTTTGTTTATGGTGACTCCTTAACTGTATTCTTAACTCAAGAATGCGTAAAGGAATTTTTACCAACACTGGCCGAAAACTAGCTTGAGTTGCAGAAGCGGGAATGACTTTAACTGCCTGCCATTCCATTTTGGCCCTATAACTTGTTTAGGCAAATGCAAGCTAATGAAGTTGATAGTGCAGGGTGTGATTTAGCTCACCTAACTGATGGTAGGTATAGACTAGGAGGATTTGTCTATTATATTTGACTATTGGGGTTTTAATTGTGCATCAGAGCCCCATTGCAGCCCTCATGTGAAACCGCTACTGGTGAATGTGGCGCTATAACAGTGACCAATAACCCTACAGACTCTGGCTAGTTGTAAGCGAGATGAGTGGCAAGCCCAAGCTAGTAGTTAACACGGGTAGAGTGCAGCGCAGAGTAACTCCATTTGCAGTAAGTATGGCGGATTGGCTGAGTTTGCCATGAAATTTATTGTGGCCTTATGTAAATGCCAAGCCCTGCCAGACTATATGAGCGAAAGCCCATTGGTATAGCCTCACTTGCACATTTTGGTGAGCCTAAGATGTGACGTAAAGCTATTGAAGTCGCTATTCGGTCCAGGAAACGCCCAAGCCTGCATAGCTCAGCTCCCTACTGCTAAACTGCAGCTTCTTGGCATAGAGCAGCCTCGCGTAGTAGCGGTACTGGCAGGTAGCCTAGCGGTGGCATATGGCTTGTTAACTTATGTCGTTGTTTGCATTGGCCTGAAGATTTCTTATGATTGCCTTGCGCTCATTGCTACAAGCCATGCCACTTTAAAGTAAGGAAGATGACCAAACTGTCAGACTAGAGTATGAGGTGGTGATGCCTTAAACCCTATTAGGGAGGCTATATGCTGTTAGTTATGGGTGACGTGGGGGCCAAAACTTACCCAAAGCGAGCGCCAGTAGTTTTGGTGGAGATTCGATAGCAGGTGGCCCGGCCTGGGCATGTGGCCTTCTTCTTGGCATATACATCAGCACCACTTGCTAGCTCATATTGCCCAGCCTTGAGAGACCAGTATAGCTTAAATAGCGTGGCAGCAAGATTTTGCACGCCACCATAACTATAATTGGGTAACTAATAGCAAGCAAAGGAAATGGCATATGTGGGATTACATTATGACATAACTAAAATGAATGAAGCCAAGTATGGTTGAGACCCGACCCCGTTCATATAATATGGGTTTTTGTTTGCGCAGCCAGGGATGCCATAGGGTAGTTTAACCTCCTTTATAAGGGGTTTGTAGTATAGCCATTAAGCTCACGCAATGACTGGCCATTTAACTAGACCCACTCTAGGTATTTGTAGGTATAGTACCTAATAATTCCCTATACTGGTGTCAGATATAGCCATTTGAGGATGGCAGAGGTAGCAGCTCTTTCAGGTTTCTAAAGGTATACCTTCCTGCATGGTGGGCATTGTTATTGCCAAAGTACTTCGGCCCAGGCTATTGGTTGTGTAACCATATTTGTCTGTCGGCCTCGTGAGGCGAGATTTTATAAAAGCATAGGATGGGTCCTTGTGCGACGCTCACTGAAGTGCCAATGACGCGGAGCTGCTTGCAGGTGACATAGCTTCAACCCATTAGCCCAAAGGGTAGGAAGCCTGAGCTTTAGGCCAGCAACACGCTGACCAAAAGCTTGACCCTGAGAGGATTGCCAGAGGTATGGGTTGTGGTAAGGATGTAGAGTGATTGTAAATATATTCGAGGCCCATTATATAGCAGCAGAAGCGGAGCTCGATTGCTAAGCCGTTAGAAAGCTTTAGTGAGGCCCCTAATAAACTAACATATGCTGTGAGTAACCTGGAGTTTGGGTATGTGTAAGTGCGTGACAAGAGACCATGGGTGGCTGCATGCTAACATGGTAAAGGTGCTCATGGGTATTACCATGGATTTGATGGTTGTGCCATGGCGGTACTGACATGAGTGAAACTGAATTTGTCCTGTGCAAGGTGACCTATATTTCTGGTAGGGTTGCTTTGGCCACTATATATATATGCCTGCGTCCCTGATATGATGCCATATACTCCAAAAGTTTCTTAATTGGTAGGCGTACCAATTGCTTATTACAACTGGGTGCAACTGCCACTTTGCCCTAGCCTAGATTTGGCAGGTGTAGTCATTGTAATAGCGAGACTGTTTGTTTTGGGGTTGGATTATAGATGATATTTGATAACTCTCGATTATTCATTTGGTATAGAGTTTAACCTTTTGGGCCTCGCCCTGCTGGAAGAGTAGAAATAGTTGATCGGTAATGCCACTTGGCTAGTTTACGTTGAGGGAATTACAATGAAGCTTCCTAACATTTGACCTTGTAGGCCATTATATTTTAGCAGCGCTGCTTCTTCTTTATTTAATATTGCTAAACCATAGTGTTTTGAGTACTATAGCCCCAATAGCTACTTATGGTATAGCCTTTGCGAAGCTGAGGTAGCCCCACTGGCCTCGTACTGCTGCTGATTGGCAGCCTTAACGGCACTTTGCACAGCTTCGCTAATGGCTATTCGTGCCCGTAGAAGCGCTTGCCATCCCAGACTCTGATTTGCGGGTGGGCGCCTGCTGCGGGCACGTTTGAGCCCATTTGCCCCTGGCTGGGCCAGCAAATTTCAACTGCTAACCCTATTGGCAATGGTGAAATTGCTAGCGTGTTGGCCAGACAGCCAGGGAATTTAACAAGTAAGCCTAGAGCCAGCCGGCTAACCCGAAGCTAAAGACAGGCGGCAGCTAGCCTGTAACAACGATTAAACTAGCAGTAGCTAAGGCGAGCTGCGCCCAATGGTGAAGTAGTGCACAACAGAGATTGGGAGCACTAAACACTTCAACGGTTTTGGTATTTATGGAAGCTATTAGGATTGGAAGCCTTAAGCTGCTAACTTGGTTTGGTGCATTTGTAAAGGCTAAGCAAACTTTGTTTGTTACCTCATTCAGCCACTCACCTGCAGTTTGAGCCATAATTTCATGAGATTTAGCACATGACCACTCTGTGAGAACCCATATTGGCTAGGTAGTTGTTGTGCCATTAATGGCTATTTCTGCAGGCTGTTACAGTAGAAGCGGTGACGTGGACAAATGCTTGTGTGAGCACTTATGGCCAGCTAATAACCTGCAGTATGAAATTACCTGCAGCAATGGTAGCCCAGCGCCTTTCTTCTTTGCACTAAGAGCAGAAATTCTTAGGCCAAGTTTAGGGAGTAAGATAGGGTAGACTTTGTTGGCGTGATGGCCATGTCATGGCCAAGTGAGCTGGGGTGAAATGTGCCACTAAGCCATTACGCGAAATGTTTGCCAGTTACTCTATAATGATTGAGGTGGTGAGTGCGCCATAGCGTTTTGGGCGTGCCGGCCAGGTGATGTGACTCTTAATGTGTTTTGGTATAAGTGGCAGAGCCGCCTGCTTCGCCTGCCCCAGCAGAAGCATGCCCTTCAGTGGCAGGGGCATGACCAACGTGAGCCAGCTAAAGATATTGAAGAGAGTTGGTGTTTGGTGTGGTGAAGCCTAAATTTGGCTGCAGCACAGCTGGCAGCACCAGTAGATAGTATGAGGCTATAAGATTATTACTGAGGCATGAAAATTACCTGGAGCAAGCCAGGCTCTTCAAAAGCGTGCACAACGCTTTGCTTTTGATTGGCAGGGATGGTTGTAGTAGCTTGAAGCCATGTTGAAGCCAGTGGGCAGCTTCTTCATAGAGAGCCACGACATATTCCTTGTACTTAATGCACTCAGTGGCATCGTCGTTTATCGCCAGACTAACGGCAGCGATTTGACCATGCCCTCTTTCGCAAGAATGTGGGCTCAGAGCTAAGTACTTAAGATATGTTGCAGTAGTGAGCTGCGGTATATGAAGTATGATTTAACTAGTGAAACATTTGAGTTTGTTGTGAGCGTGGTATGTGAGCCGCAAGGCAGCTGCTACTCCTGCCTCTTCATGCTGGCAGGGTGAGGAGACCAGAAGCTTGGATGGCTGAAACAGCCGTTGCCCAATGAGCATGGTGCATCAGCTAATACCATGAAATACGAGGCCTATGCTTTGGCTGGTGCAGCACCAGGCGGTAAGGTTGCCCGACCAATTTCTCTGGTTGCAGCTGCAGTGGTGGCACTGCGTTTTGCTGATTTGCACATTGAAAACCATACAGGCACTCGCAGCTGTGAGGCCCAGCAGCCATTGCGAAACTGGCGAAATTTGGTATGTGTGCGAGCTGTTTCAGCATAACCTATTGGTGACTCATGTGCATCGCCATAGTTCTGAATGCACTGATATGCCCTGAAGGCCAGTACGTTTAATGACACATGCCGCAAGCCTCAGGCTAACTATAGCTAACTGGTATTATACTGTTTATTTTTCTTTTCTTTGGTGACATGTACTCGACTCATTGCCAGATATTTTACTTATTGTGCGGAAAGGCGTAAAGCCAAGCGAAATGAGCTAAAGGCTACTACTGGTGGTATAGCTTCAAGCCCTCTAAATAACTACCGGCCCAGGTAGAAAAATTGATGTAGAGCTATAGGATGAAGTTACCCCCACAGTTGAGGGATTGGTAGTGTGGAGGATCAAGAATGTGACAGCAAGTTGCCCTATAGACTTCCACGCTCAATCGCCTTGCTTTTGCGGTAGCCCAGGTTTTTGCTACTCCCAATTGTGACTAACCCTAAGTAAAGAGATTGGCTCAGAGTGCATTACTTGGTTTGTTTGCCCAAGAATATGGCTCCATAATGCTTGTTGCCCGTGACGTACTGCCTGGCAAATTTGATTTTATAACCGATGAAAGAGGTATTATAGGCCCGGTTGGTGAATATTGCTTTGGATGTCAGAGGGATGGCCTGGTTTTTCGCAAATAACTATTGCCAGTGGGTGACAGATGATGAGAGCCATGAAGTGCGCAAGCCATGAGGTAAAGCTTCAGCAATGCCGATTTACTGGCCCCAGTGCATACAGAATTAACCGGTGAGGAGTATGACTTGGTGAGAAATAATGCATAGCTTGATTAATTTGCGACTTTCAGGCTGAAAGGCTAAAGAGGAGCACCACTAACGGTAGTTTACGTGAGTGGTGGCAGTAGTTTCCCTGAGTAGCGTAGCTAGCACGTGAAAGGCTTAGTGAGGTTGCCAAAGTGCCACTGCTTCGAAGGTTGGCTGAGGATGCCTGCCATAGCTGACCCTGTTAATTTCTATTGAAAAGCAGAGGAATTTGGTAAGCCTAAATGTCCCTAAATTACATGGTGCGGTGTGTTTGTGTTTGCTGCAGAAAATGTTAGCAGCTAACGTATGGCAGAGGAGCGTGGCTGACGAACTCAACCCCCAGCCAGACTGCTGGTGAAGGTAGGTGAGAATTGGTGTTTGCCACGCGGTCACTACGCCCGAGGCAAACTGGGCTATGATTTGTGACCCCCAATACTATTTACGACGCAAGTACAAACCAGTATTGGCCTGCCAGTATAGTGCAATGGGTGGTGAGGCTGAGGCTTCCCGCCTTGACTTGAGTTACGTTTGCGAGTAACCGTTTCGGTATTGAAGCAGTGAGTCAAAATGTCCCGTGAGGCTGTAATGAGCTGGCGAGGAGCCTTGAGCCAGCCGCTCAGGAAAGCCATGGCAGCCAGAAGCCTGCGGTGAGCACTCAGAGTTTCCCTGGCTAGCCAAAGATTATACTATGGTGAGCCCCAACTGCGGTTTTAGCGGCTATTGAGCATGATGAACTAAGCACCTGGTGGCACTCAATAGCAGGCAGAAGTAGCTTTGGAATGAATGAGTAGTGATGTGTTTGAGGCCTGATAACTTCAAATTTGCATTGTTTATTTTATTTAACTTCGCCGTATATGTGTATGCCAGGTTGTGGCTTGTTTCAAGCTGATGTGCAGCCAGAGCGGCGCGTAGCAGCTTCGCAGTTTGGCAGCTGCTTAGGAGGCTGCGACGCATGACAAGGACGCAGCGATGTTTGCCAGGCGGGCGCCTAACGTTATTTAGCGGAAAGGCACGCAAGTTTGCGCCTGGTATCCCTTGAGGCATATGACCCTAGCCGCCAGCACGCCGCTAACAAAGGAGCTAGTGTGCAGGTTTGGCACCCAAACCCAAATTACTTTGAGATTTTAGAAAGCGTTGGGTTGCAAGTATTTGTTGAAGTGACTGTCTGGATGAAGCACACCCAACCATACTGAGCAATTAACCTGCGGTGAAGGGCCATACAGACCCTGACTTTGGCTGAAGGAGAGGAAAGCATGTCACCCTTGGCATGGTTTGTTTTGCACTGCAGGGTAGACTGATTCCCTTCGGCCAGTATGCAGGTGGGCAGGGTGGTGTTTGGTCCAGCCCTGTGGAGAAACCCATGAATTTTTGCAGACTGCGGAGGCCCAAGCTACGCCTGGCTTCCCGAGTTTTCCCTGTGGCAAGGGATTTAAAGGGATAGTGGTAGCGCAGCGCCCCAGAGCCCTGCGTGGTGGCTAATTTCTACCAGGCCGACGAGGAAGTTTAACCGTTCATTGGCCGGTGACAGATCGCAAAGTGAAGCGGCCCTAGACTTGGGTCTCCAGCGACCCAGCAAGGCTGAGCTCTGTATTAGTGAAACTTCAGAGGCACATAGTACTGGTTTGAGTACCCTGGGTGTAATGGGTTGGGAGTGTTTTGGGGAGCATGTAGCAGCCACCATTGCCAATACTTTATATACCTACAGCATGCCCTTGCTATAGCCTGAGTAGCAGCAGCATGTGGTAAGGTGTTGAGAGATATGGGAAATGAATAATTGGTAAAGTAGATGTATTGCCAGCTAAAGCTGCCAAATGACAGCCCTGCCATCGGTAGGGGTTGGGAAAGCCAGCAGCTAACGTGCGGTAACGGTAAAATGGTTCCCTCTGTCCGCTGAAGGGCTTCTTTCAAACTGTTGCAGTGGCGGCATGTACCCTTCTGCGCTATGATGGCTCATTTTGATTAAGTTACAAAAGATGAAGCCAGCAAAGCTACTAACGGTTTGATATATTTGAGTTATAGCGAGGCATTAAGAGCAGGTAACTAACAGTATTATTGTTGCCCTAGACGGTTTTTATGAAGTTAACTAACAGACCTTGTTTAGTAACTAATACATTACTGAATAGATTATAATGGCAGGTATTGAATGTTTGTCAACTAACTGGAAGGTATCGCCAATGACCTTGATTGAATTCCATAAGCGCTGGTTGTGGCCCCAAAACTATAAGTGAGTTACAGAAGCGTGGTTGTAATAACTGCAGGGTAGCCGAGTGGGTGGCAGGAAGCAGGTGTATAGCTCCAGTTTGGCAAAGCTGTTTTTGCAGCTGCAGGTTGCGGTTGCTCAGCACCAGGTAAGTACGCAACATGAAGTAACTGAATAGCTTTGAAAACAGAGCCAACACCAGCTGCACTTTTTGATATTTGATAACGAAACCCTTGGTACTGGTAGAAACCCTATAGATGCCCTCGGGAGGCTGAGAGAATGTAGAGGGATGATTTGATGGGTATATCAGTGGGTACTTTGGTAGTTACAAACCAGTGCAAGAAACTAACAGGGTAGTTTGGAAAGAAACTTGTTTGTTACCAAAACAAAATGCCATAGGTGAAGTTGGCAATTATTGTGATTGAAGTTAATTGACTCGTTTTGGTATATTACAGAGTATTGTAACTATAGCACCAGGTGACTTTAAGCTTCTTGTGCCCGATTTTTGCATTCTTTAAAAATGCGAAAGCTGTTATACCCTGGATAGGTGTGAAAGTATGAGCACCCAGGGGTTTTTGGAAGAGCCAACCCTTTAGCTACTGTGTAGAGTAAGCACCTTTTTAAGTATTACATGTTTCACCTGGATGACCCTATAATGTAGTAATTTGACATGAATAGGGTTTGGTTGATGCAAAAATGCCTAACTACCCTTCAAGCCTATGAGCCAAGGTTTTGTACCCTCAGCAGGTAAGCTTAGTATATAGTGTATGTAGTAGCCCCTGCCTAACGAGTTTGAGAAAAGCTAGATGTCTAGCCCTTGGTTTTATAAAGGAAAGGCTGAAACACTGTAGACTGGCAGTGCCAAAGTACCAGCTAATCAATGTGTTTGTTACTAATGCCCAGCATAATAAGCCTGTAATTACAGGGTTGTGCCAGGAGGAGAGTTTTTGAGAACCTTTAGCACTGATTGTCCCGATAACAAATGAGGGGTATGAAACCAACCATATTCATAATTGTACTTGAAATACTTTTTCGTTTTATGAGGTAAGGTAGGAAAGCACTCTAGTTAGTTAGAGCCATTTGCGCTATGTGACTAAAGTGAGATATAAAGTCCCTTACTTACCCACAGATTTAGCCGGTAATTCTTCTAATTTTTGGTTGACTCCATAAACTAACCAGTATATTATAACCGTTATAAGTTGCAGTATATTCCATGAGGATATATTGGTTTAAGATTAAAGCCAGTAACAATTTAATTATATTCAAGTAGTAACCATATTGAATGGGTATTAGTAAAAACCCGCAACACTTAGGGGAAGGGGGAACTCTTCTTGGGCAGGAAGGGTAACCTCCCATGGTTTTAACTAATGCCCTGTTATATAGAATTGTTTTATAAAACCAACAGCTCCTGTATTGATATGGTAGTATTGTAGCCTTGCTGCTACTAATAGAAGCAGTAACTTCAACTCTTGCTTCAAGGAGGAATGGTATATTGCAGGAGTTGGTTAAAACCATATTCAATGGTGCCCCAACAGGAGATTGTTTTATGAATTTATACCGCCCCATGTAGCCCTGAGATAACTATTACGTATAGCGCCAACTGCTTTGGATTATAAGTAACTTCACCCTCGTTGTTATAAGAGAAGCTTGTACTCAAAGCTGTTAATTTTAGCATTGTGTACCACAGCCTCTACGGTTATATTTAAAAGCAACCCAAAGGAATTTTAACTGTAGCCCAATACTATATTACCAGGGTTACTCAGCAATATATTTTTGTTATAAACTATAAAAGCTGATAACCAAACCTCAAAAACACACTGGTAGCCCTAAAAGTATGAAAACTACCACTCTTGGTGAAATGGTAAGGAAGAGCACCCAAGTTTACTACAACAGGGTTTTGCTTTTTGTGTAGTAAAACCCCTAACTACTGAGCTATACACACTTTAACTTGTGTGCTTTATTGAATTCCCTGATTGACCATACTTCTTTTGAGACTGCTAATAGTAGCAGGGTGACCCCTGATAAAGAGATATTTGAAAGCCAATATTTGTTTTAACTTGCCAATTACATTTCACCGCATTGCTCTTACTGTTTTGTAGAAAACTCTTTTGGCAAGGCTTTCATGAGCCAGAGGGGCGGGTGGTAGGTGCTTGCTGCTATTAACCATATTCCCTATCATGGTAAAACTGCCTAGTTTGGGTTTTTTAGAGTATAGCAGTATAAGTAGCCTGCATGATTTAATTTGGTAGCCCAAGCAGAAAATTCGTAACCTTTAACTAAAGTAAAGCTATTCTTTATGCAACTAATTGGTAAGAGGTGTAGCTTTTTCAGTGTGACCCCATGTGGAGTTCTGGGCATGGGGTGGCTCCTTGATAGCTATGCAATTTGGTGGCTACCGTGACCCAAACATCAGCCTAGCTATAGCGAGAGTTGATTATACCAAAGCTTCTTGCACCATAAGCACTTTTGGTTTGAGATGAGCAGGTTTTGGCAATGCTTTGCCCTACGCCTTTGACTTCGTTTCAGTTTAGCTGTAGTATTTAAATAGAGCTGGAGTGACAATTGTAATATTAAGCAAACCAACCCAGCTAATTACTTATTTACTTATTTGGGTTTTGCCTAGCCCCAAACTGAGCAATACTTTGTAAAGAGTTTTACCGTGGTTGCCGTTGATGATATATTGTAGAAATTAAAACTGACAGGCTAACTTGGGCAGATTGGGATTGATTGGTGAATTGAGAATATTGTCACGGCTCAGAAACAACTTTCTTAAAACTTTGGTCGATTGTTAAGTATATTTAAGGCATTTTGTTTTTGTATAGTAACCTCATTAGTATATTAAATATGATAGTATAATATATTCATTATAAATAACCCCATAGGTAGCCGAAGGCAGAGTATGGCCTTAAGCTAGCGATGCTGCAGAGCCAGATGGTGATAGCTGTTACTTTAAAAGCTCATGCAGCAACCCAGATGCTCCTTGGTTTGCTTCTTCCTCCCTATTACTGTGATGTAGTGGGATATGCATTCTTCTCTAAGGTAAAGATTAACTCCCTTTTGTAAACTTGGAAGGCCAATATTTTCATTATAATCATTTTTCTATTTATAAATTTAAACCAAATGAAATGAAGCTACATTCAGATTGCACATGAAATTCATGGGTTTTAGGGGTGATGAGTATAAAATTGATTGTGGTAACTGAAACTTTGTTTGTAACTACTGTGCAGCATGGTGGGGGCTCGTAGAGAAGCTAAACTGTATATAAATTGATGAGTTGTTACTATGATTGCGTTTAAGTGGTTAGCAGCGAAAAGGAGTGACTCCCCCAAGTAGATGTAACTGCTAGCCTAGTATGGCGGTGGTTATGTACGTTTGTGGTAGCCATTGGTAGTACTCAAAGCTAGCAGCCAACAGTTTGATAGTATGTTTCACTGGGCGCCCCATAACTGATTTAAAAGCGAGGCAGCCTAATTTGCGGTGTTACAATGAGGCGGCCCGATTTGTTGCGCCCATTATGATGCTATAACAGCAGCGTCCCAAGATGAAGTAGTGAGTTTTTACTCACTGGCCAAACACTTTGGTTTAGCGGCGGCAGTCCCTGTTGATGATCTTCATATTTGCAGAGAAATGTTATACTTTGTTGGTAAAGCCCTAACCCCTGGTACGAGGCCCGCGGATGCCCAATTACGTTTTGTAAGCAAGCCCACGAAAGGCTTACCCTGTTGACTGGCGGTTGGTAGAATTTGCCCAACCTTAAGCACTCCAACGTAGCAAGCCTGCATCAACCTTGATTTGCCAAGGTTGCTTCAGCGAGGCAGCGCAAGAGATATGCCAGCGCGCTTCTTTTAACCCACAGGCCAGCCAGATTTAACCCTGAGATGCTATGCTTCAATGGTGGCCATGATTTTTCGCTTCGCATAGCTGACTGGCAAGCACAAAGCCTCCTTCAGCAATGCATTGCGGCTCAACCTTCGTGCGCCACACGACACTTCGGATGACTATGCCCGCGAGCACGCCCGTTAGCTTAGCAACTTACTAGCGATAAGCGTTGTATTAACTCCGGCATGCACGCTCTTCATAATTTGTAGGTTTTAAAGATTAATAACAGGTTGAGTATGCATTAAATAGCAGAATGGTGTTGTATTTTTGTTAACTTTCAAATTAAATAATGATATAAATAATTGTTGCATTGGTGATACTTAAGTGTAAGTTTTTAACTGATTGCTTTGAGTAAACTGTTAATGTGGCGAGCCTTGTTGATTCCCTTCGGTGCATTGAGCTTTCGTGATAACGTACTCGCACAGCTAAACAGTAGCGGAAGAGTAACAGGCGTAGCAAAATTGCCTTCTCCTCAGTGCCGAGTTTTGAAGCCCATTGGTGGCACTGCATGGGATATAAAGTCTAGAATGAGAGTACCCCCTGAGCTGGCATGGTGAATGGATTTGCTGCTCAGCCACCCATTGTAAAAGTAGTAATTGCATAAACCCAACGCTGGCATGCCAGCTGAGTATGGCCAGAGAAAGCATGGTTGGCAAAAGGCTAATGAATTCAGAGCTAGCTATTGTGACTGAGCCAGTGTCCCCAGAGCTAAGTGTGGTAACTGATGCGGCTAAGCTGAGGTAGCGTGGTGACAAAACTCGGGTAGCATTGCCAGAAACGCCTTGTATTTGAGCTGAGGGTATGGTTGGCATAACCTGAATTTCAACTTGCATGGGAGCATGAGAGTTGCTAACCCCAGTATTGTGATAGGTATGACACAACCCGTTGAATTACAAAGCTGCTAAAACCCATGGGTGTGGCTTCAGTAAAGTCGTTTGTCTTCTGTGGTATAACACTGGTGCCTTTCATGGAATTTGGTTTTAACATTTTGGTGATAAGGTGGCTGGTAAAGTTCTTCAGGTTCAGATTTGAAGCCCGTGAGTTTCAAAGGGAAACTGCATTTGTTCAAGCTGCAGTGTGCATAGGCTGATCTTTGGCGACCCGACATTATTACATGCGTGTGCGAAAAGCCCATTTTACCCAAGTTTGGAGATGTGCATGGTGAATGGAAAGCTAGTAACTGACTTAGGGGTAGCCTGTTGCGGCTATAGCGACTATAACTTGGCCAGCCCTCGCTTGTATAGCTAAACATGATTTCAGAGGCAAGATGTGATTTAGGCTCCACCCACCTGTTGACTGGGTTAGGGTTGGCAGCCAGCTTGACTTGTGACTGGTGGAAGTAGTTTGTTAGCCATGGTGTAGCCGACTTGGATGGATAACCAGCTAGCGCATGTAAGTTGAAGCAGTTTGGTTGCCATGGTATGTGTTCACTCAGTCCCTTGTTTTTGTAGAAAAGTAGCGGTAGGGGTTTTGAAGAAGCCTCTGGCAAAGCACAAAGTGACTGCAGAGGTGGGTGAGTATACGCTAGTATGACTAAGTTGAGGAGATAACGTCTTGGTGAGAGGTTGGTACGAAAAGTTTTGACTTCGATTATAACTGTGTGGCTCAAGAGTATTTGGAGCCCATATTGAGGAGGTTGGCCAAATCGCTCCGGCAGCAAAGTGAGGAGTGTGAAGGAGTTGGTTAAACCTAACCATGCTGGGTTTGTGCCCTAATACTCAATTTGGCCAGCAATTTGAAATCATTACAACTTCGCAATGACTGTTTTGTGAGAGCCAAAAACCCAAAGCCTGATTGGAAAGAAACTTGGGTTGGCTTCAGAGGCATGAAAACTGCCACTAACCAGCCTAGTAGTAAAGTATGACTTATGGGTTAGCTTACCAGCAGAGACCTTGAGTTTGAAACGCTGTCCATTATTTGCCAGGAAGCTGGCGTTTGGATGAATTTGGGCCACAATTCGTTCTTAGCCCGAGGGAGGTGGCTTCTGTGCTGCCCAGTGCCCTAGCTGTCATACAAGGGACTAACTCGACTTTTGAGGCAGCATTCGGTTGCCTACTTCAGCGATTTGTTGTTTTTGGTGCTCAGACCTAATGCCAAACAACGCAGCTTCCGCCAGTAGAGAGTTTTAATAGTGCCAGTGGCAGAGTTGTCTCTGTGATGTGTTTAAAACTGTTTTGCTTGGTAACTCAACCTGATTTTAAAGAGTTTGAGTCCCTGGTTGGGTAACTGTGGATTTCTCTATTTCAGAACCCACACATGTTTGGCCAAACTATTACAGATTCACCTGGACGGCTAGTTTACAGCTGCTATTGAAGCATTTAATGATCAGACTTAGTTTGGTGCTTCTGGCAGGCCCTGATTTGGAGGTATGATTGAAGCCCATAATATTAGATTTGAGTGGCATGAAATACGAGCGGAGGGACGTGGTATAGCAAATAACTTATTGGTTGTGATTTAATAAATTATTAGTTATCTAAGTGAGGGTTTGCCCTTTAGCATGAGTATTGTTGAATTGGGCAGCGGTAATAAATTTTGGCATGGCAATGTGTGGTAGACTGGCAGTTAATGAGGCTGTTAACATGAGTATTGTAATCAACTAGCCCAAATTGGGTTTTGGTAAACTAGGGATTGGATTTGGTTGTGTGATTTATTTGACGCAGTTTGTATCGTTGCTCTAGTGGTGCCCGGCTTTTAAGCCAGTAGCATGGTTTTGTTCCTGTGGAGAGCATTTGGTGTTATTGGTTTCATTGTAAACCCTATTTCAATATTGTAAGTTGGTATGCCTTGGGCGTCTTCTAAGTAGTCTTGGTGCTTCTGGTATTGATGACTTAATATGTGACTATATTATGGGCCTCTTCGGTATTTATTGTCTAAATGCTTTAATCATTCATTTTGGGTAACACTGTTTTGCAGTCCATGTCTCTGGGTAAAGGCTGTTGATTTGTTTTATATTCGTATACCGCATTATTGCTGTTGAGGGTTTGATTGTTTTGTTCATTTCTTACTTAGGAAAGTTAGTAGTGGCGTTGGTTGGTGGGATCGCTCCAAGCTTGAAGCCCTATGTATTGGGCCCACTGGTACACTAAAGAGAAGAGAATAATTGCTTTCAGATAATTGCATATTACGATTTGTTAAACTATTGAGAAGAATATTGCTGGTGGGAGTACAGGCATGACTAGATATGCACTTCCCAAGATGTTTAGCCTATTATAACCCTGGCATTGGCCCTTGCAATTTAGTAATAGGGAAGAAGTGTTATTTGCCTCTTGAGTAGCTAACTGGTAAACGCAGATTGATAAGGAGGACTCCCATTAGCTTATGCATCAATGTATATACCAGCAGATTCTCCAGTTACCGGAGTTTGGTGAGTAGCATCGGTATACAACTGAACATTAGTAAGACACTCGGTAGAGCTTGCTTCGCAAGTGGCGTATGCCTCGATTGCATCGTCTGCTTGAGAGGCAGTAGTTGGTTGGTACTTGTTCCATTGATTGGAGCAAAATCAGCTTGTCCTTGGTTGCTTCAAGGCATCTTGGAGCTAGGGTATCGAGGTTTGTTGCGGTTTTGGTACTTGGGGCGTTGGCTAAACCGCGGTTGCCAGCAGGCCCAGCCTTTGCGTGGTTTGTGTAACGGAAGTAGCGGCGGTTGCTCCGCCGTTTGCTGCTTTGGCAAAACAGTAGCCTAAAGCGTGCCTACTGGCTTTTACCAGGCGGAAAGCGAGCTTGATTTGACACCAGA